>ERZ1645192.2829-NODE-2829-length-14306-cov-7.468458_pt1 | contig 14306 bp, 11 predicted proteins | sample MGYA00575354_ERZ1645192 | MGnify/ENA primary metagenome ERZ1645192 (study PRJEB40844, sample SAMN11349763) | freshwater sediment metagenome | isolation source: river sediment | host: Sediment | place: India: Faizupur Khadar , New Delhi | collected 2017-02-21 ... | reverse complement strand
GGCAGGCCTGGGCCTGGCCGGCAGCATCGACGGCCGCGCGTGGCGGCTGGGGCGGGCCGACTTCGCCGCCGGCCGCGAGGACGACGGCCGCCTGTGGCTGGGCGATGGCACCACGGCGTTCGCCGCGTTCCGCATCGGCGAACGCCTGCGCGACGATGCGCCGGACGCGACCCGTGCCTTGCGCGCGATGGGGCTGTCGCTGCACCTCGCCAGCGGCGACGCGCGCGACGCGGTGGCGCGCGCCGGCGAGGCCCTCGGCATCGCGGATGCGCATGCGCGACTGTCGCCGGAGGACAAGCTGGCCCGGGTCCGCGCCTTGCAAGCCGACCGGCGCCACGTGGCGATGGTCGGCGACGGCATCAACGACGCGCCGGTGCTCGCCGCCGCGGACGTGGCGATCGCGATCGGCGAGGGCGCTGCGCTCGCCCATCGCAGCGCCGACCTCGTGCTCGCCGCGCCGGTGCTCGGGCGCATCCCGCGCGCGATCGCCCTGGCCCGCCGCACGCAACGCATCACCCGCGAGAATTTCGCCTGGGCGCTGGGCTACAACGCGATCGCGCTGCCGCTGGCCGCGCTCGGCTGGGTCACGCCGTGGCTGGCCGCGCTGGGCATGGCGGTGTCCTCGCTGACCGTGACCCTGAATGCCCTGCGCCTGACCCGGAGGCCCGCCGCGTGACCATCCTGCTGCTGCTGATCCCGCTGAGCCTGATGCTGCTGGGGGCGGCGGTGTGGGCCTTCATCTGGGCGGTGCGCAAGGGCCAGTTCGACGACCTCGACACCCCGGCGCTCGACATCCTGCGCGAAGACCCGCCGCCTGCCTCGCAGGAGCCGCCCGCCGATGCCGATTGACTGGCTGGTCCTGTTCGGCGCCTTCGCCAGCGGCCTGCTCGGCACGGTGCATTGCGTCGCGATGTGCGGCGGGATCGCCACCGGGCTGTCCCGCGGCAAGCAGGACACCGCGTGGATGGCGGCGCTGCCGAACCTCGGGCGGGTGCTCGGCTACGCGCTGGGCGGCGCCATCGTCGGCGGCATCGGCGGCGGCCTGCTGGCGCTCGCGCGCGACCCGGGCGTGGGCATCGCCATGCGCGCCGCGGTGGGCATCGTGCTGGTGGTCGCCGGCCTGCGCCTGCTCGATCGTGGCGGGCGCCTGCCGCGCTTCGCCGGCGGTCCCGGCGCGCGCCTCTGGCACTGGCTGGCGCCGTTGCGCGCGAAGGTCTGGCCCGCAGACACCGCCCCGAAGCGCCTGGCGCTGGGCATGCTCTGGGGCTGGATGCCCTGCGGCCTGTCCACCACCCTGCTGGCGGCGGCATGGCTGCAGGCCAGCGCCTGGCACGGCGCGTTGACCATGGCCGCGTTCGGGATCGGCACCCTGCCGGTGATGGTCCCGCTGACCTGGGCCGGGATGCGCATCGGCCGCCACCTGCAGCGCGGTGGCCTGCGCGTGGCCGCCGGCACGCTGGTGATCGGCGCCGGCCTGCTTACCCTCGCCGGCCCCTGGCTGATGCAGGTGCCGGCGTTGCATGGCGTGCTGTCGGCGCTGGGCTGCCGCAGCCTCGGCTGACGTCGATCAGATCGCCGCGACCGCGTGCTCGTGCACGCCGGCCACCGCGCGCCCGGAGGGATCGGCCATCGCCGCGAACGCGGCATCCCAGGCGATCGCCGCCGGCGACGAGCACGCGATCGACTTGCCGCCGGGCACGGTCTTCGCGCAGGCCTCGCCCGGGAACACCTCCTCGAAAATGCGCCGGTAGAAATACGCTTCCTTGGTCTGCGGCGGGTTGACCGGGAAGCGCTGCCCGGCCGCGGCGAAGTCCTCATCGCTCACGTGCGCCTCGGCATGCGCCTTCAGCCCGTCGATCCAGCCATAGCCGACGCCATCGCTGAACTGCTCCTTCTGCCGCCACAGGATCTCGCGCGGCAACGCGCCCTCGAACGCCTCGCGCAGCACCGCCTTCTCGATCCTGCGCTGGCCGTCGGCGCCGACCCCGCCCATCTTGTGCGCCGCGTCCATGCGCATCGCCACGTCCATGAACTCGACGTCGAGGAACGGCACCCGCGCCTCCACGCCCCAGGCCATCATCGCCTTGTTCGCGCGCAGGCAGTCGAAGCTGTGCAGCGCGTCCAGCTTGCGCACCAGCTCGTCGTGGAACTCGCGCGCGTTCGGCGCCTTGTGGAAGTAGAGGTAGCCGCCGAACAGTTCGTCGCTGCCCTCGCCGCTCAGCACCATCTTCACCCCCATCGCCTTGATCCGCCGCGCCAGCAGGAACATCGGCGTGGACGCGCGGATGGTGGTGACGTCATAGGTCTCGATGTGGCGGATCACCTCCGGCAGCGCATCGAGGCCTTCCGCGAAGGTGTAGGTGAAGCCGTGGTGCACGGTGCCGAGCGCGTCGGCGGCGACCTGCGCGGCGGCGAGGTCAGGCGAGCCCTCCAGCCCGATGGCGAAGCTGTGCAGGCGCGGCCACCAGGCCTCGCCGCGGTCGTCGTCCTCCACCCGCTTGCGCGCGAACTTCGCGGCGCAGGCGGCCACCAGCGACGAATCCAGCCCGCCCGACAGCAGCACGCCGTAGGGCACGTCGCTCATCAACTGGCGATGCACCGCGCGCTCGAACGCATCGCGCAGCTCCGCCTTGCCTGCAGCCACGCCCTGCACCGCGCCGTAGTCCCGCCAGGCGCGCTTGTACCAGCGCGTGAGCGCCCCGGTCGCGCTGTCGTAGACATGGCCCGGCGGGAACGCCGCCACGTCATCGCAGACGCGCACCAGCGCCTTCATCTCCGAGGCCACCCACAGCCGGCCGTCGGCATCGTGGCCCCAGTACAGTGGGCAGACGCCCATGTGGTCGCGCGCGACCAGGACGCGCCCGGCAGCTGCGTCCCACAACGCGAAGGCGAAGATGCCGTTGAGCCGGCCCAGCCAGGTTTCCGGTGCCTCGCCATCGCGGTGCAGGGCGTTGATCACCTCGCAGTCGGACCCGGTCTGGAAGGCGTAGGGCGTGGCGAGGCGGCGCTCGAGCTCGCGGTGGTTGTAGATCTCGCCGTTCACCGCCAGCGCCAGCGCGCCGTCCGCGGAATGGATCGGCTGGGCACCGCCGGCGGGATCGACGATGGCGAGGCGCTCATGCACCAGCAGCGCACGGGCCTCCACGTGCACGCCGCTCCAGTCGGGGCCGCGATGGCGCTGGCGCGCCGACAGCGAGAGCGCCAGCGGGCGCAGCGGATGCAGGTCGGCGCCGGGGCGCAGGTCGAAGACACCGAGGATCGAACACATCGTGGAAGTCCTTGCAGGGGAATTTGGAGGATCGGAAACGAAGAAGCCCGCACTTCGCAGTGCGGGCTTCGGGAAGATCAGCGTGTGATGCGCGCGCTAATCGCCGACCCGCGGGGGGCTGGCGTTATTGCGATTATTCAGGGCGGCGCACGCGGCGGTCATGCGGCGATCCTGCCGCAGCGCTTGCCATCTGGCAAGCGACCCTTTCTGATGCAACCGTCGGCGGCCCGCCCGGGCGGCCACCCCCGGGGATCCCGATGAGGCGATGGCTCAAGCGCGGCGCACTGGCGCTGCTGGCGTGCGTGGTGGCGTTCCTGCTGCTGGCCTGGTGGCTGCTGCGCGGCAGCCTGCCGACGCTGGAGGGCATGCAGTCGCTGCCCGGGCTGGCCGCGCCGGCCTCGATCGCGCGCGACGCCGACGGCACGGTGACCATCGATGCCGGCAGCGAAGCCGACGCGATGCGCGCGCTCGGCTACGTGCACGCACAGGAACGCTACTTCGAGATGGACCTGCTGCGTCGCACGGCCGCCGGCGAACTCGCCGCGCTGTTCGGCCCGATCGCAGTGGACACCGACAAGCGCCATCGCCTGCATCGCATGCGCGCGCGGGTGGCGGCCCACCTGCCGCGCATCGCCGGTGACCAGCGCGCGGTGCTCGATGCGTACGTGGCCGGCGCGAATGCCGGGATCGCGGCATTGCGCGTGCGGCCGTGGCCCTACCTGCTGCTGCGGCAATCGCCTGCGCCCTGGCGCGCCGAGGACAGCCCGCTGGTCGGCGTGGCGATGTACTTCGACCTGCAGGATGCCGACAACGCGCGCGAACTCGCGCTGTGGCGGATCCGCCCGCACCTGCCGGATGCGGCCTATGCGCTACTGGCGCGCGACGGCACGCGCTGGGACGCGCCGCTGCAGGGCGCGCCACGCGGCGATGCGGGGCTGCCGGCTGCGAGCCTGCTCGACCTGCGGCGGCTGCCCGCGCCGACCGGTCCCGCGCCCGGGGCCGCGGCGACCAAGGGCACGCCCGGGAGCAACAACTTCGCGGTGTCCGGCGCGCTGACCGCCGACGGCCGCGCGATCGTCGCCAACGACATGCACCTCGGCCTGCGTGCACCCAACCTGTGGTTCCGCGCCCGCCTGCGCTACCCGGATGCCGCCGTGCCCGGGGGCCGCGTCGACGTGCAGGGCGTGACCCTGCCCGGCCTGCCGGGGGTGATCGTCGGCAGCAACGGGCATGTCGCCTGGGGCTTCACCAACAGCTACGGCGACTACCTCGACTGGAAGCGCGAACGGCCGTGCGGATCGGCCGCCAACGCGGGCTGCGCGCGCGTGGCGAGGCACCGCGAGCGCATCGCGGTCGCCGGCGGCGACCCGGTCGACTTCGACGTGGACGAGACCGACTGGGGCCCGGTCGCGCATCGCGAGGCCGACGGCCAGCTGCTGGCGTTGCGCTGGACCGCGCATCTGGAGGGTGGCGTCAACCTCGGCCTGCTGCGGATGGCGCGTGCACGCGATGCCGCCGACGCGCTGCGGATCGCCGACGGCGTGCGCATCCCGACCCAGAACCTGGTGCTGGCGGATCGCGAGGGCGCGATCGCCTGGCGCCTGCTCGGCCTGCTGCCACGACGCGCCGACGGCTGCAGCGCGAGTGCGTCGGTCGACACCGGCGGCTGCACGGCGTGGCCGGTGGCCAGCGCCAGCCATCCAGCGATCGTCTCGCCCGCCAGCGGCCGCCTGTGGACGGCGAACGCGCGCGTGGTCGATGGCGAGGCGCTGCGACAGGTCGGCGATGGCGGCTACGCGTTCGGTGCCCGCGCCCGGCAGATCCGCGATGCGCTGTTCGCCCGCCAGCGCTTCGCCGAACGCGACCTGCTGGCGATCCAGCTCGACGACCGCGCCCTCCTGCTGCAGCCGTGGTGGGGCCTGCTGCAGGCGCGCGCCAAGGCCGCGCCGACGCCGGCAATGACTGCGCTGGCCGCCGCCGCATCGCGCTGGGAGGGCCGCGCCACGGTGGACTCGACCAGCTACCGGCTGGTCCGCGGCTGGCGTCGCGCGGTCCACGCACGCATCGCCGAAGGCTTGGCCGCGCCGGCGCAGGCCGCGCTCGGCAAGGACTTCGTGATGCCCGACCTGCCGCAGCTGGAAGGCGTGGCCTGGCCGCTGGCCAGCCAGCGCCCGCCGCACCTGCTGTCGCGGCGGTACGCCTCATGGGACGCGCTGTTCGAGGACGCCGCGCGCGAGGTCCACGACGAACTCGCCAAGCAAGGCCCGCTCGCCGCGCGCACCTGGGGCGAACGCAACACCGCCGCGATCTGCCATCCGCTGGCGGCGGCCCTGCCGCTCGTCGGCAAGCGCTGGCTGTGCATGCCCGCACAGCCCCTGCCCGGCGATGGCGCGATGCCGCGCGTGCAGGGACCGGCGTTCGGCGCCTCGGAGCGGATGGTGGTCTCGCCCGGCCACGAGGCGGACGGCGTGTTGCACATGCCCGGCGGACAGAGCGGGCACCCGCTGTCGCCGTTCTGGGGCGCGGGGCACGACGATTGGGTGGCCGGCCGCGCTTCGCCCTTCCTGCCCGGGGAGACCCGCTACCGCTTGCAGCTGCGGCCCTAGGCGGCGGCCGCCAGCGACGCCGGCAACGCATCCAGCGCGCGCCGGACATCGGCGACGAGGTCGTCGGTGTCCTCCAGCCCCGCGGACAGGCGGACCAGTCCATCGCCGATGCAGGCCGCGGCGCGCTCCTCGGCGGTGTAGGTCGAATGGGTCATGGTCGCCGGGTGCTGGGCCAGCGACTCGGCATCGCCCAGGCTGACCGCGCAGGCCACCAGCTCGAGCGCATCGATGAAACGCTGGCCGGCGGCCAGTCCGCCATGCAGGTCGAACGCGACCATCCCGCCCGCCTGGCGCATCTGGCGGCATGCCAGTGCGTGCTGCGGGTCGCGCGCCAACCCGGGGTAATGCACCCTCGCCACCGCCGGGTGCGCCTCGAGCACGCGCGCCACCGCCATCGCGTTGGCGCAGTGCCGGTCCATGCGCAGCGCCAGCGTCTTCAGGCCGCGCAGCAGCAGCGCGGCGTCCTGCGGCGAGAGCACCGCGCCGGTCATGTCCTTCAGGCCTTCCATGCGGATCCGGGTGGCGATGCCGGCGTCCGCGGCGACCGCGACGCCGGCGGTGACGTCGCCGTGCCCGCTGATGTACTTGGTCGCCGAATGCACCACCACGTCGGCACCGAGCGCGAGCGGCCGCTGCAGGTAGGGCGTGCAGTAGGTGTTGTCGACGACCACCAGCGCACCCGCCGCATGCGCGGCCGTGGCGACCGCGGCGATTTCGACCAGGCGCATGTTCGGGTTGGCCGGCGTTTCGAAGTACACCATCCGCGGCTTGCGCGCGAGGGCCACGGCGACTGCCGCGGGATCGGTCATGTCGACATGCGTGGTGCGCACGCCGAAGCGTCCGATGCCGTGGTGGAGGAAGGCGAAGGTGCAGCCATAGAGGGTCTTGTCCACCAGGATCTCGTCGCCGGGCTGGAGCAGGGTCCACAAGGTGGCGGTGATCGCGCCCATGCCGGAGCCGAACGAGACCGCGGCGGCGCCGCCCTCCAGCGCCGCCATCCGCGCCTCGAACAACGCCAGCGTGGGATTGGCGATGCGGGTGTAGACGTAACCGGCGGACTCGCCGGCGAAGCGGCGGCTGGCCTCGGCCGCGCTCGGAATGGTGAAGGTCGCGCTCTGGAACACCGGGGGCACCAGTGCGCCCTGGTGGTCGGCGGGATCGTAGCCGTGGTGGATGGCCGTGGTCGAAAAGCCGTTCATGCGCGTGTCCGCCGGGGATTGGCAACAGCGTATGCCCCTCGCCGGGGCATGCGCTGTCCATCCTGCTGCGCATCGGCCGTCATTGCGGTAAATTTTGCCCAATTGATCCGCATTGCAGGAATTCCATGCCATGACCGCGCCGCTGGACCGGATCGATCGTCGCCTGCTCGCCCTGCTGCAGGACGACGCGCGCCTCACCGTGGCCGAGCTCGCCGAGCGCGTGTCGCTCTCCACCTCGCCCTGCTGGCGGCGCATCCGGCGGCTCGAGCAGGCGGGCTACATCGCCGGCTACCACGCACGCCTGTCGCCCGAGAAGCTGGGCTTCGGCATCACCGCCTTCGTCAGCGTGGTGATGGGCAGCCATACCCGCGATGTCGCCCGCGCCTTCGAAGCCGCGGTGCAGGACATCCCGCAGGTAATCGCCTGCCACAACGTGTCGGGCGAGTACGACTTCCTGCTGGAAGTGGTGGCCAGCGACCTCGCCGCCTATGGCGAGTTCGCGCGCAGCGTGCTGCAGGCGCTGCCCGGCGTGCGCGAGCTGCACTCCAGCTTCTCGCTGATGTCGATCAAGGCCACCCGCCAGCTGCCGCTGCCCGGCGGCTGAGCGCTCACGCCAGCAGGCGTTCCAGCAGCGCGCGATACAGCCCCGGCAGGGCCTCGAGGTCGGCCACGCGCACGTGCTCGTCGACCTTGTGGATGCTCGCGTTGACCGGGCCAATCTCCACGCACTGCGCCCCGAGCGGCGCGATGAAGCGCGCATCCGACGTGCCGCCGCCGGTGCTTTCCTCCGGCGGCATGCCGGCGCTGGCGGCCAGCACCGCGCGCGCGGCGTCGCGCAGCTCGCCCTCCGGCGTGTAAAACGGTTCGCCGCCGCGGTGCCAGTGGATGTCGTACTCGAGCCCATGCGCGCGCAACACCGCCTCGCATTCGGCTTCCAGCCGCGCGGCTTGCCAGTTCGGGTTGTAGCGCAGGTTGAACAGCACCTGCAGTTCGCCGGGGATCACGTTGTTGGCGCCGGTGCCGGCATTGATGTTGCTGATCTGCAAGCTGGTCGGCGGGAAGCGCTCGTAGCCCTCGTCCCAGCGACGGGCCGCGAGTTCCGCCAACGCCGGCATCGCCTGGTGGATCGGGTTGCGCGCCTTCTCCGGGTAGGCGACGTGCCCCTGGATGCCGCGCACGGCGAGCGTCGCCGACAGCGTGCCGCGCCGGCCGACGCGCAACAGGTCGCCCAGCACCGCCTTCGACGAGGGCTCGCCGGTGATGCACCAGTCGATGCGCTGGCCGCGCACACGCAACACCTCGGCGACCTTGCGCACGCCGTCGACGGCATCGCCCTCCTCGTCCGAGGTCAGCAGCAGCGCGAGCGTGCCCGCATGCCGCGGATGCGCGGCGACGAACGCTTCCAGCGCGACCACGAACGCGGCCACGCTGCCCTTCATGTCCGCGGCGCCACGGCCGTACAGCAGGCCCTCGCGGACCTCGGGCACGAACGGATCGCTGGCCCACGCGTCGCGCGGTCCCGGCGGCACCACGTCGGTGTGGCCGAGCAGCACCAGCACCGGGCCGTCGCCGTCGCCATGGGTGGCCCACAGGTTGTCGACCGCACCGAAGCGCAGGTGCTCGCAGGCGAACCCGGCGGCCTGCAGGCGCCGCGCGACCAGCGCCTGGCAACCGGCATCGTCGGGGGTGACCGAAGGCCGCGCGATAAGGTCGCAGGTCAGTTGCAGGACGTCGCTCATGCGGCGACGCCGAACAGCGCCTTGAACCCCTTGTCGCTGAAGCCCTGCGAGACGCGACCGTCGTCGAACACGACGACCGGGCGGCGCATCAGTTGCGGATACTCGCGCAGCAGCAGCTTCCATTCGGCATCGCTGCCGGGCGCCTTGCGGTTCGGCGGCAGCTGGCGCCACGTGGTCGAGGACTTGTTGACCAGCGCATCCCAGCCGCCCACGGCGTCCTTCCAGGCCACCAGCGCCTCCGGCGGCTGGCGCTGGTCGCGGTAGTCGACGAACGCGTGCGCGACGCCGAAGCGGTCCAGCCACTTGCGGGCCTTCTTGCAGGTATCGCAGTTGGAGAGTCCGTACAGGGTCATCATCTTCACTCCCGGTGGCAGCCAGCGGCCGCGGTCAGTCCGCGAGGCCGCGCAGCAATTCGTTGATGCCGGTCTTGCTGCGCGTCTTCGCGTCCACCTGCTTGACGATGACCGCGCAATACAGCGAATGGCTGCCGTCCTTGGCCGGCAACTGGCCGGAGACCACCACGCTGTACGGCGGCACCGCGCCGTAGCTCACCTCACCGGTCATGCGGTTGTACACGCGCGTGCTCTGGCCGAGGAACACGCCCATGCCGACCACGCTGTGGTGGCCGACGACGAAGCCCTCCACCACCTCCGAGCGCGCGCCGATGAAGCAATGGTCCTCGATGATCGTGGGGCTGGCCTGCAACGGCTCCAGCACGCCGCCGATGCCGACGCCGCCGGACAGGTGGCAGTGCTTGCCGATCTGCGCGCAGGACCCGACCGTCGCCCAGGTGTCGACCATCGTGCCCTCGCCGACGTGGGCGCCGATGTTCACGAAACTCGGCATCAGCACCACGTCCTTGCCGACGTGGCTGCCCGCGCGCACCACCGCGCCGGGCACCACCCGCGCGCCGAGCTTGCGGAAATCGGCCTCGTCGAAGCCGGCGAAGCGCGCCGGGACCTTGTCCCAGAACGGCGCCGGCTCGGCCTCCACCAGTTCCATCTCCTGGGTGCGGAAGTACAGCAGCACCGCCTTCTTCAGCCACTCGTTGACCCGCCAGCCACCCTTGCCGTCGGGCTCGGCCACGCGCAGGCGCCCCTGCTCGAGGCCGGCGATGGCGCGATCGACCGCGGGCCTGGTCGCGCCCTCGATCTCCTCCAGGGTCAGCATCGCGCGGCGTTCCCAGGCGCTCTCGATCTCGAAGCGCAGCACCTCGAGCTCGGCCGCGCGGGCGGCGGCGCGCGCCTTCGCGGGCGAGGGCTTGGCGTCTTCGGTCTTCTTCCGGGGCTTGGTAGGGCTCATCGTGGATCTCCGTCGAGGACGGCCAGCAGCGCGTCGCGCAGGGCCTGTCGTTGGGGGTCGTCGCGCAACGGCTGGTCGCGCTCGTCGCTGATCTGGAACAGGTCCTCGGCGCGTTCGCCGAAGGTCGCGATGCGCGCGTCGTGCACGCGCAGGCGGCACTCGCGCAGCACCCGGCTGACGTCGGCGAGCAGGCCGGGGCGGTCGGTGCAGGAGAGGCTGAGCTGGGTGCGGCCCTGCTCGGCGTCGGCGAACGCGATCCGCGGCGCGATCCGGAAATGCCGCAGGTGGCGCGGCTGGGTCCGCCGGGTCGGGCGGATGCGGTCCAGGTCGGGGCTGGCCAGCGCCTCGCGCAGGCGCTGCGCGACCGCGTCGGGGGCCACCGCGCGCTGGCCGTCGGCGGGCACCACCTCGAAGCTGTCGACCACGCAGTCGGCCGGCGCATCGAGCAGGCGCGCGCGCTGGATCGCCAGGCCCAGGCGGTCGAGGGTGGCGACGATCGCCGCGAACAGGCCGTCGCGGTCGGGCGAGCGCACGAACACCTCCAGCGCCCCCGCATGCGCACCGACCTGGCGCGCGCCGACCCGCAACTCCGCGGGCGCGGCATCGCGCAACTGCAATGCCTGCCAGGCCACCGCGTCGGCGCGGCTGCGCTGGAACACCTGGCCCGGCAATTGCGCGAACAGGGCCTTGCGGGCGGTCTCGTCCACGCCGGCATCGGCCAGCAGCGCGGCGGCGGCGGCGCGGGTCTCGGCGGCGCGTTCGGCGGCCGCGACCGGATGCTCCAGCCCGCGTCGCAGGGCCAGGCGCGCGGCGTTGTAGAGGTCGGCCAGCAGGCGGTCCTTCCACGCGTTCCACAGCTTCGGCGAGGTGCCGGCGATGTCGGCGCAGGTGAGCAGGTACAAGAGGTCCAGCCGCTCGCGGTCGTTGACCTGCGCGGCGAAGCGATGGATCACCGCGGGATCGCCGATGTCCTGCTTCTGCGCGGTCACCGACATCACCAGGTGCTTCTGCACCAGCCAGGCGACCAGCGCGGTATCGCCGTCCGACAAGCCGTGCGCCGCGCAGAACGCGCGCGCGTCCACCGCGCCGAGTTCGGAATGGTCGCCGCCGCGGCCCTTGGCGATGTCGTGGAACAGGCCGGCGAGCAGCAGCAACTCCGGCTTGCGCAGGCGCGGCCAGACGTCGTGGGCGATGCTGAAACGCTCGTCGGCCTCGCCGCTGGCGAAGCGGCCGATGTTGTGCAGCACCATCAGCGTGTGCTGGTCCACGGTGTAGACGTGGAACAGGTCGAACTGCATGCGCCCGGTGACCCGCGAGAACGCCGGGATCCAGCGCCCGAGCACGCCCAGCCGCGCCATCCGTTCCAGCGTGCGCACCGGCTGCGGGCCGCGCAGCAGGGCCATGAAGGCGGCGCGCAGCGCGGGCGGCGCATCGGTGTAGGCCGGGATCGCCGGCAGCATCTGCGCCAGTTCGCGCGCGGTCTGCGAATGCAGGCCGCGCAGCGCCGGGTCGACGGCCCAGGCGGCCATCAGCGCGAAGGCATGGGCAGGATCCGCGCCGAGCCAGCCGGGGACGCGGGTGGCGAGGTAGCCGCGCCGGCGCTCGAAGTCGGCATCGATCGGTTCCGGTTCGGCGCCGCCGTCGAAGTGTTCCTCGAAGCGTTGCAGCAGGCGCTCGTCGATCCGTCGCACGATCGCCGCGCTGCGGTAGAACGCCTGCATCATCTTCTCGACGCCCAGCGCATCCGCGTCGTCGGCATAGCCCAGGCGCGCGGCCAGCGGCTTCTGGTAGTCGAAGCGCAGGCGCTCCTCGCGCCGGCCGGCCACCAGGTGCAGCCCGTAGCGCAGGCGCGACAGGTCGCGACGCTCGCGTTCCAGCGCCACGGCCTCGTCCGGGCCGAGGTGGCCCAGGCCGACCAGCGGCTCGAGCTCGCGCACGCCGAAGCTGCGCTGCGCCAGCCAGCCCAGCATGTGCAGGTCGCGCAGGCCGCCGGGGCCGTCCTTGAGGTTCGGCTCCAGGTTGTCGGAGGTGTCGCCGAAGCGCGCATGCCGCAGGCGCTGTTCCTCGCGCTTGGCCAGGTAGTAGTCGCGCGGCGGCCAGACGTGATCGGCGGCGATGGCGGCCTGCAACGCCGCGGCGTCTCCATCGCGGGCGGCAAGCGGGCGGGCCTCGAGCAGCGCGGTCAGCACGGTCTGGTCGGCGGCGGCCTCGCGGCACTGCGCGGCGGAACGCACCGCCTGGCTGGCCTGCAGGCCGGCGTCCCAGAGCAGGGCGAGGAAGCGCGCCAGCGCGGCCTCGTGGCCCGCCTGCGCGCCCGGCTCTGCGAGCACCAGCAGGTCGAGGTCGGACTGCGGGAACAGTTCGCCGCGCCCGTAGCCGCCGACCGCGAACAGGGCCAGCGGCGCATCCGCCGGGAAACACCGCTGCCAGGCCGCCAGCAGCAGGACGTCGACCGCGCGTGCACGCAGCGCGACCAGCTTGTCGGCGGGTTCGCCGGCATCGAAGCGCCTGGCCAGGCGCGCATCGGCCTGGGCCAGCTCGGCGCGGGCCGCGGCGGCCCAGCCGGCATCCCCGGCAGGGCCGGGAGGCAGGGCGTCAGCCGCAGGGGTCCCGGCCGGCGCCTGCATCGTCACAGGTCGTTGTCGTCGCCGGGCAGGCGGGTCAGGATCTCCGCGCCGTCGGCGGTCACCGCGACGGTGTGCTCCCACTGCGCGGACAGCTTGCGGTCCTTGGTCACCACCGTCCAGCCGTCCGGCAGCACGCGGGTGTGGCGCGCGCCCTCGTTGATCATCGGCTCGATGGTGAACGTCATGCCCTCGCGCAGGACCATGCCCTCGCCCGGGCGGCCGTAATGCAGGACCTGCGGGTCGTCGTGGTAGACCTTGCCGATGCCGTGGCCGCAGTACTCGCGGACCACGCTGAACCGCTCGGCCTCGGCATAGCTCTGGATCGCGTGGCCGATGTCGCCGAGGGTCGCGCCCGGGCGGACCGCGCGGATCCCGCGGAACATCGCCTCGCGAGTGACCTCGACCAGCCGCCGCGCCATCACCGACGGGGTGCCGACGAAGTACATCCGGCTGGTGTCGCCGTGCCAGCCGTCCTTGATCACGGTGACGTCGATGTTGACGATGTCGCCGTCCCTGAGGACCTTGGCGGCGCTCGGGATGCCGTGGCAGATGACGTTGTTGACCGAGGTGCACACGGTCTTCGGGAAGCCCCGGTAACCGACGTTGGCCGGGATCGCGCCCTGCACGTTCACGATGTGGTCGTGGCAGATGCGGTCCAGTTCCTCGGTGGTCACGCCAGGCTTCACGAATGGGGCCACGACCTGCAGGACTTCGGCGGCCAGGCGGCCGGCCTCGCGCATCTTCTCGAGGTCGGCGGGGGTTTTCAGGTTGATCATGGGCGGATTATCGCCGATATCGCACGCGACACCGGCCACGGGGCGTGGCCCCGCCGCCCGGTCCAGCCATCCACGACCGATCTCGCGGGCGCGGGCCATCCATGGCGCGCCCGGGACCATGCCCCGTGGCCGGCGTCCCCGCACGCGACGATTTGCCCCGCCCCGCCATTTGCGTCATACTTTCAAGGCTTTATCGCCGCCACGACGGGCGTACCGTCGAATCCACACCTGTCGACTACCCCTGCGCCGGGGTGCTCCGCGAGGAGTTCGGACGCAGCGACGACGGGGAGGCCCAACCCCGGAACCCCGCGCCAGCCCCAGGGCCAGGCGCAGCGCCTCCATCGACCCGGCGCGGGTTCCATGCCAATGGAGTTCCTGCAATGCCCCAGATCACCATGCGCCAGATGCTGGAAGCCGGCGTCCACTTCGGCCACCAGACCCGCTACTGGAACCCGAAGATGGCCCCGTACATCTTCGGTGCCCGCGGCAAGATCCACATCATCAACCTCGAGAAGACCGTTCCGCTGTTCAACGACGCGATGAACTTCATCAGCGGCGTTGCCCAGAAGCGCGGCATCATCCTGTTCGTCGGCACCAAGCGCAGCGCGCGCGAGGCGATCAAGGAAGAGGCCGAGCGTTGCGGCATGCCGTACATGACCCAGCGCTGGCTGGGCGGCTCGCTGACCAACTTCGCCACCGTGAAGAAGTCGGTCGCCCGCCTGAAGGAACTCGAGGCCGCCGAGACCGACGGCACCTTCCAGAAGCTGGTCAAGCACGAAGTGATGGGCC
>ERZ1645192.2825-NODE-2825-length-14315-cov-12.268583_pt1 | contig 14315 bp, 11 predicted proteins | sample MGYA00575354_ERZ1645192 | MGnify/ENA primary metagenome ERZ1645192 (study PRJEB40844, sample SAMN11349763) | freshwater sediment metagenome | isolation source: river sediment | host: Sediment | place: India: Faizupur Khadar , New Delhi | collected 2017-02-21 ... | reverse complement strand
CGCCGTCTGGTCGAGACGACGCTCGCCGCCGACCTGCGCCTCAACGATGCGATCGAGACGATTTCGGAAGCCTTCGTGCTGTGGGACGCGGAGAACCGGCTGGTGATGTGCAATTCCAAGTACCGCCAGCTGCACGGCCTCGCCGATGCCGCCGCCCATCCGGGGACGCCCTACGCGGTGGTGATGCGCGACGCCCGCCAGCCGCTGGTGCGCACGCCGATGCAGACCGAGGGCGAGAGCGACGACGGGGCACGGTCCTTCGAGGCACAGATCGAAGACGGGCGCTGGTTGCAGATCTCCGAGCGGCGCACCAAGGACGGCGGTTTCGTCTCGGTCGGGACCGACATCACCCAGCTGAAGCGCCACGAGGAACGGCTGATCGAAAGCGAGAAGCGCCTGATGGGCACGGTCCTCGACCTGCGCTCGTCGCGCCGCAAGTTGGAGATCCAGGCCCAGCAGCTGGTCGAACTCGCCGAGAAGTACTCCGAGGAGAAGGTCCGCGCCGAGGAGGCCAACAAGATCAAGTCGGACTTCCTCGCCAACATCTCCCACGAACTGCGCACGCCTCTCAACGCGATCATCGGTTTCTCCGAGATCATGACCGGCACGGTGATGGGCACCTTCGGGCCGGAGAAATACGTCGAATACGCCCGCGACATCCACGATTCCGGCATGTTCCTGCTCAACGTCATCAACGACATCCTCGACATGTCGAAGATCGAGGCGGGGCGGATGGAACTGGCACGCGAGCCGGTGGTGCTCGACGACATCCTCGCCGAAGCGAGCAGGATCATCTCGCACTCGGCCGAGGAGAAGTCGCTGACCATGACCTCGCGGGTCGAGCCGGGCCTGCATTTCGTCGGCGACCGCCGGGCCGTGAAGCAGGTGGTGCTCAATCTGATGTCGAACGCGGTCAAGTTCACGCCGTCGGGTGGACGGGTGTCGCTCGAGGCGGGGATGCGCGGCGAAACGATCGCGGTCACCATCGCCGACACCGGCATCGGCATCCCGGCCGACCATCTCGGCTCGATCGGCCGGCCCTTCATCCAGGTCGAGAACCAGTTCACCAAGAGCCACAAGGGCTCGGGGCTCGGTCTCGCCATCGCCCGCTCCCTGGTGGAACTGCACGGCGGCAGCATGACCATCACCTCGACGCCGAACCTCGGCACCACGGTGGTCATCACCTTCCCGAAGGGTCGCGGCGACGGGGCGGAGGCGACGATCGCAGCCTGAGCGACCGGGCACCGCGGGCGACGAACGACGACGGCGCGCGATCCGGCGGAGCGCGCGCCTTCTTCGTTTCCCCGGTCGCCGAACTCAGCGCACCGGACCCTGCGGCGAGAACAGTGGGCCGTTGCCGCCCTGGAACATCGGTCGGCCCGGACCGTTCGGCTGGTTCCACATCTGCCCGCCGGGGCCGTAGACACCGGGCGCCGGCACCAGCGACTGCGGCATCGGCTGCTGCGGCATCGGTTGCGGCACGAACTGCGGCGCGGCGGAGGGATAGGGCGGCATCGGCTGAGACGGGCGCAGGGGAGCGCCGGCCATGGACGGCATCGCCGCCGCATCGCCGCCGGAGGGCGCCATCGGCGGCACCAGGAGCCCGGTCGGTCCGCCGGACATCAGCATCCGGGCGAAGCGCAACTCGTCGGGCGTGACCTTGCCGTCGTCGTTGCGGTCGAACAGGGCGAAGCGCTTCTTCACCGGGTTCTCGAACTCGGCCCGCGTCACCTTGCCGTCGCCGTCGATGTCGTAGAGCATCAGGAAGAAGCGCGCCGCATCCGGGTTGGCGCGGCCGAACCAGCTCTCGAACTCCGCCTTGTCGAGCGTGCCGTCCTTGTTCAGATCGACCTGATCGAAATGCTGCCCGACACCCTTGAGCGCCTCGGCGAGGGTGACGACGCTGTCGCGATCGGCATCGAGCATCTCGAAGACCTGCTCGATCGACGGCGCATAGGGCATGCCCTGCGGCATCATCACGGCCGGCTCGTCGGCGGGCGCTGCCGGCTGCGCCGGTGGCGCGGCGAGCACGGCGGTCGCCGTCAGCCCGATCGTCAGGCCGAAGAGGCCGGCCGTCAGAGTTGTGGGGAAGTCCTTCGCCATCTTCGGTCTCCTCGCGCCCGTCCCGTGGACGAGCGAATGGGGGGGATCGGGCCCGCCTCGCGTGGCCGGGCCGGCGCGGACACTATCATGATCGGCGTTCGCGGGTAGGTGCACAGAGACGCTCGACCTGCAACGAAACGCCGCGCCGCCGCGATCGAGCATCGGCTCGACCGCGGCGGCGCGAGGGCCACTTCGGACGGGGTGGACCGAGAGGGCGATGAATACGGCGTCCGCCGCTCAACGAGCGGGCGGCGGCGGCATCGGCGCACCGGGGTTCGGGCCGCCCCAGCCGGGGCCGGGACCCCAGCCCTGGCCCGGCGGACCCCAACCGGGACCGCGATGCCAGCCCGGGCCGCCCTGATGCCAACCGGGACCACCCCAGCCGTCACCCATGGCGCCGCGACCCATACCACGCCCGCCCATCGGCCCGGCGAGGGCGAGTTCGTCGCGGGTCACCTTGCCGTCGTCGTTGCGATCGAACAGGGCGAAGCGCTTCTTCATCGGGTTCAGGAACTCTTCGAGCGTCACCTTGCCGTCGCCGTTCAGGTCATGGCGGGTGAGCATCCGCTCGGCCATCCACGGCGGGCCGAAGCGGCCGACGAAGGCCTCCACTTCCGCCTTGTCGACGGAACCGTTCTTGTCCTTGTCGATCTCGGAGAAGCGCGCCGCGGCGCGGGTCTGCATCTCCTCGAGGGTGACGACACCGTCGTTGTTGGTGTCGAGACGCTCGAACATACGTTGCATCATCGGGCCGGCGCCCATCCCCATGCCGGGGCCGCCGCAGCCCATCGGGCCGCGCGCATAGGCGACACCACCGACGGTGAGCACCACCACACCGGCACCGATCAGGATCTTGGTCAGGGTCTTCATCTGGCTCTCCTCCTCGGTCGGTGCCGTGTGCCTGCGGCACGGTCACCTCCGAGCTTCGAGAGGGAGTTTAGGATCGCGAACATTGCCGCGACTTTGTCGCCGGATTAACGATCGTTCATACGCCGCCGGCGGATGATCGACGATTGGTCAGGTGCCGCGATCGCCGTCGCCGGCGACCTCGCTCTTCTTCGCCCGCGTCCGGCCGAGAACGGCCTCGTAGGCGGCATGAGCGGACTTCTCGGTCTCGACGAGGTGGGCTTCGAGGTGGGTGAGATCGGGTAACTCGCCGATGCGAGCGAGCAGATCGGTCAGCCCACGTGGCGCCTGTTTCGGCACGAAGGCGCCGTCGGAGGCCATGCGCAGCGCCTGGGTGAGGCCCTGGTAGAGGCGCATCGCCGGGATCAGTATCTCGGCGGTCGCGGCGTCGAGTCGACCGGCAGCGGCGAGATGGCCGAGCGCCACCATCGTGTTGGTCGCCAGCACCTCGGGTGTCTCGGCCGCGTGGCGCAGCATCAGGTACTGGGCGACGAACTCGACCTCGACCAGCCCGCCGGCGACCTGCTTGATGTCCCAGGGATCCTTCGTCCCCTTCTCCTCGCGGATCAGCTTGCGCATCTCGACGACGTCGGCGCGCAGCTTGTCCGGATCGCGCGGGGTGACGAGCACGTCGTGGATCGCCTTCTCGACGATCGCGGCGAAGCCGGGATCGCCGGCGATCACCCGGGCGCGGGTCAACGCCATGTGCTCCCAGGTCCAGGCCTCCTCGGCGTGGTAGGTGCGGAACGAGGCGAGGCGGGTGGCCATCGGCCCCTTGTTGCCGGAGGGGCGCAGGCGGAAGTCGACCTCGTAGAGGAGGCCGTGGCGCGTCGGGGCGGAGAGCGCCGCGATCAGGCGCTGGGTGAAGCGGATGTAGTACTGGCTCGGCGGCAGGGGCTTCGCCCCGTCGGAGGTCTCGCACTCGGGATCGAAGTCGTAGAGCAGCATCAGGTCGAGGTCGGAGGAGGCGGTCATCTCGCGGCCGCCGAGCTTGCCGAGCGCCACCACCGCGGCGACACCGCCCTTCACCCGGCCGTGGGCGCGGACGAACTCCGCCTCGACGACGGCGAGGAGCCGGCGCACCACCACCTGCGCCAGGGTGGCGTAGGCGTTGCCGGCCTGGGCGGCGGAGAGCGTGCCGGTCAGCACGCGCACGCCGATCAGGAAGATCTGCTCCTGACCGAAGATGCGGGCGAGGTCGAGCGCCTCCTCGTAGTCACGGGCCTCGGCGAGGCTCTCGGCGAGACGGCGATCGAGATCGGCCTCGTCGGGGACGAGGTCGAAGAAGGCGGGTTCCATCAACGCGTCGAGGACGCGCGGGCGGCGGCCGATCGTCTCCGCGAGTTTCGGCGCGGCGCCCATGATCTCGGTGAGCAGGGTGAGGAGGCGCGGGTTGGAGACGAGCAGCGAGAACAGCTGAACGCCGGCCGGCAGCTTCGACACCAGCCGGTCGAAGGCGAGGAAGGCGGCGTCGGCGTTGTCGGTCTCGGCGATGGCGGTGAGCAGAACCGGTGTGAGCTCGGTCAACCGCTCGCGCGCCACGGTCGAGCGGGTCGCGGCATAGCGGCCGAAGTGCCAGGCGCGGATCGCCGCGGTCACCTCGCGCGGCTGGCGGAAGCCGAGGCCGGAGAGCGTCTCGATGGTGCCGGGGTCGTCCTCGTCACCGGTGAAGACGAGATTGCCGAGGGTGGAGGAGAGCTCCGGGGCGTTCTCGAACAGGCGGGCGTAATGACCCTGAACGATCTCCAGGCGCTTGCGCAGTTCGACGGCGAAGTCCTTCAGGCCCTTGAGGCCCATCATCCGGGCGATGCGATCGACCCCTGCGGTGTCCTCGGGGAGGGTGTGGGTCTGCTCGTCGGCGACCATCTGGATGCGGTGCTCGACGTTCCTGAGGAAGAGATAGGCCTCGGTCAGTTCGTCGCGGACCTTCGGCTCGATCCACTTGTGCTCGACCAGACGCTCCAGCATGTCGAGGGTGGCGCGGCCGCGGAGGGCGGGATTGCGGCCACCGGCGATCAACTGCTGGGTCTGGACGAAGAACTCGATCTCGCGGATGCCGCCGCGGCCGAGTTTGACGTTGTGGCCGGCGACCGCGATCTCGCCGTGGCCCTTGTGGGCGTGGATCTGGCGCTTGATCGAATGGACGTCGGCGATGGCGGCGTAGTCGAAGTACTTGCGCCAGATGAAGGGCCGGATCTCGGCGACGAAGCCCCAGCCGGCGGCGAGATCACCGGCCGCCGGCCGCGCCTTGATGAGCGCGGCGCGCTCCCAGTTCTGGCCCATCGACTCGTAGTACTGGAAGGCGGCGTCGAGGCTCATGGCGATCGGTGTGGCGCCGGGATCGGGGCGGAGCCTCAGGTCGGTGCGGAAGACGTACCCGTCGGCGGTCCGCTCCTGCATGATCTTCACCATCCGCTTGGTCAGCCGGACGAAGAGGTCGACCGCCTCGTCGGGGTCGGTGAGCCGCGCCGCCTGACGGTCGAAGAAGACGATGAGGTCGATGTCGGAGGAATAATTGAGCTCGTGGGCGCCGTACTTGCCCATGGCGAGCAGGATCCAGCCCGAGCCCTCCGCCGGATCGGCGGGGTTCGGCAGTTCGATCTTGCCGCGGGCAGCGGCGTCGGCGAGGCAGAAGCGGACGGCGGCCTGGAGCGTCGCGTCGCCGATGCGGGTGAGCGCGCCGGTGACCTCCATGGTGCCCCAGACGCCACCGAGATCGGCGAGCGCGGCGGCGAGCGCCACCTCCTGTTTGGCCAGCCGCAGCTTCTTCATCAGGGCCGCCTCGTCGTCGAGGCGAGAGGCCTCGACCTCGGCGACCAGCGCATCGACCAGTACCGCCGGCTCGCTCGCCAGGATGCGGGCGAGACGGCCGGTGTCGCGGGCGGCGAGCTCGGCGAGATAGGGCGAATTCGAGAAGACCCCTTCGAGGAACGCCTTGACCTCGGGCCGCGCGGCGAGGAGCGCGGTGAGATGCTCGCCGCCGCTCTGAAAACGGGTGCGCTCGGTGACGCGCGACAACGCGGCGGCCGCGGATTTCTTGTCGGGCGGGCGAATGGTGATGGTCAGGCGCGAGAGGAGTGCCTCGGGGGCCGGTTCGATCACAGGGGAATCGGACATTCTTCGGGACCTTCGCGCCGGAACCGTCTCGTGTCGGCCACCACCGTTGCCGGCGGGGTGCACAATGGACAGGCAGTCGGGCGGCGAGGTCAAGCACGGGGAAAGTCGTAGAGGCACGGGAGCCTACGGGTGACACCCCGGCAGGGACAGGCCGCCGCAACCGTGGCATAGTCCGCGCCCGACCGAAGACCCGCGAAAGGAAAGCGATGATCCCGGCCTTCGTCGACGACCTGCGTCGCGCCCACGGTCTGATGACCCTCGACCAGATCGCCGATCTGGCGGCGCGCGGCAACGTCGTCTTCGACCCGTTCTCGACCCTGATCGCGGCGGCGGCGCGGATCGGAACGGGCAACGTCTTCCACCCCTGCGTCACCATCGACTGCGCCCCGGGCGGCGACCTCGTCATCGGCGACGGCAATCTCTTCCACGCCAACACCACCGTCGTCGCCGAGACCGGGCCGGTGACGATCGGCTCCGGCAACCAGTTCGGCGAGGGCGGCTTCGTCGCCAAGGCGAATCGGGTGGGCGCCGACATCCGGATCGGCGACCATGGGCGCTATCTCGGCGGGGCTGCCGTATTCGGCGCCTGTCGGCTGGGCGACGGCAGTCAGATCCTCGGTGCGATCACCGCCGACGACTGCATGTTGGCGGGCGGCGGCTCGCATCGCGAGCCCGATCCGGACCGACGCGCCGGCCTGCTCAAAGGCACCGGCGTGGCCCGCGGCCTGACGGTTCGCGTCGGTCATGTGATCGTCGGCCACGGCGGCTTTCGTCAGGCGGACGAAGAACCGCAACGCATCCATCATCCCGCGAGGTGACCATGGGAGAGGTCCAACTGGGTCTCGGGCTGGTGTCGATCGGTCGACGCTGGGGCGTGCGCGACGTCGCTCCGCCGCCGACCGACGCGGCGGTCGCGCTCGTGGAGGCGGCGTGTGACGCCGGCATCCGCTTCTTCGACACCGCGCCGGCCTATGGTGACAGCGAGAGCGTGTTCGGTCTGGCCCTCGATCGGGGTGTCATCGACCGGGCGACGATCACCATCGCCACCAAGATGGGCGAGCACTGGAACGCCGAGACCGGCGAGCCCTTCGTCGACCACGACTACGATGCACTGATGCGCAGCCTCGAACAGAGCCTCGCACGGCTCGGCCGGATCGACGTCCTGCAACTCCACAAGGCGACGGCCGCGACCCTCGAGGCGCCCGACGTACTGCGGGCCTTCGATCGGGCGGCCTCGCTCGGCGTGCGCCGCTTCGGGGCTTCGGTCTCCGACGTCGAGACGGCGCGGATCGCCTGTCGTACGGGTCGGTTCGAATTCCTGCAGTTCCCCTACAACCTCGGGGCCGGGCACTTCGCTCCGATCTTCGCGCTCCTGCGCGCGTGCGGGATGCGGGCGATCGTCAATCGCCCCTTCGGCATGGGCGGGTTGGTCGGTGGCGGCGCCGATGACGGCGTGGCCGCCTTCCGGCACGTGCTCGCCGCCGATTTCGACGGGGTGGTGCTGACCGGCACCTCGTCGCGCGTCCATTTGGTGGAGAACGTCGCCGCGTTCGACGCCGCGCGGGCGGCAACCGCTCGGTGCCCTCCCGGATAGAGGAGAACATCGAGACGGGGCGATCAGGCGAGGAACGAGACCTTGCCGCTGTCGAGCTCGTAGAAGGCGGGAACCACTTTGACATTCCCCGACTTCACGAGCCCGGCGACGATCGGGCTCGACTCGAGGATCCGGGCGACGGTGCGTCTGGCGTTCTCCTTCACCGCGTTGGTGACGAGGTCGCCGCCGGCGTCCTTGACCGCGAGGGCGGCCGGGACGATCGGCTCGATCATCGGACCGATGGAGCCGGGGAAGGTGGCGTTCTTGGTGGCCACGTCGCAGGCGGCGGCGACGGCGCCGCACTTCTGGTGACCGAGGACGACGATCAGCGGCACGCCGAGCACCGCGGCGCCGTATTCGAGCGTCCCGAGGACGCCGGTATCGGCGAGGTTGCCGGCGTTGCGCGCGACGAAGAGTTCACCGAGGCCGAGGCCGCCGAACAGCAGTTCGGGTGGCACACGACTGTCGGCGCAGGAGAGGACGGTGGCCCACGGCGCCTGCCCGCCGGTGACATGAGCCCGCTGACCACCGAGGTCGGCGGCACAGACCTGGGCGTCCGAGACGTAGCGGGCGTTGCCCTGCGTCAGCTTCTCCAGCGCCCGATCGGCGGTGAGGTCGGTCCTGGGGCCGCCGGCGGCACGGACCGGTGCCGCGGTGAAGCCCGTGGCGACCGCAGCGACCGCGGCTCCGGCGAGACCGAGAAAGGCGCGGCGGCCGAGCCTCGCGCGACGGCAATCCTCACACATGTGTTCCTCCCCGCCCTCCGGATCACGACCGCTCATGGCGACATGATCGTCCCAGTGTACACAACGGCTCGCCGGCGCTGCAATCTGTAATGCCAGCCGGTTCGGGAGTGATCGGACGATCTCGTCAATCGGGATCGGGAACGACCTCGAGTGCCGGCAGGCGGATGGTCACTCTGAGGCCCGGGTCGGCGTCGCCGAGTTCGATCGTGCCCTTGTGGTGGCGGACGATCGCCGCGACCAGCGCCAGCCCGAGGCCGGACCCCGGGGTGCTGCGGCTGGCCTCGAGGCGGGTGAAGCGGTCGAGGACGCGGGCGCGATCGGCGACCGGTATCCCGGGGCCGTCGTCGTAGACGATCACGGAGGCGGTGCGGTCGGTCTGCTCGATCCAGATCCGGACGTCGGGCGCGCGATCATCGTGGCGACCGTACTTGAGAGCGTTGTCGACCAGATTGACCAGCATCTGGGCGATCAACTCGCGGTCTCCCATGATCCGATGGCGACGGTCGTCCTCCACCACTTCGACCGAGCCGCCCTCCTCCTCGGCGGCGGGGGCGAAGAGTTCGGCGACGTCCTCGGCCACCGCCTCGAGGTCGAGGACCTCGAAGGCGGCGGTGGGCGATCCGGCTTCGACGCGCGCGATCTTCAACAGCGCGTCGAAGGTGCGGATGAGACCGTCGGACTCTTCGATCGACGCCTCCAATGCGCCACGATAGCGGGCGGCGTCCTCGGGACCGGCGAGCGCCTCCTCCAGCCGGTTGCGCAAGCGGGTGAGCGGCGTCTTCAGATCGTGGGCGATGTTGTCGGAGACCTCCTTCAGGCCCTTCATCAACTCGCCGATCTTGGTCAGCATGTCGTTGAGCGCGACGGCGAGGCGGTCGAACTCGTCGCCCGAGCCGGAGATCGGCAGTCGGCCGGAGAGGTCACCGGCGACGATGCGGCGGGAGGCGTCGGAGACCTGATCGATGCGCTTCAGCACCCGACGGGCGAGGAACCACCATGTCAGGCCGGCGAGCACCACCATCGCCACGATGATCCAGCGGAAAGCTTTACGGAACACCGAGCGGAAACGTTCGCGCTCACCGATGTCGCGACCGACCAGGACGTGGAAGCCGTTCTCCAGGGTGAAGGACCGCACCAGCGCGATGTGACGGGTCTCGTGGCCGTCCTCGAAACGCGAATAGGGCAGATGGTGCGGTTCGTCGTCGTCCTCGGTCACGGCCTGGAGCGGCAGTTCGGCGACGTTGCCGGCGATCGGATTGCCGTTCGGATCGACGACGTGGAAGAGCCCGGCGTCCGGGCGACGCGAGCGCTCGTCGAGCGTGGCGAGCAGGCGAACGATGCCGCCGGAGCGATAGTCCTCGGTGAGCGTTTCGACATCGTCGTCGATCGCTTCGGCGAGTTGGCGGTCCATCACCCGCGCCGCTTCGTGGGTGACGCCGACGACCAGGGCGAGCGAGAAGACGGTGAAGACGGCGATGTAGATCGCCGAGAGGCGCACCGCCGTGGTGCGGAACAGGCGGCGCAGGCCGGCGAAATGCTCGCGGGTCGGCGCACCGGTCATTTCGGCGTCTCGCGGACCATGTAGCCGGCGCCGCGCACGGTGTGCAGCAGCGGCCGATCCTGGCCCTTGTCGATCTTCGAGCGCAGCCGCGACATGTGGACGTCGATGACGTTGGTCTGCGGGTCGAAATGGTAGTCCCAGACGTTCTCCAGCAACATGGTGCGGGTCACGACCTGACCGGCGTTCTTCATCAGATACTCGAGCAGGCGGAACTCGCGCGGCTGCAGCGGAATGTCCTCGCCGGCGCGACTGACGGTGTGGGAGAGCCGGTCGAGCAGCAGATCGCCGACACGGTAGGTGGTCTCCACCTCACCGGGGCGGGCGCGGCGGGCGAGCGCCTCGACGCGGGCGAGCAGTTCGGTGAAGGCGTAGGGCTTGGCGAGATAGTCGTCGCCGCCGGCACGCAACCCGTCGACGCGGTCGTCGACCTGGCCGAGGGCGGAGAGCACCAGCACCGGCGTGGTGTCGCCGCGACCGCGCATCTCCTGGACGATCGACAGACCGTCACGCTTCGGCAACATCCGATCCATGACGACGACGTCGTAGGCGCCGGTCGCCACCATGTGGGCGCCGGAATCGCCATCGTTCGCCTGTTCGGCGACGTGTCCGGCCTCCTTCAGGGCCTTGACCAGATAGGCGGCCGCTTCGCGGTCGTCTTCGACGATGAGGATTCGCATGGGCACAGCTTAATCCCTGTCCGCTGATTCCACGAACCGCGGCGCTACCGTGGCCGATCGCCTCGCCTCGTCACGATCGGCGGCGGATGTCCGGCACCCGCCGCCGACCGATCCTCCACCGGGTCGACGCTCGAACGGGGGGCGTTCTCGGAGCGCGACCGGGGAGGGAGGGGATGCCGTCAGCCGGGGACGATCGGCAACGGCACATAACGCATACCCTGCGTCGAGCGCACCCGCAGCAACACCGCCTTGCGACCCTCGGCGCGAGCGGCACGCACCCCGTCGGCGACCTCGGCGGGGGTCGATACGGCGCGGCCCTGGATCTCCAGAACCACGTCGCCGGAGCGGATGCCACGCGCGGCGGCGAGTCCGGTGGGGTCGACCTCGACCACGGCGACGCCGCCGCCGCGTTCGCCGACCTCCGAGGCCGGGACGAGACGCATCCCGAGATCGTCGAGAGCGGCCACGGCGGTTCTCCCGTCGCCGGCGTTCGCCGCCGGAGTCGCCTCGCCGCTGAGACGGCCGAGTTCGACCTCGACGGTGGCGTCGCGACCGCCGCGCGCGTAGGTGACCTTCACCCGGGTGCCGGGATCGAGGCTGGCGATGGTGCGGGCGAGGTCGCGGGAGTTGCGTACCGCCCGACCGTCGATGGCGACGATGACGTCACCGGCCTTCAGCCCCGCCTTGTCCGCAGGCGAGCCGGCCTGCGCTTCGGCGACGAGCGCGCCGCGCGCCTCCGTGAGGCCGAGACCGTCGGCCATGTCTCGGCCGATCGGCTGGACCTGGACGCCGAGCCAGCCACGCACCACCTCGCCGCCCTTCTCGAGCTGGGCGATGACACGCTGGACCGTCGTCGCGGGAATGGCGAAGCCGATGCCGATCGAGCCGCCGTTCGGCGAGTAGATCGCGGTGTTCATGCCGACGACGTTGCCGGCGAGATCGAAGGTCGGGCCGCCGGAATTGCCGCGGTTGATCGGCGCATCGATCTGCAGGAAGTCGTCGTAGGGACCGGCGCCGATCTCACGGCCGCGGGCCGAGACGATGCCGGCGGTGACCGAGCCACCGAGGCCGAAAGGATTGCCGACGGCGAGCACCCAGTCGCCGGGACGCACCTCGGTGGCGGCGAAGGCGACGGTCGGGAAGTCCTTGCGGTCGGAGGTGATGCGGACCAGGGCGACGTCGGTCTTCTCGTCGGAGCCGACCACCCTGCCCTTCCACTCGGCGCCGTCGTCGGTGACGATCACCACCTCCTTGGCGTCTCTCACCACGTGGTAGTTGGTCACCACCTTGCCGTCGGGCGCGACGATGAAGCCGGAGCCCTGCGCCGTCACCACCTCGGGACGGGGCGCACGATGACGCCAGCCGGGGCCACGCGGGCCGGGGCCACCGGGACCGCCGCGCCAGCCCCATCCGGGTCCACCCCACTCACGTAAGAAGCGTTCGACCGGACCGCCCTCGGGGAGATCCGGGAAGCTCTCCATGAAGCTCTCGCGCGGGGTCTGTGCTTCGCCCTTGACGCGGATCGACACCACGGCAGGGCGCACCCGGTCGACGACGGGCGCGAAGGAGAAGGTCTGCGGCGTCGGCGCCACCACCGGAGCAGGGGACTGCGCCAGTGCGGGGGAGCGGCCGAGGATCTGGGCACCGAAGAGGCAGCCGACCACCACGAGGGAGGCGGCGCCGGCGAGGAGGGTCTTGCGACGCAGCGTTCGGTCGGTCCGGCCGACCCGCGTCGCGAGGGGGGACTTCGTCATCTCGGGGCACCCGTCGGTTCGTTCGCACATCCGGTTCGGCGGCGGTCAGGGGGAGCACGCCACCGTTGGACGACAAGATGGGTGCCGTCGCCTTACCGTGCCATGGCGCGCGGATTAAATTTCGGTAAGGCGCGAAGCCGCGGCGATGCCGACCGATCGCGGTGGTTCACGAGTCCGCGAGACGGGATGGCGGGCGGCGCGCACGGCTCCACTTCCTTCCGGTGACCTGCCCACGAGTCACGGGAGGGTTCCATGAGAGTGCCGTATCTGTCGATCGCCACCGGGGCCGCCATGCTCCTCGTCCTCGCCTCCGCCGCCTCGCTGGCGGTCGACACCAGGCGGGGCCTCCGCGACGGGGGGGTCGAACGAACCGTCGCCCTCGCCGACCTCTGCGGCGAAGCGGGATGCTCGATCGCCTACAAGACCGGCGACGGTGGTCCGCCGAGCCGGGTGGTGACGGCGCGCTGAACCGGCCGACGCAGGGGTCAACTCTCTCCGCCGAGGATTCGCGCCAGGCGCGCTTTCTCCTCGGCGTCGAGCGGCGCCTCGATCGACCCGGCCCGGGCGGAACGGCGACGCAGCGCCACGAAGATGCCGGCGGCACCGAGGATCAACACGGCGAAGGGCAGCGTCCACAGGATCGCCGTGTGGGCGTTGAAGCGCGGCCGGAGCAACACGAACTCACCGTAGCGGGCGACGAGATAGTCGAGTACCTGCGAATTGCTGTCGCCCCGGCTGATGCGCTCACGCACAAGCAACCGCAGGTCCTTGGCGAGCGAGGCGTCGCTGTCGTCGATCGACTGGTTCTGACAGACGAGGCAGCGCAGTTCGGCCGAGAGATCGCGGGCGCGCGCCTCGAGCTTCGGATCGGACAGCATCTCGTCGGGCTGGACCGCGACGGCGGGTGCGGCGAGGAGGCCGAGGGCGAAGACGGCGGCGGCGGCGCGGCGGATCGACATCTTCACCTTCCTCATTCAGCGGCGAGCGGCATCGCCATGGCGCCGGCCTTGCGCGGCGTCGGAGCACCGACGCGCAGACGGCGGTCGGTGAGCGACACGACGCCGCCGATCGACGTGATCAGGGTGCCGATCCAGATCAGCAGCACCAGCGGCTTCCAGTAGATGCGCATGGCGACGCCCTCGCCCTGGGCCTCGCCGATGGCGAGATAGAGTTGGGAGAAGAGCCCGTAGGTCTCGATCGCCGTCTCGGTGGTCGGCATGGTGCGGGTGCGATAGGTGCGCTTCGACGGTTCCAGGACGATCGGCGCACCACCGCTGCCGTCCGTCACCTCGAAACGGGCGATGACCTCGTCCCAGTTGGGCCCCGAAGCGGGGACGGCACGGACGAAGCCGAGGTCGAAGCGTTCGACGCGGATGTGATCCCCGGGTTTCATCACCAGCACATGTTCGATCTTCCAGGCGCTCTCGGCGACGATGCCGAGCAGCATGACACCGACGCCGAAGTGGCCGAGCATCGTCCCCCAGGCCGAGCGCGGCAAGCCGACGGCGCGGCGGAAGGCGACCGAGGGCTCGGAGAAGAGCTTGACCCGCCAGAGGATCTCGGCGAGTGCGCCGAGCATCAGCCAGGTGGCGAGGCCGACACCGAGGGCGGACAGGATGTCGTGGCCCTTCAACAGCCAGGTGACGAGGATCGCGACGATCGCCAGCACCAGCACCACGGCGAGACGCTGGGCGACGGCGCCGATGTCGCCACGCTTCCAGGCGAGGAAGGGGCCGATCGGCAGCGCGATCAGCAGCGGCACCATCAACGGGCCGAAGGTCATGTCGAAGAACGGCGCGCCGACCGAGATCTTGCCACCGGTCGTCGCCTCCAGCACCAGCGGATAGAGCGTGCCGA
>ERZ1645192.2821-NODE-2821-length-14324-cov-4.842666_pt1 | contig 14324 bp, 8 predicted proteins | sample MGYA00575354_ERZ1645192 | MGnify/ENA primary metagenome ERZ1645192 (study PRJEB40844, sample SAMN11349763) | freshwater sediment metagenome | isolation source: river sediment | host: Sediment | place: India: Faizupur Khadar , New Delhi | collected 2017-02-21 ... | reverse complement strand
TCGGGGTCGAGTTGCCGATCATGATCCCGCAGCTGTCGCAGTTCTGGATCTTGCAGGCGTGGATGGTCGCGGCGTGCTGGGTGAAGATGCCCGCCCCCTCGGGATTGATGATGGTCACGTTGGAGACGGCGCCCCGGTAATCGCAGAGGAAGGTGCAGCTCACCGGCGAAGTTTCAATCTCTCCCCCGCCGAGAACCACGACCGATTCGGCGCTGGCGCCGCGGATGTGGGTGCAGAAGGTGATGAAAATCGGGAAATTTTCGTAACTGTGTTCGCTGTAAAGTCCGGGCAGCAGGTAGATGGTCCAGCCCCGGTCCGCCTTCCCTTGGGCCTTCTGGATGGTCTTGAACGGTTTGGCCAGGCTGCCGTCGTTCTGCGCGTCCGTGCCGAGGGCGGGATTGACGTAGATGGTGTGCAGGTTCCGCCAGGGCAGGATGTCATGGACGGCGGGCAGGCTGGAGAAGAGCGTCCCCTCGGTGCGCAGGCCCATTACGGCCATCGGTTGCACCGAATCGATCCGGGCGTACCCGGTGAAAGTGTCTATTCCTGGGAAGAACGGGGCCGCCGAGAGGAACCCGACCGTTTTCCCCCGGTCTGGGATGAAAATCGTCTGGGTGGCCACGACTTGGCCCAGTGCGTCGATGAGCTGGACCGTCGCGTCCCCGCCCAGGCGGGCCGGGTTGACGATGGCGGCGCCCGTGTTGATGCCTTGGGCGAGGTCGATGGTGACGGGCAGGATGTTGAGTGTGTCTGACGCGGCGGAAATCACTCCGGCGATGGCCTCGAGGCCGTCGAATCCTTCCAGGGAATAGTTGGCGGCGATGACCAGCGAGCCGCTCCCGGAAACCTGGGCCCAGCCGCTTTCGATCTGCTTCTGCTGGGTGGCGAGCTCGGCGGTGCCGGTCCCCATGGCGGGCAGGTTCAGGGCGATTGTCTGGTAGGGACCATCGGGGGTGGGCGCCGGCCAGATCGAGCCGTCCTCCCTGTAGAAGGAGATTTTCACCTGCTGGCTTTCCATGAGCAGGTTGGTGACGGTGATCGTGGACCGGTATCCTCCGCCCACCGCCAGATGGGGGAGATAATAAAGCTGAGCGCAGACCGCCACTCCGGACAGGGCGATCATAAGCAATGCCAGTCTGGTCTTCATGACGGGCCTCCATACCTTGACTTGAACCCATTATAGCGCACCCGGCCGATCCGGGCAATTGAAGTCTGGGTGAAAGCGGAGACCGTGCGCCGCTCGCGACAGGGGCCTGTGCCCGGCTCAGGTATGCTCTTGACGGACCTCGCGTTTGGAGCGATGATAGCGGCTGCCCGAAGCAACGGCCAGGCAGGGGAGCAAAGCAACGACGTGGATGACACCAGAACCCCGAACACCTCGGCAGCCTTAAGCGCCTCAACCTCCGCCGGCGGCCGGCCCCGCCGTGAGATTGCCGGGTGGCTGCTCGCGGTGATGGCCGCGCACGCCGTCTTCGCCTTCGTGGTGTATCCTCGCCTGGCCGTCCTCGTGCCCGGCTATCTCGAAGAGAAAGACGCCTACCTGGAGATCGCCCGAAACCTTTCGGCCGGACATGGCTACGCGATGGCGCCCGGGCCCCACCTGACCCTGCGCCGGATGCCGGCCTATCCCCTGAGCCTGTGGGGCCTCGGTCAACTGGCCGGCGACGGGCGGACGGCGGTCTTCGTCTTCCAACTCGGCCTGGTGGCCGCCGCCTGTCTCTGGGTGTACGCCATGGCCGCCCGGCAGGGGCACCGGGCCGGGTTGCTGGCCATGCTCCTCTTCGGCCTCTACCCGCTGGTCATCGTTTACACCCCGAGGTACTACTCCGAGATCCTGCTGGTTTTTTTCGTCGCTGGCGGCCTCCATTACCTGTTGAAGTTCCTGGAAGGGCGCCGGAGCGGGCATTTCCTGGCCGCGGTGGCGATGCTGGCCGGCGCCTGGCTGACCCGGTCGGTGGTGGGGTTCTGGCTCGGCGCGGTGTTGCTGGTGCTGGCCCGGCGAGGGGTGTTCAGCGGCCGGAACCGCTGGCTGTGGGTGTACGGCCTGGCCCTGTTCGCAGCGCTGATCAGTCCGTGGTGCATCCGCAACTGGATCGTCACCGGCCACCTCGTGGCGGGCAGCACCTGGAACGAGCGCTCCGCCCTGCACGGCGTGCGGTTGATCGTGCACCCCGAAGTGGAGTCGCGGTCGCGCCAGCTCGACGAGATGTATATCCGCCAGACCAACCTTGAGATCGGCCTTCGGATCGGACCGGTGGATTCTCCCCGGCAGGAGGTCCGGGAGGCCCGGGAATCGGCCGGGATTTACTGGGATGAACTCGCCGCCCAGCCGGGCCGGGTCCTCCTGAACTGGGCCCGAGGATTTTTCCGGGTGTTTTTCCTGACCGCTTCTCCGCCGATGCGCTGGATCGGGGCCGGGGTGAACGTGCTGCTCGCGCTGCTGATTCTGCTGGGCGAGTTGCGGGCGGCGCAACGACGCGCCGTCCCGGCGCCGCCGGCAGTGCCGGTCCAACCGCGCGGCTGGCCGGTGGAATTCAACCAGGCACTTTGGTTGCTGCTCGGAATTATTTACTGTATGTATAGTATATTGTACCCGCACTATCGCTACCTGCTGCCGGCCCTGCCTGCCGCCGCCGTTCTGGCCGGCCGGGGCGCGGCAACCCTTTGGCCTTCTTCCATTGGTCGGCGGACGGCGTGCGAAGCAGCGCCTCTAGACCCGGGTGGCCGGTGATATCTCTGATTTGCCCGGGTGCTTGTCTTTTTCGGGTGACGGGTATAAAATTTGGATCTGTCGTGAGGTTGCCCGGAGGCTCTCTCATGGATTTGTCGGTTCTGCTGAGCAGGCTCGTTGAGATCTTGGAATCAATGGACATTCAATAATGGATAGAGTACTGGTCCGAAACGGTCGGCTGGGTTTCGAAGACCGGGTCGAGGCCGGGGATGTGCTCCTCGTGGACGGCCGTGTCGCCGCCGTGGGCGCCGGACTCGAGGCGCCGCCGGAAGCTGCCGTCGTCGACGCGGCCGGTTGCTTCGTCCTGCCGGGATTTATCGACCTCCACACCCACCTCGACGACCGGATTGGCCGCTTCGAGCTGGGTGACACCTACCTGACCGGCACGGCGGCGGCCGTGCAAAACGGTGTCACGACGCTGTTCAGTTTCGTCACCCAGGGACCGGAGGAAACGCTCGGCGAGGCCATCGACCGTGTCCTGGGCCGGGCGGCCGGCCGCTGCTTCTGCGATGTGGGCTGGCACCTCACGCCGACCCGGTTCGACGCGGCCGGCTGGCGGGAGGTGGAAACGGCCTGCCGGAATGGCTGGCGGACCTTCAAGTTCTACACCACCTACAAGGAGGCCGGCATCTACATCAGCTACGCCCGCCTCGGCGACTTGTTCGTGCGGCTCACCCCGGCCGGGGCCTGTTTCCTGGTGCACTGCGAGGACGAGGACCGTCTGGCCGCCGAGCGTGACGCCGGACATGACTGCCGCCACGCGATCAGCCACGCCCGGCTCCGGCCGCCCCGGGCCGAGCGGCTGGCCGTGGAACGGGTGCTGGAACTGGCCGATCCCTGGGCGAGCCCGGTGCACGTGGTCCACGTGTCCACGGCCGCCGCCGCCCGGCGGATCCGGGCGGCCCGGGCGCGCCAGCCCGTCACGGGGGAGACCTGTCCCCACTACCTGTTTCTCGACGAGAGCTGGCTGCGGCGCCCGGACGGGCACCGCTGGATCTGCTCCCCGCCGCTCCGGCGCCGGGAACAGGCGGCGGCGCTTTGCCGGGCGGTCCGTGAGGGGTGCCTGGATCTGCTGGCGACCGACCACTGCGCGTTTAAATGTAACGATAAAGATAATAATTATTCGGACACCCGCTTCACCCCCAACGGACTGGCCGGGATCGGGGCGCTTCCCCACCTGGCGGCCCGCTTCTGGAGCCACGCCGGGACTGGCCTCAAGACCGGGAGCGCGCCGGGCCCTTCGCCGGCCGAGGACGTCGAAGCGCGACCCGGCCTGACCGAGTCCGCCGTGCCCGATCTGGTGCGGACTCTCTCCGCCAATCCGGCCCGGGTGGCCGGGGTGTACCCCCGCAAGGGCGCGCTGGCGGCCGGGAGCGACGCCGACCTGGTCGTCCTGGATCCCCGGGGATCGGCGCGGCCCATCACCAGCAGCCTGGCGGGCGTGCCCGAGACGTACCCGGGGTTTTCGAGCCGGCTGCGCTTCCGGGCGGTGTTTCTGCGGGGGCGGCGGGTGGTCCGGGACGGCGTGCTCGAAAATCCAGACAGCCCGGGAGGGGAATCCTTATGTCCACGTTGAAAGAACCCTGCTGGCGCAACGACGGCCGGGCCAAGGTGACCGGGGCCGCCCGTTACACCGACGACCTGAAGGCGCCCGGGATGCTCCACGCCGTGCCGGTCTACACCGATTACGTGCATGCCCGCCTGGTGGCAGTTCACACGGACGAGGCCCGCCGGCAGCCCGGCGTGGCGGCCGTCATTACCGCCCGCGACGCGCCCGGCGAAGTGCGCTTTGGCCAGATCATCCGCGACTACCGGATGCTGGTCGACGACAAGATCCGCTGCCACGGCGACGTGGTGGCCGTCGTGGCCGCCGGGACCCGGGCCGAGGCTCTGGCCGCCGCCCGTCTGGTCCGGGTGGAGGCCGAACCGTTGCCGCCGCTGCTCGACCCGGAGGCGGCGCTCCGGCCGGATGCGCCGCTCGTGCACGAGACGCATGGCTCCAACGTCATCTGCACCCACCATGTCCGACGCGGTGACGTGGAGGAGGGCTTCCGCGAGTCGGAGTTCATCCTGGAGCAGGATTTCGCCACCCAGTTCATCGAGCACGCCTACCTGGAGCCGGAATCGGGGCTGGCCATCCCCCGCGACGATGGGGTGATGGAGATCCGCGGCAGCATGCAGCACCCCTACAGCACCCGCCGCTTCACGGCCGCCCTGCTGGGGGTGCCTTTGACCGAGGTCGAAGTAGTCGGCACGCCCATGGGCGGCGGTTTCGGCGGCAAGGACGACACCGCCGCGATCGTCTGCGCCCGGGCCGCCCTGGCCGCCCGGGTGACCGGCCGGCCGGTGAAGATGACCTATGACCGGGAGTGGTCGGTCCGGGAGAGCTACAAACGCCACCCCTACCGGGTCCATTACCGGATGGGGGTCGGCCGCGACGGCCTCATCAAGGCGGTCCAGTGCCGGGTGGTGGCCGACGGCGGCGCTTACTGCTCGGTCACTCCCTGGGTGACCTGGCGCTCCACGGTGCAGTGCTGCGGGCCGTACCTGGTGCCCCACGTGCACGCGGACATCTACGGGGTTTATACCAACAACGTGTTCACCGGCGCCATGCGGGGGTTCGGCTCCCCCCAGATCAACTTCATGATCGAACAGTTAGTGGAGATGGCGGCCGAACGCCTGGGCCTGTCCCTGCTGGAATTCCGGCGCCGCAACATGGTCCGCCAGGGCGCGACCACCATCACCGGCCAGGTCCTGGACAACCACGTCGTCAGCCTGGGCCACGTGCTCGACACGGTCGTGGAGAAACTGGGCTACGAGGAGAAGCTGCAGCGTTGTTCCCGCGGCCGGGCGGACGGCGACGAACTTTACGGGGTCGGCCTGGCCATCTCTTACCGGGGCGTGAGCCTTGGCGCCGAAGGGGTGGATTTCTGCTCGGCCATCGTGAACGTGCAATTCGACGGCTCGGTGCTGCTCGACGTGGCCGTGCACGAGAACGGCCAGGGCTCCGAGGCGGCCATGGTGCTGATTTTGGCCGGGGAGTTGGGCATCCCCCGGGAGCGGATCCGCCATCGGCGCGCCAACACCTCCAGCATCCCGGACGGCGGCACTACCGTGGCCTCGCGGGGCACCGTCATGGGCGGCGGGGCCGTGGTCCTGGCGGCCCGGGAGGTCAAGCGCAAGATGGCGGCCGTGGCCGGGGAATGCCTCGGCTGCGCGCCGGAGGCGATCCGGTTCGTCGACGGCCGGTTGGAAGGTCCTTCCGGGGCGATGCCGTTCGAACAGGTGATCCGGGAAATGCAGCAGCGCAAGCAGTACGCGTACGCCATCGGCGTGTTCCAGTCGCCCACGGTGAGCTGGGACGAAGCCACGGGGCAGGGGAACGCTTACTTCACTTGGGTGTACGGCTGCCAGGGAGTGGAAGTGGCGGTCAGCCGGAAAACCGGCAAGGTCCGGCTGCTCGGCGTGGTGGCGGCGCACGACGTCGGCCGGGCGGTCAACCCGGCCCTGGTGCTCGGCCAAATTTACGGCGGCGTGGCCATGGGCGCCGGCTACGCCCTGACCGAGGATGTCTTGATGGACGGCGGCCGGATCGCCAGCCTCAACTACGATAGCTATCGGATACAGAGGGCCACGGACCTGCCCGAAATCACCGCCGTGATCGTCGAAAATCCAGATTCGAACTCGCCCTCCGGGGCGAAAAGCATCGGCGAACCGACCAACGAGCTGATGGCGCCGGCGGTGGCCAACGCCGTGTACCAGGCGACCGGCCGGCGGTATTTCCGGTTGCCCATCCGGGTGGAGGTGGACCATGACGCTTGAGGTGAACGGACGCCGCTACGAGCTTTCGGCCGCGGACCTGGAAAAGCCGCTGTTGCAGTACCTGCGCGAGGACCTGGATCTGACCGGCGCCAAGAACGGCTGCGGCATCGGGGTCTGCGGCGCCTGCACCGTGCTCCTGGACGGCGCGCCCGTGAAGGCCTGCCGCCTGAGCCTGGGCGCCGTGGCGGGCCGCGCGCTGCTCACCATCGAGGGGCTGGAGGGGCCCGCCGGGCCGCTGCCCCCCCTCCAGCAGGCCTTCCTGGATGCGGGCGCCATCCAGTGCGGCTTCTGCACCCCGGGCATGGTGCTCACCGCCCACGCCTTCCTGCTGAAAACGCCTGTCCCGACGCGGGCGCAGATCCGGCGGGCCATCTCGGCCAACCTCTGCCGCTGCACCGGCTACCAGCAGATCGTCGATGCCATCGAGGCCGCCGCTCCGCACTACCGGACTTAAAGATCAACTATCACCACGAAGCCACGAAGGGCCCAGAGCCGCAGCGCCGCAACCAAAAAGTAACCACGGATGCACACGGATGGACACGGATAAAATTAACCACGGAACACACGGAAAACACGGAAGAAATTCACATGGATAAACAGGATGAACAGGATAGGGAAAACCGCCATCGAACGCGCTGACGTCGAGATCCATCAAGGGGGTTAGGTCCTGCTGGGAGCACGCGTTGGCGTGGCGCAGATCAATCAACCGCTGGTCTTGTCGATCCCCCTTGGCGTCCTTGGCGACTTTGCGGTGAATTTTTTTACGCCACGTCGCCCTTCGCCGCGTCGCCCCCTTACAGATCCGTGGCGAGCACCGCGACGGAGGCGCAGATCAGCGCGTAGCCGGCCATGGCGCCGGCCGTGACCGTCTCGCCCCAGGCCAGCCAGGCCACGGCGCCGGCGAGCAGCGGCTCGCTCAGGGTGGCCGTGGCGATCCGTCCCGTGGGCATCAGGCTGAGGGCGTTGTTGAGGGCGGTGTGGCCGATGACGGTGGGAACCAGCGCCATGAGCCCGAAACAGAGCCAGGTCCGGCTGTCGTAAGCGAAAAACGGCTCGCCGAGAGCCGCCAGCACTCCGAAGCTGAGCAGCCCGGCCGTGCCGTACAGGGTCGTCACGTACGCGGTGGTGGGCAGCGCCTGCCGGAGTTTCTTGCCGAGCAGGAAGTAGAACGTGAACAGCACGGCGCACACCACCGAGGCCAGGTCCCCGTGGAGGTGGCTCGGGTTGAAGTTCAGGTCGCTCCAACCGATCACCGCCACCCCGGCGAGGCCGAGGCCGATGGAGACGAGCAGCTTGGGCGACGGCCGCTCCCGGTAGACCAGGTAACCGCCCAGGCTGGTGAACACCGGGTTGACCGCGAAGAACATGGAGGCGTTGGCCACGGTGGTCCACTGCACCGCCGCGATCCAGGTGAAGAAGTGGAGGGCCAGCGTCGCCCCGGCGGCCAGCATCAGCCACCACTGTCCGGGCGTCAGCCGTGTGAGCCCCGCCAGGTCGCGTCCGGCCAGCGGGGCGAGCAACAGCGAGGCCAGGCTCAGGCGCCAGGCGGCGATGGCCACCGGGTGGGCGTCACCCAGCCGGATCAGGTTGCCCGACTGGCTGGCGGCGACCAGCCCGATGGCCAGGAAAAGGTAGACGCGTTGGGTTCGGTTCAGTTCAATTGACCTTGAAGGTGCGGTCGCCCCGCTCGAAGAAGCCCACGATCTGGCGCGCGGCGGCCAGCCCGGCGTTGATGTTGGCCTCCTCGGTCTGGGCGCCCATCTTCTTTTGGGTGAAGAAGTAACGGCCGGGGAACTTCTGGGCGATGGCCTCCTTGCAGGCCGGTTCCACGTCGGCGGCGTACATGAAATCGGGGCGCTCCTCCATCATCCGCTGCAGCGAGGGTTCGTCGATCACCTCGGCCCGGGCGGTGTTGATCAGCGCGGCGCCCTTGACCATGGTCGAAAGCAGATTGTAATTGATGGAGCCGGCCGTTTCCTTGGTCTTGGGAATGTGCAGCGAGACGTAGTCGCAGGTGCGGTAGAGCGTGGCGGCCTCGGCCACTTGGGTCACGCCGTCGGCGGCCATCTTTTCGGACGTGACGAACGGGTCGAAGGCGAACGTCTCCATCCCGAAGCCCTTGGCGATGGCGGCCACCGAGCGCCCGACGGCGCCATAGGCGTGCAGGCCCAGCTTCTTGCCCCGCAGTTCGGTGCCCGGCTTGCCGGTGTAACCTCTGCGCGCCAACTGGAGCATCAGCCCGAAGACCAGCTCGGCCACGGCGTTGGAGTTCTGTCCCGGCGTGTTCATGACCACTACGTCGTGGGCGGAGGCGGCCTTGAGGTCGATGTTGTCGTAGCCAGCGCCGGCCCGCACGACGATTTTCAGCTTGGGCGCCGCGGCCAGGACCTCCGGCGTGACCAGGTCGCTGCGGACGATGAGCGCCTCGGCATCGGAGACGGCTTTGTGAAGGTCGGCCGGATCCTTGTAGTTTTCCAGCAAGACCATTTCGTAGCCGGCTTCCTTGAAAATCTGGCTGATGCCGTTGACGGCGATCTTGGCGAAGGGCTTTTCAGTCGCTACCAGTACTTTGTGAGACATGCGGGCCTCCGGTTACAGTGAATTTTTACAAAAATATCTTAACTTACCCGCGACGCCGATGTCAACTGAGCCGATTGATTTTGAGGATTGGCTGTGGGACAATCATCCCTCCTCGTGGCGCCGGAAAGTCTGGTGGAAAGGGTGAACGCACCCGGGAGTGGCCCTGGCATGGCAAAGGTAAAAAAAACGTGGCCGCTGCATACCCGGATCCTGGCCGGCTTGGTGGCCGGGGCGGTCGGCGGCATCGCCGCCAACGTGGCCGGCGCGTCCAGCCCGGGCATCGCCCGGGGCGTGGAGACCGCCATCCATTACGTGACCGGACCGCTCGGCCGCGTCTTCCTGAACCTGCTGTTCATGACCGTCGTCCCCCTGGTCTTTTCGACGCTCACCGTCGGCGTGGCCCACCTGGGCGATCTGAAGCGGTTGGGCCGGATCGGCCTCAGAACCCTGCTCTTTTTCCTGTTTCTCACCAGTCTGGCCACCATCATCGGCCTGGGGCTCGTGGCCGCGACCCAACCCGGCCACGGCTTCGACCGGGCCACCCAGGACCGGCTCCTGGAGACCTACCGGGGCGACCTGGCCCAGCGTTCGCAAGAGTTTCAGGATCGGGGCGGCTTCGGAGTCCATACCTTCGTCGAAATCGTGCCCCGCAATCCCTTGAGCGCCATGGTCCACATGGACATGCTGGCGGTGATTTTCTTCTCCCTGTGCCTCGGCATCGCCCTCACCCGGATCCGGCCGGATCTGGCCGGCAAGCTGCTGGGACCGCTGGACGCCCTGTCCGAGGCCATGATCGTCGTGGTGGGCTTCGCCATGAAACTGGCGCCTTGGGCCGTGCCGGCGCTGATCTTCAACGTCACCGCCCGCTTCGGCCTGGAACTCCTGGAAAAACTCGCCCTCTACGTCCTGGTGGTGTTCGCGGGTTACGCCCTGTTCCAGTTCGGCGTCTACCCCCTGCTGATCAGCCTGTTTGCCCGCCTCAACCCGGTGTGGTTCCTCCGCCGCCTGGTGCCGGTAATGGTGACGGGCTTCTCCACCAGTTCCAGCAACGCGACGCTGCCCACGACCCTGAAGGTGGCCGAGGAGGAGTTGGGGATCCCCTCGGATATCGGCGGCTTTGTCCTGCCGTTGGGCGCGACCATGAACATGAACGGGACGGCGCTCTACGAAGGGGTCACCGTCCTCTTCCTGGCGCAGGTGTTCGGGGTCCACCTGCATCTGGGCCAGCAGGTGGTCGTGGTGCTGCTGTCGGTGATGATGGCCATCGGCACGGCCGGCATTCCGGGCGCCTCCCTGCCCATGATCATGCTGGTGCTGGCGGCGGTGAACGTGCCGCCGGAGGGGATCGCCATCATCCTCGGAGTGGACCGGATCCTGGACATGGGCCGGACCGTGCTGAACGTCTCCGGCGACGTGGTCACCGCCGCCGTCGTGTCCCGGTGGGAGGGGACGAGGAGCTGACAGCTATCAGCTATCAGCTGTCAGCTTTCAGCCATAAGCTGAAAGTATTAAGAGGTTTGGCGGAACTTTTTGGAGTAAAAGTCTTGCGATCAGGAGGGGGCTGGAGGCCCGCGGGAGGGTGAAGCGTCCCGCGTTCCCCCGGATGTGATCGGGTTGTTCATTCGTGGCCATTCCTGTCCGAATTCGCGTCCTTCGCGCCTTCGCGGTGAGCCTGGTCCGTGTCTGCCCGACAGGATTAAACGAGGTTTTACACTGGACTGGAAGCTCGATTTCCCCATAGAATGAATCACGGCCGGTGCCAGGAACCGGGGACCGGCCCGAAAATTCACGGACGGGGGATCGGATGCGCATCGTTCACACCGCCGACTGGCACTTGGGCAAGACTCTGGAAGGGCGGGACCGCCTGCCCGAGCAGGAGCGTTTCGTCGACGAACTGGAGCGTCTCTGCGCCGAGGAAGACGCGCAGCTCGTCCTGGTCGCCGGGGACGTCTTCCAGACCGCCAATCCCAGCGCCGCCGCCGAGGACCTGTTCTACGACGCCCTCGACCGCCTGGCCGGCCACGGCCGGAGGGCGGTGGCCGTCATCGCCGGCAACCACGACCAGCCGGATCGCCTTTGCGCGGCCGCCCCCCTGGCCGACAGACTCGGCATCACGCTCCTGGGGACGCCCGGCCAGACGGCAACGGTCCTGGACGCGGCCGGCCGGGTCAGCCGTCCGTCCGCCGGGCCGGGCTGGTTCGAGCTGTCGGTGCCCGGCTGCCCCCATCCCGCCATCGTGGCCGCGGTGCCGTATCCATCGGAGGGCCGGCTCCGCGAAGTGATCGCCGACGAGCCCGACGACCGGGCCCTGGGCCGCGCCTACGCCCAGCGGGTGGGCGAGTTGTTCAGCCAGTTGGCCGGCCACTTCCGCCCCGGCGCGGTCAATCTGGTCGTCAGCCATCTATACGCCTCGGGCGGTTTCGAGTCGGACTCCGAGGTCCCCATCCAGCTCGGCGGCGCGTGCGTGGTGGCGCCGGAGAGCTTTCCGGCGAACGCCCACTACGTCGCCCTGGGCCACCTGCACCGGCCCCAGGTGGTGCGCGGCGCGACGGTTCCGGCGCGCTACGCCGGTTCTCCCCTGGCCTACAGCTTCTCGGAGGTGGGGTACGCCAAGTCGGTCTGCCTGGTGGAGGCCCTGCCCGGCGAACCGGCCCGGGTGAGGGAGATCCACCTGTCGGCCGGGAAGCCGCTGGTCCGCTGGGTGGCCCGCGAGGGGCTGGCCCAGGTGGAAGCCTGGCTGGACGAAGGCCGGGACCCGGAGGCCTGGATCGACCTGGAAATCCACCTGTCCGCCCCCCTGACGCCGGAGCAGACCCAGCGCCTGCGCGAGCGCCGGCCCGGCCTGGTGCAGATCCGCCCGGTGTTCGTGGGCGGAGACGGCCCCGCCCGGGCGCTGGCCGAGGACCGGCGCCGCCTGGGGCCGGAACGGCTCTTTCGGGAATTTTACGCGCACCTCAACCCCGGCCGGACCGCCGACGACCGGCTGGTGAAACTGTTTCTGGAGCTGCTGCAAGCGGAGGACGGCCGCGACGGAACCCCTTCCGCCGGGGAGGTGCGGCCATGAAACCGCTCTTTTTGTCGGTCGAGGGACTGCACAGCTTCCGGGAAAAGCAATCGATAGACTTCGAGCCCCTGGCCGAGGCCGGCCTGTTCGGCATCTTCGGGCCGACCGGGAGCGGCAAATCCACCATCCTGGACGCCATCACCCTGGCCCTGTTCGGGACGGTGGTCCGCGCCAGCCGGGGCACCCAGGGCATCCTGAACCAGGCCGAGGCGAAGCTGGCGGTCTCCTTCCGCTTCGCCCTGGGCGCCGCGCCCCGCCGCGTCTTCCAGGTGGAGCGGCAGTACCGGCGGCACGACGGGTACGCCGTCCGCAACACCGTGAGCCGGCTCCTGGAGCTGGACGTGGCCGGCAATGCGGTGGTCCTGGCCGAGCGGGACGGCGAGGTGAGCACCGCGGTGAACGGGTTGCTCGGCATGGACAAGAGCGATTTCACCCGCGCCGTGGTGCTGCCTCAGGGCCGGTTCGCCGAATTTCTGCAGCTTGACGGCAGCGACCGGCGGAGAATGATGCAGCGCCTGTTCGCCCTGGAGGAGTACGGCACGAAACTCGTGGAAAAGCTCAAGGCGCGCGCGGACGGGACGGCCCAGTCGCTCGATAAGGTCTTCTCCGAGCAGGCGGGGCTGGGGAACGCCTCGCCGGAAGCTCTCGAGGCCGCCCGGCAGGCGTTGCGGGCCGCCCGCGTGGAGGCCGAAGCGGCCTGCGCCGGGCTTGCCGAAACGCGATCCCGCCACCAGGCGGCCGGGCGGATCTGGGAGTGGCAGGCACAACTGGCCCGGCAAACGGCGGAGATCGGCCGGCACGAGGCCCAATCGGAGGAGATGACCGCCGCGGCTGGCCGGATCGAAGCGGCCCGCCGGGCCGAGCGCCTCCAGCCGCTGCTGGAGGCGGAGGAGGCGGCGGCCGGGGCGCATGCCGCCGCGGTCCGGGCGGCCGAGGCCCAAGGAGCGGTTTGTGACTCTCTCGCCGGGCAGGAAGCGGAGTGCCAGAGCCAATTGGCCGGGGCGCGGCAGGCCCGCCTGGACCACGAGCCCCGGCTGGTGGCCCGCCTGAAGGAGCTGGAACAGGCTCTTGACCTGGAGCAGCGGGTCGTTGGACTGCGGGCGGAACAGGACCGGGCGGGAGCGGAGCTGGAGCGCCGGCAGGCGGAGTTGGCCGGCCTGGAGCGCCAGGTCCGGGCTCAGGCGGAGGAGGCGGCGGCCTTGGCCGCCGCCCGGACCGGATGCCAGGCCGAGTTGAAGCGTCAGGAGGTCTCTCCCGACGAGGAACAGCATCTCGGCACGGCCGTGGCCATCTCCGGGCGGCTGAGGGAGGCCCGGGAAACCGGGCGCCAGGTCCGGGAGGAACACGCCGGCCGGGAACGGTCGGCCGCCGAGGCAACCAAAGGGCTTGACCAGGCCCGAAACGCCGTGTCGGAAGTGGTCCGGCAGGGGGAGACGGTCCGGGGGCAGTTGGCGGCGCTGGACAGCAGTCCGCCGCCGGACGGAGAGGTCTTGGCCCAGCGGGAGATGACCCTGCGCCGGCTGGAAGATCAAGTCGCCGCCTTTCTCAAGGCCCGGGCGGAGTTGCGGCAGGCCGAGGCGGAATTGGACCGCCTGCGGGCCGCGCGGCCTCAGCTGGAAGCCGATCGCGAGACGGCCCGGGAGGACTGCGGCCGGCTGGAGACGCTCCTCGACGAGCGGCAGAAATTGCTCCTGGAGGCGGACGCCCTGGACCACCAGGCTCTGGCCTTCCGCCTCTCGTCCGGGTTGGCGCCGGGTCAGCCCTGTCCGGTCTGCGGCTCGCCGGAGCACCCCCGGCCGGCCGCCGGCCCGGGCGAGGCCAGCTTGGCCGCCAGGCGCCGCCAGGCGTTGGAAAAAGAGATTCTCAAGACTCGCCAGGAACTCCCCGCGGCGCGGCAGCGCCGGGAGGACGGCGCCGCGGCCCTGGCCCGGCACGACGCTTTGATTGAGAGCCGGGAGGGCGACCGCCGTAACGCGTCGGCCCGGGTCGAGGCGGTCCGGGCCGGCCTGGCTTCTGGCTGGCCGGCGCCCGGCCCGCCGCCTGGCGACGAGGGGCGGGAGGCGGCCCTGGGTGATCTGAAAGCCGAATTGGCCGCCGGCCAGGAAGCCGCCCGGCAGTGGCAGGCCC
>ERZ1645192.2820-NODE-2820-length-14326-cov-6.199215_pt1 | contig 14326 bp, 23 predicted proteins | sample MGYA00575354_ERZ1645192 | MGnify/ENA primary metagenome ERZ1645192 (study PRJEB40844, sample SAMN11349763) | freshwater sediment metagenome | isolation source: river sediment | host: Sediment | place: India: Faizupur Khadar , New Delhi | collected 2017-02-21 ... | reverse complement strand
ACCCAGAGTGGGATTTAGTCTATTCTATCTCAGCGGATGGGGTGGCGGCAGCGTTGGCGGCTCATCCCGATGCCAAGGCGATAATGATAGTTTATCCAACTTATAACGGAGTGTGTGGGGATATCGCCGAGATTGCCGAAATTGCCAATCAACATCGGATTCATTTGTTAATGATCGATTTAAACTAATAGCAGCAATTAAAACCCACATTAATGTTAATGTATCAACAGGATAATGAGCAGTTCCAACGATAACTGGAACTTCGAGCATATTACCCATTGTTATAGTTTCAATATATGGTCTTAATTTTGCTAATCTTGGATCAGTTTTGATAAGTTGTTGGATAACAGCTGTTTTTTGTGTAATTTTTTGTTGAAGAAGATCTTTATGATGTTCTCCTACATTATAACTTGGTGGTGCAATACCAGTACCAGTCGATCTTTCGTACGCACTAGCAGCACCAATCATAGCACCTGTTATGTCCACAGGCTGTTGTTTTTCATCCCACAACGGTCGAACTTGATTTGCTATTCCAATAACATTAAAAGCGTTTTCAATAAATAAATCAGTTAAAAACGTAACAGATATAAAATCTCTTATAAGTTGTTCAAATGGTGGTGTGCTTTGAACTTTAATTTTATCTGCTGTAAGTATTGGATAAACAAACACCAACTTTAATTGCTGATCCATTGTTTTTGTTGGATTTTTAGTACTAGTAATTGCTTTTGAATATTGTCCATAACCTGTTATATTCATTATACTATGATCACCTCACTTATGCTTTAATGTCTCTCAAAATAATACTTAATTCCTTATTTAAATTTGGATAAAGTTTCTTATAATCCGCGCTCATTTTTTCAGATAACTCTTCAATTCTTTTTGAACTCTGAGGATGTGATGATGGAACAAAAATTTCTTCAATATAATCCCATATTTTTTTATACCAAGCCTTTTTACTTTCTGTTTCTATATATTTATTATGAAATTTATAAAGAACTTTTATCATTTCATCTCCATAGCCATATTTGGCTGCAAATTGATCTGCACGATATTCACTTTTATGTTCAAGAAATGTAAGAGTTCTAACAAATGTAATAATAAGTATCATAGTCATAAAATATATTGGCAATGTAAAAATATTAAGAATATACAAAATCGGAGTCTTAAAGAATTGACCAATAGTCCCTACAGCATTTTTAACCAGTGCAAGTAAAATTCTTGGTAAATTCGAAGTGTAAGTAAAAACATGTCCAAGTTCATGTAAAAATATTGCAGTTAACTCACGTGGTGAAAAAGTATTAATCAATTCTATACCAAAAATTACATAAATCTTTTTTATGTATTTTGATGGTTCCTCTACTATTTCTAAATTTCTAATATTACCACTAGCTTGATAATCTTTAAGAATATTAATAAGATCAGAAGATATTAATTGATCATAAACTGGTATAACTGAAGCGTTTAAAAATTTAGATTTAGTATTAAAAACAACTGTTTTAATTTTTGAAAATTTTTGTATTATATCAGTTACCTTTTTTTTAGCTTTAATACTTTTATTATCTTTTTTTAGTAGTGAAAATGCGTCGTCAAGATCTTTTAGTAACTCACTTCGAAATTTTGAAGCTTCTAAAAGTAATTCTTGCATGTTAAATTGTTCCATAATTAACCTCAACAATCTCTACGAAATATAAATTGATAACCTCTATGTACACAAGTAAAATTTGGACTTCCTAATAAGTATGGAATTGCTAATTCTGCTTTACCTTCAAAAGTATCAACATTGAATGTGTCGTCAAACATTACATATCCACCAATTGAAATTTTATCAATAGCAGCAAGTAACAATTCTAAATGATAAATTCCAGATTTATGATCACCCTTTACAAAATCAATAGTATCAAGATATAATAAATCAATATTTTTATGATCTGATGTTTTCAAAAATTCAAGTCCATCCTTTTCAATTAAAGATACAGCAGTTGATTTATCAGATCCTGTAATATATCTTCTTAAGGCTCCTGCACAAGTAATCAAATTATCTTTATTAATGTCACAACCATGATATGACCCACCATATTTAGAAATGTACCAAGCCCAAATTGATGTTGAATCACCATCACTAATACAACCGGGATTTCTTGTTATACCAACTTCAACAATTGTTGGATTCTTTTTAGAATGTAATAATTCAAGAGCTTTTGTAAAACATGGTTTTCTAAATGTAGAAAGATTGAATATTTCTGGGGCATCAGAAAAATCTAAATCAGATTTAATATTATCATCATCCCAATCAACATGTTGTACTTGTGTCCATTTATTTGAAACATCAAAATTTTCGATAAATGTAATATTATTTAATTCTGTACATTTGTGTACAAAAGCTGTAAACCAATATTCTAAAATATAATTATCTGTTAATGCAACATTCTTATATTCATCCCAAGAATTAACTCTAGGAATTGTTGAATAATACCAATCAATGTCACACGAAAAAATATCAGTACGATATTTTCCATCTTGGTAATGAATAAACATAGCAAATTTATCTTTACTATTATTATAATGTTCTATATATTTATCAAAATCATAATCTAAATCAGATTCAATATAATGTATAGTTTTATATTCTCTATTGGTGTGAAATAAATCAATAGCATTTCTTATGTTCATTAAACAGGCAACTCCATGATAATCAACAGTTGCTATTCTGTCTTTTCTAACCCCATTAATTATTTTCCAAAAATTTAATCTCCAATTTTTACTCAACACATTTCTTTTATCGTAAATATAATAATCACATAAATTTTGAACCTCATCAGATACTGGATAATGTGCGACTAAACAAACTGGAAAATTTCTTTCCTTTAAAAATTTAATTTTATTAATTAAGCATTTAATCTTCTCTTTGTTATTCGGCCATGAACCAATAACAAATATACTTTTTTCTTCCAAAACTTGCCTCCATCTTTTATTTTTAATTATTTTTAAAATCTTTTTATAATTTCTATATATCTTACTATAATTTCTATATGAAATATAGTATTTTTTGATATTCAGTTTCTTCATATAGAAATTATAAATGTAGATCTGGACACCTATTATGGACTACAGTCAGATCAAAATTGAAAGGAGTTAGCCATGTTTGAAAATTTTAATCAATATAAGCCAAATCCTGAAACTATGCAAAAAGTAATTTCTATCGGAGTACCACTATTAGGTGCAGCGGTAGCAATTACACTGTTTCAACCTGCCGTACCCGCAGCAATCGCTGCATCCGCAGGAATCAAAACCATCACCTTTGGTGGAGTTGTAAAAACTCTCGCAATTGGTGCAGGTGGTTATGCTGTCGTCAAGGTGTTAATTTCACCCGAAGCCGAAAAAACAATCGAAGCAGTTGTTCAGAAAACATCCGACATGATTCGTGAAGATGCCCAAAAAAGCATGGACATGATGCGTGAGGAGATGAGCAAGTATTTCGCTTCCAAAGAAGCAAAAAACTAAAGCATAACAGAAACGTAGTATCATATACCCGCCCCATTCGGGGTGGGTATATCTTTTTATTTGTTAAGGATTATTTCTCTCCTAACTCACATCGTCTGCAAAATTTTTAGCAGTTTCCTCTGCCTGTTCCTTTGTTTTAATAACATATTCTTTTTTAGATTCATTTCCACAAGTATCAGTTCCGACGGTATCACCAATTCCAAAACCATAAACAGCTCTATGACTCCAACCATAACATTTTCCATTTGGTGACCAACCCCAACTTGTAGTTGAATGATTTGGGTTTCTCTTTTGTGCAGTAATCAATAACCAATCTTGGAATCTGACTTTTGCTTTTTTATTAGCAAATCTTGGAAGATTATCAAATGTCCTGTCTTCTGGTTTTATATCAGTAAAAAGATATCTTGTGGTTTTAAACGTCTTTATTCTATTTGTTTTAGAGTTTAAACGTTTTTCTTTATTTTTATCAATTAAAGGAACTTTAAATTCCCCTTCGCCTTCATCTTCATCTTGCTCAAACAAATAATATACGGATAACATATTTTTGAATCCTTTGATTAGTTATTTTTCCATATTCTATTTAATAAATCGTAAATTAGTTTTACTTGTTCATCTGTGAATTTCCAACGTTTATTTATATTTTTTTGAGCCCATTCATAAGGATCTGTTTTCTTTTCTTCTGACATTGCAAGCCAATCTGCTATCATTGAAGCTACATATGTTGGTGGCATTCTAGTAGAATCAACTATCTTAGCAGGCTTATCTCTATCTTCAGAATTTAAATTATCTGGTGTTATATTTTTATCCCAATAATCAGGATGATGTTTATTCGAGACAATATGATGAAATGAAGCAGCATGCATTTGATTCTTAATTTCATCAGGTGGATTATATTCTTTACCTTGGTCTTTTAAATAATATTTCCAATTAATATGAAGATATGGAGAATATTCAGGTTCTTTAAATTTACTCTGATCATGTATTTTTTCTTGTTCTAATATTTTATTATCTAAACGAGAATCATTCAGAGCAATAATTTTATCAAGATATTTTTGAACTAATGAAATATGATAATTTGTTCTTTCAAGAAAATGTTGTTTCATATCATCTGTTGTTTTACCAAACTTTCGACTATTTTGAAATATATGTTTATATTGTTCATAGATAGATAACATTAGTATCTCCTTATAAATTACAAACCCCATTCTTATATAAACAGAAAAAACATGCACTTTTATCTATAAAAGGATCATTTGCTGGTGGAATAATATTATTATCAATATAATAATTGATATATTTAATTTTACTTTCAACAAAATCAAGATATTTTTCAGCAATATCATTAATGGTATTAACTGTCATTGTGGTCATAAAGAAAAAAGTATTTGATTTTGAATTAAGTAATTTCTTAAGTTTTTTAATTCTATCTAACACTTCATTAAAACTTTCAACATCTGTTGCAGTTATATCATGTGCAATATAAATAAATTGAATTGTCTGAATATCATATTTATCTAATTTTGGTTTACTTGTTCCTTTACGAACTTTTATTTTAGGATCTCTTGCTTCGGATAAATACTTTTCAAGAATATATTTATAAACCATTGTTTGATAAAAATCAGATACTCTTGGTTTTCTAGTTGTTATGATCTTTTCATAATCTGAATATGTACAACTTTTAATTTCAACTAATATATTTGGACCAATTAAATTATCTAATCTACCAGAAAATTTAATTGATGGGATTTTCAATGAAACTTCTTTTTCTGTAAATTGATTCGTATTTGATTGAATAAATTCGTGAATTGCTGTTCCTATAGTAGAACGCATTAGAATTGGTAGCCACTTATCTGCAAATGATTTAACTGGTGTATTTGTTAATTTGTAAAAAATATCACGAATACATCCAGATGAAATATCATATGCACTAATATTTTGAACTACATCTCGGTATAATTGATTTTTTGTAGATGATTTTTCAAAAAGTTCTTTATTAAATGTATCAATATTAAATGGTTCATAATTAATTGAAATTTGCGGCATTTCCTCGAATGTTGGTGTATTTATTTGTTCAATAGGTTGATTACTATTTTCTTCAGAAAATTCTACAATTTCATTATTTACTTGTTTTGTTACTGGAATCATTTTTAGTAAATCATTAAATTCACTCACACAAAGCCTCCAATATTACCTTTTTACATTTTTAATTTCTATATAAATTATGAAGTAAAATATTTTGGGGGTGATATTGCTAACACCCCCAAAATATTATAAATGTTCTTATTATTTATTTATCGTCCATACCAAATTTCTGTGATGCAGTCCTTGCAGCCATGAGACCTTTCATTCCATATTTCATAATAAGCTGTTTCTTTGTCAGCTTATATGCTTTCTTGAAACGAATCATTTTCGCATAAAGTGGATCTTTTTTATCGCGAGCAATTTTAACCGCGAATGCGCCCTTTAAAGCAGCAATCTTTTCCATGCGACCACGTGGAATCATAGTACGACCATAACTTTCATTAATCATTTTTTCGTCTGACATTTTTCAAATCCTCCTGAATTAAAATAATTTTTATTATTTTCTTTGACCTTGACGAGGTTTAAATCCTTGTCTTTGAGCCGGTCTAGCTTGTGGCGATTGAAATGGTGCATCGCCATATCTTTGAATTTCTTTTTGACTTGAATTTTGAACAATTTGTCGTGCTTCATATATTTTTGATCTTAATTTATTAACTTTCTCCAAACGTTTATCATCATCATGCTTTTTTACATATACTAATTCTAGTACTCGATAAAAGTTATCAAGTCCTTCTCTTGCAGCATTATAATAACTTTCACAAGCAGCAGCAACGTTAGTACTCGAAACCATTCTCATAATATCATCAGATTCAGTTTTTTGTACTGCCTCAAAACTTCCTGTTTTCTTCAAACATGCAAAATAATTTTCCATATGAAGTGCAATAACATCAATCAACTCATCGATATAACATTCTCGTAAACATGTAGCTTGTTCAACTGTTTGACGACCACCGATATTTGAGGAAGTTTTAATAGCAAGGTATGATCCAGCGTTAATATCAGATGGTTTTTGAACACCACATTTTACATAACATTTACGAGTGTTCTCTTGAATAATCGCATATCGTATCTGGGAATACTTACCATGTCTTGCAAGCCATTTTCCAAGTGTTTCAAAACTTTTACCGACAATAGATATTGATTGTGAAATTCCTTTTGCAATACTTTTGCGGAAAATTGCACCAATTACAGTAGCTAAAATAAGAGTGCCAGGAATTACTATATCAACTTCAGTGAGAGTTTCTTGAAAATATGTACTATCAAGATAATTTTTTAATATTCGTTGCTGCTTTAATTTTGTTGTTTCATATAATTCATTATAAAGCTTCAGGTCATAATTTTGAAGAAATTTAACAATATCATAAAGATCCTCGAATATCTGCTCTGGAGTTTGTTCCAGAGCAGAATCAATAATATATGCTTCACTAATGTCTTTTAAAAACTGAACATTCATAATTAATTTCTCCAACTCAGTTATTTGCAAAAACTGGTTCATACATTTCGTCTGGCTTAATATTTACTTCTTGTTCTTGATTCATTTCAGGAGGTGTCATAACATCTACAGCTTCATCAATATTTTCTTCTGATAATACATTTGTATGTATTTCACCAGAAGTTTTTAATTGAAACAATCCGTTAACAATTCTCTGTTCAACAGCAATTGACATAACGTAATCAAATGCATTTCTAAAATTTTCATCATTTAAATATTTTTCATAGGCATTTTTTCTATACATTTTTTCAGATGTATAATTTGAATTGCCTGTGACTGGATCAATAAATTCAAGATGGATCTGAGGACCTGTTTTCTTTATCGATAACGGATAAGGAAGATTCTTTTCCTCTTTAAAATATTTTAATTCAGATCTTGTCATCTCTGCAAGAAATGTGTATTCACTCCAGAATTTATGTAAACCTGTTCGTTTATCAAAAACACATGTTACAGATTCTTGTGATGGTGCATTCTTATTTTTTTCAGTCCATACTGTCATGTACCAACCAGAAATTCCTATTCCATCATTTGGAGTGATAGCAGCCCTTCTTGATAAGAAAAGCCATTGTACAACTTTATGATTAAAAGCAATAACTGAAGAAGCAGCTTTATAATCATTCCAAGTACCTACTGACTTTTCTTTAGCAACATATTGACCCTCAAGTTGTAAATTTGCCCGAACTTGATCAATTGTTAAGAAAGTAATTCTATTATAAGCTAATAAAGGATAATATTTTTCAATACAGAAAGATAACTGACGAGCTTTTCATTTATGTTCAAAAAGAATTGTTAATTCTTTTCCTGGATTTCTCCAGCTGAATGTTTCCATTCAGATCAGACTATATCTTCATTCGACTTGTTTATGAGAAACTACAAAAATAATTATCCGCTAAATAACTATTTTATTCTCACACAACAATTTACCATGTTCTTTTATAGTTTTAATTATTGTTTTTCTACTTTTTCTTCTATCTTCAAGTTTATCTCCATGATAAACACAAATATAATTCTTACACCGTAATTGTTTTTGATTACAACAATCAAAAACATTAGTAGGATTTGTTTGAATAAATTCTGCTGTTTCTCTCATGGATTTAAAAGTTTTAACAAATTTATTGTCTAATGAGTATACATCTATCGCAGTTGTTTGTTCATTAATAAATTGTTTTGGTTCTGTCCCACTTTCACAAAATACATATCCACCGGTTGCTTTCATACGACCATTTACTACAGCAGAAATATTTGTTGTTTGTAATTTTAATTTTCTCGATGTTTCTTCAATAGAGACATGTGTTGTTATAAAATTCATTTCCTTATCATAAACATCTATTGTTTTTCCTCTTCCTGCCCAACCTTCTCCACCCAGAGTCATATTATAACCATTACAATCTTTAAATCCAATAAACGTTCTATATTTTTCAATAAAGTATTTTTCATAGTTATTTAAATCTTCTTCGGTTATAATTACTGTTGGTTTAGAATTAGAATATATTTCTTCAAACTCAAAATTTTCAACTCCATATTTTCGAATTGCTCGATGAAAATAAGAATTATAAGCATATAATTTTTTATTAAAACTATCAATAAGATGTTTATTCCATCTTTGTTTAATGCCAATGATAGTCTTACCAACGTATCTTTTCCCATTTATTTTATTTTTTATCACATATATGAACATATTTATTTTTCCTTTTTTGTCGAATGTCGTGCACTTCCACTAGACTTCTAGTGTACTCCCTTTCGGGATAGTCGTTGAACCTTCTCCATAGAGATTAGCGGTCTCTAGAAGGAGCTTGGCTGCTGATTTTTCAATCCTAATTATTTTCAAACTATCAAGTTTAGAATTTCTTCTTACTTTGTAGTTAATTAGTCTCTAAGAATGTTCCAGCAATTCACACGAGGACGGCCACTTGATTGTCGTAGCCCAATAATTTTATTTGGATCTTCAGCTTCTGCAATCTTTGAACAAGAAGTTGCAGCAATACTATCCCAAATAATCATTATTTTAAATTCTTTCTGTAATTTAGATTCAAATGCTTTTTTGATATCGACTAAGGTTTCAATCATATGAAAGAATCCATATATGTCGATAACAACAGGCTCATAACGAAATCTCTTCTCATCAATTCCAAAAATTGTTATTCTAGACGATGAATTACTCACTGCTGACGTATTGCCAGCTCCTTCAATATCTAAATAAACAATAATTGAATTCGGATATAATGTTTGAAATTGTTTTGAAAATTGAAATGCAAATGTTGATTTACCTGTTTCTGGTGTTGATGACAACACAACAGGTGCTGAGGATATTATTCCGCCTCCCAACAGGGCATCTAAATGTTGTATCCCAAACGGTGTTACATAAGGTTTAGGAGCTCTTGCAAAACCATAATCTCTTGTAATAATTTTTTCAAATGCTTCACTTAATTTTTCAGCAATTCCTTCTTCGGCAGGTGCAAAAGATGATGAATCTACTGAACCGATTTGCCCTTCTACTGAATCTTTCTTTCTTGCCATTAACTTTCGCCTCCAAAGCTCATAAACTATGAGCTACGTTTTCTGACTCAACAACTATCATTATCCGATTTAATAATTTTTACTCTTTCAACAGTAAGATCTATATTTTCCTTTTTATCATTAATATCATGTTGAATAAATTCGGAAATGATTTGATCGAGATCAATTTCTTCATCTTTAGATATAGTCATCTAAATTACTCCCAACTTGTTCACTTTCTTCAATTTTTTCTTTTTCTTTTTTATCAGTCTTTTTTTCATCAGAATCTTCTTCGTCTTCTAATTTTTCATCAGAATCTTCTTCGTCTTCTAATGTTTCATCAGAATCTATATCATCCAATTCTGGATCGTCAAGATCTGAGTCACTTAATTTATCAACTTCGGGTGGAATTTCTTTTTCAATATCGTCTAAATCTGATAACGTAATTTGAATATCATCATCTGTATCCAATTCTCCAGTATCTTCATCAACATCGATTTCAGAATCATCAATGTCAATATCTGAATCACCTAACTCATCAACTTCTTTAGGGATTTCATTTTCAATATCGTCTAAATCTTCAGACGTCACATCAACATCATTTTCCAAATCTTTTTTTGCCATATCTTCTACTCCTTGATCTTCATATTCTTCAGGATTAATTTTCTTAATTACAATAAGTTTTTGTATTCTGCTTACAAGTGGCATATTTTCAAAATCATCATTACTTAGTCGACTTCCAGAGTCTGTATTAGGGCAAGTACCTACCCTTATAATGGAAATCATAAATAAAAAACCCTCCTACAACTTATATTCTGGATCTTTATCTAAACTTGTTTTTATCGATGTTGCTTGTTTAGTATTTAAATTAGACATAGTTGATCCAAGTTTCTCAAAAAATTCTGCCAAATTTTCTCCACTATTCTTAAGTCCTTCTTCAATCTTTCGCATATCAATATCAATAATTTTAAATTTACTAATCATGACATCATCGATTTCTTTATGATATCTATGTTTAATATTTTCAAGTTCAGATATTGCACCAAATACTTTAGTAAGTAATTCAATATTTGCACGAATAGCAGAATAATACTTTGCTCTTTTTACAGGATCTGATTCTTGAGAAGCTAATTGTTCAATAGTCCTATTAGCTGTTTCTAATGATATTTTATGTGACTTTAAATCTGTAATCAAACTATTAAGATGATCAATTTGATTCTGTAATTCAGTTTTACGTTCTTTAAATTCGGTTTTAATTTCTATCTTGCTATCTGTTTCCATATTTACTTCACCTGTATTTCATTTACACATATTTTTACAAATTTTTTCAATTGTTCAACAAAACTAAGTTGATCAATTCTAACTGTAGTTAATGACATTAAATTAATATATTCTCCAGTAAGAATAAGATTAACAAAATTATTAGATATACGTGCTAATACTGGTTGTAAATATCCATCAGAAAAAACATTTTTAAAAGGAGATGATAATTCATCTAATATAACAGATTTGACCAATTCTGGCTTAATTAGCATATCATTATATGGTTTAGCTTTTGGATTTGCTATGTGAACGCATTTTAATAATCTGAATATAGTTGGTAATTTTCTGATTTTATCCAATGTTTGTTCATTAATAATATCATTATCATAAACTTTTATAAGTTTAAATTCATTGTTATGTAATCTGAATATAGATCTTGATTGATTACATATTGCCATATAAGCATCTTGAAATTCATTATTAATTATAACATTCTTAAAAATTCTATAATTCATCCCAAGCTGTACATATATTGGTGAAGTTTTATAATATTTATCTACCTGTAAATTATACAACACTTCCTTATAAAGATTTAATCTTGTTGATGAATTAGATGTACTAAGAACATTTTCAATTCCCCAAAAATTAGAATACACTGTACTAGTATCTTGTTTTCTCATAAAATAAAAGCGAAAGATACTCGAGAAAATTCCTCTATAAAATGTATCTATCTTTCCAACTGTTAAGGGATCAAATTTAATCAATGCATTACCAAGAAATTCTAATAAAATATTATGTTTTATAACATCTTGATCTAAATAAAATGAATTGACATAAACATTTACTAACTTCTCAGAATTCCTTCGAATTCTTTCATAGATATTACGAATAGTTGCTTGTAAAAACTTTCGTGTATCTGGAAGATATTGTTGTAAAATATAAATTAGATATGGAAATAATACTCTTGCTCTAAATTGAATTTTTGATATTTTTAAAATATTTTCATTATATCTTACTAATGCATTTGAAGTCTGATATAATAAATACATTCCTCTAATTATTGGAGATCGAGTATTAATTTGTAAAAAATGATATCGTTTTAAATCTTCCCAATACTGATCAATCATTTTTGAATCTATAATAATATTCTCTGATTCTGCTGCTCTATTTAAAGATTCAAATCCATATCTATGTAAAAGTTTGTATGAGATGTCTATATCAGAATTTACATTTGTTTGTTTAACTTCGTCGACATCTTCAAGATACACAACGTCTCCTCCCCCTTCTAAAATTTTATATCTGTTCGTAAATATTATTTCTATGTAAAATTAGAAGTTAAAGGATTTTTAATAAAACAAAAAATTATGTTCTATAACCTTTATTAAATGCATTTTTTTGTTTCATTCCATTAATTTTACTGGCAATGCCCGCCTTAACTACATTATATGCATTTTTAGTTTCCTGAAATCCTGATTTAGCGGCAGGAACTAATTTTTGTTGTGTCCAATCTACAACTCGTGGAGCTGCATATTCTACACCTTTGTTAACTAGATCATCAACTTTTTTAGCTCCAGATTTTAAGGAGCCATAAGCATCGTCTCCAATTTTAGCAACAACACCAAGTTTTCCACCGTAAGGATCTTTTTGTATATCAGCATATTCTTTTTTCTTTTGCTCTATATTTGATTTTGTTCTTTTAACAAAATCAAGTAATCCTTCATGAAGAATTTGATGAGTTTCTTCTTTAGTTGTTTCAAACATAGATATAACTCCGTTTTATAAGTTTTCCAACGATTTAGATATCATATCATTTATAGATGGTCCAACTGTGCTTTTCGAATTCTCACTATTATATGTACGAATTCCATCATCTCTAGTAATAATATTACTATCTTTCATGATAGAAAAATCTTTAGTACCAGTAACATCATAACTTGACCGTGGTGTATGTTCACCCCAATTGTGAATTGCGTAAAAAATCATTTCATGTAGTACGACCATAACTTACCTCTTGAGTAATATTCTGTTTATTAATTGTTTTACAGCAAACATATTTGCGTCAGTTGCTAAAGTTTTTGTATGACTAATTGTATCATCTAATGCTAATTTATGTGGATGTATTTTAGTATTAGGTATTATTTTTTTTACCATTAAAACTTCAAATAGATGTTTGAAAGTGAGCACGATCATTCTCCTATTTTTTAATCTTATAATTTATACCACGCATATCATTAACAAAATTACTAAATTTAGAAGGAACAGTTTTGACAGAATTAACCATATCTTTAGTAGCTCCAACTGCTTCTTTACCAAGTCTATCTTCAAATTTTAGATAACCTTGTTTTGCCTTATCCAAAGTGTCTAAAAATTTTCCTTCATATAAATATCCAATAATAGATACCATAGTTTAACCCCTATTTAATAAATTTTTATAAATTACTACGTTTTCATAGTCTCACGGACTATGCATAAGGAGCGCCTCACTTTATTTTCACAGATACTTCTTTGCTAACGTTACCTATTGAAACTTTGTATTTGATTTCGTGTCCTGTATAAAATGGTGGTGTTATCTTTATAAGCCCATTAAAATTTGGATTCACAACCCCATTATCAAACCATTCTCTTTTTACACAATCACCACAGTCATTTCCTGTTATTTCTTCTGTGGCAACAATTTCTTTTGTTCTTGTGCAAAAAACTCCTTCAGGCACTTTAGTTCCTTCATTATTTGGTTTCAATGTTACATTGATTACTAATGGTACAACTGGTTTATCACACGAACCATCTGCACAAGGGTCAACTGGTTTATCACACGAACCATCTGCACAAGGGTCAACTGGTTTATCACACGAACCATCTGCACAAGATTCTTTTGATTTTTTCTTTTTATTGTCTTTTTTCATAACAAATGTATAAACAATAAAAACAATACAACCAAACATTATTAAACCTATTATTGTTCCTAACATTACATGCCTCCTTTTTATGTTTATTTATTTTACATCCATAATAATATCTTTAACCTGTTTAATTACAGATTCTGTCATTTTCCCTTTATTTTTTACAACAATATCAGTAATTTCCATAAAATTATTAATATAGTTTCTGTAAACTAAAAGTATCCCTACTGCACCAAATATAGCACCAAGCATAAAAATTAAAAATAATAGCATCATAATCCTCCATTATTTATTATTTTTTTATTATCGTGCAGCCTTCGGAATAAGAGATGTTGCATAATTTACCTTATTTTGTGATACAACTGCCTCACGTTTAGGATAAACTTTGTTTGTAAAATATTTATAAGAATCTTTAGCATATATGTTATCACCTGTTGCTCTTTGTGATAACATATATGCTCGACTAGCCATATTTGATAATGGTGTAGCCTTTGTGTTATTTTTAAATGTTTGAATTGGTGATTATACTTTTTGGAATGTTGTTTTTTTTAAATTTTCATTTCAGAGATTTTCCGCAGCAGTATCATATTCT
>ERZ1645192.2819-NODE-2819-length-14328-cov-10.065648_pt1 | contig 14328 bp, 7 predicted proteins | sample MGYA00575354_ERZ1645192 | MGnify/ENA primary metagenome ERZ1645192 (study PRJEB40844, sample SAMN11349763) | freshwater sediment metagenome | isolation source: river sediment | host: Sediment | place: India: Faizupur Khadar , New Delhi | collected 2017-02-21 ... | reverse complement strand
ATCCTGTTGCGGAAGATTGCAAAGAGCATCCTGCCGCCTGCACTTCTGCTTCCAAGTCCTTCGCCATGCGCAAGGTAAAAAATCCTGTCTCCGATCTCTGTCACAAGTGGTTCATAGTGAACAATAACCCCGCACTCCTCCGCCAGGTAACCCTTCATCCACATGTCATGGTTGCCTGTGAAGATATGAACTGCGGTCCCGTTGTCAGTCAGGTTTGCCAGTCTGCCCAGAAACCTTGTGAATCCTTTCGGAATCACCTTCCTGTATTCCCACCAGAAGTCAAAGACATCGCCCAGGAGCCAGACAGACTCCGCATCAGCCGCAATCATGTCAAGCCAACTGATGACACGCTGTTCCCGCTCGCGGGGGTCTGTTCCTGCTGCCAGTCCAAGGTGAAAATCGGACGCGAAATATGCCTTACGGACTTCCAAGGGCCCTCTTATTTATTGAACAGCTGGTCCATCCTTATGCTCAGGTTGCGGCCCGCGAGGTTTGTATTGATTATGTTGCCCTCCGGATCATAGAGTATGTTGGACGGCAGGCTTGTTATGTTCATAAGCCTGGAATAGACCGGATTCTGAGGATCCTGTTCCCTGACGCTGATCCATGGAATCTCCTCGAAGCGGACGATGTTCTTCCACCGTTCCTCATCCGGATCAAGGCTTACCTGGAAGATCTCCAGCCCCTGGCGGTTGTAGGCGGTATAAATTGTCTTCAGCAGTGCCAGTTCATCCATGCATGCCTGTTCCGTCGTACTCCAGAACGAGACAAGCACGTATTTGCCCTTCATGGCGGCGACACTCTGCATCCTGCCGTTGACGTCAGGCAGTTCAGGTGTGAGCCGGGTTTCAGGCATCTGAGAGGCGAGGCTTGCCACGCGGTCTATATACATCCTGTTCAGCTCGGCGGTGACGTTCTCCTTGAGCGCACGCACATGACGCGATACGGGATATTTGACTGAAAGTGAGTCTGAGACGATCTTGAGGTACTGGAGGTCACGAGGCTGGTACAGCACGTATGTGTTCTCATCGAGGCGCTGGTACAGAGCCTGGATGGCTGACATCGAACTCATGTTCTCAAGTATGAACTTTATGTTGAACTTGCGTTGCACATCAACAATATCCACGAAAGCCTGTTCAAGCTCCGGCCCGCGCACTGCCAGCTCCTCAGCGGACAGATCCGAATAGAGGTCCCTTACGGAGTCAAGCCTTGTCTTTGTCACAAGCAGCTGACGGTCGAGGAACCTGATGTCTTCTGAACCCGGGGAACCCTGAAGAGTGTAGTTCATTGCCAGCGGTGATTTACCCAGTTCAAGCGAGATCTTCTCACCGGGCATCACAAGCAGCCCCACGAACTCCCTGTTCGTAAATCTCACCTGGTAGAATTCCGGACCGGTCACATCGGCTGTAAACTTAAAACGTCCCCTCTTAATCACGGCTGAATCCACTGCTGTTGTCCGGTCCACCTCTGACTGGTCGAGCCAGACTGTGCCTTCAACCGGTTCTGTGAATGTACCCCTGATGGTGACTTTGTTGTCGCTGCCGCAACCGGCAAGCAGTGCTGCTGCTGTGAGCACCGTGATTAACCTCTTCATTCCTTGTTTTTGATAATTCAGGTACAAATAAACTAAAAAACGTGACAGGCTACTGTCCTTTCAGCACTTCCTCAAGCTTTTTACGCAGGTCGTCACCTCTGAGGCTGACAGCTATTACCCTTCCATCGCGGTCAACAAGGAAGCTGGCAGGGATCACTGAGAGCCCGAACTGCTTCACAACCTCAGAGTCACGGTACCTGAGATCACTCACATGGTTCCACCGTCCCAGCCGGTCTTTTCTAATTGCTTCGGTCCACTCTTCCTTTCTGAGATCGAGAGAAACCTGGAAGATGTCGAAGCCAAGCCAGTGGTACATGTCGTACATTTTTACCAGGTTCGGATTCTCCTCGCGGCAGGGGGGACACCATGCTGCCCAGAAGTCGACAAGCACCACCTTTCCTCTCAGCGAGGATAGTTTCAGGGTGTCTCCGTCAGGATTCGGGAGGGCAATTTCCTGAAGCATATCCCCGGGAACGGGCGTGACACCGTCCTTTTTGCCCACTGTGACGCTCTTACGCAGTCCTGCTACGAATGCATGCAGGTCAAGCACCAGGTCTGATTCGGGGTACAGGGCATAGAGGGCTGAATCGACCATATAGAACATCTCCGGATTTTTTGCCGGCTCGATGAGCTGCAACCCGGGCACAAGGTGCTGGTTCAGAAGGTATATCGCGACCATTGATGCCTTGTTATCCTCAATCAGTCCCATTGATTTCTCACGGAAGTCACTGACGATCTCGGCTGCTTTCCTGTCCAGGCTGTCCATCAGCAGGGGGCGGCGGGGGCTGTCAATACTGTCATTGTAGGTATCGGTAAGCTGCTGCAGGCGGGCTTTAACCTCATCCTGTTCCTCCCGGAATTTCATGATTATTGCCGAGGCTTCCGAACCCTTTATTTCAGCAGGCTTTGACAGTGAGTTACGGGCAGCACGGATCTCCACCTTTTCGCCCGGTGAAACCAGCAGAGTCAGAAAGTCTTCCTCATCCAGGCTGAGCATATAGAAGGCTGGCAAGTCGGTCTTCGCCCTGAAGCTGAACCTGCCGTCCTTTCCCGGCACTACCGAGTCAACCGGTTCAAGCAGACCGGGCTTCACCTCCCTGAGCAGAAGGTAGTCTTCTTCTCCCGCACCTTCGATTGTTCCGCTGATGCTGAAACTTCCGTCGGTGCAACCGGCTGCAAGAATCAACACCGCAACCAGGAATGGCATCATATTTTTACGCATATTGTAAAATATTGCATAAAACAGTTTCTGTGACCTGACAGTAAAATTTCCTTTCATTTTGTCCGAACTTTTTAAACTCGCACTGGTTCTCTTTACGGAGTGCAAAGATATCTATTTTTCAGAGCCTTTGGGGGCTGCTGACAACCGGAGCAGAAGATTATAAATCTGATTTTTTTGCTTTTCTTTGCACTTGAAATGATTTGTTATTAAATTAATAGAGTTATTTTCTTGCTTTTTTTAGCAATAAAACGGAACTCCTGAAATTATGGGATACATTAAGTTTGACAAGGCCCGGGTAGTAAACCTTGAATATTCACTGACCCGTGAAATCTTACGCAGCAACAGGGCAGGCAGCTATTCATCCACCACAATTGTGGGATGCAATACCCGCAAGTACCACGGATGGCTGGTATGTCCGGTTGATGAGCTCGGCGGCGAGAGGCATGTGCTTCTCTCCTCAGTTGATGCCACGGTGGTCAGCAACGGGCAGAGCTTCAATACGGGGATTCACAAATATCACGGAGACCATTACAGTCCCAAGGGACACAAGTATGTTGAGGACTTTGATATACAGGATATCCCCGGGATGACCTACAGGGTAGGGAATGTCATAATGAAGCAGGAGCGGATACTGGTGCACTACGAGGAGCAGCTTCTGATCAGGTATACGATAATTGACACTGATGAGCCGGTCAAACTGCAGCTCAGGCCATTTCTGGCCTTCAGGAACATACACCAGCTCACCCGTGCGAACATGTGGGCCAACACCCGGACAGAGCCTGTGCCCAACGGGGTGAAGATAAGGATGTACGAAGGATTCCCCTACCTGCATATGCAGCTCTCATCCAGGGCTGAGTTTGTTCCTGTCCCGGACTGGTACCTTGGCATAGAATACACTGAGGAACAAAAACGGGGGTACGACTATTCCGAGGACCTGTTTGTTCCCGGATTCTTCGAGATAAGCGCCTTAAAGGGTGATGTTATCGTCCTGTCAGTCTCTACCGTGGAGGAGAAACCTGCCGGCCTGAAGGCAAAGTTCACAAAAACACTGTCAACAAAGATACCGCGAAGCGATTTCCGGAACTGCCTTCGCAATGCGGCACAGCAATTCATTGAAAAGCGCGGGGAAAACACCAACATAATAGCCGGGTATCCATGGTTCGGCTCTTGGGGACGTGACACCTTCATCTCACTGCCGGGGCTGGCGCTGGCGCGCAAATCGGAGGATCTTTATGCGGCAGTGATTGACACGCAGGTGCGCCGCATGAAAGGCGGTCTCTTCCCAAACATGGGTGATCATGACAACCCTGCATTCAACAGCGTTGATGCCCCGCTCTGGTTTTTCCAGGCCCTCTACAGCTACGGTCTTGACCAGAAGGAGACATGGAAGCGGTACGGAACTGCAATGAAGGACGTGTTGAACGCCTACCGCTCAGGCACATCGTTTGGGATCCATATGAGGGAAAACGGCCTCATATATTCAGGCGCGCCCGGTAAGGCACTTACGTGGATGGACGCTGTTGTGCACGGCGTTCCGGTGACTCCCCGCGATGGCTATGCGGTGGAGATAAATGCACTGTGGTACAATGCCGTGTGCTTCTCGGTAGACTGTGCCAGGGCAGCACGCGACAGGTCTTTCGTGAAGGAGTGGGAGACCCTTCCTGAGCTGATAACCAGGTCATTCAACGAGATCTTCTGGGATGAGGAGCTCGGTTACCTGGCTGACTATGTAAATGACAACGAGAAGAGGAACATGCAGGTGAGGCCAAACATGGTCCTCGCCACCTCTCTTCCATATACAATGCTGACGCGTGACCAGATGAAGAGAATACTGGATATCGTCAACCGCATGCTCGTCACACCAAGGGGATTGCGTACACTTTCGCCCTCCGAGGAGGGTTACAAAGGCATATACTGCGGTGACCAGGAGACACGTGACAGCGCCTACCACCAGGGAACAGTCTGGCCCTGGCTCGTGGGACCGTTCTGCGACGGCTGGCTCAGAGTGTACGGAGAAGGAGGAGCATCACGTGTACGTAAACTTATAATGGGATTCGAGGAGACACTGACGGAAGCCGGCATATCGACCATCTCGGAGATCTATGACGGTGATCCGCCGCATTCACCAAGGGGGGCTATATCACAGGCGTGGAGCGTGGGAGAGATTCTGCGAATATTCACACTGCTTGAAACGAAATATCCAGAAACAGATAAATGATATGCGTGTCCTGATGTTTGGTTGGGAGTTCCCTCCTCATATAGCCGGGGGCCTCGGAACTGCCAGTTACGGTCTGACAAGGGGCCTTGCCGCCCACAAAGACATCGATGTGATCTTCGTTGTGCCTAAGGCTTACGGTGATGAGGACCAGAGTGTTGTGAGCCTGATTGGTGCCAACACTGTTCCCGTGGCATTCAAGAAGGTCAAATACAGGTATTTCCAGAGGCCTGTTGAAAAAATAGAGGTATTTTCAAAGCTGGTGCCGTACACTGATCCGGAGGACTTCTGGAAGATGACCCGCGGCGAGGTGGCCGATTCGGATGTGCTTGTCAAGACAAATGAGCAGGGCAAGGTTGAATTCACAGGCAGTTACGGAGCCTCTCTCATGGACGAGATTCACAAGTATTCGGTGGTGGCCCAGGTAATTGCCTCGGAAAATGAATTTGATGTCATTCATGCCCATGACTGGCTTGCATACCCTGCAGGCATAGCAGCCAAGGCAGTATCAGGTAAACCGCTTGTGATACATGTTCATGCCACTGACTTTGACCGCAGTGGCGGCAACGTCAACCCTGTGGTCTACAATATGGAAAAGGAGGGGATGGATGCAGCCGACAGGATAATAACAGTAAGCAATCTCACCCGCGATATTGTTATCAGCAAATACAACATCGATCCGGAGAAGGTTTTTACAGTTTACAATGCCGTCGAGCCGCTGCACCATTCAGAGCTTGACATACCGGAGCGGGCGTATGATGACAAGATAGTTACCTTCCTCGGCCGCATAACCATGCAGAAGGGGCCGGAATACTTCATAGAGGCTGCCAGGATGGTCCTTTCCAGGATGCCCAACGTAAGGTTCGTAATGGCCGGATCAGGTGACATGATGGAACGCATGATGCGTCATGCCGCCGCCCTGAGAATCACTGACAGGTTTCACTTCACCGGATTCCTCAGAGGCAATGATGTGTTCACAATGCTCAGGATGAGCGATGTATACGTAATGCCGTCAGTCTCCGAGCCGTTCGGGATCTCCCCGCTTGAAGCCATGCAGTCAAACGTGCCTGTCATAATAAGCAAGCAAAGCGGTGTGGCTGAGTTGCTGACACATGCGGTGAAGGTCGATTTCTGGGATATTGAGGCTATGGCTGACGCCATCTACGGCATACTTACCTACCCGGCTCTCTCGAGGATGTTCATCATGAACGGCAAGGAAGAGGTTGACAAGCTGAAGTGGGAAAAGGCTGCCGGCCAGGTGAAGGATATTTATTCAGGGGTTTTGCAACAGACAAGATAAACAATATGAGCACAGCACAGAAAAAGGCAATCTGCCTCTATTTTCAGGTTCATCAGCCCTTCCGGCTCAGACGGTACCGTTTTTTTGAGATGGGCCATGAACACTATTATTATGACGATTTCATGAATGAGTCGATCCTGCGCAAGATTGCAAACAACTGCTACCTTCCTGCCAACAGGATCATCCTTGACCTTGTCCGCAAGCACAAGGGCAAATTCAGAGTCACCTTTTCTCTGACTGGCATTGTAATCGATCAGTTCAGGCTGTATGCTCCCGAGGTGCTCGCATCATTCAGGGAGCTGGCAGAAACGGGCTGCGTCGAGTTTCTGGCCGAGACCAATTCCCATTCGCTGGCTTCACTGATGAGCAGGGAGAGGTATGAACTTCAGGTAAAGGTGCATCGCGAAAAGATGATCGAATACATAGGGTACGAGCCAACCTCCATCAGGAATACGGAGCTTATCTACTCAGACGAGATAGGCAACTGGATGGCAGAGCTGGGCTATAAGGCAGTTGTCACCGAGGGGGCAAAACACATCCTCGGATGGAAATCACCCAATTACCTCTACTGTAACGCAATCAATCCCAGGCTGAAGGTCCTTCTGCGTAATTACACCCTGAGCGATGACATCGCTTTCCGGTTCTCAAACAAGGGCTGGTCAAGCTATCCGCTCACCGCTGATAAATATGCATCATGGATCAAGGGACTGTCAACAACTTCTGAGCTGGTGAACATCTTCATGGATTATGAGACTTTCGGAGAACACCAGAAAAAGGAGACAGGAATATTCGATTTCCTGAAGCATATGCCTGATGCGATAATGAAGAAGACTCCTTTCCATTTCATGACTGTATCAGAGGTGGCTGACAATTACCAGCCGGTATCCCTGCTGCATGTGCCGTCACCCATTTCATGGGCTGATGAGGAGAGAGACCTTACCGCATGGATGGGCAATGAGTTGCAGACGGCTGCTGTCAACAAGCTGTACAGCCTGTCTGACAGGGTAGGGAAATGCAATAACGAGCAACTGATCCGTGACTGGGTCTATCTGCAGTCGAGCGACCATTTCTACTATATGTCAACAAAGTTCTTCTCTGACGGTGCGGTGCATGCCTATTTCAATCCCTATGAGAATCCATACCAGGCGTTCATGAACTACATGAATGTGCTGAGCGATTTCGAGATCAGGCTCAATTCAATCTGTCCGCTGAACGTTCACGATGAGGAGGTAAACAGGCTCTCCGCAGTCATCGGAGAGAAGGACCGGACTCTGAGGGAACTGAACGAGAAGCTTGAGAGGCTGGAAAAGGTAGCGGCACGGGTGATGAATAAGAAAGCCCCGGCGGTGAAGAAAGCCCCGGCGGCAAAGAAACCCGCGGCAGCTGCGAAGCCCGCGGCTGCGAAAACGGCTACAGCGGCAGTTGCGAAGTCTGCGGCTGTGAAAAAGGCTCCGGCGGCAGCAAAAAAGTCCGCGGCAGCAAAGAAGAAAGCCCCCGCAACAAAACCCGGGCCGGTGAAGAGAAAGAAAACCGGCAACAAGTAAATACCGGTATTTATAGCTATGTGTAACTTATACGCACCTTGTGCGTATTAATTGATTATTAACTAAATGGAGATGAAAGCTGATTTTTTGTTCGAGACAAGCTGGGAAGTATGCAATAAGGTAGGCGGTATATATACAGTCATTTCAACCAAGGCACTCAATGTTTCATATGAATACGGAGATAATTTTATACTGATAGGACCTGATGTATGGAGGGATGACAGCACCAACCCGGAATTTACTCCGGATGACACAATGTTCCTTCCCTGGAAGGCGGTTGCCGCACAGGAGGGACTGATAGTAAAGACCGGGCGCTGGAATATCAAGGGCAACCCCAGGGTTATGCTCGTTGATTTCACACCATATTTCGGTCAGCAGAATGAGGTATTTGCCCGCTTCTGGGAGACTTACCAGCTTGACAGCATATCAGGCCAGTGGGATTATATCGAGCCCGCCCTTTTCGGATATGCTGCAGGCAAGATTATAGAGAGCTTTACAAATTTCTACCGTGAATACCCGAGGGTAATTGCTCATTTCCATGAGTGGATGACAGGCATGGGCGTTCTCTACCTTGAAAAGAACGCCCCCTGGATCACAACGGCATTTACAACCCATGCAACCGTGCTGGGACGAAGCATTGCCGGCAACAACAGGCAGTTGTACAGCAGGTTGAAGGAGTTCAGCCCCGTGCAGATTGCCCATGAGTTCAATGTGACATCCAAACAGTCGCTGGAGAAGCTAAGCGCACAGCAGGCTGACGTATTCACAACAGTAAGTGAGATAACCGGCCGTGAGTGCGAGGCTTTCCTCGGCAAGAAACCTGACGTTGTCACACCGAACGGATTTGAGGATTCCTTCGTACCCGCCCCTGAAAACTTTGACTCTGCAAGACAGGCTGCCAGGGAAAGACTTCTGACAGTGGCACGGGCGCTTCTGGGGCAGGACCTCCCGGATGATACCCTGCTGGTCTCAACCAGCGGCAGGTATGAATACCGCAATAAGGGAATAGACCTGTTCCTCTCATCACTGGCTGCAGTAAACCGGAAACCGGATTCAGAGCGCCAGTGCGTTGCATTCATTCTGGTGCCGGCTTATCACAAGGGACCCAGGCAGGACCTGGCGGCAGCGCTGGCAGGAGGAACCCTCCTGACCGAGGGCGACAGATACCTGACTCACGGACTTCACTACCAGAACGAAGACCCGGTGATGAACCAGCTTGCCCGGGAGGAGATACACAACACCCCCGCCGAAAAAGTGAAGGTGATATTCGTCCCATCGTACCTGAACGGCAACGACGGAATCTTCAACATGGCATACTATGACCTTCTTATCGGGTTTGACCTGACACTCTATCCTTCGTATTACGAACCGTGGGGATATACTCCGCTTGAGAGCCTTATGTTCAGGGTGCCTACGGTCACTACGAACCTGGCTGGATTCGGGATGTGGGTCGATTCCTACTTTGAAAATCCCGGTAACGGATGCCTCGTGCTGAACCGTACTGACCAGAATGAGAAGGAAGTCATCGCAGGGATGGAGCAGTTCGTCAGAAGATTTATCGGCTTTAGTAAGGATGAGGCTGCAGCAGCCATGGAGAAAGCGTGGGAGATATCCCGCATAGCGAACTGGAACACCCTTTTCAGCTATTATACGGAGGCCTATCGATACGCCCTTGGAAACAGCCAGGAGAGGCTCGATCAGCCAAGGGAGTATGCGCGTCTCCTTGAGGCAACAGAGGTTCAGGCCAGGAAACCGTTCCAGGCTCCGGTATGGAAAGACATATATGTACAGTCGGAGCTGCCTGAGCGCATCGCCTACCTGAAGGAGCTCTCATCAAACCTCTGGTGGTCATGGAACAGCGATGCCGAATTTCTCTTCCGTCGCATGGACCCGACTCTGTGGGAAGAAGTGGGACACAATCCGAAGAGACTTCTCGAGGCAATTGACTACAAGAGGTTGGTTGTGCTCGCTGACGACGAGGTATTCCTCGACGATGCCGACAGGATACACAGGGAGTTCACCGAGTATCTCGCCAGGCCGGAGAACAACGAATTGCCGTCAGTTGCCTATTTCAGCATGGAGTTCGGCATACACCCCAGCCTTAAGATATATTCAGGCGGACTGGGAGTACTCGCAGGTGACTATCTCAAGGAGGCCAGCGATTCAAACGTACATATCACCGGAATCGGATTGCTGTACAGGTACGGGTACTTCAGGCAGAAACTCGGCCCGCGCGGTGAGCAGCAGGCCATCTATGAAGCTGAGGATTTTTCACATATTCCCGTGGAACCTGTCAAGGACACCAACGGCAACCATCTGACAATACAGCTCACCTGGCCTGGCCGTACCGTCAAGGCCCGCGTCTGGCTGGCACCGGTAGGCAAGGTCAGACTGTACCTGCTTGATACCGACTTCGATGAGAACACTCATGAGGACCGTGCCATCACCCACTATCTTTACGGTGGCGACTCCGAGAACAGGCTTAAGCAGGAACTGATCCTGGGCATAGGTGGCATGCGCGCTCTCATAGCCCTCGGCATCAAGCCCGATGTCTATCACAGCAATGAGGGACACTCGGCATTCATTGGCTTTGAGAGGATGAGGCACCTCATAGAAGAGGAACACCTTACCTTTGACGAGGCAATTGAGATTGTAAGGGCTTCAACACTATTCACCACCCATACACCCGTTCCCGCCGGGCATGACTCTTTTGAGGAGGACCTGCTCAGGAAGTACATATCACATTACCACACCAGGCTGAATATCACATGGGATCAGCTCATGGCTCTGGGCCGCTGCCAGGATGAACATGACCGCAAGTTCAACATGAGTTATCTGGCAACACGTTTATCACAGGAGATGAACGGTGTGAGCCAGCTTCACGGACATGTCTCCCGGGGCCTCTTCTCAAAGCTGTGGCCCGGTTATCTGCGTGATGAACTCTATATCGGACATGTCACCAACGGCGTGCACTACTCTACATGGGTAGCCCCCGAATGGGAGCAGATTTATGAAAAGCTTACAGGCAAGCACCACTTTGACCTGTCTGACCGTGAGCAGTGGGCGAAGATCTACCAGCTCGAAGATGAAAAGGTCTTTGAGACAAAGATGAAGCTCAAGAAGCGTCTCTTTGACAACATACGAAAGCGTCTTCAGTCAGACATGCTTGACAGGCATGTCAGTCCCCGTACGCTTATGAATATCAGCTCTCATCTGAATGAGAAGGCCCTTACAATAGGTTTTGCAAGGAGATTCGCGACCTATAAGCGCGCCAGCCTCCTCTTCCGTGACCTCGACCGCCTTGACAGGATAGTCAACAATCCTGAACGTCCGGTGCAGTTCATCTATGCCGGCAAGGCTCACCCCAATGACGGAGGTGGACAGGATCTCATAAGGAGAATCAATGAGATATCACAGCTGCCGCAGTTCGCCGGCAAGGTGCTCTTCCTCGAGAACTATGACATGGAGATGGCAAGGTTCCTCGTCAGAGGTGTGGATATCTGGCTGAATACCCCAACCAGGCCACTCGAGGCATCCGGTACCAGCGGCGAAAAGGCCGTAATGAACGGTACAATTCATTTCAGTGTTCTTGACGGATGGTGGGTTGAAGGATACCATGCATTTGCAGGATGGGCCCTGCCCAAAAAACGCACCTTCGCAAACCAGGAGCTCCAGGATGATGTTGATGCCGAAACCATCTACAACATGCTCGAGTATGAGATAGTGCCCGCCTACTACTCCAGGGACGACAGCGGCATACCGCGCGAATGGACCAGCTACATCAAGAACACGATGGTCAAGGTAGCGCCTGAGTTCACAACCCGCAGGATGCTGAATGACTATATGGCCAGGTACTACAAGAAGCTCTGGGAGAGAAGCCGTCGCATCTCAGCAGACAATTATTCACTGGCACGCGATCTGGCCGGATGGAAGACCTATATATCCAGGGTCTGGGATGAGATCGAGATCGTCAAATTCGACCTCCAGGGTCTGGCAAAGAACGTCTTCCGCTCAGGACATAACTACTCCACCGAGATAATCCTCGACATCAAGGATATACCCGTGGAAAACGTAGGAGTTGAACTGGTGGTTACCCGTCAGCTGAAGAACGGTGAGCATGCATTCTTCTCATCACGGGAGTTCAAATATGTGAACCGGAAAAAAGGCAGGGTAATCTACAGCGTTGAATTTCAGCCTGAGATGGCCGGCACCTTCTTCTACGGGATTCGCATTTACGCGAAACACAATGAGTTACCGCACAGGCAGGATTTCTGTCTGCTGAGGTGGGTCGACTGATACTCACAGATCCATGATAGTCTTTACCCTCTCCTGCAGGAGCACGATTGCTGTTCTTGCAGGGAGGTAGAGCTTCAGGTGGTGAGGTGTGGTAACGTTGTGCCGCTCCCTGTCAGGAATTGAAAAATAGTGCTGTGAGGTGTCTATTCTTCCCTGTCCGCCGAAGAGCGGGTCGTCAGTGCTGAGCACGATCCTGAATTTTCCCTTGACCGGAATCCCGTAGTCAGTGAATGAGACCGACGGGTTGAAATTCATCACGGTCACCAGGTCACCGCGCCTGAAGGCAATTATCTTGTCGGCATTATTGACAGTGAGGGTCTCTGTCATCTGCAGCTGGGGCAGTCCGTACCTTGTCCCTGTTTCAACCATCGCCCTGTCGAACTCATCAAGGTGACGGTATCTCAGAAGCTCATCGTCTGCCAGGCTCCACTGCCTGCGTGCATACTTATAGCTCCAGCCGTTGCCTTCCCGCGGGAAATCAATCCATTCCGGGTGGCCGAATTCATTCCCCATAAAGGTGAGATAGCCCCCTCCGGCAGTGATGAAAGTAAACAGCCGGATCATCTTGTGCAGTGCCATGGCGCGGTCAATGATGAGGCTGGGTGTCAGCAGGCTCATCGAGAAGTACATCTCCTTGTCAGCAAGCCTGAAAATCAGGGTTTTGTCACCTACAAGCGCCTGGTCGTGCGATTCGCAGTATGAGATGACCCTCTCCTCCGCACGGTGCTGGGTGAGCTCATGAAGCAGATAGCCCAGATCCCAGTTCTCATCAGGAATCTCCTTGACCATCTTTATCCATATGTCAGGCACCCCCATCGCAAGCCTGTAATCAAACCCCATCCCCCCGGCAGTGACGGGCGCAGCCAGCCCGGGCATGCCGCTCATCTCCTCGGCCACGGTGGTGGCTTTGGGGTCAAACTCGTGGATCAGCTTGTTGGCCAGCGTCAGATATGTCAGGGCATCCGGATCCTGGTTGCCGTCAAAATACTGTTTGTACGAGACGAAGTTGGATCCCAGGCCGTGATCATAATAGAGCATGCTTGTAATACCGTCAAACCGGAATCCGTCAAACCTGAACTCTTCAAGCCAGTACTTGCAGTTGGAGAGCAGCATATGATTCACCTCCGGCTTGCCGTAGTCATAGCAGAGCGAATCCCACGCAACGTGCTTCCGGCGGTCACCGGAATGAAAATAGAGCCCGGGATCACCGTCTAGCAGCCCGAGACCCTCGAGGGTGTTGGCCACGGCATGTGAGTGCACGAGGTCCATTATTACTCTCAGACCCATCCCGTGTGCAGTGTCAATAAGCTCCCTGAGGTCATCGGGTGTGCCAAATCTTGATGACGGGGCAAAGAGGCTTGATACATGGTATCCGAAGGAGCCGTAATAGGGATGCTCCTGTATTGCCATCAGCTGGATTGTGTTGTAGCCCAGTCTCTTTATCCTGGGGAGCACATTTTCGGTAAACTCGCTGAAGGTGCCAGTGCGCTCCTCCTCTGTTGCCATGCCCACATGGGCCTCATAAACGAGAATCGATTTTGGCGGCGGGGGCGAAGGGTTCTTCATCACGTAAGCATTCTCAGGATGCCATACCTGTGCGGAAAAGATCTTAGTCACCTCATCCTGCACAGTACGGGTTACATAGGCCGGGATCCGTTCACCGTGCCCTCCCTTCCACCTGACAATCATCTTGTAGAGATCACCGTGTGAAAGCAGCGATGCATCAAACTCTCCTGTCCAGTCGCCCTCAGGCGTCCTCTGCAACCTGTACTTTTCATCCTCCTTCCAGTTTGTGAATGTACCGGTAAGGGTCACAGATATTGCGTTAGGGGCGTGCTCCCTGAAGACCCACCCGTTCGCTGTGCGGTGAAGACCATACCATTTATGGCCGTTTGCATAGTCTGACAGCGACCTGCCACCGGTAAACAGCAGCTCACGCTCACTATTACGGGCCAGGCGGGCCTCGATGATCTCCCTGAAGGGATCAAGCCATGGATCGACAAGGTAGAATCTCTTTGCCATAACAGAATTGCTGCTGTCTCTATAAACTTATATAAATATAGTAAAATTTGTGTTTTATTAATCCATCCCTTCATTTGCCTATGAGAAGGTATCTTTCCTATTTTTGAAGTCTTATTCAGACTATGGAGGTTCATT
>ERZ1645192.2817-NODE-2817-length-14330-cov-60.160560_pt1 | contig 14330 bp, 14 predicted proteins | sample MGYA00575354_ERZ1645192 | MGnify/ENA primary metagenome ERZ1645192 (study PRJEB40844, sample SAMN11349763) | freshwater sediment metagenome | isolation source: river sediment | host: Sediment | place: India: Faizupur Khadar , New Delhi | collected 2017-02-21 ... | reverse complement strand
AATTCAATTACTGGAAGAGCAATATTCCGACAGAGATTTAATCAACCAGTGTTTCAAAGCCATATCATCTACTAGAAAGACAAACCATATTTCCGACAGTGTGAAACTGAACATCCTTCAGCAGTGGAATAAATACCCGGCAAATCAAGTCATGGAAGGAATCAAGATTTACATGGAAAAGAACCATGCCACACAAGGCAAAAATGAAAGTTACCTTTTGGGGATTATACGGGGGAGCTCAAAACAGCAACCGGCGGCGAATGTATTAAGCGGCAAGGTTATGAAACGAACAGACAGTATGCTTGATAAAATATATCAAGAACAGGGGTACACAGTAACATGACCGCTATCGAATACATTCAGAGAAAAGGCATTTCCTATAAACTTCAATCCGGTCAAGCCGTTTTCAATTGCCCGTTTTGCGGCGAAACTAAGGGCCACTTATACATGAACCAACAAGACGGAGCTTTTTTTTGCCACAAGTGCAACGAACGGGGAAACCTTATCACCCTTCAAAAACACTTTGGGGACTATCAAAAGGACAGACCACAAATGAATAGGCCATATCAAAAGCAACAGCAAGCCATTAAAGCCGCTTTTTCAGAGCAAGGCACACCTTACCATGCACCGAAAGAAAAAGAAGCAACAGAGGCGCACCAAAGGCTTTTAAACGATAAAAACGCGCTGGAATATATCACAGTGCAAAGAGGGTTGAATATTGAAACCGTCAAGGCTTTTAACATTGGCCTTGATATTGACCACAGCGGCGGCCATTGGTTGACAATCCCGCACTATGAAAAAGGCAAGCTGATAAACATCAAGAGCCGGTCACTACCACCAGCAGAAAAGACATTCCGGCGTGTGAAGGATTGCCGGTCTATCCTGTTCAATGGTGATTGTCTTGCGGCAAACAAAACAGTTTACCTTTGCGAAGGGGAAATTGACGCGCTGACGTTATGGGATAAAGGCGAAAAGAATGTGATTGCCACAACTACCGGCGCGGGTTCATTTGACCCGTCTTGGGTTGCCCAACTCAAAGACGTTCAAAAAATCATTATCATCTATGACCCGGACGAACCCGGACAAAAGGGAGCGCGGGAAGTGGCGCGGCGATTAGGTTATGACCGATGCTTCAACGTGGTCTTGCCGGACGGACAGGACTTAAACGAATATTTCACTGCTGGTAATACGATTACAGATTTTATCGCTTATGTTTCCGATAACGCCCGTCAATTCGATATTGCCGGGATAATGACCCTTGCAGAGGGTTTAAACAAATTCAAAGAAGAAATAAACAAACCAGCTCAAGCAAGCGGATTAAAGACCGGCTGGACTTCTTTAGACAGAATAATCAAAACAGGATTTATGCCGGGTGAATTGGTTGTTTTATCCGCACCGCCGAAAATAGGAAAAAGCACGCTTGCTTTGCAAATCGTTTCTTACAATGCCCTTCAAGATGTACCCGCGCTTTTCTTTTGTTTGGAAATGAGGTCAACGAAAATCATTCAAAAAATAACACAATGCCACGTCAAATCTGAAGAAATCGGTATGATGGAAATAGAACAGACCCGGACAGCATTCAAGGGCAAGCCGCTTTATTTGGGTTACTGTTACCAAAAGCCCACACTTGAAAACATTGTTGAAACAATCAAGGCCGCTATAAGGCGTTATGATTTAAGGCTGGTAGTATTTGACCACCTTCATTTTCTTTGCCGCTCAATTACAAATCAAGTTCAAGAAGTGGGGCTTGCTGTTCAAGCCTTCAAGTTTCTTGCTGAAGAACTGGAAACGCCAATTGTTTTAATTGCGCAACCGCGAAAAATTCAACCCGACAGCATTATGACAGCAATGGACTTGAAAGACTCAAGCTCAATATATTCAGATTGTGACCATTTGATTTTAATGCACCGGGCGCGAATAGTGACAAGCGCAAAGGATTTTAAAGCCGGGGTAGAATTGCAAATGCAATCTTTTGACCCTTTAACATTAATTAGGGTTGAAGCAAGCCGCTATAACCCCGGCGGTGAAACAGTTCTTTTTTATCACGGGGAATATTCACGATTTGACGAAACACAAACGCAATAGGTGAAAGAATGACTGATAAAACAGAGCATAAACAGATTAAGGGACGTTTTAAAAAAGGGCAGTCGGGCAATCCAAAGGGAAGGCCAAAAGGTTCACTGAACAGCACGACATTAGCCGCGCAATCCCTTTTAGACGGTGAGGCTGAAGAACTGACCCGGAAAGCCGTTCAGCTTGCTATGAAGGGCAATATACCCGCGCTTAAGTTATGCCTTGAACGGATTATATCGCCAAAGAGAGAAACAACAATTGACGAACATAAAACAGAGGCAGTGCCTGTAAAGATTATTTACGTTGACGAAAGAGAGGGTGAAAAGAATGAATAAAACGAATAAGACGAAAAGAAAGAGCTTGACGCGTGAAGAAAGAATGAAAAACGTAGAAAGAAAACTTAGGCTTTATGAACTGATGGAAGCCGGGGACGTGGAAGCGACCATTGAACTTGCTAAAATTGCGCGGCGTTTAAAATAAACCAAATTACACGATAGGGTTTTACACTGGTAAGATTACCGGGGCGGGTGTGAAAGCATCCGCTTTTTTGTGGGTAAAATTTAAAAACTGTCCACTGCTGGAAAGTTGTGTAATGATTGCCAAGACAAGAATTAATTGGACAGTGTCTGTCAAGCCAACAATAGGTCGGACAACCATTAAGCAATAAACCCCAAAAGACCCTTGCATATAGCCGGGGTTTTTTTGTAATATTACCCAAAGTGGCAACATAGTGGCAATATTTAATATGGAAAACAAAAAAGGGCTAAGCCTTTTGAGCTTAAAACCCCTTGATTTATCTTATAACTATTTGATTTTATTAATGGTGCCGGAGCTCGGAATCGAACCGAGATGCCCTTGCGAGCGGGGGATTTTGAGTCCCCTGCGTCTACCAGTTTCACCACTCCGGCACGCGCGCGATTATATAGACGGGGGGCAAAATGTCAAGCTAAAATCTGTTGACAGCCATAAATACGCATGTTAAATGGGCAGCGCAATTCAAGAAGTATTATTGGGGGTGTAGCTCAGCTGGGAGAGCGCTTGAATGGCATTCAAGAGGCCAGCAGTTCGATCCTGCTCATCTCCACCAGAAAAATAAAAAGGGAAGAACACGATAACGGGGTTCTTCCCTTTTTATATGATTTTCATCTGACGCTTAACGTATGTGATGCACCCGAGAAACAAATGCTACAAATCCTTAGCCTCTTTATTGATTTTCAACCGCTTTGCTTTAATCATCGCCGCTTTGTTTCCTTCCAGCCATGATTTCATCGCTTCTTCTTTTTTAAGGTTCATCGCCACTTTTCTGTAAATCTCTTTTTTTGCTTCGAAATCTTTCATGTCCAGCGTGCTCATCTCTTTGAGCTTGAAAATCACATGCGCATTATTGATCTTCAGCGGCTTTTCCGTGTAGGGATGGTTCAAGGAGAGAGACAGAATCATTTCCATAGCCTCCGGATGAGAACCAAGTTTTGGAATATCATTGGCGGGTTGGAATAAACCGGTTTCCTGCATTTTGAAACTTTTTTGCTGAGCAAGTTTATCGAGGGATTCTCCTTTTCGCAGCTTCTCCACCATCAATGCGGCTTCCTCGGCGGCGATTTTATCTTGTTCGTTCTTCAGATAACTTTGCCGAACGTCATTTTCAATATCCTTGAGTTTGGGTGTGTAGGCGGCCTTTTTGTCGTCTATGCGGATCACGTAATAGCCGCTGTCGCCAGTCAGAACTTTGCTGATATCGTTTTTCTGCAAACCTGCAAGCTGCTCAGCCAAATCCTTCACGGACGCAAACGCCTGCGACGGTTTGTTGAGCGGGAAAAAATCGACAACCTGAACTCTTAAATTATTCTTTGTAGCATAAGCGTCAAAATTGTCTTCTTGGTAGATCGTATCGTGTGCTTTCTTGGCTTCCGTAAAAGCATTTTGCATTCCCCGGCCTTGCTTCAACTCCTTAATGACCATCGGTTTGGCTTCATCGAGTCCCATGGGTTTGCCGTCTTTGCCTTTGTAGGTATCTTTACGCCGGTTGTAATAATCCCTGATGTCGGATGGGCTGATTTCGGCGGAAGAAAACATCTCAGTGGCAAAATACAGATATTTAATTTTTACCTGCTCGGGAACACGAAAAGTATTACTGTTCTTCTTGAGATAGGTTTCCAGATCACTGGTTGACGGATTGGCCTGCGTGGTTATATCGGCGCCGGAAATTTGAACGAAATCGAGGTTAATTTTTTGATTCTGCAAAGCGTATAGATCCAGCACTTCCTGATCGGATACTTTGATTCCTTCGCGAATAATGGCTTCAATTTTACCGGCGGCCAGATTAACTTTCTGGCCGGCTTCGAAATCTTCGGCGGTTAACTTGTTGTATCGTAATAATTGCTTATATTTGTAGTTGTCAAATTTACCGTCTGTTTGCAGCGCGGGCATGGCCATGATCATTTGCATTAACTCATCATCGGATACCTGTAGTTTTAAGTCGTTTGCTTTGGCAATAATAATCTGACGATTGATCAGGTTGTCGTATGCCACCTTTTTCAGATCCATTTGCTTGAGCATATCCGCCGTCAAAGCGCCGCCGTAACGCGCTCTTACCATGTCCGTCATTTTTGAGTATTCGTTATAATATTCAGATTCGCTGATCTGAACGCCATCGATGATGGCGAGAGCGTTGGCTGCTCGCGAGCCTCTGTCTGTTCCAAAATAAAGAACAAAAACAAAAATAATGATGGCCATGAAGACAAGCATGAACCAGCCTCGCGCGTGCTTGCGGAAAAATTTCAGCATACAATCACCTCGAATGAGAATATGGAATAACTCAAAATAAGTAAAATCTCAGCCGTTAGTATTACAGTCATTTACAAATTGCAAATACATTTTAAAAATGCGTTGCTTAGGGGAATGAAATACGATATAGACGAAAAAATATCGAAAATATATATAAATACGATATATTGAAGGAAAAACAGGAGGACGCATGCTGTTCGATTATGTTTTAGGAAAGTTTTCCAATGATCTGGCGATTGACCTGGGAACTGCCAATACACTGGTTTATGTGAAAGGAAAGGGGATTGTCTTAAATGAACCTTCCGTTGTCGCTGTGCACAAAGATCACCGCGGAATGAAAAAAGTGCTGGCGGTTGGCAATGAAGCCAAAAGTATGTTGGGGCGCACGCCCGGCAATATTGTCGCTATTCGTCCCATGCGCGACGGCGTCATCGCGGATTTCGATATTACGGAAGCCATGCTGAAACACTTTATTCTGTGTGTTCATAATCGCAAATCGCTGGTGCGTCCCCGGATTATTGTTTCGGTGCCGTCCGGCATTACGCAGGTGGAACGTCGCGCGGTGCGCGAAACAGTCGAATCGGCAGGCGCCCGGGAGATTTATCTGATTGAGGAACCCATGGCAGCGGCCATCGGCGCGGGATTGCCGATTGCCGAGCCCATCAGCTCTATGGTGGTTGATATCGGCGGCGGCACCACGGAGGTAGCCGTTATCTCCCTGGCAGGTATTGTGTATGCCAAATCGGTGCGGGTAGCCGGGGATAAGATCGACGAAGAAATTGTTCAGTACATGAAGCGTAAATACAGTTTGCTGATCGGGGAAAGAACGGCAGAAATCATTAAAACGGAAATCGGTTGCGCTTATCCGATGAGTGAAATCAAAACGATCGATGTCAAAGGACGTGATTTGATTTCAGGCATTCCGAAGACCATCGAAACAAACTCTGAAGAAATTCGGGAAGCGATCATTGAACCCGTGACGTTGATTGTCGATGCGATTAAAGATGCCTTGGAAAATGCTCCGCCGGAACTCGCCGGTGATATTGTTGACCGTGGAATTGTATTGACCGGAGGCGGCGCTTTATTGAAAAACATAGATGTTCTGGTCCGGGAAGAAACCGGGCTGCCCGTCACGATTGCCGATGATCCTCTGTCCGCTGTTGCCCGCGGCGCCGGTATGGCCCTGGACCAACTGGATGTGCTCAAAGAGGTCACCATTCAGGTCTGATTTTACGTATATTGGTTTCCTGAATCAGGTAGAAAATGTTTTTTAAGAATTATCGAACCATCATCTTTGTTGGCGTCATTTTCGCTGCGACTTTGATCCTGCTTTCGTATAATTTGAAATACGACTCCAGTACGAGTTTTGCTAAAAAGATCGTGTTGGAAGCGGCAGCGCCCGTGCAAAAAATTCTCAAGGCGTCTATCGAAGGCGTCGGTAACGCCTGGATGCGCTATATTCATCTGGTTGGGCTGGAAGCCGACAATAGGATTCTGAAAAATAAAATAGCAGCGCTCCAGACGGAATTGATCCTTTACAAGGAAGGCTACCTGGAGGCGCAAAGACTGCAAAAAATTCTTTCATTGCAGAATGATTATCATCACAGCGGTATTGCCGCCCGGGTGATTGGCCGGGAGCAGGCAGCCCTTTCCAAAACCTTCTGGATCAACAAAGGCAGCGCGCATGGTCTGAAAAGCGGTATGCCGGTCATCGTTCCACCCGGATTGATCGGTAGATTGACGGATGTTTCCTGGCACAGCTCGAAAGTTCTGCTACTGATTGACGAGAATTCCAACGTGGATGCGCTGATACAACGGACGCGGGTGCAAGGCATTGTTCGCGGAGCCGGATCCCGTGGCTGTATGGTCAGGTATATTTCCAAAATTCAGGATGTCAAAGAAGGCGATGTGGTTATGACATCCGGCATGAGCAACATTTTTCCCAAGGGATTGCTCATTGGCACGGTCAGTCAGGTTGATCACAAGGACGTCGGATTGTTTTTAAAAATCCGGGTAACGCCCTTTGTTGATTTTAGCACACTGGAGGAGGTTCTGATTCTGGCGGCCGATCAAAAGGAAGTTCCCTCAGAAAAGAAAACAATAAAATGATCTATTATCTTTTGTTACCTTTTATGGCCATTGGATTGGTTGTCTTTCAAACCACATTGGCCGACATCCTTTTTTCCGGTTGGCTTACGCTGGAGCTGTCGCTGGTTGTTGTCATCTATGCCGGGTTTCGTCTGGATTTGGTGCAAGGGATTATTCTGGCGTGCATCATGGGGTTTGTGTTTGACTGTGTATCCGGATCAATTCTCGGATTATTTACAATGGTTTATTTGCTTATTTACATGTTTTCTTTTTTCGTTTCATTGCGGATTGCCTCGGAGAAATTTTATTTAATCGCGCTTTTCAGTCTGATTTGCTCTGTGCTGGAGTCGCTTATTTTGATTGCGCTCTATCATTTTGTTTTTGAATTTGACATGTTGAGTAACGCGCTTGTTGTTTTTGTGCCGCAGGCTTTGCTGATCAGTGTTCTTTCCGTCGGCTTTTTTTATATGATGCACAAGATAGAAGGATTGATGTATGGAAAAACAATGCGGCCTCCGCAACGGACCGGAACCGGCGGAATTTCGGCAGCGGCTTAAAATCGTTGTTATTCTGACTTTGCTGGCCCTGTCCATTCTGCTGATTCGCCTCTGGTATTTGCAGGTCATCAAGTGGGATGAACTCAAGCAGCGATCGGAAAATAACGCTGTGCGTTTTCGTAAAATCCAGCCGCTGCGCGGCTTGATCATGGATCGCAACGGGACTGTTGTCGTCGATAATCGTCCATCATTTGATGTATTGTATATGCCCACTAAGGGTGTTAATCATGAGTTGCTGCTCCAGAGGATTAAAGATCTTTATAAAACGAAGACACTGGAGTTTTCTTCCGATCAACTTTTCCCCAAGACGATAAAGCCCTATCTGCCTGTTCGATTGGAAAAGAATGTCGATATGGAAAAAGTTGCCCTGGTGGAGACAAATGCCCTTGATCTGCCGGGTGTGTATGTTGAAGTCACACCGGTTCGCCTTTATCTGGATGGTGAAACGATCGCTTCGATTATCGGCTACACAGGTGAAGTCAGTAAGGAGGACTTGGCAAAATCAGAGGAAGATTATTTGTCCGGTGATATTACAGGAAAGTACGGTATCGAAAAAGTTCTTGATCCGTATATTCGTGGTCGTCGCGGTAATGAGTTGGTTGAAGTCAATGCATTTGGCAAGGTCATTAAGGATTTGGGACGGATTGATCCTGTGTCCGGTTCCAATGTTGTGCTGACGATCGATGCCCGATTGCAGAAGGCGGCCTGGGAAGCTTTGGCCGGCCTCGCCGGCTCGGCCATCGCGATGGATCCGCGTGACGGTTCGATTCTGGCTATGGTGAGTGCGCCGTCTTTTGATCCGAATTTGTTTAATAGCGGCCTGGCCCGTGATGAATGGGACAAGCTTCAAAAAAATCCGCTGAATCCTTTATCCAACAGGGCCATTTCCGGACAGTATCCACCCGGCTCAACCTATAAACTGATTGTAGCCGCCGCGGCTCTGGAAGAAGGCATTATTACTCCCGACACTAAAATATTTTGTAATGGTTCTTTCGAGCTAGGGAATAGAAGCTATCGCTGCTGGAAGAAACATGGACATGGATCGGTTAATCTTCACCGTGCGCTGGTGGAGTCCTGTGATGTCTATTTTTATACGGTCGGGAAAATGTTGGGGGTGGATGTCATAGCGCGCTATGCCAGACTTTTTGGTTTCGGCGAAACCACGGGTATAGAGCTTGCTCACGAAAGAAAGGGACTTGTGCCCACTCGAGACTGGAAACGGGCTCGTATGAAAGAACCGTGGCAGCTCGGCGAAACGGTATCGGTATCCATCGGCCAGGGATTTAATTTAACAACCCCGCTGCAGTTGGTTCAAGCATACAGCGCTTTGGCCAACGGGGGTACCCGGTGGCGACCGCGTCTTGTTCAACGGATCGAACTGTCCGGCGGCAGCATTCAAAAGGAATATTTGCCCGAAAAAAAAGGAGAACTAAAATTGAGTCCGCAAACACTAGCGGTGCTCCATCGTGCGCTCTGGGGCGTGGTGAATGAACCAGGAGGCACCGGCGCTGCGGCGCGTAGGCCTGATGCAGACGTTTGCGGCAAAACAGGAACGTCACAAGTGATTGGGTTGCCGCAAAACGAAAAAGCCCGCCGTCTGAAAAAAATAGCCGCATTTCATAAAGACCATGCTTTGTTTGTTTGTTATGCTCCGATGAAAAGTCCTGAAATTGCAATTGTTGTTGTTGCCGAAAACGCCGGAGGTGGCGGCGCCGTTGCCGCTCCGATTGCTCGGAAGATTCTGAATGCTTACTTTGAAGGCAAGAAACAAGGAAAGACAACACAGGTCGCGGTAACTTTTCCGCCGGCCGGTTCGACCGGAGATTAATTGAATATCAATAATGAGTGAAATGCCTTGCGGCATGATTTACATTAAGGAAGAAAATGATTTTTTTAAAATATGATCGCCGCATCCTCCAGAATTTTGATTGGACGCTATTTGCGTTGGTGATGTGTATCTGTGCCATCGGCATTATCAATATTTATTCAACCGGCTTCAGTCTCAGTGATGATCAGGCACCGCTTTACATCAAACAATTGCAATGGATTATGTTTGGCCTGTTTTTAATGGTGATTATTTTTTTAATTGATTACCATGCCATTAATCAGGCTGCTTATATTATTTATGCTATTTCTATTGCATCTCTGGTGTTTGTGGCTTTATTCGGTCATACGGCCAACGGCGCACAAAGATGGATCTCTTTCGGATTCATTTTATTTCAACCTTCCGAATTGATGAAGGTGACTATTATTATCGCCCTGGCCAGGTATTTTGACGATCATAAATCCAATGAACCATACTTATTGAGAGAATTATTTGTTCCTTTCCTGATGGTGATGGTACCTTGCGTCCTCATTTTAAAACAACCTGATCTGGGGACGGCGTTAATGATTATTATTGTTTCCGCTTCGATTGTTCTTTTTATCGGCATGAACTGGAAGTCCATCTTGATCGTCGTCGCCAGCGTGCTGGCCATGTTGCCCATAGCCTGGCTCTTCTTAAAAGACTATCAAAAAGACAGATTGCTGACTTTTCTTTCGCCGGAAAGTGACCCACTGGGCGCCGGTTACCACATCATTCAATCGATGATTGCAATTGGTTCCGGAGGATTTCTGGGCAAGGGATTTTTAAAAGGTTCGCAAACCCAGTTGAAGTTTTTACCCGAGCAGCAAACGGATTTTGTTTTTTCCGTGTTTGCTGAGGAGTGGGGATTTTTAGGCGGTCTGGTGTTGATGTTGATGTTTTTATCTTTGATCATTTGGGGTTTAAAAATTGCCTTGCATTCAAAAGATTTATTGGGCACGATACTCGCGTTTGGCATTACCGCGCTGATTGCCTGGCAGGTACTGATTAATATGGGGATGGTTTTGGGCATGATGCCGGTTGTGGGCATTCCTTTGCCTTTCTTAAGTTACGGCGGTTCGGCGATCGTCACGTTACTGGGAGCGATAGGACTGTTAATGAATGTGAGTGTGCGCAGATTTATTTTGCAACGTTGATGTGTTTTTCGTTCAGCATCGCAAGGAGAAGAATATGTGGGCAAAAAAGAAACACGTTGAAGATACAAAAGCTTTTTTAGGCAAAGGCGCCGAGTTTATCGGTAAACTTATTTTCAAGGGTAATGTGCGTATAGACGGTGATTTTCAAGGAGAGATTTACGGGCAGGGGTCCGTTGACATTGGTCAGGGCGCTTCTGTCCAGGCAAACATAGCGGTTAATAGTGTTTATATCGGCGGTGAAGTTAAGGGCAGTATTGAAGTAAAGGAAAAAATCAACATTCATTCCACGGGCAAATTGTTTGGCGATGTACAGACGCCGGTTTTTATTATGGAAGAGGGGGCGCTTTTTGACGGCACGTCGCACATGAGTGCATCGAAAGAACAAAAAAATATTGATATAGCGATGGAATAAGTCCTTTTAAGCGCTTATTTCAACTATCATAACACCGAATTTATCAAAAAAAGACCGCCGGTCATAAAAAAGCTTGACAACCAAACAAGGGTATGATTAGTAACCTCCGTCTTCGCGGTGTGGCTAGTTTCAGCATAAGCCCGATTGTGAGCTTTAAGTTTCTGAAATAAATCACTGCCAGAGATTACGATGCTTGCAATATAAAATTTAATTCACCTTATTGGCCCTGATAAAATGAATTAAAGGGACAATAGGTCCTGAAAAAGTCGATGAGGTAAGTTGTGGTTACCGTAATTCCAGATTTAACTCTTTTCGTCCAGATGGCTACATTCATAGCCTTGATTTTTATCCTCAATTATCTTCTCTATAAACCCATATTATCCATTATAGACCGCCGTAAAAAGCAGCTTGAAGAACTTGAAAATGAGATTAAGCTTTTTAAGGACTCTGTGGATAAAAAAGCGGCGGAGTATGATGAAAAACTCAACAAAGCCAAAACGAGCGCTTCTGATTTGAAAAAAGAGATTATCAGTGAGGGGGCGCAGCAAGCTAAAAGCATCGTGGATGCCGTCCGCAATCAAATCCCTTTAATGGCGCAGGAATCTCAGAAGAAGATGGATCAGGAAATGCAGGCGGCAAGGCAAATACTGGATAATCAGTCCCGTAAGCTTTCGCTGGAAATCGCAGAAAAGATTCTGGGAAGGAGAGTCCAATGAAATCTTCACGCCGATCTATTTATTTGTCGCTGGTTCTTTCCCTCCTCATTGTTCTCATTTCAGCTTGTATGGTTTATGCGTCAGGTGGCGGCGAGGGTCATGAGTCTTCTCAGTGGAAAGGCTTTGCTTTTAAAACCGTTAATGCTGTTCTCATTATTGGTTTTCTAGTCTGGATGCTGGCGCCTAAAATCAAGAGCTTTTTTGCAGGCCGGCGTCAGGAGATTAAGGAATCCTTGGAAAGCACCGCTGTTCAAAAGGCGGATGCCGAGAAGCAATATAGAGAGTATGCGGAAAAGATCGACAAGGCTTCCCTCGAGATTGATGGAATTTTTGAAATGATTAAGGCTCAGGGCGTTGTTGAGAAGCAGAAAATTATTGAAGACGCAACCAAAGTCGCTGAGAAAATGAAAGAAGACGCCCAAGCGCGTCTTGAACAGGAGTTGAAAAAAGCATCCGGTCAATTGCGCAGTGAAGCGGTTCTCCTTTCGGTGCAAATGGCGGAAGAAATATTGAAGAAAAATATCACAACGCAGGATCATGAAGCCATGGTCAAGGAATATATGGATAAGGTGGTGAATAAACATTGATCAGCAATATTTCAAAACGATACGCTCGCGCATTTTTTGAAATTGCCGGGGAAGAAAAAAAACTAGAGCAGTATTATAACGAGCTCAGTCAGTTTTCTTCAATTGTTGCAGAGAATAAAGATTTGGGTGGCTTCTTAGCCAATCCGATTTTTGATGAGGAAGCTAAGAAGAAGGTACTGGAAAAGATCATTGGCAAATTATCGCTTTCCAAAATGACGATTAATTTTTTAAATTTGCTGATCGATAAGAAGCGGATCGACGTTCTGCCGGATATCGAAACCTGTTATAGACAATTGATGGATGAAACGCTTCAGAAGGTGAGAGTAACCTTGAAGACGGCATTTCCTCTGTCTGGTGAAATGCAGGATTACATAACTTCTAATTTGAAAAAAATGACAGGCCAGGCCGTTGAAGTCACGGTGGAATCTGACAAGAGTCTTTTGGGTGGCATACTCATTGGTGTTGGTGATACGCTTTACGACGGCAGCATCAAAAACCAATTGAACAATATGAGGAATCTCTTAGGGGAGGCAAGATAAGACATGGAAGCAATCAAGGCGGAAGAAATTAGTCAAATTATTTCTGAGCAAATTAAAAGCTATGAAAAAAAGCTGGATATAAGCGAAACAGGAACAGTCCTGTCCGTCGGTGACGGTATCGCAAGAGTTTACGGTGTGCAAAATGCCATGGTCATGGAGCTTCTCGAATTCCCCGGCGGTATCCTGGGCATGGTTCTCAATCTGGAAGCAGATAACGTTGGTGTTGCTGTTCTGGGAGAGGTCACGCATATCAAAGAAGGCGATATCGTTAAAAGAACCGGCAAAATCGCGCAGGTTCCGGTAGGTGATGGACTGCTCGGCCGTGTCATTGACGCGACAGGAGCACCGCTAGACGGCAAGGGGCCCATCGAAGCCACGGAGTTTCGCCGTATTGAAATGGTTGCTCCCGGTGTTATTGCGCGCCAACCCGTTAATCAGCCGATGTACACAGGCCTCAAGGCCATTGATGCCATGACACCGATCGGACGTGGTCAGCGTGAACTCATTATTGGTGACCGTCAAATTGGTAAAACGGCCATTTGCATCGATGCGATTATTCGCCAGAAAGACACCGGCGTTAAATGTATCTATGTCGCCATCGGCCAGAAGAAATCAACCGTGTCGCAGATTGTAGAAAAATTAAGGCAGCATGACGCGATGTCTTATACATGCGTTGTGGCCGGTTGCGCGTCTGACCCGGCAACGCTTCAGTATATCGCGGCTTACGCCGGTTGCAGTATTGGTGAATATTTCCGTGACAAAAGTCAGGATGCATTGATTATTTACGATGACTTGTCCAAACAGGCTGTTGCCTATCGTCAGATTTCCCTGCTCTTACGTCGTCCTCCCGGGCGTGAAGCTTATCCCGGAGACATTTTCTATAACCACTCCCGTTTGCTGGAACGCTCAGCCCGCGTCAGTCAAGAGTTGGGCGGTGGATCGCTGACGGCTCTGCCGATTATTGAAACCCAGGCAGGCGACGTTTCGGCCTATATTCCCACAAACGTTATTTCAATTACCGACGGCCAGGTTTATCTTGAACCGAGTTCGTTTTTCTCCGGTATCCGTCCGGCTATCAATGTCGGTTTGTCCGTGTCCCGCGTCGGCGGCGCCGCCCAGGTGAAGGCGATGAAACAGGTTGCCGGCACGCTGAAACTGGATCTGGCCCAGTTCCGAGAACTGGCGGCGTTTGCCCAGTTCGGTTCGGATCTGGATAAATCCACACAAGCCCAATTGGATCGCGGTGTTCGTCTGGTGGAGTTGCTGAAACAACCACAATATGTGCCAATGTCCCTGGGACAGGAAATTGTTGTACTGTTCGCCGGCACACGAGGCTTTATTGATAAAGTCGATGTTGATAAGGTCCAGATCTATGAAAAACAGTTGTTAAGTTTTGTTGAAAGCAAGCATCCTGATATTCTGAAAGAAATAGAAGATAAGAAAATTATCTCGCCTGAGTTGGAAAAGAAGATGAAGGATGCTCTGACGGCCTTCGACTCTGTTTTTGTGGCGGAATAATAGTCATAAAGTTCAAAATAAATAGTTGAGGAGAATCATCGGTGGCCTCGCTTAAA
>ERZ1645192.2815-NODE-2815-length-14337-cov-20.291276_pt1 | contig 14337 bp, 6 predicted proteins | sample MGYA00575354_ERZ1645192 | MGnify/ENA primary metagenome ERZ1645192 (study PRJEB40844, sample SAMN11349763) | freshwater sediment metagenome | isolation source: river sediment | host: Sediment | place: India: Faizupur Khadar , New Delhi | collected 2017-02-21 ... | reverse complement strand
CCGCTCAGAGCGCTCATTTTTGACTCACATTATGATTCTTACAAAGGTGTAATTGCTTACGTCCGCGTATTTGATGGGCGGGTCAGCGCGCAAGATCGCATCATGATGATGGCTAACGGCGTCAAGGTTCAGCCCGTGGAAGTGGGCATTTTCTCTCCGACCCTGCTTCCGATTGACAAACTGGAAGCGGGAGATGTTGGTTATATTGCCACCGGGCTGAAGACCGTTTCAGAATGCCGCGTTGGCGACACGATAACGCTTGCCAGCCAGCCAGCTGGCAGCCCACTGCCCGGTTACCGTCAGGCCAAGCCAATGGTATTTGCCGGCGTTTACCCCACTGAAGGAGAAGACTTCCCGGCGCTGAAAGACGCTTTGGAAAAGCTGCAGCTGAATGACGCCTCGCTTACCTACGAACCCGAATCCTCGGAGGCGTTGAATTTTGGCTTCCGCTGCGGATTTTTGGGGCTGTTCCATATGGAAATCATCCAGGAAAGACTGGAACGGGAGTACAACCTGGATGTCATTTTTACTGCTCCTTCGGTGGAATATACCGTTGAAATGCGCGATGGGACGACCATCAAGATTGATTCACCGGCTGAATTGCCGGATGAAGGCTTGATCAAAGATATTTACGAACCGTGGATGTCGCTGGAGATCTTTACACCGACCGATTATTACGGCGTGGTGATGGACCTGGTGCGTAAAAGACGCGGCGTCTACATTAATCAGGAATACCCGGCCGCCAATCGGGTGCAGCTCAACTTTGAAATCCCGCTGTCTGAGATCATCGTCGACTTCTTTGATATGCTCAAGTCGAGCACGCGCGGTTACGCTTCGATGGACTATCAATTCCTGGAATATCGGGCGGGGAACCTGGTCAAACTGGAAATATTGGTCAATGAAGAGCCAGTGGATGCGCTGACCGCCATCGTCCATAAAGACGAAGCCTATCACAAAGGTCAGGCGTTGGTAAGCAAACTGAAAGAAATCATCCCCCAGCAGTTATTTGTCATTCCCATTCAAGCCTACAGCGATGGGCGGGTCATCTCGCGCGCCAACGTCAAGGCGCTGCGCAAAGATGTGTTGGCAAAATGCTACGGGGGAGATATCACACGCAAGAAAAAGCTTTTGGAAAAGCAAAAAAAAGGCAAGAAACGCATGAAGATGGTGGGAAGCGTCGAGCTGCCGCAAGAAGCGTTTATGGCCATCCTGCGTTTGGAGGATTAATGCCGGCTGAGCCGAAGACCGTTTCATGGCCGGCAATTTCGCGCTGGTTACTGCCGCTGCTCGTCAGCCTGGCAGCACTTCTGATCGTATTTCAGCAGGTAGATTTGGCCCAATTTTCTGCAGCGCTGCAGCGCATCTCTGCCGGGCGGATGCTTTTGGCGTCTGGTTTGTTTATCGCCGGGCTCCTGCTGCGTGCCCTCAGCTGGAAGTTGATGTTGGGCAGCGCATTTTCTTTCGGGACCGCCTTTGCCGGGCTGAATGCCGGGTATTTGCTGAATAATATTCTGCCGTTTCGCCTGGGCGACGTCGGTCGGGCGCTGCTCTTGACCGGCGACGGAAAACAACAGAGACCATTTGGCGAAGTGTTTGCTACCATCATCACTGAACGCGTGTTGGATGTCTTCATCGGTTCCGTGTTTCTGCTGCTTTCAGTACGCTGGCTTTCAGACCAGCCGGCTTTACGTACCGCGGCTCTGGCTGGCGTGCTCCTGATGTGTTTGGTGATGCTACTCGCTGGTTTGGCCGCCCGTCACCAGCAGCAGGTGATCGATTTTCTCGAGAGAAAGCTGCCCGCCAAACCGTTTTGGCAGACGCGTGTGCTTCACTTTTTGGATGAGACCCTGACCGGTTTTCACTTTTTCACCCAACCAGCGCGCTGGATCCCGGCAGCGCTTTTATTGATCTTCAGCTGGGGCTTCTCGATGGTCCAGCTGGGTGTCTTACAGCAGGATGTGCTAAGCAGCAGCTCGTGGTTTTGGCCGATGTTGGTGGTTTCAGCTGGAGCGTTTATCAATGCGCTTCCCTCCGCGCCGGCTGGTATGGGTGTTTTTGAAGCTGCGGTGGTTGGGGCATATGCCTTGTTGGGGGTCGCCAACGGGCCCGCGTTGGCACTGGGCTTGGCACTGCATGCCTTCCAATTTATTATCCCTAGCCTGTTCGGCACGGTCGGACTGGTGGCCTTAAACAAGAACCCGGGGCAATTTCTAAGCAAGGTGTGGAATCGGGCGCCAAAACCAGGTGGTTCACAGTGAAAATCCTGATCAGTTCTACCTATTTTGAGCCCTATCGTTCCGGGCTTTCGGTTTATGCATTCCGCCTGGCTGAAGGCCTTGCAAACCTGGGCCACCAGGTGCGTGTGCTCACCTCGCAATACCAGCCCGACCTGCCTGCCCATGAGGAACTGGGTGCGCTGCAGATCACCCGCGTACCGGTTGCACGGCGGCTGTCAAAGGGGGTACTGATGCCCGAATTTCAGCGCCAGGCAGCGCAGCTGGTGGGCTGGGCCGATGTGGTCAACCCGCACCTGCCACAATTTGAAGCTATCCAGCTCAGCCGGCTTTGCCGCCGGGCGGGTAAACCGCTGCTGGTTACTTATCACTGTGATCTGGTGATGAAAGGTGGCTGGTTCGACCACCTGGCAGGATGGGGCACAACCCAGCTGCAGCGGCCAGTCCTGAAGCAAGCTGGGATGATCGTCCAGAACACCCGCGACTACGCCGAGAGTTCGCCACAGCTGAGGCACTGGTTGGCCAAGGTGCACGAAGTGCCGACGCCCGTTTCTGCCAAAGCGCTCAGCACGGCAGAAGTCCAAGCGTTTAAAGAAAAGTTCGGCCTGACTGACAACATCAAAATATTGGGTCTGGCTGGCCGGGCTGCCGCCGAGAAGGGTTATGAGTACCTTTTTGCTGCGCTGCCCCAGATCTTGAAAAAATACCCAGAAACCGTGGTGGTTCATGGCGGAGGATGGCAAAGCGTGATTGGCGAGGAAGAATATCAGCGCAAAATTGAGGCATTGGCCGCCCCCTTTGGCGCGCATTGGCGCCAGCTGGGCTTCCTGCCGGATGATGCCTTCCACGCATTTCTGGCAGCCAGCGACGTGCTTGTTTTTTCAAGCCTGAATGCCACCGAGTCTTTTGGAATTGTGCAAATTGAGGCCATGCTGCAGGGCACGCCGATCGTCGCCACTGATCTGCCGGGTGTACGCCAACCGGTGCTGCAAACCGGGTTTGGTAAAATCATCCCGGCACGCGATCCACGCGCCCTGGCAGAGGCGGTATGTGCTCTGTTGGAAAATAAGCCAGCAAGTGACCGGGTGGATGATTATTTGGCTCAGTTCCAGACCGGCGCTGTGGCACGGAAATATGAAAATCTATTCGAGCAGCTTATTCATGAATGATACCCTTAAGCCGGAAGAATTAGACCGAATTTGTGAAGCCCACCTTTTCAGCCTGCCATATTTTCGCGGCATGCTGCGGGCGGTGGAACATAGCTTAATTGCCCGGATTGACCTCCCCGAGCCGTTTTTGGACGTTGGTGCTGGCGATGGTCATTTCTACCATGCAGCGCTGCGCGATAAACTTTGTTTGGGAATTGACCCCTGGCTGGCCCCGCTGGAAGAAGCCAGCAGCCTGGGTGACTACGGATTGCTCACGCAAGCAGACGGCAAGTTTATCCCCCTGGCGGATGGCAGCCTGCCCGCTGCACTGAGCAACTCGGTTTTGGAGCACATTCCTGGCGTTCAGGAGGTCTTGCAGGAGGTCGGACGGGTGTTGGCGCCGGGTGGTATTTTTGTTTTTACGGTTCCCAACCAGCGTTTCCGTACGGACTTATGGGGGATGAAATTTTTCAATGCCCTTGGTCTGAGCGGGCTGGCCAACCGTTACGAACATTTCTTTAACCGCATTGCCCGGCATGTCAACCTTGACCCGCCCGAGGTCTGGCTGAAGCGGCTGCAAGTGGCTGGATTTTCTCAAGTTGAATACCAACATTACTTTCCAGTATGGGCCATGCAGATGCTGGAACGGGGGCATGCGGCCGGATTGCCCAACCTGCTGTGGAAGAAAACCTTGGGCAAGTGGGTCTTGTTTCCTTCCCGCCGAAACCCCTTCATTCCGTTCCGGAAAATTCGGGCGTTGCTGAATGACCCGCTGACCAGCGAGGGCACCTGTACGCTCTATATTGCCAGGAGAGACTCTTGAAAATACTTACACGTTGGGCTTATTACGCCTGGTCTGTGATTGAATTGTTATTTGGCGTCCGCAATTGGAAAGTCCTTTTTCGCATTTTTTTGGGTAAACCCACACCCGAACTCAAATGGCTGCAGCTGCGCAAATCAGGCATTCAGATGGCAGTGCGGGGCAAGATGGACGTGTGGTCGGTGAAAGAAGCGCTGATCGACCGGTTTTACCAGCGTTACGGCAGCGAAATCGGTTCGAACTGGATTATTGCCGACGTCGGAGCCGCCATCGGCGAGTTTACCATCCCCGCGGGCCTGGCCGCTGCGGAAGGCCGGGTTTTAGCCTTCGAACCCAACCCGGGCTCGCTGGATATATTGCGCCAGAACCTGCGGGTGAATAACGTCCGGAATGCGCAAGTGTTCTCGCTGGGAGTGTGGAGCGAGGCCGGCAATATCATGCTGGACTTCTCAACCGGTGAGCCGCTGCAGGCCCGCAGCATGGCGCCGGATGGTAATGGTGCCAGTCAGGGCATGCCCACGATTACTTTGGAGGGGTTGATTAATGAATATGCCGGCGGACACCTGGACCTGTTGAAATTGGACTGCGAAGGCGCTGAGTACCCGATCCTGCTCAGTGCCCCCTCTGAAACGCTGCGCGCGATCGATCGGGTAGTCATGGAATATCATGATTTGGATAAAGAACGCAGCCATGCCAGTTTGGTGCGCTTATTTGAAGCGAACGGCTTTCAAGTACGCCTACATGGCAACTTTGCCCACCGGGAGCTGGGGTATCTGTACGCCAGCCGAAATCTGACACTGCCACGCAATGACTGAACCATTCTCAGATGCCAGCGGTCAGCCACCAGCCCCTGACCCCCGCAAGGGTCAGACCGTTTTAGAGTATGTCAAAGCGGCACTGCAGGGTGGCGGCTCTGAAGCCGGGGGCCAGCTGGCCGCTGAAGACTCCGCCGGTCAAGCCGGCCCGATGATGGGAGATGCCACCGGAGGGAAGCCGGCCCGCCCGGCACTGTTGCTGATAGGTTTGCTGCTCATTCTGATCGGGCAGGCACTAATTGGTGCGGGTGGCAGTCTGGCTGGCTGGGCAGCGATTGTTTTTTTCGCACTTTCCACGGCAGCTATTCTCTCAGCCTACAGGCATGGCAGCAGCGTTCAGCAGCCGCACGAACCCGCGCCAACCTGGCCAGTTGCTCCAATGCGCTGGATTTGGCTGGCTGCGGGAATATTTCTCGCAATTTTGGCTTACATTCTGATTGATGGCAGCGAATGGGATGCTGCCGGCACCCTGGCTTGGGTAGGCAGCATCGTCTGCCTGCTGTTGGGCTTTGGAGCACTGCGCGGGAGCAAGACCACGGCGCTCAGCCCGCGGACGCCCAGCTTGAAAAAGCCCCTGCAGGTGGATCGCAAATTTGCGGCTGCTGCACTGGCGCTGATTATTATCATGCTGTTTTTCCAGTTTGCGAACTTGAAAACCGTGCCACCGGAGATGATCAGCAGTCAGGCTGAACAATACTACTCCGTCAGCGAAATATTAAATGGCAATTTTCCGATCCTTTTTCCGCGCAATGTCGTTTCGGAACCGGTCAGCTACTATTGGGCTGCGTTTTGGAGCAAAATTTTATTTCAGACCCCCAGTTTTAGCTCGCTGAAGTTTGTTTTTGCACTGGCTGCGTTAGTCTCTATTTTTTATGCCTTCAAACTGGGAGAACTGCTTTTTGGCCGTTGGGAGGGGTTGGCCGCGGCCGGATTAATGGGCGTGGCATTTTGGCCGATCGTTCAATCGCGCGCACTGCTGGGCTATGGGCTGGTTTTACCCGTGCTTAGCCCTGCGGTTTACTATCAGATCAGCGGGCTGCGGAGAGGCCGGCCGGCAGAGCTCTATGCCGCCGGTGCGCTGGCAGGCCTGGGATTGATGACCAACAAGCTGTTCTGGATCCTGCCATTGTTCAACCTTGTAACTTGGATTGCCTGGGCATTTAAACAAAAAAACACCGAAAGGGTGAGCCAGGCGCTGAGGACTTTTTTTGAGAGCGGGCTGCTGGGTGTCGTTACAGCCATCCCATTGCTGCGGGCGGCTGGCTTAAACCTACCGGGGTACCTGGCGCCTTTTCTGTCACGAGTAAGCGCTATGGAAGTGCCCCTGGCGGGGCAGCCGCTGCTGCTCTTTTTACGCAACTGGATCCGCTCGCTTGGGGTAACCCATCTGGCAAGTCAGAGCAGCTGGGTGGAGGCCATTCCATCCCGCGCCGCGCTGGATTGGATGAGCGCAGTTTTGTTTGTGTTTGGGTTCAATTTGCTCCTGGCAAGCTGGCTGAGTCGAAAAGATTGGCAAGGTCTGGCGCTGCTGCTGGCTTATCCGCTCTTTTCGGTCCCCTCGGCTCTGGCGCTGGCTTTTCCGGCGGAAGTGCCCTTATTAAGCCGTTCGCTGGGGGCCGCATTGCCTGTATTTTTGATTGCCGGTTTTGGCGCCGTCTCACTCATCCGCATTATTATGGCATTCCTACCTTCAGCGCGGCGAACGGCAGGCATTGCCGCTTCAGTCTTGATCTTGTTGGTAATTGTCGCTCAAAACCGTCAAATGCTCTTCAATCTTTATCCAGACAATTATGCTGCTTCAGCGTGGAACACCTCAGAAATGGGCACAGTCATTCGAAATTTCAGGCGGGGTTACGGGCCAGAGGCGCGCACCTATCTGATTGGCTACCCTTACTGGGCGGACGCGCGGGTTGTGGCAATTGAAGCCGGCATTCCAAACGAAAATATCTCACTTCCGAGCGAAGAAATTGGAATTGTGGCTGTGCCCGGGCCACAGCTTTATATCCTTCATCCGGATGACAGCGCAAGCCTTGGTCGGCTGCAGCTGGCTTACCCAGACGGGGTCCAAACCACCTACCAGAGCATCCGCCCGAATAAAAACTTCATCTTGTATATAATAACTGACGGTTAGTCTATGCAGAGCGATGATTTGCATTCCCAAAAGAAACCAGCTGCCCGGGCAGGCTGGCAAAACTTGCTGGTTTTCGGCTTGTTATGCCTTGTATTGGTGTTTGGGGCTTCCTTTCGGCTTGTTGGCAGCGATTGGGATGAGGGGCGCCATCTCCATCCGGATGAGCGCTTTTTATCCATGGTATTGAGCAGTATTGAACCGGTCAAGTCGCCAGCAGAATACTTTAACAGCGATATTTCAAGCCTCAACCCGGGAAACCGCGGCTACGATTTTTTTGTTTACGGAACCCTGCCGATATTTATCATTCGCTATGTGGGGGAGTGGACCGGACAGACGGGTTATGACGCGATCACTTATTTGGGGCGTCTGCTCTCCGCCCTGGCTGAGCTGGGAACGATTCTGCTCGTTTTTCTGATTGGCCTCAAGCTCTACGACAAGTGGGTCGGCCTGTTGGCGGCTGCCTTTTATGCTTTTGCAGTGCTGCCCATTCAGCAGGCTCATTTCATGACGGTGGATACGTTCACCAACTTGTTTGGGATGGCCACGGTATTGGCTGTGGTACTGATCAGCCAAAGGAAAACGCAGCTGGCGGCGTTTGAAGCCGGCTCACCCTGGCGGAGCAAAGCAGCCGAAATCTGGCCATATTTATTTTTTGGCCTGGCGCTGGGAGCGGCAACTGCTTCAAAAATTAACGCAGCGGCCCTGGCTTTGCTTCTGCCGGCCGTGGAAGCGGTGCGCTATTTTCACACCCCACCGGAACAACGCCCCCGTCAGTTTTCAATCACCTGGAAGCTGGTCCTGACAGCGGCTTTGGTCAGCCTTGTAACCTTCCGTTTGGGGCAGCCATATGCATTCAAAGGCCCGGGGTTCTTTAACATCGGCTTTAATCCAGAATGGCTTTCTGGAATGCAGAGCCTGAGAGCGCAAAGCGCCGGGGAGGTTGACTTCCCGCCGGCTTTGCAGTGGGCGCGCCGCCCATGGTCTTTTTCTCTGGAAAATCTTTTGTTGTGGGGGCTGGGTCTGCCTTTCGGGCTGACCGCAGTTTTTGCTTTTCTTGCAATGGGGTGCCGGGCAATTAAGGCCCGCGAACACTGGCACTTGCCTCTCTGGGGTTGGACGGCCTTCTACTTCCTTTGGCAATCGCTTTCGTGGGTCAAGTCGATGCGTTATCAACTACTGATCTACCCGCTCTTGGCGTTGATTACCGCCTGGGGCATCATCAGCCTTATCCGACGTGTGCAGCCAGGCCGCTTATTTAAAAAAATAGTGCCGGTAAAGTGGCTGCGAGGCTTGGGTGTGGTTTTGCTTATCGTCAGCCTGGGTGGGGCCGCGGCCTGGTCTTTTGCGTTTACGCGCATTTACACCCGGCCACATTCCCGCATTGCTGCCACCGAATGGATCTATGAGAATATTCCCGGGCCGCTAAACCTGGTCATGACCACCTCTGAAGGCGGTACCTTCCAACAACTGCCCTACCGCGCCAACGACTTTTTAGACGCTGGAAAAACAGCACATTTTTCATTTCAAGCGGATGAAGATGGACTCCTCAAGGAGTTCACCATTCCATCGGTCACTGACCTGACCCAAACCGCAGCTGATACCCTTTTCACTGCCAGCGTGCGCGCTCCGGATTCGCCGATTCAGATTGTATCTCTGCCGGCTTTGGCTCAGCTGCCACAGCCAGTTTTGGGGGTTTCAACCTCGAATGCGCTGACCTTTTACTTTGACCCTCCGGTGGCCGTTACCGCCGGCAGTCACTATGTCGTTCAGGTCAACCACAATTCGCCGAGCGCACAAATGTACCTGAGCGGGGTCCCGACCGTTCGTCTTGAAAATTCGGCGGGCGAAACCTCACTGATTTACCTGCCCAAGATCGTTGAAACCATCCAGCCCGACCACAGCTACAGCATGGAAGTCAGTGTGCTCACGCCCGGTGCAATTACGGCCGTCAACCTGCCATATGTGCTGGACCAGGCGCGAGAACCGGGCGAAAAAACGCTCAAAATTACGCTGCTGCAAGTCGGACAAGACGCCCAATCGGCTGTCAGCGGACAAATTTCATCGACGTTTCTTGAGGCTGGCGATGGAAGGGGAACAGCTTACACCATCCCGCTGGCGCAACCGTTGCTGATCGAAGAACGTGGAAATGTTTATGTCAACCTGGAAATGACAGCCGGCGAAGGACAGATTGCCATCAGTTCGGTCGCTCCCGCTTTGGAAACCTCATGGGATGACGCACTTCCGGTCGCAAAGGATGGCTATGTGCCCTATAGCGATTCGGGGGGGATTTTCCGTGGTGATTTAAACCTGGAACTCTATTGGCAAGACGACCAGAGCAAACTGAGCCGTTTCGAAGAGATCCTCAGCCAGGCGGACTATCTTTTCATCAGTTCCAACCGCCAATGGGGTACCATCCCGCGCGTGCCGGAACGCTACCCGCTAACCACGGAATATTATCGCAGTCTGATGGGATGCCCGGAAGCGTTGGATGTGGTGAGCTGCTACAATGTTGCCCTTCCCGGCATGTATCAGGGTAGCCTGGGGTTTGAATTGGTTTACGCAGGTACTTCATTTCCAAACCTGGGCAGCCTTCAGTTTAATGACCAGTTCGCCGAAGAGGCGTTTTCGGTCTATGATCATCCTAAAACGCTGATTTTCCGAAAGACAGCAGATTTTGATATCGATACCGTACAGAGCATTTTGGGGGCAATCGACTTGACCAGTGTGGTCAACCTGACTGCCAGGCAGGCAGATGATTATAAAGTTGGGAAAGGCAGCGCCGCAAATCAGCTGATGCTTAGCGCGGATGAGCTCGCCAGGCAACGCGCAGGGGGCACCTGGGCAGAGATTTTTGATCGGCAGTCTTGGGTGAATCAGCACCAAGCCGCAGCAGTGCTTGTTTTCTATTTGTTTGGCTTGCTGATGGGGCTGGCGGTTTTCCCGCTGGTTCGAATGGTCTTCCCGGGTCTGGATGATCAGGGGTACCCGGTCTCACGCCTGATTGGATTTTTACTGATGGCAGTGGCGAGCCTTTGGCTGGGCAGTGCCGGCGTCAGCTTGAGCCGCACATTTCTGGCGGCCCTGAGCGCAGCCATCGCACTCACTGGCCTGGTGGTAGGCTGGTTCACCCGGGCTGAGCTGGCTAAAGCCCTAAGAGAAAACTGGAAGAAATACCTGCTGGCCGAAGTCGTGGGGATTCTGGCCTTTGCCATGTTCCTGTGGATCCGCCATCAAAACCCGGATCTTTGGCATCCCTGGCGGGGCGGCGAAAAACCAATGGATTTTTCGTACCTAAACGCGGTGATTAAAAGCAGCACGCTGCCGGCATATGACCCCTGGTTTGCGGGCGGATTCATCAACTATTATTACTTCGGTCAACTGATGATGGGGCTGATTATCAAGCTGCTGGGCGTCGTCCCAGCTGTGGCTTATAACATCATCCTGCCGCTGTGGTACAGCATGTTGATCATGGCTGCATACAGCTTTGGATGGAATCTGTACCGGGGAATTCATAAGCCAACGGGCAGTGAAAGTGCCAGGCAGCATCTGTTTGGGCCGGAATTTTGGGCGGGCATCTTCACCGCGGCGCTGCTCGCTTTTTTGGGTAATCTTGGCACAGTTAAGGTGCTGGTTGACGGACTTAAAGCCCTCGGCGCAGCCGGTCAGGCAGCCAGCGGAGTGGGTCTATTCAAAGAAATTGGCTGGATCTTTAGCGGCTTGATTCAAGTCATCCGCAAGGTTCCGCTGCCAGTACCTCAGGGGTCGTGGTATTGGAACCCCAGCCGAACCATTCCTGGGGACCCAATCACCGAGTTTCCGTTCTTTACGTATCTTTATGCAGATTTGCATGCCCACCTGATTGCCATGCCTTTTGTCGTACTGGCGGCCCTATGGGGCTTGAGCGTCATTCGCGCCAAAGGCCGTTGGGGTAAACCTACGAAATTTGACCTGCCGGCAGCTGCTCTTGGGCTGTTCTTTGGAGCCCTCATCATTGGCGCACTTAAACCAACCAATACCTGGGATTACTACACTTTTTTGGTTCTGAATTTGTGCGCCCTGGCTTATGTGGGCTGGACTTACTGGCCAGCTGTACAGATTCCCAGAATAAAACTGTGGCCCTGGTTGCAGAAAGCTGCACTTCCGATTGGCAGCCTGTTGCTGCTGGCCTTGCTGAGCAGCCTGCTTTACCTGCCTTTTAACCAAAATTTTTACCCGGGTTTCAGCCAGATCGGGCTATGGTCCGGAGATCGGACACCACTGGCTTCTTACCTGACCCATTGGGGGCTCATCTTGTTCATCCTTGTTTTCTGGTTTGCCTGGGAAACTTACCAGTGGATGGCGGTTACACCAATGGAGACAGTGCGCGCCTGGCTGAAGTATAAAAACATCCTGGTGGTCGGTGCCTGCTTTGCTGCAGTGCTCCTGTTGGGTTTGGTCGCAGCCAAAGTGGTCGTGGCGCTACTGGTCATCCCACTGGGGCTATGGGCGCTTTTTCTGCTGACCCGCCCGGGGCAGCCAGACGCCAAGCGCTATGCATTCTTTATGATTGGGACGGCTTTATTGCTGACTTTGGTAGTCGAGATGGTTTACCTGGTCGGCGATATCGGCCGGATGAATGTCGTCTTCAAGCTTTACTTGCAGGCCTGGATCCTATTTACGCTCGGCCTGGGCACTGGTTTCGTCTCACTTTGGAATGATCAGCGGAAATGGACCCAGCGCACGCAAATCCTCTTTCAGCTGCCAGCACTGCTTTTGATTACCGGAGCGCTGCTTTTCCCGTTGATGGGTACTTTGGATAAGATTAATGATCGCATGGACCCGACCGCGGCGCACACGCTTGACGGAATGGCCTACATGGCCAGCTCAACCTATGTCACCAACGGGATCACAATGGACCTGGGGGAAGACTACCGTGCGATTATGTGGATGCAGGAGCATATCAGCGGTTCACCGGTCATCCTTGAAGCACAGGCATACGAGTACCAATGGGGGAACCGCTTTACGATTTATACCGGACTGCCGGCAGTGGTCGGATGGAATTACCACCAGCGCCAGCAGCGTGCAATTTTGCGGTCGGAGGTTGTGCAGCAGCGGGTAGACAGCGTCAATGCCTTTTATCTATCCCAAGATGAAAAATTTGTGAGTGACTACCTTAAGCGCTATGACGTCCGCTACATCATTGTAGGACAGCTGGAACGGGCAACCTACAGCCCGGCCGGTCTGGATAAGTTTATTGCGCTCGAGGGTATACTTTGGGATGAAGTATATCGGGACGGCAGTACATCCATTTACGCGGTTAGGTGAACTTGGTTCAGGTCATTGTCTGGTATTTGATAACGCTTTTGATCGGTTGGGTGAACCTGCCGCTCACGTTTGCTGTTTTTCGCCGGCTTCGTTCGCGCGGTTATGCCTTTGCCCGTCCACTCGGGCTGCTTTTATGGGGGTTTATTTACTGGCTGGCCGCGTCACTGAAATTGCTTACCCCCAATTTGGCAGGGGAAGTCACAGCCCTGCTGGTGCTGGCTGTAATCAACATTTTGGTGGCCAGGAAGACCGGTCTGACGACATTACGCAGTCAGATCCAGGAGCGCAAAAAGACCATCCTTTGGATGGAAGCGGTATTTGTGGTCGCCTTTGGGTTTATGGCGCTTGTGCGGGCGGCTAACCCCGATATTATCTACACCGAAAAATTTATGGAGATGGCTTTTATCAACGCCATCCTCAAATCGCCTGCTATGCCTCCGCATGACCCCTGGCTGGCGGGATATGGCATCTCTTACTATTATTTTGGATACCTGCTGGTGGCGATGCTGACCCGGCTCAGTGGCGCTGCGGCAAGTGTTGCCTACAATCTGACCTCGGCCACCTGGTTTGGCCTGACGGCATTGGCGTCATATGGGCTGCTTTTTGAGCTTTTTGGCCACGAAACCCAAGCGGCCGAAGCGGATGGGCCTGAAAAAGGAACGCCTCACTGGGTCTACTTTGCTGCGCTGGCAGCACCCGTGATGCTATTGATTGTAAGCAACTGGTACGGCGCCCTGGATGTCTTGAATGCACGCGGATTGTTTTGGGAGGAAGCCGGCGGTGCGCCAAACTCAACATTTTGGAGCTGGCTGAACCTGCGTGAACTGACCAGCCCGCCTGCCGCACTCTCGTGGCTGCCAGCCCGCGGCGGGTGGAGCTGGTGGGCGGCCAGCCGAACCTTGCAAGACAGCACGCTCAGCGGGGCGGCGATCGAAGTCATCGACGAATTTCCCTTTTTTACCTACCTTTTGGCGGATATTCACCCCCACATGTTGGCCATGCCATTTGTGCTTCTGGCGATCAGTCAGGCGCTCAATGCCTTCTGGGGCGGCTGGAGCGGCCACTGGAAGCTGTTTAAGTGGGATGTGCCTTTAAACCCTCTCACCGGCATTGTGGCCGTCCTCACCCTTGGGGGGATAGCCTTCTTGAATACCTGGGACTTTCCGTTCTACCTGGTATTAATTGCAGCTGCCTTGTGCCTACATCGTTACCAACAGTTGGGTAGTTTTGGCAGCCGGGTAAAGGAATTTTTTATCATCTGCATCGTCGGGGGCGTGTTAAGCATTGCCGCTTATCTGCCGTTTTATCTTAGTTTTGCCTCTCAGGCTGGCGGAATCATCCCAAGCGCTGCTTTTTTCACCCCGGGTAAAAACTTTTGGGTCATGTTCGGTCCGCTATTGGTGCCAGTCCTTGTCTTCCTCTTCGTTCTTTTTTTGAAAGAGAAAAAAAACCTGCGGATTGCAGAGGCTTTTCTCTGGGTGGCGGCCGTTTTTTTGGGCTTGCTGGCAGCCTCTTTTGGATTAACCTGGTTGGCAGGCCGCCTGCCGCAGTTGGAGCCCTTGCTTTTAGGGCTTCAGGGAGCAGATTCACTGCCCGGGCTGATCAGTGGCGCTCTGGCAGGGCGCCTGCGCCAACCGGGAACCGCATTGACTCTGTTCCTGCTTCTTTTTCTGGGGCTCAGCTTGCTGCTGAGACGAAAGCAGCCAGAGGCCGGTAGCGGGCCGGTGACTGACGGCCGGCGCGAATCAACCTTTGAAGAAAACCATATTTTTGTGATCCTGTTGATCATTTTGGGCGGCCTACTGACACTGGCGCCCGAATTTGTGTACCTGCGCGATCAATTTGGTACGCGCATGAACACAATCTTCAAATTTTACTTTCAGGC
>ERZ1645192.2814-NODE-2814-length-14338-cov-7.712735_pt1 | contig 14338 bp, 14 predicted proteins | sample MGYA00575354_ERZ1645192 | MGnify/ENA primary metagenome ERZ1645192 (study PRJEB40844, sample SAMN11349763) | freshwater sediment metagenome | isolation source: river sediment | host: Sediment | place: India: Faizupur Khadar , New Delhi | collected 2017-02-21 ... | reverse complement strand
GATGATCGGCTTCCGGCCTCCCCGGCTCATACCGCTTCCTTCCTCCCCTTCATAGACAACTTCATCGTCTATGAGGGCGGAAATGATATTGGTTACCGTCGAACGGTAGAGATTGAGCTCCCGTGCGATGTCAACCCTGCTGATCCCCGGACTCTTCCAGATAAGCTGGGCAACCAGCGAGGTATTGGCATTCTTCTGGAAATTGTTGTTGTTGATTCTCATAAGCCTCGGTATACTTGGTCTAGGACCTCGGTCATGGTGTGAAAAGCTCTTCCATTGGTTTGTTCGCTCTCTGTACAAACAAAGCCTACCATCCACCGGGCCACCTGTCAAGAATATTTTATCAAGCAGTTTGTACAACGTTTGAACTTGACTTGCAGGCAAAGCCGTGCTACCAAGAATCCATGCATACACATCATAGCCGCAAAGCAAGCGACCTTATCGTCCCGATTCCCAAAAGCATAGAAGATTGGGAGGGCACCTTCCGCCTTCATCCGCGCATCGCCATCGCAGCTGAAAAAGGCTTCGAAGCAGTACACCAACTGGCACTTGAGCTATTCGGCTGCAAGGCAGGCGGGGAGGACATACTCTTCAAATATCAGGCGGGCATGGAGCAGGAAGCCTACATCCTGACCATCAGCAAGGTTCAGATTGTCATCAAGGCCGGTACCGACGAAGGGGCTTTCAGAGGCTTGAGCACCATCCGCAAACTTGCCCTGCTTACGGACAACCAGCTGCCCTGCTGCAAGGTGGAGGACAGCCCGACATTTGCATGGCGCGGATACATGGTCGACTGCAGCAGGCACCAGTTTTCCATCGCCTTTTTGAAAAAACTCATCGATGTTGCATCCTTGTTTCACCTCAACCGCTTTCATTGGCATCTCACCGATGACCAGGGGTGGCGCATTCCGCTTGACGGATGGCCGAAGCTTGAAAGCATAGCCAGCAAGCGTACGGAATTGCAATACACCGACGGAAGAACCTACGGCCGACTGTACAGCAAAGAGGAAATCCTCGACCTTCAAGCATATGCCCATGCAAGGCATGTGCTGGTGGTGCCCGAAATCGAGACACCCGGTCATGCCTCTGCCCTGCTTGCTGCCTATCCTGAGTTCGGATGCACCGGCGGTCCGTATGAGACCCAAGACCGTTGGGGTATTTTCGAGGAGGTCATGTGTGCAGGAAGCGATGAGCTTATCGGCTTTCTCGGCGATGCCATCACCCAAATTGCCGAGCTTTTCAGCTCCCCTTACATCCATATCGGAGGCGATGAATGTCCCCATGCAGCCTGGCAGCAGTGCCCCCGCTGCCAAGAGCGCATGAGACAGTTGGGCTTGACCGATGCCCGCTACTTGCAGAGCTGGATGACGAGCAAGGTGTGCGAAATGGTGCACGATGCAGGAAAACAGCCGATAGGCTGGGACGAGGTCTTGGAGGGAACCGAACAGCTCGGCCTGCCCAAGGATTTGATCGTCATGTCATGGAGAGGCGTACAGGGCGGCCTGGAGGCGACCAGAAGAGGCCACCAGGTGATCATGTGCCCCAACACAGCTGGTTGTTACTTTGACTACAAGCACTTGGACAGTGAGGAGGAAATGGGAACACTGGGCGTCAGCACGCTCAATCAGGTGGCTCATTTCTCATGCGTCCCCGATTCTCTACAAGCGCAGGCAAAAGCCCATGTACTGGGCTCACAGGGAAATCTGTGGACCGAGAAGGTAACGACCTCCCGCCAAGCCGAGTATCTGCTGTTTCCCCGGCTCTTGATGCTGGCACAACAACTGTGGAAACCGGAGGATGCAGGGAAAGTCCTGCAGAGCAAGAGCACACTGACACAGCTGTGCGATGCACTCGACCTTGCTTGTTATCGCGGAGAATAGCGAACATATATTGTGAGAATCCAACGAGTGTGCTATGAATTGAGTACACCTTCTGGTGGATTTTCTCTATGCAGGCCCTGCCTCCGTTGGACGGCGGGCCTGCTTTGCATCAAGCAAAGAAAAGCACCAGAGCTTCCACCCTGATGCCTCATGTTGTTGCAAAGCCTTCCCTACTCGCCTTTTTTCAGCAAATCCTTGGGAATATGAATCAAATGGTCCTCACTCTCACGATACAAGGTGGCAATGAAGCCTATGATGCCGACCAGTTCACTTCCGGTCTTCACCGCCAGCTCCTCTGCAAGGGGACGAATCTCATCCTTGAAGGCTTGAAACTTTACTTTGACCAACTCATGACTGCCCAAGGCATCGTCCATGGCTGCTATCACCCGCTCTTCCAACCCATTCTTGCCGACCATGACAATCGGTTTGAGAGAGTGGGCCTGAGCCTTCAGAAAACTTCGCACGCTGCTGTTCATAGGTGGTACTATACTCAGTCCTTGTACTTTTGAGCAACTACGAAGCGCTTTACTTTTTTGGTACTCGTCATTTCAAGCGGCTCATCGACGACGGTCACACGGGTGATTTTCTTGTAGGACTGCAACTCCTTGTTCACCTCGCCGATGATCTGGTTGATGCGCTCCTCAATCTTCTGCTTTGCCTTATCGCCGTACTGCTTGGCCATCTCGTCGGCCCACTTCTGATCAGGATAGACCAAGGCTCGAATGCCTTCGCTCTTTGTCTTCTTGTCAGTCAAATACCCGAGTACACAGATGGTATCGATTTCATTATACAGCTGGAAGTGGTCCTCGATCTCCTCGGGGAACACATTCTTGCCGCCTTCGGTAACAATGATGTTCTTGGCACGACCGGTCAGATACAGGTAGCCCCGGGCATCCTGATGCCCGACATCACCGGTATTGAGCCATCCATCCTCGAGCACCTCCGCAGTTGCCTCTGGATTGTTGTAGTAGCCCTGCATGACCATGGGTCCCTTGATATAGATAATACCGTTCCCATCACTATCGGGATTCACAATCTTGACCTCGACCTGCGGGATTTTCTTGCCGACCGATGTCTCGATGTACGCCTCCACCGGATTGAGGTGGGTGATGGGGCTGGTCTCGGTCAGGCCGTAGCCCTGCACGAAGTCGATTCCCAGCTGATTGAACATCTTGAACGTGCTTGCCGGCAGCGGACCGCCGCCGCTGATGCAGATGCGGTTCTTGTCCAGCGAAAGTTTCTTAAGCAGGAAGCCGAACATCTTCTTTCCAACGTTGACTTTGAATACCTTCTTCAGCAGACCGGAAACACTCATCAAAAACCGGATGAGGCCATACAGGACAATACCTTTCTCCCGCACCCCGTTCATCAGGGCCGCAATCATCTTGTTGAAAAGCATGGGAACGGCGAGGAACATCGTGACCTCTCCTTCCTTCAGCTCCTTGAGAATCTGGCTGATGATCAATTTCTTGCCGAAGACGATGGAAGCTCCCACGCTGATTGCCTCAAAGAAAACCGCCATCATGGTATAGGAATGATGAATGGGAAGAATGGCATAGAATACATCGTTGGGAGACAAGCTCATATTGCCCTGGGCCAGATAACAGTCGCTGACCATGTTGCGGTGGCTGAGCATGACACCCTTGGGCGTGCCGGTTGTTCCACTGGTAAATAAAATAGCCGCGGTATCTTCACTCTGCGCCTTGTGCCGCTTCACTTCCTTGCCGTCCAGGTCCATAACAAACGGATACTCTTTTGCAGGCTCCAGACTGATCCTATCAGTCAACCCAAGCTTGTTTTCGGTGTCGAAATTCTCAAGTCTCTCAGGATCGGCGAACAGGATTTTCGCCCCGGCAAAATCCATCAGCTTGACCATGTCCTTATTGCTCAAGGTATTGTCGAGCGGGACCACGATGGCTCCGCTAAAAAGAATCCCCAGATATGCAATCGCCCACTCAGGACTGTTCTTGCCGGAAACGGCAACCTTGGTGCCCTTGCCGACTTTTTTTGATGCGAGGTAGTTTGCCACCTTCAGCACCTGCTGATGCACCTCGGTATAGGTGAAGGTCACCTTTTTGGGAACAAAGGCGGTGAAGCACTTATTATCCGGATAGCGACGTACCGATATCTCAAACATCTCTACGATAGTAGGCCATTCGCCCTGGAAAGCCGTACCGCGATATTCATCCAGAAAATCCCACGGTTTGGGTGCATGTTTTTGCTGTGCCATATTCCATCTCCTCGCTATTACAATCCAGCTTATTCCACTATAAGCAGAAGAATCAGAGAAATCAAGATTATCATGACAAAAAGTCACTATGCGTCATTGTGTAATGCTCAACTCGCCTGCAAATTGCATCTGTATATCCTTCCAAAAGAAACGCATCCATCCCACATTGAGTAATCTTTCGCACATACCCATGCTGCAAATAGTATACCGCTCAAGCGCATCGCTGACGGCGATATCGGCAGGATGCTGGAGAGCATGCAAATCGAGCAAGTGTTGCGTTGACCAAAACAGGCGTTGCGTCTACAGTTTACGACGAGGTATCTACTACATGGTAATTTCGTGCTTTGACGATGTAGTCCGCTTCATGGAGAGTTTCACCAATCTTGAGAAGCAGACAACACATTATACAACCAGAACGTACCGCTTGGACCGGATGAAGGCGTTGCTTGCCTATCTGGGCAATCCCGAGCTGTCATTCAAGAAAATTCATCTGGCCGGCTCAAAGGGCAAGGGTTCTACCGCCAGTTATATAGCCAGTGCACTCACCGCCCTGGGGTATAAGACCGGTCTCTACCTCTCCCCCCATCTGATCGACTACCGCGAACGTTTCAGCCTCAGCGGAACATTCTTCAGCGATGAGTTGCTGGTCCAGACCGGAAAACAACTCCAGACCCAATTGGAAGGTTTCCACTTCAGCGACCAGTGGGGCGAAACAGATCCAACGACCTTCGAGTTGTATACAGCCTATGCCTACCTGCTCTTCAAGAACAGCGGCTGTGAATGGGCGGTCATCGAAACCGGTCTGGGTGGACGACTGGACGCAACCAACACCATTATCCCCGAGGCGTGCGTGCTCTGCCCCATCGAACTTGAGCATACGAAAATTCTTGGCGATACCATTGAAAAAATCGCTACAGAAAAAAGCAAGATCATAAAGATGGGAGTCCCCACCTTCATCGGCTTCGAAGAGAAGGAAGCCCTGTCGGTATTCCTGGCCGAGGCGCAAGCGCAAAAGAGTGCAACCTATCTGCTCGAGGATGCTATCGCTTCACTTACCAGCAGAACCACCACAGAGGGTGAGCTTGTCCGGTATCGATGGAAAAATGGGAACGAAGAACAGTTGCTGCTTGCGATGCGCGGCAGCGTACAAGCCCAGAACAGCGCCCTCGCCCTGCTCGTTCTGAGAAGTCTGGGGCTCTATAATGAGAACGTTCTTCCAGCAATCGAAAAGAACCAGATCCCCGGGCGGTTCCAGCAGCTGTCCACCAATCCCTGCCTCTATGTCGATGGAGCCCACACCACCCACTCATTGCAAGCTCTGCTTCAGAGTTTCACATTGTTGCACGGTTCTTCCAGGAAGAACACCATCATCTATGGAGCACTGGAGGACAAGGACCACCAGCATATGGCCAATCTCGTGCTCGACCATTTCCAGCAGATCATCATCAGCCGGCCGGGCACCTATAAAAAGAGTGATATCGCAAGCCTTTTTGCGTTGTTCAATGCCCTTGCCCGGGAACGGACGCAACCCTATCGGATTCTTTTGATTGAAGACAACAGGGAAGCTCTCAAGACTGCATACAGCATGACAGCTGATTCCGATGCCGTTCTTGTGTGCGGATCATTCTATCTCGCCGGCGGGGTGAAAGCTGCCTTTGAGCAGATACGGAGTGCCTATGAGTCTCAACTGGCGTGAAATAGCACTCATCCTTGAGGAACTTCCCTTGGTCGGAAGTTCCTTGCAGCAAACCGTCCAGCATGATTTTCACTCGATGAGCTGGAACTTCTACCATCCTCAAGCCGGACGCTGGACGCTGTATACAGAACTTGGAACCCCTTTCTCCCGTCTTCATCTGGCAAGCGAAGCCCTGAGTGTCGTCCAACAAGGGAAAACAGCAAAGCTGCAGCGCTTCATCCAATTTCTCAGGGCCAATGTAGAAGGATCCAAAGTACTGGAGGCCTCCCAGATAAGCCATGACCGCTTGGTTCGACTCAAGCTGGACAATCATGGCACGACTTTTTATGTGTACCTGCGTTTCTACAGCGGCCCTGGTGCCAACATCATCATCACCGATGAACAGAACATCATCCTTGAACTGCTGTACCGCCGACCCGGCAGAGGGGAACAAAGCGGCCTGCCCCTCATCCTGCCCCAGCCGAAGGCTGAAGAGGACGATCGGTTTGTCATTCGAAGCCGCACCGACAGCTCCTTCAACCGCCAGATAGAACAGGAGTACGGCAACCAAAGCAATGAGCTTACCTTCCAAGAGCTTCAGCGCAAGGTCGAATCCAAGCGGGATCGTGAGCTGAAAACGCTGAGAACAACCCTGGCAAGCCAAACGCATACACTGAAAGCCACCGAAGGGTATGAGCGGTACAAACTGACCGCAGATCTGCTCAGTGCCTACCAACACTTGTTGGAGGACAACCAGAGCAGCATCGTTCTGGAGGATTGGGAGTCAGGGAGCAAGCGGGTCATCGAGCTCGACCCCAAGCTCAAGGGAAGGGAGAACATCCTTCTCTACTACGATAAGTATCAGAAAGCGAAAGGGTCCTATGAGAATGCACTGGCCGAGGTTGAGAAGGTAACAGCACAGCTCCAAGCGTGCGAGGCGCACTACAACCGATTGCTGGATCCTTTGATTGATCAGCAAACCGCCATACGGGCGATGAAACGCGAGCTTGCCGGCTCTTCAGCCAAGCAGCAGGAAAAGCTCCAGACTCCGGGTCTGACAATCCAGAGCGGGCAGTTCACCCTGTTGGTCGGACGCAATGCGAAGGAAAACGATGAGCTGCTTCGCCGCTATGTCAGGGGCAATGATTACTGGATGCACACCCGCGATGTTCCCGGCGGGTATGTCTTCATCAAGTTCATCAAGAACAAGACCATCCCCCTTGACGTCCTCTTGGATGCCGCAAACTTGGCCATCGTGTTCAGCAAGGCAAAGAAAGAGGGCAAGGCAGACCTCTACTACACCCAGGTCAAGCATTTAAGAAGGGCTAAGGGAGGAAAAACCGGTTTGGTTCTCCCCACCCAGGAAAAAAACTTGCGTGTAGCACTGGACGAGACAAGGCTTGCACGGTTACTTTTAGAAGATGACAATGCTTGAATCCCAACACCATTTGATTTTCTATCCAGAAGATAGGACAAAACTAGACGAGTGTACAAGAAGAAGGCCTGCCACAGGAGAACCCTGTTCGCTGCCCACCGCCATTGTAGTCCCTCATGCTTCCTACGACATGGTTTGTGAGGCTCTGCACCGGTCATTCGAGCACGTGGCGATGCAAAAGCCCTCGAAGGTGGTCTTCCTCGGCCCCTTGCATCAGGAGGTGCTTGGCGAGCATGAACCGGCTTTCCTGTTCACACCCCAAGCCGAGGGCATCAGGGTGGCCGAAAATGAGCATGTATTCGATACGGCACTGGCCACCGAGCTTTGCACCCGATTCAAGGCCCATGTGATGCGCGAGGACAGCTATTTCATCGAGGAGCCGGCTTTGGAGCTGACCCTCCCGTTCATCCAAAGCTATTTTCCCGGGACAGTGGTGCTTCCCCTGCTTTGCAAAAGCTGCGACAAGTCACAGCTTGCCATCTACACCCAGGTGATCAAGCATATCACCGATATCGATGACAAGGTGCTGTTCATCATCTCAGCCAATGCAAACGCACTGCTTCCCGCTTTCGAGGCTGCGAAGCATGCAACCGCTTTTGCAGATGCATTATCCCAAGGAACCAGTCTGAGCGAAGGCCTTCGCATGCATACCATCAGCAGCTGCAACACGGCCGCTTTGGAGGCGGTCGGCAGACAGCAATGGGGAGCAGGGAGATGGAATATCGTTGGAATGTATCTAGCCGGCATACAGCGGCAGGACATCCATGCAGAATCGGATGAGAATGAAAAACGCGTCTGGCACATCAGTGCCGTCTTAGGAGATGCCCATGCGAACCAATGAAACCTTTGAGCACATCATCGATGGAAAACCCATGCGCCTGATTGTCATCGGCCCACAGAGCGTGGAACTGCCCACCTATCTATTGCAGGGTGAAAAGGCACAAGGCTATCTGTACAAGGACGGCACTCTGGAAAGCTGGTTTTGGAAGGGTTTGACTGTCGTCGATGGAAAGCGCTGCCTCTATTTCGATCCGTTGGATATCTTCGCCTTCGAGCAGATTGCCAGCACCAAACGCGATCAGGCACTGCATCTGGTGCGGAGTCTGGCAAAAGCCCTGATGCTTTTGCCCTCCTCTTTCCTGGATTTGAGCAACGGCATCCTTCCGCTGTGGAGAATCTGGGGTGTCGAGGATGGAAGCATCCTCATCCTCCCCCAGGATGTTGCAGACCTTCTGGCATCCTGTGCAGACGAGCAGACACGGTTTTATCACCTGGGGGCATGGGTTCATCACGGCATTCACGCACCGTTCTCCCTGATCGACCAACTGGCATCCTTCCTCTATTTTGCCGCAGCGGGATTCCCACCCTTTGCCGACAAGAACACCCGGGAAGATGCTTTCAAGGCAGTGCCCCTCAGCCTCTGTGCTGTCAATCTGGATAAGGCGACCACTACATTCATCGACAAGACCTTGAGCTTGAGCCTGACCAAAATGCGGGATATCAGCGGGAACAAGGAGAGCCAAAAAGCCCTTTCCTACTTCCTGGAGCAAACCGAGGGCCTTGTGTGGAACCTGAGCGCACTTGAACAGCCCCTGAAGAGGGAGTCCCTCTATGAGATGAGCGAATGCGCCTCATTTTTATACGCACAAGAAAAACGGGCTAAAAGGAAGATTTTCTGGAGAAAGAAGGGATGGATCGTCATCACCGTCGCGGTGAGCGTCTTCATTCTGGCCTACTTCACCACCAGCCGCATCCGCACAGCCCTCGCTCCCCCGTATACAGCAGGAATGCCGCCGATCACCATAATCGAGGAGTTCTATGCCGGCCAGAATGCCTTGGACCTGCAGAAAATGGAAGCCTCACTTGCCAAGAAAACAAAAAATCCGGCAAGCATGGAGGTGACCAACCTCTTTGTCACCCGGCAGACCAGACAGGCGTATGAGGGAATAAACACCCAAATCGATCCGAATCAATGGATTGAAGACGGCAGGCCTGCAATACCTGAGGGCACCTTCCTCTATGGGGTCACCGACCTTGTTGTCAAACCGCTGGGGGGGGATACCTATCTTGCATCAGGGGTACTGTATACCCCGTACTCCTATGAACAAGAGAGTGAGACTGCCGAGCAGCCGGCAACGGGAGTACCGATTTACACCTACCGGCTGGAACAGCAATTTACCGTTGAGATGGGCGAGCGCGGTTGGTATGAGATCACCGATATCAGCTCGGTCGGGGTTCAGCTGCTGGAGAAAATTGTGGTTCCTACCTATCCGAGGCCTTCAGGTATTCCTCTATCTCGTTGAGAATGGAAGCTTTGTCTTCGGGATCAAACCACTTGGCATCAGCAAAACTCTTGAAAAACGTCATCTGCCGCTTCGCATAGAAGCGGCTGTTTCGTTCAATCTGGTTGGCTATGATGGAATGCGACCACTCACCGTGTTCCATGGCCTGGAAAAACTCACGGTACCCTATGCCCTGCAGACCCGGCCACCAGGACTGGGCTCCCATCCTGAGAAGGCTTCGGATCTCATCCACCAGCCCCGCTTCAAACATTGCCTGCACCCGGGTTGCCAGCCTGCGCCTCAACATCTCACTTTGGCGCTGCAGTCCTATGACCAAGGGATGCATGCCGTTTCTCGGCTCGGATGGAAGTGAAAAGCTGCTCAAGGGCTTGTTGCAGGTCTCCCAGACCTCCAGGGCCCGGCTGACGCGGTACATGTCGCTGGGGTGGATGCGTCCGGCGCTCACCGGATCGACTCGCTGCAAATATTGGAAGGCCCACTGCCTGCCTTCGGTTTCAATACGCCGGGCAATTGACTCACGGATGGCTTCGTCGCTGGGAGGGGCTTCGCTGAGCCCATAGAGAAAATGCTTGAAATAATAAGCCGTCCCCCCGCTGATCACTGGAATTTTTCCTTGTTCGTGAATCAAGAGACAGGCTTTGTCGGCTTCCTCGATGAAATTGCCCACCGAAAACTGTTCCCATGGATCGCGGATGTCGATCAGATGGTGCTCAATTGCCAAGCGAACCGCCGCTGAAGGCTTTGCAGAACCTACATCGAGGTAGCGATAGACTTGAATCGAGTCGGCGTTGATAACAGAAAACCTCTGCGGATCAAGATCCAGCAGAAGTTCTGTCTTTCCGACCCCGGTAGGGCCGAAGATGAAAATACTGTGTTCGAATGCGTTACTCTTCGTCGGGTGTTTCGAAATGGATTTCACCTTTCAGAGCTCTCGTGAGGACTTCGCTGACAATCTTGCCATTGTTCTCCTCGATTTCTTTTCCGCCGCATCCGGGATTGCTCAGGATATTCGCCTCTTTGATCGCCACGCAAGTAATCTGGTAGATATTGCCCTCATAATCAATAAGGCTGTTCAATGGAATGCTCACCGTTCAACTCCTTGTCCCTAAAAGACGGTAATGATACAACTCTTTTATTATAGAGATTTACTTGGAAAATGTACAGAGCTTAGAAAACATGGCGGTAACCGAAGCGGATGTACTGCCTGACCATGTCCTGAATTACAGCATCGATTGCAGAACCTTGCGCTGTAATCCAAGGCAGGTACGAACCCTCGACAAAAACAATGCCCCGTGAGAAAAGAAACTCATAGGAGAGCGAAAGGGCAAACCCCGCTCCCAGTTCATATCCCACCCCTTGCTCCCAACCCAGGCGGGCCTTCAAGCCCAAGCCCGCCATCACCGGGGAAAGATGAGGCAACCGGTACAGCATGGTAGTCTCGATGCCCGCAGCCTGAAGCGAAGGTGCACGCATCGGCAGGCTTAGCGCAAGGTTCTGCTCGAATGTCCTGTTGAGCATTCCCACCTCCAAGCCCGTTGACATCAACGACTGGGAAATACCTGCATACGGTCTCGCAGCCAAGGTGAAACACGAGAGCAGAAGGATGATGACAAGCATTGGCTTAGCGTATTTCACGGGCCTTGGCCTCCTTGATGATAATTCGTGCTACATCCTCCGGCCCCAACTCGGAAGTATCGATGACCAGGTCCGCAACCGAGGTATCGCTGTTGTCGATGTTGTATAATCGTTTGTACCGTGCACTATCGTTTGCATCGCGGCGTCGAGTCTGCTCAAGACGTTCTTCCAGCGTCCCCCCTTCGCGCTGCATGATTCTTCGGGCACGTTCGAGCGAGCTTGCGGAAAGATATACCTTCAGATCGGCCTGCTTGAGCATCCAGATCGCCAGGCGGCTGCCAAGTACGCAATCCGGCTGGGATAGGGCCATCTCAACCTGCCTTCGGTCCACCTCAAGGTCGAATTCATCACTCTCCTCCGCCATTTTGCAGAACGTCCAGAATTCAATGCCCTTCTCTTCGCTGAGGGTACGGAAGGTGAAATTTATCATGGGATACCCCAGTTCATCTGCAACCAACTGAGAGACCGTGGTATTTCCACAACCGCTCTTTCCACTAATAGCAATACGCACGAAATCCTCCGTTACTCGATGTTCCGAATTTGTTCACGAATATTCTCCAGACCGTCCTTCATCTTGACCACCTGAATGTTCAGCTCGACCATCTGGCTCTTGCTGCCGATGGTATTGATCTCCCGATTCATCTCCTGGCAGAGAAAGTCAAGGCGCTTGCCGGTCGGCTCATCTTTTTCCAGCAAGGAGAAATACTCTTTCAGGTGCACTCCCAGACGCTTGATCTCCTCATGCACCGAGTATTTGACGAGCATGACCGCCACTTCCTGCAAAATCCTATTCTCATCATAGTTCTGATCACCGAGCATCTCGTTGAAACGAGACCGCAATGTGTCCTTTACCATCTGCTCCAATTCATTGGCATGGCTCTTGACCACATCCAAGCCTTCGGCGACAAGACCTCCCAAGCGAACCAAGTCCCGCTTGGTGGATTCACCCTCCCGCGTCTTGCTCTGTGAAAACTGCACCAAAGCCGATTCCAGTGTCTCAAAGAGAACCTGGCGGTAGCGTTCGCTGTCGTTGCCTTTCAGGCTCACCAACACACCCTCGCTGCCCAGGTAATCAGATAACCGAGGCTTCAGGGCTTTGCCGGAGAGTGCGGCAATCGAAGCAAATGCGTGTGTATAATTCTTTACAGCTTCTGCGTCTACATACAACTCCACATCACTGGCCAAATTCTTGACCCTGATGTTGACCTCCACATGGCCCCGACTTGCCACCTTTGCGATATATTTGTCGATCTCCATCTCATAGGGGGCCAGCATATAGGGAATATTGTGATTGATATCCAAATAGCGATTATTGTACGACTTCAACTCCACGGCAAGCTGGAATTGCTCGCCTACGGATTCGCTGTATCCGTACCCGGTCATGCTCTTCATGAAAGACTCCTTCTCTGGTGCGCAATACGCTCGCAAAGGCTGCGGTTGTTGCCCGCACCCATCGTAATACACAACCATCGCTCTTGCAACCAGAGGCTGGCAAGAGCGAGGGCGGTATCTTCGTCTTGAGCAAAGGCGCATGTGGTTGAAGTCAGGCTCGATACCTGCCGGGCAAGATGTTGTGCTGGATCAGGACCCGAGGGGCCGTCCCCTCTTGCCGATGCATAGGTGGCCTGCACGATAAGCGCATCGCACTTGGACAGCTCCCGGGCAAAATCCTCGGAGAAAGCCCGTGTCCGGCTCGCAGTATGGGGGCAGAAAATCACCAGGATCTTGTGTCGGGGATACCGTTCGTTGAGTTCTTCCAAGCTTGTTCGGATTTCCGAAGGGTGATGGGCGTAGTCGTCGACATACACCACACCATTCTGTTCAAACAGTACTTCGGTTCTGCCGGTACAAGCTGTGTAGGAGCCCAAATGACGCGAAAGATTGGATACCAACGTAAGAAGCACTTCATCGGAGAGCAAAGCCTGGTCCTGGAGGTAGAGCTTCGGCCGTGGACGGTCGAGCAACATTGCAACCGAGAGAACCAATGCGCCGATGTGGTCGCACACCAAGGCCCTCGCTTTCGCTTGGACGGTGAAGGGATTTTCAGGCAGTACTGCAAGCGTATAGCTGTCAGGACCGCTTTGCATGATTCTGAACGGCGGCTTTGCCGAAAAGCCGTACGACAGGATTGTCAGGTCGGGCCGATTGACAGCGGCATACGCCGCTGCTTCACAGGCCCCGGCATCATCGGCGCAGTATATCAGGATTCCTCCGCTCTTGAGCTTGGAGACCAAGGACTCAAAACTGCGCTTCACATCCTCCAAGGAGTGGAAGTAGTCAGGATGGTCGAATTCAATGGAGGTTATCAGCACCGCCCGCAGATCATAGGAGAGAAAATGGTCTTGGTACTCGCAGGCCTCGAAAAGCGCGCACTCACCACCGTAATAGGGATAGTGCTTGAGGCCGGTTTGGGATGAACCGTAGACTGCATAGAACGGAAACGCAGCGTCCGAGGCTTCCCGCAACAGATGGGAAGCCACCGAACAGGTCGTACTCTTGCCATGGGTGCCTGCAACTGCATAGCTGTCCTGGCGCCTGGTAAGCAGGGCGATGAAAGCTGGATATGAGTAGAGGGCGAGCCCGCGCCGGGCAGCAGCCTGGAGAATTGGTGTTTGCAGGGGATAGGCGCTGCTGTAAATGACCAGGGAGATGTCGCTGGCCAGCAGATGTTCGGAAAAACCGATATCACAGGCCAAGCCTTCCTGTTCGAGCAAGGCATCGGTGAAGAACACTTCGTCACGGTCGCATCCGCGTACTTGGCAGCCCATCCGCTTAAGCAGGACGGCCAGACTGGCCATGCCTGTACCCTTCATTCCTACCAGATAGCAATGCTGTGACTGCAGATCCATACCAGCTCCCTCTTCAAACGAAAAAAAAGACTGCCACACAGGACAGTCTCGGTTCCAACAACTATGTTTTTAGTTGGATGCAGTTGCCTTGATGTGGGCATTGCAAGGCTTGCAGACCTTGGCTTTCTGACCGTCGATGGTCACTTCATACATAACCTTGACTTCGGTTCTCTTGCAAACGGGGCACTGACCACGTCCATGGTTCACTTCGCTCCTGATCCCACTGCCTCTATGTGCTTTGGACATATACTCTACTCCTTACAGGTTCAAACGTTCTACCGTTTGACTATATAGTGGGCAAACGTGTGTGTCAAGTGGACCCAATTTAGAG
>ERZ1645192.2811-NODE-2811-length-14341-cov-22.667787_pt1 | contig 14341 bp, 10 predicted proteins | sample MGYA00575354_ERZ1645192 | MGnify/ENA primary metagenome ERZ1645192 (study PRJEB40844, sample SAMN11349763) | freshwater sediment metagenome | isolation source: river sediment | host: Sediment | place: India: Faizupur Khadar , New Delhi | collected 2017-02-21 ... | reverse complement strand
CCCGGGGCAGCAGGTTGCGAAACTCGCAGAAGTCGCGCACCGCCTCGGTCAGGCCAGTGCGCAGGCCGTTGACGTGGGTCCCGCCCTGAACGGTGGGGATGAGGTTGACATAGCTCTCGGCGCAGGGCTCACCCCCCGCGGGCGTCCAGACCAGGGCCCAGGCGGCGGCCTCGGTGCGGGCCTCGAAGCGACCGGTGAAGGGCGTGGCGGGCAGCAGTTCCCGCCCCGGCAGGGACTGGAGCAGATAGTCCTTGAGGCCGTCCTCGTAGTACCAGGTCAGCTCCTCGCCGCTGGCCTCGTCGCGCAAGGTCACGGTGAGCCCGGGGCAGAGCACGGCCTTGGCCTGGAGCAGGTGCTTGAGGCGCCGCACGGAGAAACGCGGGCTGTCGAAATAGCTCGGATCGGGCCAGAAGCGCAGCCGGGTGCCGGTGTCCTTGCGCGGGACCTTGCCGACCGGTTCCAGGTCCGACACCTTGTCGCCGTGGGCGAAGGCCATGTGATGCTCCCGCCCGTCGCGCTTCACCCACAGGTCCACGCGCTGGGACAGGGCGTTGACCACCGAGATGCCGACCCCATGCAAGCCGCCGGAAAAGGCGTAGTTGTCCGCGGAGAATTTGCCGCCGGCATGCAAGCGGGTCATGATGACCTCCGCCCCGGGCAGCCCCAGCTCCGGATGGCGGTCGACCGGCATGCCGCGCCCGTTGTCGGTCACCTCCAGGGAGCCGTCGGCGAAGACCACCACGCGGATCTCGCGGGCAAAGCCCGCCAGGGCTTCGTCGACGCTGTTATCGATCACCTCCTGGGCCAGGTGGTTGGGCCGCGTGGTGTCGGTGTACATGCCCGGGCGCTTGCGCACCGGGTCCAGCCCGGACAGCACCTCAATCGCCGCGGCGTTATAGCTGGCAGACATCGCAGAACCCTTCCTGTGGCGGTGAGAGGGGAGCGGAGCGGGGAAGCAAACCCCGACCGCGCACGCCCGGCATGATAAGGCTAAGCGGGTCGGTAATGCTATCGCATGCCTGCCATCAACGCCCGCAAAAGGCCGCCGTCCCGCCGTTCATCCCGCCACCGGGGCCGGGATAGCGCTAGCCAGGAGCAGCACGAGCCACGGGAGCCACCACCCCCATGTGCGCGGCGCATCCGTGGTCACGCCGGCGCGCGCGCCCGGGCGCGCGCCCACGCGCCGGGCCACGTACGCTGCGTGCGCCTGACGGGCGTGGGGGCTGGCCTGATGCGCCGCCAGCACCCGCCGCCACGCGCGGCGATAGCGGTAGGGGATGCGCCCGGCCGCCAGGGGAGCGAGGGTCGCCGCCAGGGCGCGCAAGGCCACGGTGCCCGCCGGGTAACCTTCGGGAAAGACACCGCGGTCCATGAACACCACCAGTCCCTGCACCGGCACCGCGCCCGCATACCGTCGTACCGCGGCCAGATGCGTGGCATTCTGCTTGAGCGGGTTGTAGAACGTGTGGCGCTGCGGGCCAATGACCTGCGTCCAATAAGGCCGGTCGGGCGCGCCATAGAGCAAGCCGCCCAGATTCTTGCTTTCGAGCACCAGGATGCCGTGCGGGGTCAAGGCCAGATGATCGATCTGGCTATAGCGCCCCGCGCCAAAGCGCAGCAGCAGATCGTCGGCGGCGCGGGGAAACCGGGCGCGTACCACCGCGCTCACCGCCGCCTCGCCTGCCAACCCCCGGTGCTGGGCGCGGGTGAGGGGGGCGGGCGCCCGCCCCCCGTGCCAGACGCGGCGCACGAGGGCGCCCAGGGCATAGCCGACACCGAACGGCGCCAGCGCCACGGCCCACGGGGGCAGGGCAATGCTATGGGGCATCCTGAGACAAACCCTCTTGCGTGGGGGCCGGCCGGCGGTCACCGGGGCGTGCCGACCGGGGCCAAGTGCCGCGCCCCAGGACACCCCGCCGCCCCGGGTCTGAGCGGGAAGCGCCCGCGCTTCCCCCGGCCGGCGGCCCTCCCGCGCCACCTTGGCAAGCCCCCGGTTTCCCGCCGATACCCTAGCGGCGAATTCTCCCTAAATTCACGCGCAAGGGAGGCTAAAACGCGCGCCTTTGCGCCCAATATCCGCCGGCGTTACCAGCGCTACCTTAGGTCCGGCCGCGCGGGGCCGCACGGCCGCCCCGTGTGGCGCGGTCCGCCGGCGGACAATGTGGTAATTTGCGGTTGATACCGGTGCGGTACTGCGGCGCTCCTGGCCGACACCAGCGCGTGGCGCTCCCCCGGTTTCCCGACCGAAAAGCGGCAGGCGCCGGACCGGGATGGACCCCCGCGCACCACCGTTCATGCCAGTCAACAGAGTTACCGGGTGACCCCACATGCTGACCGCTCCCTCCCCACGCTTCCGCCCCCGCGGCTGGCTGAGCACCGCCTGCGGTGCCTGGCTCCTGTGCGCCCAGGCGCACGCCCTGGATGGCGCTCCCGGCACACCGGCCCCGGCGTGGTACGACACCCCGGCCGCGGCGCGCAACCTGGCGGACCTGCATACGCAGCTCGCCATGCAGACGCGCGCCTGGGTACGCGTGGATGTGCAGATCGAGACCGTCGCCACCCCGGGCGCTACCGGCCCGAGTGCGGCGTGGCTCAGCGACCTGGCGGACCGCGCCGACCTGCTGCTGGCCAGCCTGCCCGCCAGCTCCTATCGCGCGCTGGACCGTCCCGCCACCCTGCCCAGCCTGACGCTGGAGATTGATGACGCCGCCCTGGCGGTCCTGGAAGAATCCCCCTGGGTCGCCGCGGTGGAGCCGCTGCCCCCCTCGCCGCTGATGACGTCGCCGGGCAATGCCCCCACGGTCCAGCGGGCGCCCGAGCCCATCGCCGACGAGTATGTCGTGGTGTTCAAGGAGCAGGCGTTCAGCTGGGCCGCGCGCCGGGTCGGGGACCTGGGCGCCGAAGTCAGCAGCCTGGGCGCCAGTTTGGCGATCCAGTACCAGGGCCAGCTCGCCGCGCAGTGGCCCCACGCCCTGCCTGGGGTGGGGCTGCGCCTGAGTGCGGCGGCGGCGGACGCCCTGGCCAAGGATCCGCGCGTCGCCCTGGTGGAGCAGAACGGGCGGGTGACGATCGGTGCGACCCAAGCCCAGCCGCCCTGGGGACTGGATCGGATCGACCAGCGCACCCTGCCCCTCGATCAGCGCTTCACCCCGGTCAACACGGCGCCGGGGGTGAACGTCTACGTCATCGATACCGGCATCCGCACCTCCCACGTCGACTTCGCCGGCCGTGCCACCTGGGGCACCAATCAAGTCGATGATCAGGACGCGGATTGCCACGGTCACGGCACCCATGTCGCCGGCATCGTCGGTGGCGACACCTATGGCGTGGCCAAGGAGGTCAACCTGATCGCGGTCAAGGTGCTCGATTGCGCCGGTTCCGGCTCCTATTTCAGCGTGCTGGGCGGTATCGACTGGGTGGCGGCCCACCACCAGGCCCCGGCGGTGGCGAATATGAGTCTCGGCGGGGATTATTCCGCCGCGCTCAATCAAGCGGTCGCCAACGCGGTCGCGGCCGGGGTGCCGATGGTGGTGGCGGCGGGCAATGAGGCCGTCGATGCCTGCACCCGCTCCCCGTCCGCCGCGCCGACCGCGATCACGGTCGGCGCCACCACCGAGGCCGATGCCCGGGCCTATTTCTCGAACTACGGGCCCTGCGTCGATCTCTTCGCCCCCGGTGCCGCGATCCTGTCCGCCGGCGCAGAGTCGGACACGGCCGCGGTCACCCTGAGTGGCACCTCCATGGCCGCGCCGCATGTCGCCGGCGCGATCGCGCTCTACCTGCAGGACAATCCCGGGGCCACCCCGACGGACATCGCGACCTTCGTCACCACCAACGCCACCACGGGCGCCTTGACGGAGATCGTCCTGGGCTCCCCGAACCGTCTCCTGTTCACTGCCGAAGCCGACCGCGCCCAACTGGCGGTGCAGACCGCCGGGCTGGGGGCCGTCACCAGCACGCCCTCCGGCATCGACTGCGGCGCCACCTGCGCCGCCAGTTTCGACCGCGACGCCGCCGTGGAGCTGATTGCCACCCCGGGCCCGGACTGGTCCTTCGCCGGCTGGGGGGCGGATTGCGCGGGCACGAGCGCCACCTGCACCCTGGTGATGGATGCGGTCAAAACCGTCGCGGCAACCTTTGTCGACGCCAACGGCGACAGCGAGCGTTTTCCGGCGGGCGGGACCTGGCCCGCGGGGTGGCTGACCCCGGACGAATCCGCGGCCGCCTGGGAGGTCGTCGCCACGCCGGTGAGCGAGGGCCAGACCAGCCTGCAATCCGGGGCGATCACCGCCGGGCAGATGACCCTCCTGCGCCTGGAGGACTATTTCGCTGCCGGGGAGGTGACCTTCGACTGGACAGTCTCCAGCGAAACCGGCTGGGATTGGCTGGCGTTTTACATTGACGGCCAGCTGAAAAATGCCATCTCCGGGTGCGCGGTGTGGTCCCCGCTTTGCTGGCAACCCCAGCGCTTCCCGCTGACGGCGGGTCACCACGTCCTCGAATGGGCCTACCAGAAGGACGGCAATACCGATCTGGGCCGCGATGCGGGCTGGCTGGACAACGTCGCCCTGCCCGCCCGCGTGGCGCCGCCGCCGAACGCACCGCCCCAGGCGGCCGCGGGCGGCCCCTACACCGTCAGCGCCGGGGAAGCCGTGACCTTGGACGGGCGGGCCTCGCGGGACCCCGACGGCACACTCGTTACCTACGCCTGGGACTTTGGCGACGGCGCCTCCGGCACGGGCGTCACCCCCACCCATGTGTACGCCCACGCCGGCAGCTACAGCGTCACCCTGACCGTCACCGATGATCGCGGCGCCAGCGATCGCAGCACCTCCCTCGTCACCTTGACCCCGCCGCAACAGGTGTTGTTCTTCGATGGCTTCGAGCAGGGACAGTGGAACAATCTCTGGGTCAGCGACGGGCAAAATGCCTGGTTTGCCTCCACCCAACGGGCGGCCGATGGCTGGCGCTCGGCGGAGGTCGATGGGGTGGCCGAGGACGCGACCCTGACCTCCCGGTCCATCCCCCTGCAGGGGGCGCGGGAAGCGACCATCACGTTTGAGTGGTACATCGAAGCCGGGCTGGATGCGGGTGAATACCTGGCCTTTGATCTGTCGCTGGATGACGGGCGTACCTGGTGGGAACAGGCGCGTTTGCGCGGTAACGTCGATCCCGAGAATCAGACCCTGGTGGCCAACATCCCGCTCACCGGGTTAGCCTCCAATGACGTCCTCCGCCTGCGCTTCCGCGGCACCATGTCCGCGGGGGATGAAGACGCGAACGTCGATATCGTCCGGGTCGTGGCGCCGTTGCCGGACCCGGACGCCGGCGTTCCGCCCACCGCCGCGGCGGGCGGGCCCTATACCGGGATCGAGCAGGAACCGATCACGTTCTCGGCCGCCGCCTCCAGTGACCCGGATGGCATGATCGTCAGCTATGAATGGAGCTTTGGCGATGGCACGACTGGCAGTGGCGTCGCCCCCACGCATACCTACCTGACCGCGGGCGACTACAGCGTCGGCCTGCTGGTCGAGGATGACGCCGGTAACCGCACCCGCGCCTGGACCACGGTCACCGTCACCGTGCCGCCGGGAACCCCGGTCGAGCTCTGGACCGACAGCTTCGAAAACGGCCGCTGGAACGGCCGCTGGGAACAGGACAGCCAGAACGATTGGCTGATCACCACCCAACGCGCCACCGCCGGCCGCGCCGCCGCCGAAGTGGATGGCCTGGCGACCGATGCCACGCTCACCTCGGTCCCGATCGACCTGCAGGGCAGCCGCCGCGCGGTGATCGCCTTCGCCTGGCTGATCGAGGGGAGCTTCGATGCCGGCGAATACCTGGCCTTTGACGCGTCGCTGGATGGGGGCGCGACCTGGCGCGAATACGCCCGGCTCAGCCCCGAACAGAGTCCCCGCGACCAGTGGCAGACGCCGGTGATCGAACTCACCGATCTCGCGAGCAATGACCAGCTGCGGTTACGGTTCCGCGCCCGGGCCTCCGCGGCGGACGAAGATGCGAATATCGACGCGGTGCGGGTGCTGATCGTGCCGCGGCAGCCGGCGGATGGCGCCCCCCCGGTGGCGGACCCGGGCGGCCCCTATCGCGGGGAAGCCGGCCAGCCCCTGGAGTTTGACGCCCGCGGCTCGTCTGACCCCGATGGGCAGGTCGTTGGCTATCACTGGGACTTTGGGGACGGGGAGACCGCCCTCGGGCCCCAGCCGACGCACGTCTACGCCGCTCATGGTCATTACACCGCCACCCTCACCGTCACCGACGACCAGGGCAACAAAACCCGCCGCACCGTGGCCGTGACGGTCACGATCCCGCCCGGGGTCGTGACCACGCTCTTCAGCGACCAATTTGAGCAGGGACAATGGGCTGGATTATGGGAGGAGGATCCCCAGGACGCCTGGGCCACCACCTATGAGCGGCGCACCAGCGGCGCCTGGTCGGCGATGGTCGACGGTCCGGCGGTGGATGCCACCCTGACGTCGCCGCCGATCGAGCTCCTCGGCGCCACCCAGGTCCGCGTCACCCTTGACTGGTACCTTGAAGCGGCGTGGGATGCCGGAGAGTATCTGGCCGTGGATGTCTCGCGCGATGACGGCCGGACCTGGACGCCAGCGGCGACCCTCCAGGGCGATAGCGCGGACGAAGGACGCTGGGTGCGGGCGGCGATCGACGTGGCGGCGTTGCCGGCCGAGGCGGTGCTGCGTCTCCGCCTCCGCGCCACGGTGTCGGCCTGGAATGAGGACGCCAACGTCGATACGCTCGCGGTGACAACCTACTGACCTGACGCCCCGGCTAGCCGACGGTTGGCCGGGGTCCCGCGGGGTCGGGAGTTACGGTGGGGGATGCGGCGCGGGCGGCGACCGGGGCGGGGCACTCCGGTGCCAGGGCGTGGTGCCGCTGATTTGCAACTCAGGCTCAGCGGCCGGCCTCACTCGGCCCACGGCTTATGCGGGTGGGCGAACGGCTAAGAGTAACACCGGGCCCGGCGCGAATTAAGCCCCTTGCACGCCGGTGACGTCGGCGGCGCTGCGGGCGTTACCCGGGCTCACCGTCGCCAGCGGCTCCGGGCCATAACGGAGCGGTTCATCGAAATCGTGACTGAGCATATCCGCCCAGTTGCGCGGCGCGCCGGGCTTGATCCGCCCGGCGGCATAGGCCGCGTCCCAGGCCAGGCGATGCCGCAACACCTGATGCAGATCCCACAGCGTATCGGCCTCGTCCCCATGGCCAATGCGGAAGGATTCGTTCGGCGCCAGTCCCATGGCGGGTTTCACCAGATCCTCGATGGCCCGCATCCGCTCCCAGGTGTAAATCGGCGTCCCGTGCCGATCGCGACAGAAGCGGAGCACGTCGCCCACCTGGCCCAGCGCGGCCCGGGCGCAGGTTTCGCAGGCGGCATCGATCAGGCGGAGCTGCCGCTCGGTGAGCGTTAGCGTATAGGTTTGCTCCATGGCTCTCTCCGGTGCCGGCGGTTACGCGCGGGCAAGGGGATGATCACGCGGCACGGTGAAACCCGCGGCATGCGGGTGGCCGCCGCCCCCGTACTGCTCGGCAATGCGCGCCACATCCAGTCCGTCGGGGGCGGAACGGAGGCTGAAGCGCCGCCCGTCAGGCCCATCGACATAGCAGGCGGCAAACGGTTCGCCCTGGCTCATGAGATGGCCGGCGTCGCTGGCCAGGGCCGGCGGGAGGTTCGCCACCGGGACCGCCAGGCCGCCGATGGTCAGGCGCCGTTGGTAGCGCGGCAGGAGCGTGGCGAGGTCGGTGCGCCGCTGCCGCTCGAGGACGGTCCCCTCGCTGACCAGCCGGGCCAGGGCGCCGGGATCGTGCAGGAAGCCCGCCCACAGGGCAAAGTCGGCGGGGTAGGACATGAGGGCCGCCTGAATCTCCCGGGTGCCGGGCAGTGCAAAGCGCCACAGGTCACGGTCCTGAATGTGATGAATCAGCGGCGGGGCAGCGGCGGTATGGAAATACTCCCAGGCCAGCATCGCCCCACATTTGTCCAGGTCGAACACCGTCTGCACATTGGCTGGCAAGTCGACCAGCTCCTCGACGGCCGAGCGATGATGATCCAACACGACCAGGCGGCGTGCCTGGGCGGCCAAACGCAGCAACACCTCGCGCTTGTAGGAAAAGTCGACCAGCAAGACCTCCCGTCCCGCTACGTCCGGGGGGGCGTCACCGTATACGCCGGGATGAAAGTCCACGGCCGCCGCGCCCAGGGCCTGGTGGACGACGGTGGCCGCCCCGAAGCCGTCGGCGCAGTGGGCATGGTAGATGCAAAGCGTTTTGCCCATCTCACCGCCCCCGCGACGGCGACCAGCCCTGCAAGGGGTCATCCCAGCCTTCGTGCGCGGAACGATCGTCATCGAAGATCAGGGCGCCGCCGGTCTGGTACTCCGTGACCCGGGTCTCGAAGAAATTCTTCTCCTTCTTCAGTTCCATCTGCTCTGACATCCAGGGGAAGGCGTGATAGGCGTCGTTGAACGGTTGCGGCAGACCCACGGAGCCCAGGCGCATGTTGGCGAAGAATTTGGCGGTCGCCAGATGCTCCGGGGCCGAGTAGCCGAGGATCGGACCATCCTTGAGGCAATAGGCGATGTATTCGCCTTCCAGGGCCAGGGCATGCTGCGTGTCCTGGGTGATGATGGCTATCAGCTCCGCGGTCAGCGCGGCCGGGTATTGCGCCATGAATTCGCGAATCAGCGCCACGCCGAAGCCGATGTGTTGCGATTCGTCGCGGGCAATATAGGCGAATTGTTCCGCCCCGCCCCGAAAACGCCCCAGCCGGGCCAGTTGCTGGACCGGGCCGAGCAACGACACCCAGAACCAGACGCCCTCGAAGATCAGGAACCAGAACACCAGGGAGCGCAGCAGGGCTTGCTGGTTTTCCAGGTCGTCGGCGAAGACCTCGGTGACGGACCAGCGATTCGCCAGGGCCGTGCCCAAGGCCTCCAGCACCGGCGCGGACATTGCCTGCGCCATTTCCACCCGCGCCTTCATCGCCGGCACCACCTTCCAGGTGTCGTAGATGGTCAGGGGGATGCCCAAATTTTCGATGACGTAGCGGTAGCTGCGGGTATGCAGCCCTTCCTCCCACACCAGGCGCTTGAAGAAATGCCGGATCTCGGCGGGCTGGAACACGGAGAGGAAGGTCTCCGCCGCGTCATCGCCGCGCTCGATGTCGAAGGTGGTGAGTTGGGCCATCACCGCTTCAAACAAATGCTGATGGCGCGGGTCCAGCGCCAGATCCTTGTAATCGGCCACATCCGGCCCGACCGCGATCTCCTCGGGCGCCCAGTTATTGTTTTCCTGGGCGCGGGCCATGGTCCAGGCCCATTCGTAGGCGAACGGCTCCAACTGATAGGAGTCACAGGGGCCAAGCAGCGGTTTATGGGTGAGCGACATCACAAACTCCAGCGTCGTGCCCGGTAGCCAAGCGCCGCGCGCCAATCTGGTCAAGGGAAGCGGGACCCGGGGGGCGGGTCCCGCGACGAGGCGCCACCCGGTCGCGGCTTAAGCCGGGGGGTTCAGCCGCTCCCGCAGCTTTTTGCCGGGCAGGAATTTCACGCCGTGGCGGGCCGGAAAGACCATCGCGACGCCCGTCCGCGGATTGCGGCCCTGACGCTCCTCCCGCACGACCGGCTTCAGCTTGCCCAGTCCCGGCAGCACCACCTCGTTGCCGTGCCGCAACACGGCGCCAATATGCTCACTGGCGGCGTCCAAGAGTTCCCGCACCCGGGTCCGCGGCAGGCCGGTATCCAGCGCCAGCGTTGCGATCAATTCACTTTCAGTCATCGTAAAGCCCTCCGGTCAAAAGGATGTGAGTTGGATTAGTTCAACGACGACGCGCCGTCGCTTTCATCCGCGAACGAAAAATATTCGTGCACCTCAAGCAGGATGCCACTATGGATCGCCTCCTGGATCCGCTCCGGGCTGGGCGTGCTCGTGTGCTTGAAGGCGCGCCGCCAGCCCGCGCGTGAACCCGACAGCACGCACCGCGCCATGAGTTTGCGGGCATTCACCGGGGTTTCTTCCAGGGTGATAAAGTCGAGGATTTCGACCATCACCACCGGGACGAGTTTGGCCAAAAACCGGCGCTGAAATTGGTCGGGAAACTCAGAGAAGGAAATCTTGCCCAGGGTTTTGCGCCAGGTCTTGCCGATCCCCAGGGCGACGGCCTCAGACAGCACCCGGTAGGTATCAACTCTCATCCGTCCCCTCCATTGCTCGCCGGCGCACGACCTTGCGCGCCTGGACGGCCGGGAGATGGGCCCGGGAGCGCGCGACGCAGGCGCGACAGCGCCATTGGTTGTTCCGCTTTTCGCCCCGCTGCGCCAGCGTATGGTACTGGCAACACGACGGGCAAAAAAAATCTCCGGTGATGCTCATGCGGTTTCCCCGCCGCCGGTGGATCGGGGACGGTCGCTGGCCTGGACACGAGGCCGCGTCCGTGCGTGCCCGGTCGCGCTGGCGGGCACCCCCGGGACCGCGCGCCCCGGTGCACCCTGGCGACTGCCGGGGCTGGCGCTCAAGGGGCGTCCTCGCGCTCGAGGCCGCTCGCCCAATCGCGGACCATGGCGGCTGCGCCCTGCAGTTCCAGCCCATGGGTGACCCAGCGGCGATGCGTGGGAAAGCGCTGCAGGACCACAGCGGCCTGCTCCATGTCAGCGCCCAGGCGCCGCAGGGTGGCGGCCAGCGTGACCACCTGTTCGCGCGAGGGGCCGTCCGGGCAGGGTTCAGCGACCATCGTCGGCCACCCGCTCACGCCAGCACTGCCAGGTGCGATACGCCTCTTCCGGCGAGGCGTAGCGATGCTGCCCACACCACGCGGGCGTCCGCGCGCTACTGCTGGGGACCGGCTCGCGATTCCATTCCAGGGCCCGCGACAAGCACAATCCATTGCAGCGCACCGCCCATTGCTCGTCCGCCGCCCCGAGAGGGGAGACCCGTTCAATACGATCCAGACCATAATACGATTCGGGCAGGAGATAACTGCCCACGGGAAGGTCGATTACCATCAGTACCTCAGAAAAACACTCCCAACCCTGACGCGCCCCCACGCTTCGCCCCGCAAAGCGCGCATCACGCTGGCGACGGCCGCCCGCTTATCCGGCGAGATAGGCGGCGCAGAATCGTGATCGAGACCGGCCGATTAGCCAGGAAAACGCCGACGAGCGATGGCAGGTAAGGAGAAACCTTTCAACAGAATAACACGCGCCAAAGCGGAGGACAAAAGCCGGTACGACAGGTCCTGCGCCACGGTAAACAGACGCCGGGTGTCCTGCGGATCGGGCCGCGTTTCGCCCGTGGCCAAGGGGCGCGTGACGGGGCCTGGATTCGTCAGTATAGCCGTAGCCTTTGCTGGCCATCCACCTCGATTCCGGCGGCGGAAAATCGGTGATATTCGGGTCGGGACGCGAGAGAGTGGCCGCCTGCATAGGGTGTTCACGCCTTTTCATGTACCATTACCGACTTAGCGAACCGCCGCTCACGGTAAGCGCGCGTGACTGGGGGCATGAGCGCCGCGGCGGCCAGCCCCGTTCACCGCCGCCCCGGGAGCTCACCCGCGCCACCGGCCCCCGGCGGCGTCCCGGTCAAATCGCTCGCGGCGAGAGGTAACACCATGACTGAATTAGTGATTGCGGAAAAGCCCAGCGTCGCCCGTGACATCGCCCGGGTCCTGGGGGCCGGTACCCGCGGCGATGGCTGCCTGCGCGGCAATGGCTGGTGCATCACCTGGGCGCTCGGTCACCTGGTGCACTTTGCCGAGCCGGATGATTACGGCAGCGCGTGGGCGGCGCGCTGGAGCATGGCGCAGCTCCCCATGGTGCCAGAGCACTGGCGCCTGACCACCGATCCGCGTACCGCGTCCCAGTTCAAGATCGTCAAGGCGCTCCTGCTCGACCGCGCCATCAGCGGGGTCATCTGCGCCACGGATGCCGGGCGGGAAGGCGAATTAATCTTCCGGCTGATCGCCGAGCAGGCGGGGTGCCGCAAGCCCGTGCGCCGGCTCTGGATTTCGAGCCTGACGGACGAAGCCATCCGCGACGGTTTCGCCCGGTTACGGCCGGGTCAAGACTATGAGGCCCTCGCCGCCGCCGCCCGGGCGCGCGCCCAGGCGGATTGGCTGGTGGGCATGAACCTCACGCGGGCCTACACGGTCCACAATCGGGTGCTGTGCACCATCGGGCGGGTCCAAACCCCCACGCTGGCCCTGATCGTGGCGCGCGACGCCACCATTGCCAATTTCACCAAGGCCTTCTTTTACGAGCTCGTGGCCCGGCTGGCGGAAGGCTTTGAGGCCACCTATGTCGAAGACGGCGAAAGCCGCCTCGATACCCGGGAATATGCCGACCGCCGGCAACGCGAGATCAGCCAGGCTATCGCCCCCCAGCAACTGGGCACCGTGGTCAAGATCGAGCGGAAGGTGCGCACCAACCATCCGCCCCCCCTGTATGACCTGACCACCCTGCAGCGCGAGGCCAATCGCCGCTTCGGCTTTACCGCCGCCAAGGTGCTGGAGCTGGCCCAGGCCCTGTATGAAACGCACAAGCTCATCAGCTATCCCCGCACCGAAAGCCACCATCTCGGTACGGACATGCTCCCGCAACTGCCGAAGATCCTGGCCGCGGTGTCCCATCCGTGCGCGGCGGAAGCGCGTCAGCGCCTCGCCGCGGGTCACACCCTGGGCAAAGCGTACGTCGATACCACCAAGCTGACGGACCATCACGCCATCATCCCCACGGCCAAGACCCCGCCCGCCCAGCTCCCGGAACCCCTGCAACAGATTTACGCGTTGGTCGCCACCCGGTTTGTGGCGATCTTCCTCCCCCCCCAGCGGGTCGAGGAAACGCTGGTCACCCTGGCGATCGGCGGCGCCACCTTCGTCGCCAAGGGTGCGGTGGAACTGGACCCGGGCTGGAAGCGCGCCGAGGTGCGCCGATCGGCGCCCGCGGGGGCGGCGCCCGACGGGGAGGGTGGGGGTGAATCCGGGCCAACGGCGCTGCCACCGTTGCGCGAACAACAGAGCGTCACCGTGGACGCGCTCGAGGTGCGCGAAAAAGAGACGCAGCCTCCGCGGCCCTATGACGACGCCTCCCTGCTCAGCGCGATGAAAAATGCCGGGCGAACGCTGGATGACGATGCCTTGGCCGCGGCCATGAAAGGGTCTGGACTGGGCACCCCGGCGACCCGCGCGGAAACGATCGAAAAGCTGGTCCGGACGGGTTATGTGGAGCGCCAGCGCAAACAACTGCGGGCCACGGAGAAGGGGCGGGCGCTCATTGGGTTGGTGGCGGAGGAATTGCGCAGTGTCGAACTGACCGCCGCCTGGGAGCAACGCCTCAAGGACATTGAGCAGGGTAACGCCAATGCCGCGTCCTTCTACCAGGACATTTGTCAGTTCGTCACCGCCTTGATTCCGCGGGTCAGTCAGGGCGCGGTGATGCCCGCGGCCCACGTCGAGGCGGCCCGTGCCAAGACCGGCAAGGGCACGACAGCCGGCGGGCGGCGGGGCGGCCATTCCGGGCGCCCGGCAAGCGGCGCGGGGGAGGCGTCAGCCGATGCCCTGTTAAGCGGGCTGGCGCTCACGCGGTGCCCAATCTGTCAGCAGGGCGAGATTACCGCCACGGATAAAGCCATCGGCTGTAGCCGCTGGCGCGAGGGCTGTGGCTTCACGGTATGGAAAACCATCGCCGGACATGTCTTGAGCCCGGAAGAACTGCAGACCCTGCTGACGCGTGGCGTTACGGACCCGATTGAGGGGCTGCGCGCGAAATCCGGGCGTACCTTTCGTGCCGCCGTGCGGCTGGATGGCAGCGGGAAGACGGTCTTTGCCTTCCCGCCCGCCGCGAGCGATCACCCGGAACCGGCGTCACCGCCCCCTCACGTCGGGATGGCGCCGGTGACCGGGCCGCCACCGACGGCGGCGGGGCTCAAGGCCGATCCGGTGCCCTGTCCCCAGTGTCACCAAGGGGTGTTAATCGAGGGCCGCTCAGCCTTTGGCTGTGGCCGCTGGCGCGAGGGTTGCACGTTCGTCATTCCCAAGACACTGGACGGGCAGGTGGTGACCGACCCCCAGTTGCGCGCCCTGGCGAGAGAGGGGCGTTCACCGCTCGGCGTCGATGCGGCGGGTCATGAGCGCTGGCTGGCGCTGGACCCCGCCGGACGGGTGGTGGTGAGGACGAAATAACCCGGCGGCGAGGCACGTTCGGCCGCGCATCTGTACCCTTATTTAAGCGGGTTAAAAAGTCTTCATCGTGCTAGGACCAAAAAAGCGGCCGTGACAGGGCGCAAAAGCACATAACCGATTGATCAGGAATCT
>ERZ1645192.2808-NODE-2808-length-14346-cov-11.741656_pt1 | contig 14346 bp, 16 predicted proteins | sample MGYA00575354_ERZ1645192 | MGnify/ENA primary metagenome ERZ1645192 (study PRJEB40844, sample SAMN11349763) | freshwater sediment metagenome | isolation source: river sediment | host: Sediment | place: India: Faizupur Khadar , New Delhi | collected 2017-02-21 ... | reverse complement strand
TGCCGGTGATGAGGCCAAGCGGCACGGCCGCGCCCAGGGCGAGCAGGATGCCGCCGAGGGCGCGCGCCAGGCTGATGGCGAGATGCCCGGCCAGACTGCCGTCGGCAAGCATCCGCCCGATGAGCACGAACACCCGCCAGGGTTCGGGCAGGGCCATGGTGTCGAGCGCCAGGGCCGCGACCTGCCAGGAGGCGAGCAGCACCACGGCGGCGAGGAGGATGGCGCACCGGCTAGACGGCATCGCAGTGCTCCCGGATAAGCGCCCGCAGCTGGCGGCACTGGTGGAAGAAGGTTTCGCTCTGCCGGTAGTCGGACCGGCCCGCGCCCGGGTTGTCGACCACCGCCGCCACCCGCGCCGGCCGGCTGGTGAGCACCACCACCGTCTGACCGAGGAACACCGCCTCCTCGATGCTGTGGGTGACCAGCACCATGGTCACCCGGTGGCGCTGCCAGACGCCCAGGATGGTGTGCTGCAGCCGCTCGCGGGTGAGGGCGTCGAGCGCGGACAGCGGCTCGTCCATGAGCAGCAGCCGCGGCTCGGTGGCGAGCGCCCGGGCGAGCGCCACCCGCTGCTGCATGCCGCCGGACAGCTGGCCCGGGAAGTGGTCGGCGAACGCGGCCAGATCCATCTCCACGAGCAGTTCGTCCACCCGGGCGCGGGTCCGCTCGCGGTCCGCGCCCTGCAACCGCAGGCCGAGGGCGATGTTCGCGGCCACGCTCTTCCACGGCAGCAGGCCGTAGTGCTGGAGGATCACCCCGGTTCGGCTCCGGTCGGCCACCCGCACCGTGCCCGCGGTGGGCTTCAGCAACCCGGCCAGGAGAAAGAGCAGCGAGGTCTTGCCGCAGCCGGACGGGCCGATCACCGCGCAGCTCGCCCCGGCTCCCACCTGCAGGCTGACGTCCTCGAGCACCGGCAGCACACGGCCGTTGTCGGCAAAGCTGAGATGGACCTGGTCCAGGGCGATCATTTGTCGCGGGCGAGGAAGTCCCGGTCCACCAGCTGCTCGTAGGCAAGCGGCGGGGTGAGCCGGCGTTCGGCCAGCCAGTCGCTCACCGGCGTGTACAGCTCCCGGGGAAAGGGCGCGGGCTCGGGGTAGGCGGGAATCGGGTAGGTGGCGGCAAGGTCCGCGGGGATGCGGCCCTTGTCGACAAACAGCGGCCGAAAACGTTCCGGCTCGGTGTTGATCAGGCGCACCGCCCGGCCGAGGGCGGCGAAGAAGGCGGCCACCTCGGGCTTGCGCTCGGCCAGCACCGGCCGACGGAAGGCGAACACGGTCTGCGACAGGCTCACGTCGCTGTCCGCATCCGAGAGGAGCAGCCGCGCCCCGCGGCCCATGGCGATGGCGGCCAGCGGCTCGGGCAGGGTGGCCGCCTGCACCTGGCTGCCGAGCAGCATCTGCAGGCGGATGGGCATCTTCTTGATGTCGATGGTGCGCCGCTCGGCCGCGGTGAAGCCGTGCCCGGCGAGCAGCCGGTCGGTGACGTAGTCGATGATGGTGGCCCGGCTCACCGCCACCTCCACCCCTTTCAGGTCGTCCACCGTGCGCAGCGGACTGTTCGGCGCGGCCAGGATGGCGAACGGCCCCTCGGCCGGGGTGGCGCCCAGGCAGAGGGCGGTGAGGCGCAGCAGGCCGCGGCCCTGGTCCAGGAGCAGCGCGCCCACCGGGTCGGTGATGGCGCCGTCGATGGCCCCGGCGGTGAGGGCGCTGTCGCGCTCCAGGGCGCTCTGAAAGGGAACCAGCTCCACCGGAACGCCGGCCTCGCGGAAGAAGCCTTCGCGCTCGGCCAGGAACAGGGGCACCGCGTCCTCGATGTGCAGGGTGCCGATTTTGAGCACGCCGGCGTGCAGCGGGGCGGCGATGAAGACGAGCAGCAGGAGCGGGAACAGGCGGTGCATGGGACTCTCCGGGCCGGAAACAGGGGCGGAATGGTCCCGGACTATAGCGGCGCACCGCCCCCGGGTCAACCGGAGAACCCGGCGCGGGCCGGGCCGGCCGCAAGGGCGGCCGCGGAAACCGCTGCCGGCGGACTCCCGGGGTACCGGGGGGATTCCCGGTGAAGGAGGGCGGAGTCCGCCGGCAGTCGGAAGAGGGGCGCGTCAGCCTTGTTTCAGCTTCTGCAGCGCCTGTTCGGCGGCGATGGTGATCGGCTCCGCGCTCGGCTCGGACGAGATGTCCGGGTTGCAGGCGGAGGTGAAGGTGGTCAGGTCACGGACGGTCTTGCCGCCAAGGATGAAGGCGGTGACCGCGTCGATCTCCCGGGCCATGGTCACCGTGTGGCTGACGATCTGGCCACCGATGAGCCGTTCGCTGGCCCGGTCGAACACCAGCTTGAGTTTCCACGGCTTGACCCCCGGAATCATGGCGTGCTTGGAGCGCGAATCCACCACTGCGCTCACGGTCGCAAAACCCTCGCGGGCCGCGTTCTCCTCGGTGAAGCCGGTGGCGGTGATGGTCAGGTCGAACATCTTGCAGCCGCCGGCATCGAGCACGCCCGGGAACTCGATGTCGTAGCCGGCCAGCCGCTTGGCCGCGAGCCGCCCCTGGACCACCGCCGGGCCGCGCAGCTGGCCGGGCGCCGGTTTTTTGGTGAGGAAGTTGCATTTCTCCACGCAGTCGCCGCCGGCGAGGATGTCCGGATCCGAGGTCTCCTGGAAGGTGTTCACCCTGATGCCGAATTTGGCCATCTCCAGGCCCGCGTCAACGGCCAGCTGGGTGTTCGGGCGAACGCCGACGTTCAGGAAGACCATGTCCGCGTCCAGGGTCTCGCCCGAGGCGAGCTGCACGCCGGTCACCCGGCCGTCCATGCCGACGATGCGCTCCACCTTCTCGCCGGTGCGGAACCGGAGCCCTTTCTCCTCCAGGTAGGCGCGCACCACCGCGCTCATGTCCCCATCGAGCATGAGCGGCAGCGGCCGGTCCATGAGTTCGACGATGGTGATGGTGTAGGCGCCGGCGTGCTGCTCGGCGAGCAGGGTGGCGGCCTCCATGCTGATGAAGCCGGCGCCGATGAAGACGATGTTCCTGGTTTTCCCGGCGGCCAGGTGCTCCCTGATGCGTTCGGCGTCGGGCAGGCCGCGCAGGGTCATGACCCCCTGCAGGTCGCGGCCTTCGATGGGCGGCACGAACGAACTCGAGCCGGTGGCCAGGTAGAGCTTGGTGTACGGCAGCTTCCGGCCGTCGGCCAGGGTCACGGTTTTCGCGGCGCGGTCGATAGCCGTCACCTCGTTGTGGAGGACCGTGATATGCTGATCAGTGAGCATTTTGTCCGGAACAACGACACCTTTGCTGGCAGCCAGACCGGCTGCAACGTGGGGCAGGGCTCAACGGACGATGAAAAATTCCTCCTTGCGGACAACGGTGATGTCGATGTCCGGCATGAGCTTGCGCGACATCATGGCCATGGGGCCGCCGGAACCGCTGCAGCCGACGATGACGAGTTGGTCTCCTTTCTGCATGGTGCTTCTCCTGGGGTTGAGGTTGCGGGGTGACAATCGGGATGCGGTCAGCGGCCGGCCGGCGGACCCGGGCTCTCGGCCGGTGCCGGCGCCGGGCCGAACAGCCGCTCGGTCAGGCGCACGTACCAGGCTGCGGACTGGACCTGGATAATGTAGGCCAGGGCCACCACCAGGGCGGCATCCGAACCCCTGGCGCCAAAGGCGTTTATGGCCACGGCCAGGGCAATGGACAGGTTGCGCATGACCGTGCCGTAGACCATGGCGATGGCGTCGCCGCGGGGCAGGAGCGTCCGCCCGAGCAGGGTGCTGAGGGTGAAGTTGGCCGCGTAGATGAGCACCAGCGGCACCAAAATCTGCACCAGCAGGGCCGGCGCGGCGACGATGGTCTGCGCCTTGAGGGCGAGCGCGATGAAGACGATGCCGAGCACGCCCAGCGTGGACAGGGCGGGAAAACGCGGGCCGATCCGCCGGGCGAACATCTCCTTGCCGTAGCGGCCGACCAGGAACCGCTGGGTGGCGTAGCCGAGCGCCATGGGCAGGAAGACGATGAGCACGATCTGGCCGAACACCGCCCCCATGTCCATGGCCACCCTGGCGCCGAGCAGCACCTGGACGTAGATCGGGGTGAGCAGGGAGCCGAGCGTCAGGCCGATCACGGTCATCTTCACCGCCGCGGCCACGTTCCCTTTGGCGAACCCGGTCCAGCTGATGGTCATGCCGCTGGTGGGCACCAGGCCGGCGAGCAGCAGGCCGAGCAGCAGGTAGGGCTGGTCGCGGAAGAAGACCAGGCCAATGCCGTAGGTGAGGAAAGGGACCACGGCGAAGTTGACCAGCTGGGTGATCACCTGGGCGCGCACATCACCGCCGGAGAACACCTCGCGGATCTTGAGCGTCACCATCATCGGGTAGACCATGAGAAAGGTGAAGGGAACGATCAGGCTCTTCAGCCAGCCCATGTCGCCGGCCAGCCCGGCGAGAAAGCCGAGGATCATGGCCGCGGGGATGGCAACCACCAGGTTTTTGCTTACTTGTTGCAGCAGGTTCCACATCGGGGGCTTTTCTCCATGGGGTTCGGGTGGTCCGCACCGTCGCAGCGGGTGGCCGCAGTTCCACCGGCGGTGACCAGCAGCCGGCGGCCGGGCGCTGGCCCGGATTCGGTCACCTCCTCCGCCCGGCAGCGGTCAGCGGGCAGCAGCCGGAGCAGTTCGGCCAGCGGTTCGGCGCGCTCACAGCGGATTTCGATCTGTTCGCCCGCGGCCAGGTCGCGCACCGCCTGGAGGATATGCAGCAGGGTGAAGGGATCGCCGTATCCGTGCAGGTGGAGGTGGCGCATGCTGGTCCGTGGCGAATGTTGTGCAGGCATGCCAGGGGGTAACCAAGAACCGTGCCAGGACGGCCGAATGTTCCGGGGACGACACTGTCTCCCCGTTTTTGCGAAGAATTACCCGGTGGACGGACGCTGTCCGGGCAACCCGCGCGGTGATTGCTTGCCCTCGGGTGTAACACCTGTTAAGAGGTGTCAAGCAACAGGTGTTCAATTCTGAACAGGAGACTGCCATGCTGGCCGAGGAACTGACCGCCAACTGGAAGACCGTGGTGGACACCATCCAGGAGGGGGTGATGATCGTCGACCCGTCCGGGACCATCGTGTCCGTGAACCAGGCCCTGGCCGAGATGACCGGGTTCGCCGCCGGTGAGCTGGTCGGGCGGCCCTGCGGCGCGCTCAACTGCGCCTCCTGCCGGCTGGAGCGCGCGCCGGAAGGGCCGCACTGGTGCTCGTTGTTCAAAAGCGGCCTGCTCACCCGCCAGCGCTGCAGCCTGGTGCGCCGCGACGGCACCGAGGTGCAGGTGCTGAAGAACGCCTCGGTGCTGCGCGACGTCGGCGGCCGGGTGATCGGCGCGGTGGAGACGATCACCGACCTGAGCGGCCTGCTTGCCCGCGACACCACCATCGAGGCCTTCCGCCGGGAACTGGACAACCGTGACACCTTCCACGGCATGGTCGGGATGAGCGCGCCCATGCAGCGGCTCTACGACCTGCTCGACAACGCCGCCTCCTCGGAGGCGCCGCTCCTGCTCCAGGGCGAGTCCGGCACCGGCAAGGAACTGGCCGCGCGGGCGGTGCACGAGCGCGGCCCGCGCCGCCGCGGCCCCTACGTCAAGGTCAACTGCGCGGCGCTCAACGAGGCCTTGCTCGAGAGCGAGCTGTTCGGCCACGTGCGCGGCGCCTTCACCGGCGCCCACCAGGGCCGCACCGGCCGCTTCGAGGCGGCCTCGGGCGGGACCATCTTCCTCGACGAGATCGGTGATTTGCCCGCGCTCACCCAGGTCAAGCTGCTGCGCGTGCTCGAGGAGCGGGTGATCGAGCGGGTGGGCGACAACCGGCCGGTGCCGGTGGACGTGCGCATCCTCTCGGCCACCAACCGCGACCTGGCGGCCATGGTGCGCGCCGGCAGCTTCCGCGAGGATCTGTTCTACCGCATCAACGTCCTGCCGGTGACCATCCCGCCGGTGCGCGAGCGGCCCGGCGACGTGGCCCTGCTGGCCGAGTCCTTCCTGCGCAAGATGCAGCTGCGCACCGGCAGGGACATCCGCGCCATCAGTACTGCGGCCATGCACCTGCTCATGACCTACCCCTGGCCGGGCAACGTGCGCGAACTGCGCTCCACCTTCGAGTACGCCTTTGTCACCTGCCAGGGACCGACCATTGAACCCGAACACCTGCCGCCACCGGTCCGGCAGGCAGGTGCGCCGTCCCTCCCGGGGCCGGTCCGGGCGCAGGCGGACACGACCGCGGACAGCCGCGCGGAACGGCAGCGGCGCGAACTCGTGGCGGCGCTCACCGAGGCCGGCGGCAACCAGAGCCGGGCCGCGGAACTGCTCGGCGTGTCCCGGGTGACCGTGTGGAACCGGATGAAGCGTTACGGCGTGCGGGCCGAGCGCCAGGTGCGTGAATGATGGTCCGGCCCTCTGTGCCGGGGGCTGACGGGCGGTCGCGCCGATCCTGCTGGATCGCCTTTTTTGCGCCCGCACCCCATGACCGTTGACAGAAGCACGGATTGCCGATAAGCCGCAGCATGGGCGGCCGGCGACGGCCGCAATCTTCCCTGCAAGCGGAGCACACGGTGATGGACGAACAGCGCAAAACCACCCCCCTGCACCCCTGGCATGTCGGCCGGAGCGCCAGCATGGCCTGTTTCGGCGGCTACCACATGCCGCTCTGGTACCCGGCCGGGGCCAAGGCCGAGCACCTGGCCGTGCTCACCGCGGCCGGCCTGTTCGACACCAGCCACATGGCGCTCTTGAGCCTGCACGGCCGGGGCGCGCGCACCCTGTTGCAGCGCTGCTGCTGCCGCGACCTGGAGCGCTGCCTGGGTAAGGCCAGGGGGCCGCTCGTGCCCGGCCGCAGCGTCTACACCATGTTTCTGGATGAGCGCGGGTTCGTCATCGACGACGCCATTGTCAGCCAGTGCGCCGACGCGGACTACACGGTGGTGGTCAACGCCTCCATGGGCGCGGCGGTGGCCGCCCACCTGGCCGCGCACAACCGGGAGGACGCGCGCATCGTCGACTGGACCGACCGGCTCGGCAAGATGGATTTGCAGGGTCCGAGAGCGCCGCGCATCCTCGCCCGGGTGCTCAAGGAGGCGGAGCGGGTGTTCTCGGGACTGGTCACCTTTTCCTTCAAGGGCAGCTTCGCCCCGGAAGCGCTGCCGGCCGCGACGCCCGCCCAGCTCAGCGACGGCACCCCGGTGCTGGTCTCGCGCACCGGCTACACCGGCGAGGTCGGCTTCGAGCTGTTCGTCGACCGCGCCCACACCGCTTCGCTCTGGGAGCAGTTGCTCGCCGCCGGCGCGGATGACGGCCTCCTGCCCTGCGGGTTGGCGGCCCGCGACTCCCTGCGCGCCGGCGCCGGCCTGCCGCTCTCCCACCAGGACATCGGCCCCTGGCTGTTCGCCCGCAACCCCTGGCTGTTCGTGCTGCCGCGGGACGAGGCGGGCGGGTTCACCAAGGAGTTTGTCGGCGCGGCCGCGCTGGTGGCGGACGGCGACCACCACCACACCCTGGCCTTTGCCGGCTTCGACCCGCGCAAGGTCGCGGCCGGCGAACAGAGCCGGGTGATGGACCCGGACGGCCGCGAGCTTGGCCGGGTGCTCACCTGCGCCACCGACATGGCCATCGACCGGGTGGACGGCCGCATCGTCAGTGTGACCACGCCCATCGAGAGCGGCCGACCGACCGGGTTCACCCCGCGCGGCCTGTGCTGCGGTTTTGTCCGCGTCAGCGAACCGCTCCCCGCGGGCGCCATCGTCCACCTTGCCGAGGGGCGGCGCACCCTCAAGGTCGAGATCCGCGACGAGATCCGCCCGGACCGCACCGCCCGCCAGTCCCTGACCCGTTTCCTCCCCTGATTGCCAGCCAAGGAGCCAGCCATGAAAGAACTCGACGAACTGCACCTGCCCGACGATATCCGCTACACCGACGAGCACGAATGGGCGCGGATCACCGGCGACATTGCCCGCATCGGCGTGTCCGACTACGCCCAGGACCAGCTGGGCGACATCGTCTTTGTCGAACTGCCGGCCGTGGGCGACACCATCGCCAGGGGCGAGGTGTTCGGCACGCTCGAATCGGTCAAGGCGGTGTCCGAGCTCTACCTGCCCCTCTCCGGCGAGGTGGTGGCGGTGAACACGGCGCTCACCGACGCGCCCGAACTGATCAACCAGGATCCCTACGCGGCCTGGATCATCGAGGTGCGGCCCACGGATGCGGGCGAGTACGACCAGTTGCTCACCGCCGCCGCCTACCTCGACCTGCTGCGGGGGTAGGGCCATGCGCTACCTGCCGCACACCCCCGAAGAGATCAGCGAGATGCTCGCCGTGGTCGGCGCGGACTCGCTGGAGGCGCTGTTCGCGCCGGTGCCGGCCGATTGTCGCCCCACCGGGTCGTGGCATCTGCCGCAACCTTTAAGCGAATGGCAGCTCGACGACCACCTGGCGGGTCTCGCCGCCACCATGGGCACCGGCCCGCGCACCCGGGTGCTGGTGGGCGCGGGCTCCTACCGCCACCACATCCCGGAGACGGTGCGCACCCTGGCCTCCCGCTCCGAGTTCCTCACCGCCTACACCCCCTACCAGCCGGAGATCAGCCAGGGCACCCTGCAGGGCATCTTCGAGTACCAGACCCTCACCGCCCGGCTGCTCGGCATGGACGTGGTCAACGCCTCCATGTACGACGGCGCCACCGCGCTCGCCGAGGCCCTGCTCATGGGCTTGCGCATCAACCGCAAGCGCACCCGGGTGGCCGTGTCGCGGGCTGTCCACCCGAACTACCGGGCCGTGGTCGAGAGCTACCTGCGGCCCACCGGTTTTACGGTGGAGGATCTGGAGTTCGGTCCGGACGGCCGCACCGATGTCAGCGCGCTCTCCGGCCGCGACGACCTTGCCGCGGTGGCCCTGCAGTCGCCCAACTTCTTCGGCGTGATCGAGGATATGGACGCGGCCAATGCGGCCATTCACGCCACCGGCTCGCTCGCCGTGGCCGCGTTCACCGAGCCGCTCGCCTTCGGGTTGCTGAAAAATCCGGGCGTCTGCGGCGCGGACATCGCCTGCGGCGAGGGCCAGAGTTTCGGCATCGCGCCCTCCTTCGGCGGACCGGGGCTGGGCATGTTCGGCTGCCGCAAGGAGCACATGCGCAGTCTGCCCGGTCGGCTGGTGGGCGAAACCCGCGACCTGGAAGGCCGGCGCGGCTACGTGCTCACGCTCGCCACCCGCGAGCAGCACATCCGCCGGGAAAAGGCCACCTCCAACATCTGCTCCAACCAGGGCCTCTGCGCCCTGACCGCGGCCATGTACCTGGCCTCGCTGGGCGGCACCGGCCTGCGCCGGCTGGCCCGGCTCAACCACGACAAGGCGCACTACCTGCGCCAGGTGCTGGTGGACGCGGGCGCACGCCTCCCGTTCACCGGGCCGGTGTTCAACGAGTTCGTAGCCGAGTTCCCGCACGACTTCGCCCCGGTGCGCGACCGGCTCCTGGCCCGGGGCATCGTCGCCGGCCTGGAACTGGGCGCGTTCTACCCGGAACTCGCCGGCCGGTACCTGTTCTGCGTCACCGAAACGATCGAGAAAAAAGACATGGATGCCGTGGCAGCGGAGGTGCGAGCATGAACGAACAACCGGGCGCAAGCGGACTGATACTCAACGAACCGCTCCTCTGGGAGCGCGGCAGCAAAGGACGGACCGGCATGTCCATCCCGGCGAGCGACGTGCCGGCGGCCGATATCGACCCGGCCCTGGTCGGCGCGGAGGTGGATTTTCCGGACCTTTCCGAGGTGGACGTGGTCCGCCACTACACCCGCCTGTCGCAGTGGAACTACAGCGTGGACAGCGGCCTCTACCCGCTCGGCTCCTGCACCATGAAGTACAACCCGCGCACCAACGAGCGCCAGGCCGCCACCCCGGCCCTGGCCGCGGCCCACCCCATGCTTGCCGACGAACTCGGCCAGGGCGCGTTGCGCCTGCTCTTCGAGCTGCAGGGCATGCTCGCCAGGATCACCGGTCTGGACGCGGTCAGCCTCCAGCCCGCGGCCGGGGCCCACGGCGAACTCACCGGCATGCTCATCTTCCACGCCTGCCACCGCCACCGGGGCAGCCAGCGCCACAAGATCCTCATCCCGGACACGGCCCACGGCACCAACCCGGCCTCGGCCGCGCTCTGCGGCTTCCGCGCCGTGGCGGTGCCCTCGGACGAACGCGGCATGCTCGACCCGGCCACGGTGGCCGCGCTCATGGACGAGGACACCGCCGGCATCATGGTCACCAACCCGAACACGCTGGGCCTTTTCGAGGAGCGCATCCGCGAGGTGGCGGACGTGGTCCACGCCCGCGGCGGGCTGGTCTACGGCGACGGCGCCAACATGAACGCGGTACTCGGGGTGATGGATGCCAGGCGCTGCGGTATCGACGTGCTCCACCTCAACCTGCACAAGACCTTCGCCACCCCGCACGGCGGCGGCGGCCCGGGGGCCGGCCCGGTGTGCGTCACCCGTGAGCTGGAACCCTTCCTGCCCGTGCCCCGGGTGGTGCGGGTCGGCGACAGCTTCCGGCTCGATGCGGACCGGCCGCTGAGCGTGGGCCGCATCCACGCCTTCCACGGCAACTTCGGCGTGCTCGTGCGCGCCTACAGCTACATCCTGACCATGGGCGAAACGGGTCTGCGCCGGGCCAGCGAGCTGGCCGTGCTCAACGCCAACTACCTGAAGGAGCGGCTGAAGAGCGTGCTCCACCTGCCCTACGATCGCCCTTGCATGCACGAATGCGTATTCTCGGACGAGAAGCAGCAGGCGCACAAAATCACTACCCTGGACATGGCCAAGCGGCTCATCGACTACGGCTTCCACCCGCCGACCATCTATTTTCCGCTGGTGGTGCACGGCGCCATGATGATCGAGCCCACCGAGACCGAGTGCAAGGCGGACCTGGACCAGTTCGTGGCCGCGCTCACGGCCATCGCCCGCGAGGCCGAGACCGAGCCCGAGTTGCTCCGCCAGGCGCCGCAGCGGGCCAGGGTGCGGCGGCTCGACGAGGTGCAGGCGGCCCGCAATCCCTGCCTGGTCGGCCCGTCCGCCGGCCGCTGAACCGTGGCCGGGGACATGGCCCTGTGCTGCGACCTCGGCCTGGTCCCGTACGCGGCCGCGCACCGGCTGCAGTTGGACCTGGTCGGGCGGCGCATTGCGGGTGCGCTCGACCGGGACCTGTTCCTCCTGGTCGAGCACCCGCTGGTGTTCACCCTGGGCCGGCACGCCGACCGCGGTCATCTCGGCTTGAGCGAAGCCGTGCTGCGGGAGCGCGGCGCGGAACTGGCACGGATCGAGCGGGGCGGCGAGGTCACCTGCCACAACCCGGGCCAGCTGGTGGTCTACCCGATCGTTCATCTGCGGCAGGCCCGGCTGGCGGTGCGTGACCATGTGGCCCGCCTGGAGGAGGTGATGCTGCAGGTTGCCGCCGACTGCGTTGTGAAGGCGAGCCGCGACCCGCGCAACCGCGGCGTCTGGGCAGGCGGCCGCAAGCTCGGCAGCGTCGGCGTGGCCGTGCGCCACGGGGTGGCCTTCCACGGCCTGGCCCTGAACGTGGTGAACGACCTGGACCCCTTCTCCTGGATCAACCCCTGCGGGCTCGCGGGCGTGACCATGACCTCGCTCGCCATCGAATCCGGCCGGCCCTGCGCCCTGACCGAGGTCAAGACGAGCTGCCGCCGCGCCCTGGAACAGGTGTTCGCCCGCCGCCTCGAGGAAATCCCCAGCCATGCCCTGCGCCCCTGACCCCCCACAGACCGAACCGATCACCACCGGCAAGCCCGCCTGGCTGCGCCGCCGGTTGCCGAGCGGTCCGGAATACGAACGGCTGCGCACCCTGCTGCGCGACCACCAGCTGACCACGGTCTGCCAGCAGGCCCTGTGCCCCAACCAGTTCGAGTGCTTCGGCCGCGGCACCGCCACCTTCCTGCTGCTCGGCGAGCGGTGCACGCGCACCTGCCGCTTCTGCGCCATCGGCCACGGCCCCCTCGGCCCGCCCGACCCGGACGAACCGCAACACGTGGCCGAGGCGGTGCGCCTCCTCGGTCTGCGCTACTGCGTGCTCACCTCGGTGACCCGCGACGACCTGGCGGACGGCGGCGCAGGCCACTTCGCCGCCGCGGTCCGGGCGGTGCGCGGGGTCTCGTCCGACACCCGCGTCGAGTTGCTCATCCCGGACTTCCAGGGGAACGCGCAGGCGCTCGCCACCGTGCTCGCCGCCGCACCCGAGGTGCTCAACCACAACCTGGAGACCGTGCCCCGCCTCTATGCCGCGGCCCGGCCGCAGGCAATCTACGCGCGCAGCCTGGAACTGCTCGGCCGGGTGCGGGCCATCGCGGCGGACACGGTCAGCAAGAGCGGCATCATGGTCGGCCTGGGCGAGACCCGGGCCGAACTCCGCCAGCTGTTCGCCGACCTGCGCAGGGTGGATTGCGACCTGCTCACCATCGGCCAGTACCTGCAGCCAAGCCGCGACCACCTGCCCGTGGCCCGTTTCGTCCCGCCCGAGGAATTCGCCGAACTGCGGGACGAGGCCCTGGCCCTGGGCTTTCGCGCCGTGGCCGCCGGCCCCTTCGTGCGCAGTTCCTACCAGGCGGAAACCCTCTACCGGGAGGCTAAATAGGGACACTGCCCTGTTTAATTTGCCAATCATCAGCAATAATAGTAAGTTTTCGTCATGCCTAGAATCGCCCGCATCGTCGCTCCCGGATACCCACATCATATCACGCAACGAGGCAATAACCGCGCTGTCGTCTTTTTTGACGACCAGGACAGGCGGACCTATCTGCAACTCCTGGCCAAATACAGCAAGCTGTTTGCACTGCAAATCTGGGCCTACTGCCTGATGGACAACCATGTTCATCTGCTTGCCGTGCCAGAAAAAGAGAACGCCCTCGCCCGTGGTATCGGTCTGACCAATCAGGTCTATACGCAGTATCTCAATCGCAAGCGCAACCAGAGTGGTCGCATCTGGCAGAATCGCTTTTTTTCGTGCCTTGTCGAGAACGACCAATATCTTTGGATGGTGGCGCGTTACATTGAGCGCAACCCGATCAAGGCCGGACTGGTTAAAAATGCCGAGGATTACCACTGGTCCAGCGCCGCTGCCCACATGACGTCGACCAAGGATGATCTTTTACAGGAACCTTCCTGGCTGGATGATGCTGCCAAGGTCAGTTATGCTGAATTTATTACGAACAACGATGAGGAAGCGGAAAACAGGCTGCGCAGCGCCACCCGCACTGGGCGACCGTACGGGTCGGATGCCTTTATCGACACTATGGAAACCTTGTTGAATGCGACTCTCAGACCGCGCAAGCCGGGACGACCCCCAAAATAAAAATAAGGGAAGTGTCCCTAGTTTCTTTCGGGTCAAGGAGGGACCGGTTTTTTCTGGTAGGATGGATAGGATTGCGGGGCATCGGCGGGGCGACAACCGCACTGCCGCCCCGAACAAGGAAGAGGAGGCAACACCATGGACCAAACGAGCGTGCTGCAACTGCTCAGCGACTACAAGCGGACCCGCGGGCCGCATCACGGCATCCGCTCGCTGGGTATTTTCGGCTCCATGGCCCGCGACCAGGCAGCGCCGGCCAGCGATGTGGACATCGTCGTCCAACTGGAAACACCCGATCCCTACATTCTGGTACATATCAGGGAGGAACTGGAGGCGGTCCTCCACCTGCCGGTCGACATCGTCCGCTACCGTGAGCGGATGAACCCTTTCCTCAAGGCCCGCATCGACCGGGAGGGCAAGTATGTCGGATAAGGAACTCGTGCTGGAAGTGCTGCACCAGACGGCCGAAGCCGTCGGGAAAGTGCTGCGGCGATTTGCGCCGGTCAATTCGGTGGCCTATCTCACCGATACGCCTGAAGGCATGGAAAAGCTCGACGCGATCTGCATGCTGCTCATCGCCATAGGCGAGAGCCTGAAGCATATCGATAAAATAACCGATCGCTCCTTGCTGTCGAACTATCCGGAAATCGACTGGAAAGGGGCCAAGGGGTTGCGGGATATTCTTTCCCACCATTATTTCGACATCGACCCTGAGCAGATCTTTTGGGTCTGCACCAACCGGATGCGACCGCTTGGCGAAACGCTCGAAAAAATAATCGCGGACCTGGAGCAGGGGAGCAACGAGCGATAGAGTCGCTGCTCCGACCCGGGCGCGTCAGGCCTTGTCAGTACGCTCGGAGACCAATTATCTATCTGAAAATGTTGAGGATTAATTATGCATGACGGACACCGGACCATGAATACGGACAACGACTGCACCGCGACCCTGCTTTCGGATGCGGATGTGATAGCGGCCA
>ERZ1645192.2807-NODE-2807-length-14353-cov-12.716883_pt1 | contig 14353 bp, 8 predicted proteins | sample MGYA00575354_ERZ1645192 | MGnify/ENA primary metagenome ERZ1645192 (study PRJEB40844, sample SAMN11349763) | freshwater sediment metagenome | isolation source: river sediment | host: Sediment | place: India: Faizupur Khadar , New Delhi | collected 2017-02-21 ... | reverse complement strand
TTTGGATCTTGCCGGCCTTGCTGACAATTGGCGCGGGTTTTGCCATCTGGAAGCTGCAGAGATGGGATTTCCACTATACGTTTTGTGAGTTTAAGTGGTTCATTTTCCTGGCGTTGCTCGTTTTCCCACTTAGTTTTTTGAATTTCAAGCCCTTTGAGGGACAACTCCTCACATTAAACGGAGGGTTTGCCCAGCCAATCGTTTTGGTTGTCAGTGCGCTGCCAGTACTTTTGGCAGTGGGGCTGGTGGGTCCGCTGCCCGCGGTGATCCTCGGGGTTGGTACGGGATTAGTGCAAACCCTGCGGCTGGGACAGGACCCGATGGGCATATTTTTTTATGCCTGTCTTGGCCTGGCGTTTTCCTGGATGTTGGCAAAACAAAAATCCCAATGGCACGATGATTGGAAACAGCATATTGCTGTGAAGGTTGTTTGGTCATTTTTGCTGAGCGCGTTAGTTATCATAATCACCCAGTTCACCCACGCGTTGATTTACAAAGAAGGCAGCGTTTTAGTGATCCTGGAGCAGATCCTGATCCTGGTGGTCAGCCATATTCCTGAGATTCTGACTAGTGCCTTGATCGTTTGGGCGTTTGTGTATTGGTTGAATTCCGATTGGCATCCTGCTGATTTCATAAAAGTGTTGCCTTCGACCAACCCCTATGACAAAGTCATGGAACGCATCCAGGAACTGACCAACGGAGATTACGAGGAGCAAATAGCACCCGCTGTGCTTTCTGGCAACGAAAAAGCGCTTTTTACCGCTTTGGAGAAGCTGCGGGCGAATTTGCAGACCCGCCATGATGCCCAGGCAAGATTGCTCTCTTTGGATCCTTCCCACTATTCGAGGGAAGGTTACGACCTTGTACTTTCCTCCATTTTACGCGCTGCTCTCACGCGGGATGCCTCCTCAGCGAGGCTGATCTTGCTGGAAAAATCTCCTGAAAGCCGGCGTGGAGAAATGCGCCTGCGCCTGGGGCAGGGAGAGAACACCCGACTTTATGCGTACCTCGATACTCTGGTCATTGAGAAGATTGGCGACCAGGATCAGCTGATCCTGAGTGATCTTAAGGTGGACCAGTATTTTGGATTAACCTCTGGCACTCCGCATCCCCAATCCATTGCGGCATTACAGTTACGCGATAACGGCAGCGCCCAGGGGGTGCTTTGGGTGGGCTTTGAGCAAAACCACTGGTTCGACCAGGAAGAAATCCAGTTCTACCAGCAGTTGGCATACCGTGCCTCGGCTGCTTTGAGCACCAAGGAGCAATTCTCAAAAGTTCAAAATGAAAAAGGCTGGTTGAACCTGGCTTTAAATGCCTTCCCCGACCCGGTTTTGCTGATTGATCGGGATGGACAGGTTCAGTACAGCAACCAGGCGGCTAACGGTGCCAGCGAAAAAGGGGAAGCTCTGCTTGGAAGGAAAGGCAAAGAGATCCGGATCGTAAACGATAAACTCAATGGTTTCCTTGGCAAGGATAAGAAGAGTACAGAAGTGAAATCGTTGCAATTGGATGGGAATAAGACCTACGAAGTTCTACGCTTCCCTATCGAAGGTGACCAGGAAAAGCAGGGTGAACTGGTGATGCTGCGAGACACCAGTTGGCTGCACCAGTTGAACAATCAGAAGAATGAGTTTGTCAGCAACATCAGCCATGACCTGCGAGCTCCGCTTTGGCTGATGAAGGGTCATACCAAGTTGCTTTCGAACATCGGGAAACTAAGCCCGGAGCAGCGGAAGTATGTAGAAAAAATTGATGCTGGCATCGATACCATGACGCGCCTGGTAGACAAAGTATTGAACCTTGAACGGTTGGACGGAGACGGTTTGCTGGTCTACACTCGGTTCAACATCCAGGAAACCATCGACGAAACCATCAAGATGTTGGGCATCCAGGCGCAGCAAAAGAAGATCAGCCTGAACGTCGATTATGGCGGCTTGAAGACCCCCTATATCTCAGCAGACCAGGTGATGGTCCAGCAGGCGCTCTACAACCTGATCGAGAACGCGATCAAATTCAGCCCGAGGGGAGAGAGCGTTTTGGTCAGTGCGGAGCGTGATTCGAGCTGGATGCACATCGCGGTAAAGGATAACGGCAAAGGTATTGCGCCATTGGATCAACCTAAGCTGTTTACCCGATTTTTCCACGTGGATGATGATATGGCATATGAAAACCGCGGTCAGGGATTGGGGCTGGCAATTGTCAAATCCGTGGCGGATAAACACGGAGGTAGTGTGAGCGTTAAGAGCACTTTGGGTGAAGGCAGCACCTTTTATTTGGACCTGCCGCTGCATAAAATTGAATGAAAAAAGCTTGACAAATAGGCAGGTTTATTACTATAATAATCATTTGCGTGAATTATATCGGAACGCTAAACTAAGAAACACTGGGAACCCTTTTTCCAGCGGTTTTTTGCGTCTTAAAGCCCTCGTCTACTTCAGGAGGTATGAGTGGAAACAACAAGTATGAAAGCCCTTCGGATCAATCTTGCGTCGCCAGAGGTAATTAAAAGCTGGTCTTATGGAGAAGTCCTCAAACCTGAAACAATTAACTATCGGCGCTTGCGACCGGAAAAAGACGGCTTATTTTGCGAAGCGATCTTTGGCCCGACCCGGGACTGGCAATGCTACTGCGGTAAGTACAAGAATCCGCGGTACAAAGGAATTGTTTGCGACAAGTGCGGTGTAGAAGTGACCCGTTCCTCCGTGCGTCGCGAACGCATGGGGCACATCGAATTAGCAGCCCCTGTGGCGCACATTTGGTACACACGCCGCATCCCATCTTATCTTGGTTTACTTTTGGATATCTCCCGTCGGAATCTCGACCGGGTTTTGTATTTTGCCCAGTACATCATCACTTACGTTGACGATGACGGTCGCCAGAAAGCGTTGAAGCGCCTGGAAGACGAGATCAGCCTTTCAGAGCGGGAATTGATTGCCAAGGTTAACGGCGAAATCGCCGAAACGAAGAAACAGCGCGACCGCGAACTCAAGGAACTTGACGCTCAGATCGAACAGATCAACAAAGAATATGATGAGAAGGTCGCAAGCCTGTTTGAGCCTGTTATTGAACAGGGTCAGAACCTGGAACGCGAACTCCGTGAAAAGACCGGCAAGACCGTACGCAAGGCTATCAGCTTTGAACTGGATGGTGGTAATCAGACCATCGTTGAAGCTGGCGAAGAAGTCGCAGCCAAGCACATCTCCCGCGTGCAGAAGGTCGTGAAGGAAAGGATGGAAATCCTCGAAGCCGATCTGAAGAAAGAACGCGCTGAGAAAACCGAACAGCACAAAATCCAGAAGGATGAAATCCGTGCCAAAGCCGAACTGGTGATGGAAGACCTGCGCGGTCAGTTGGACGATCCAGACGCGGTCGCCAAGACACAAAACGCCCAGCATCGAGACGAATTGTATGAACTTCAGCCCTTCACCTTCCTCAGCGAAGCCCGCTATCGTGAACTGAAATCCCGCTGGGGTAACATTTTCAAAGCCGACATGGGCGCGGAAGCGTTCTATGACATTCTCCGCCGCCTTGACCTCGATTCGCTCTCTGAGCGTTTGTGGATGGAAGCCCGCACCACCAAGAGCAAACAGAAACGCAAGAAAGCCACTAGCCGCCTGAAAGTTGTGGAAGCTTTCCGCCGTTCGACCAACAAGCCGGAATGGATGATCCTGACCGTTCTGCCGGTTATTCCTCCTGATCTGCGCCCAATGGTGCAGCTGGATGGCGGTCGGTTTGCGACTTCTGACCTGAACGACCTCTATCGCCGCGTCATCAACCGCAACAATCGCCTGAAGCGCTTGCTTGAGCTTGGTGCCCCGGACGTGATCGTCCGAAACGAAAAGCGCATGCTCCAGGAAGCTGTCGATTCACTGATCGATAACTCCCAGCGCGGGCGTATGCTCTCACGCCGCGGACGCCGCGAATTGCGTTCACTTTCAGACATGCTGAAAGGCAAGAAAGGCCGCTTCCGCCGTAACCTCTTAGGTAAACGTGTGGATTATTCCGGTCGTTCCGTTATCGTGGTTGGACCTCACCTGAAGTTGAACCAGTGCGGTCTGCCAAAATCGATGGCGTTGGAACTCTTCCGCCCGTTCGTGATTGCCGGATTGGACAAACATGGGTACACCTCCAATATCAAGGGCGCGAAACGCTATATCGAGCGCAACCGACCTGAGGTTTGGGAAGTGCTCGAAGAAGTGATCAAGGATCGTCCTGTTCTATTGAACCGTGCTCCTACCCTTCACCGCCTCGGTATTCAGGCTTTTGAGCCCGTGCTGATCGAAGGCAGCGCCATCCAACTGCACCCGTTGGTGACCACCGCTTTCAACGCTGACTTTGACGGTGACCAGATGGCTGTGCATGTGCCACTTTCCAGCAAGGCAGTAGCAGAAGCGCGCGAGTTGATGCTCGCGAGCAAGAACCTGCTGAAACCAGCCAGTGGTGAGCCGATCATCAGCCCAGGAAAGGACATGGTTCTGGGTGTTTACTACCTGACCATGAACCAGGATCTCCCTCAAAAGGGTGATGGGCGTGTATTTGGTGACATTAATGAGGTCCTGCTGGCGTACCAACTCAAGCAGGTCATGGTTCATACCAAGATCAAACTACGCGTTGAAACGATCTTCAATGATCAAAACGAACGGCTGAAGAAACCCGAAGTTCGGATCATCGACACCACGGTTGGTCGCGCAATTTTTAACGACATCCTGCCAGCATCCATGCGCTTTACGAATGTACCGCTGGAAAAAGGTGGGATCCGTGACCTGATTGCGGACATTTATGATCTGGATGGACAGGAAGTTACCACCCAGGTAGCTGACAGTATCAAAGATATCGGTTTCCGTTATGCCTCCCAGTCTGGCTCAACCCTGGCTGTAGCAGACATCACCGTTCCGCCTGAAAAGGCTGAAATGATCCAGGAAGCCCTGCTCGAGGTGGAACGCGTACAGAAGGAATTCCGGCGCGGTCTGTTGACTGAACAGGAACAGAACGACCTGATCATCGAAGTATGGCAGGGAACGACGAAGAAGGTTGGCGAAGCGGTCAAGAAGCATCTTGATCCCAATGGCAACCTTTCAACCATGGCAGTCTCCGGCGCGACCAAGGGCGGATTCAGCCCGATCTCGCAGATGGCTGGTATGCGTGGTTTGATGGCTGACCCCTCAGGGCGCATTATCCCCATGCCTATTCGCTCCAACTTCCGCGAAGGCCTTTCAGCCCTTGAGTACTTCATCTCGACCCATGGTACTCGTAAGGGTCTGGCCGACACCGCCATCCGAACTGCTGATGCAGGTTACCTGACCCGTCGTTTGGTCGATGTGGCGCAGGATGTGATCATCAATAACGAAGACTGCGGTACCCAGGAAGGTATCTGGGTCTCGGCTGAAGATGATGTTGCCGGACAGCCTTTCAACGAACGTATTTTTGGTCGTTTACTGGCAGACCGCGTGATTGATCCGGTAACCGGTGAGGTAATTGGCGAGCCAAACGACATGATCAACAAAGCGCTCAGCTTGCGAATCACAAGATTGGTTGAAAAGGGCATTAAGAAAGTTAAAGTTCGCTCTCCATTAACCTGTGAACTCGTTCATGGTATTTGCGCGCGTTGTTATGGCATGGACCTTGGCCGTGGCAAGATGGTAAATCTTGGCTCAGCGGTAGGTGTTGTTGCAGCACAATCCATTGGTGAGCCTGGTACCCAGCTGACCCTGCGAACCTTCCACACTGGTGGTGTGGCTGGCGGTGGTGACATCACGACCGGTCTGCCCCGCGTTGAGGAACTTTTTGAAGCCCGCCGCATGCCTCGCGGTGAAGCTGTGATTACGCAGATCAATGGCAAGGCTCACATCATGGTTTCAGAAAAGAACCCAGATATCCGCACGGTGCGTGTTGAAAGCAGCGAGATGGTCGGACAGCGTTACGCGATCCCCTCTGGCTGGGACATCAAGGTAAAGGACGAGGACGAGGTTAATAAAGACGCAGTTCTGGCGACCCACGAAGAAACCAGTATTACCGCTGAACATGCCGGCAAGATCCGTATCGAGGACGGTGAGGTTGTGGTTTCGTATGAAGACCGCCTGAGCGAGGATTACGAGATCCCCTCAACTTCCCGCTTGCTGATCAGCGAAGGACATAACGTGAAAGCCGGCGAGCAGTTGACTGAAGGCTCGCTCAACCCCCATACCATCCTCAAGATCAATGGCACTGACGCGACCGAACTGTATCTGCTGAAAGAAATCCAGCAGGTTTACCGCACCCAGGGTCAAAATATCAACGACAAGCATTTCGAAGTCATCATCCGCAAGATGCTGAACAAGGTCCAGATCACCCGTCCAGGCGACTCTGAGTTCCTGCCGCAGGATCTGGTGGACCGGCTTGAGATCCGCAAGATCAACGAAGACCTGGTGGCACGTGGTTTACGTCCTGCCCGATACATCAACGTATTGCTCGGCGTCTCGAAAGCCTCACTGAGCACAGATTCGTTCCTGTCAGCCTCATCCTTCCAGCATACCATCAAGGTTCTGGCTGGAGCAGCGATCTCCTCCAAGGAAGATCCACTTTACGGTCTGAAGGAAAACGTCATCATCGGCAAGCTGATCCCGGCTGGAACCGGCTTTGTTCCCGGTCGGTTTGAAGAACAGGTGTTGGAAACCGAACCTGGCAATCCCGACATCGCTGTCGAGAAATTGGACATTTTTGGCGATGAAATGGATCAGGCAGAAGGACTCTATGACGATTTAGAGGACACCGAAATTGGCGGATTTGATCTTTATGACGACGAGAATCTCGAAGACGATGAAGATTTGATGGACGACGAAGAATAGTCCAACGCGGAGAAATCTGAATTAGAGACCCGGAGTGGACAGTCCACTCCGGGTCTTTTTATGCTATAGTTGGTGAAAATTGAAAAGTACAACGACTGAGCCAGAGAAAGAGCGGATTATGAGCACAACCGTCTCCCACAAGATCAATATCAACGCCGAAATGCAGCAATCCTACCTGGATTACGCGATGAGCGTGATTGTCTCGCGTGCGTTACCCGATGCCCGGGATGGACTGAAACCCGTCCAGCGGCGAATATTGTATGCCATGTACGACATGGGCATCCGGGATGATACTCCGCACAAGAAATCAGCCCGTATTGTCGGCGAGGTGTTAGGCAAGTACCACCCGCACGGCGACACCGCGGTCTATGACGCGATGGCAAGAATGGCTCAGGATTTCTCAGAACGTTATCTGTTGGTGGACGGGCAGGGGAACTTTGGCAGCGTGGATGGCGATCCGCCGGCGGCGATGCGCTACACGGAGGCAAGGCTTTCTTCCCCCGCGATCGAGATCCTGCGCCAGCTGGACATGGACACGGTTGATTACCTTGATAATTTTGATGGCACGCTGAAGGAACCTGAAGTGCTGCCTTCTTCGATCCCAAATATGCTCGTTAACGGCGCGTCCGGCATCGCAGTCGGCATGGCAACCAATATTCCACCTCACAATCTTGGCGAGGTGGTGGATGCCCTGGTGATGATGCTTGAAAACTGGGATGGGATCGAGGAAATCACCGTCGAAGATATCATGCGCTACATCAAAGGGCCAGATTTCCCGACGGGCGGTCTGGTCATTCAAGATGAGGGTTCTATTCCCCTGACGACCATTTATGGCTCTGGCAACGGCACAATCAAAGTTCGTGCACGCACTCGGATCGAGGAGATGTCGCGCGGACGCATGCGTATCATCGTAACCGAATTGCCGTACATGGTGAACAAATCCGCGCTGATCGAAAGAATTGCTGAAATCTCACGCGAAGGCGGCCTGGAAGGTCTGGCTGATCTGCGGGATGAATCCGACCGGCAGGGAATGCGGATCGTGATCGACCTCAACAAGAACGCGGATCCGGAAGAGATCCTTTCGACGCTCTACAAACGCACCCAAATGCACAACACCTTCGGCATCAACATTCTCGCTTTGGTGGATGGCAGCCCGCACCGCCTGACCTTGAAACAGGCTCTGCGGGTTTTCGCGGAGCATCGCCTGGTGGTTATCCGCAGGCGGAGTGAATACCTGCTCAAGAAAAACGAAGATCGCCTGCATATCCTCGAAGCGCTGAAGATCGCCATCGACCATATCGATGAAGTTATTCGCATCATTCGCAAGTCCGCCTCGGTTGATGAAGCACGCACCAACTTGATGACTAAGTACAAACTGGACGAGATCCAGGCGAATGCCATCCTGGAAATGCCTTTGCGCCGCCTGGCATCGCTCGAGCGCCAAAAAATCGAAGATGAATACAAGGAGGTCAGCAAAACCATTGCCGACCTGAAGGCGCTGTTGAAGTCACCGAAGCTGATGCGGAATGTGGCAATCGAAGAGCTGAAAGCCATCAAGCAAAAATACGGAGATGCGAGGCGAACCCAGATCATCCAGCTTGGTGAAGGCGAAAAAGCCTCGGACATGTACACTATGACGGATGTCATGCCGGTGGAAAACTACTGGATTGAGGTTAGCGAAAATGGCCTGCTCTCGCGCACGGAAGGGGATAAACCCAACCGGCTGGGCGGGGATGGCGCGCCCTGGAGCATGATCCGGACGAACACGCATCAGACGGTTTTCCTGGTAACCACGGAAGGAAAGGCGGCAGCAATTTCTTCTTATTCAGTGCCAGTACAAAAGGCTGAAGAAGAAGGTGTGCCAGCTTCCAAGGTGGCACCGCTGCATAAAAACGACATCCTGCAAGGGATTTTCGCGGTGCCGATCAACGGTGAGGCTGATAAGGAACGCTACGTCGTTACTGTTACCCGCCAGGGCATGATCAAGCGCTCGGCCGTTGGGGATCTGCCTGGCGCGTCTGCCAGCACTTTTACGCTCGTAAAGGTCAATGAAAATGATGAGCTGTTCGAAGTCCTGCTAACCAGGGGCGACCAGGATCTTTTGCTGGTAACTGCTGCTGGGATGTCAATCCGATTCAACGAGAATGAAGTTCGGTCGATGGGGCTGGTTGCAGCAGGGGTAAACGCGATCAAGCTGAAGCCGGGCGATTATGTGGTTGGAGCCGCGGCGATTGATGACCGGGATGAGGTTGCGCTGCTAACCCAAAAAGGCCTGGCAAAACGTGCCGCTGGTTCGGAATATCCTCTGCAGGGTCGGTATGGCCAGGGCGTGATTGCGTGGAAACTCGACAAGGACGACCAGGTGAGCGCGGCCTTGGTGGGAAAACTGACCGACCGGGGAATCTGCCACTTCCGGAAGAGCGCAAGTAAAGTCTTCACGATCACCAATGCCATCAGCCGCAAACGGGCTTCGAATGGGCAGATGATGTTTACGCTCAAGGCAAGCGATGAGGTGATTGGGTTCACCAACCTGGATGACTACGTTCAGTTTTGGGAAAAAGCTTAGTTGATTGCGTCCTGAAGCGTTATTGTGCCTTCCAGGTCCAGATCTTTGGCTATCTTGCGCATAGCTTTGATGCAAAAGTCAACGTGCTGCCAGAGATCCACGCCAAATTCCTGTGCTCCCTGGGCAATAACTTCCCGATTTGCGCCAGCCGCGAAGGCCTTATCCTTCCATTTCTTGCGAACTGAAGAAGCTTCGAGATCATAGAGCGACCGGGAAGGCCGAACCAGGGCGACCGCAGTGACCAGACCGGTGATTTCATCGCAGGCGAACAGGGCTTTTGCCATGAGGGTCTGGCGGGGAACGCCAGTGTGGTCGGAATGACCAGCGATGGCATCCAGGATGATTTCAGGCGCTCCAGCTTCTCGCAGGATTGGCAACCCTGCCAGGGGATGCTTGTGATCAGTTGGATGGATCTCCCAATCGAAATCGTGCAGCAAGCCCGTCAACCCCCACAATTCCACATCCTCTCCAAGCTGTTCAGCATAAGCACGCATCACCGCTTCAACACTGAACATGTGCCTTACGAGGGCCTCATTTTTAACATAGGTTCTGACAATCTCAAGTGCTTGCTGACGCTGCATGATTACCTCTCAGGGAGTGAAAATGGGTTCAGGAGAGCCCAGAATGGGCTCGGGTTTCAGGATATAGATATCAAGATAGGCGGCTATCGTGGCAAAGATTTCGCGCACATTCCAAAAGATATAACGATTGAGCAGGTAATCGGATTGCCTGACTGCCATCCCATAAGTTTCAAGCCCGAATTGGTCGCACAGGAATATCATACGGGGAAGGTGATACTTTTGCGTGGTGATGATGACTGAATCTAGACCAAAAATCTCTTTGGCACGATAACATGTGTCGTATGTTCGTCGCCCGGCATAGTCGAGGACAATATCAGCTTCGGGAATTCCCTGCTCAATGGCATAATTTGCCATCACGCCAGGTTCATTGTAGTAGATTGAACTGTTGTCACCCGACATCAGGATCTTTTGCACCTTACCGGCGCGGTAGAGCTCGATAGCGCCGTCAATCCGATCCTGTAAAGCTAGCGTTGGACGATCATCGGCTGTGATTCCAGCCCCGGGAACGAGGGCAACCTGGGCAGAGGGAACCGAGGCGAGATCGAAAGTACTATCCTTGGTACTGATCACCATAGCGATCCGTGGAAGTCCAAGCACGATCAGGGCGATACAGGCAAAAATATCGAGGACCTTAATGAATTTCTTCATCGGGATTATTTCGTCAGCAGATCTGCCAACCGGACGCCGCTGGCAGCCAGGAGCTCGCGTAAAGTGGTGTAAGCGCTGTCTGGCAAAGGTTCAAGCGCCGCGATTTCATAATGCAACGCGGTGCTTAGCTGAGCCTTGCCGGCGTCTGAACGCGCATGATCGCGCAGAAAGTCCGAGACGCGCGATTGCAGGCTGAGGTCCACCTGGGGAGTGAAAGAAAGATTGAGGTTGGGTATGACAGGCGGAGACATCCAAAGGATGGGCAGTTTTTCAATCACTTCGGGTAGGTCGGTGATAACTTCGGAAGACGTACGCGGGTCTGCCGAGATGGCATAAGTTGCTGCGTAACTGCAGATGCCTTTGATGTAGAGAGCACGAATGCTGGCACTGTACGAAAAGGTTTGTACTGGTTTGAGGGTTGGGATATTGTCTAGATTAAAGTAGCCCAGTGGCACCCAATACCCAGCCAGGGAGTTTTCTTCCGTCAGGCAGCCGCGCAACCCGGAAAGTTGTGCAAGGGCAACATTGGCCGCTGCTGTTGAGCTGTGAGTTCCTATGTCAAAGTAGGACACAAATTTACTGTCGCTATGACCCAGGAATTGCACTCCATAACCCGTGACACCCAGGTGGTTGCTTACGAGCAGCGCTGTGGCAAGCCCTTTTTGCGATGCGAGCAGGTATTCGACCGGTTGCAGCCAGGCGAACTGTACCTGCTGGCGCTGCAAGGCGAATTCGAGCTCTTGATACGTGTTGTAAAACCGACCGACGACGGTCATTTGGAGATGCCCGCCGAGCAGTGAGGCCAGATCGCTGAAAGCTGATTGCTGCTCTGCCGAGGGGGAAGGATCCACCTGCGCAATGACAAGCGGGTTCTCAAGCGACCCGAGCGCTGCCGGGGTGGGCGTAAAAGTGGGCATGGCGGTCGGGTAACCGGCATCCGGGGTGGAGGTCGTGAAGTCGTGCGAGAGAGTTGGGACTGGCCTCACCCCCACGCCACAGGCAGTGATTGCCAGCAATCCGAGCAGAACCAAACCCAGAAATGATTTGCGCATGTCAGGCATTTCTGAATTTTACCTTATTTCAATCGTAGCACTCCAGGGGTATGTTAAAATCGAGAGAAAGTCCGGAGGTAAAAATGGAAATTACCCTTGTGAAGGTTGAAAAGCCTGAAGCGATCAATTTTGTGCTCGGGCAGTCGCATTTTATCAAAACGGTTGAGGATGTCCACGAAGCCTTGGTGAGTACCGTGCCTGGGATTAAGTTTGGGCTGGCTTTTTGCGAAGCGTCAGGCGCTTGCCTGGTGCGTTGGACCGGCACAGATGACGAAATGATCCGGCTGGCAAAGGAAAACGCGCTGGCGATCGGCGCTGGTCACAGCTTTATCCTGTTTTTGGGCGAAGGTTATTACCCGATCAATATTCTCAAGACCCTCCAAAATGTGCCGGAGATCTGTGGATTCTACTGCGCCACAGCCAACCCGACCGAGGTGATCGTCATGGAAACTGAACTCGGGCGAGGCATCATGGGCGTGGTGGACGGTTTCGCGCCAAAAGGTGTTGAAGACGAAGAAGGGATAGCCTGGCGGAAGGGCTTCCTGCGGATGATCGGATATAAATCTTAGATCAGGCTTCGCGTAGAGCGAGCCCCAACTGCGCGATCATTCCCAAGACAGCCTTGCCGCGATGGCTGAGGATATTTTTGGTGTCAGGATCGAGCTCAGCCATGGTCTGGTTGGTACCATCCACTAAAAAGATTGGATCGTAACCGAAGCCGTTCTCCCCGCGAAACTCTTGTATGATCTCACCCTTGCAGACCCCATGACTGGTGAGTATGGCACCCTGACGGCTGAGAACTACCACTTCGCAGTGAAATGCGGCTCGCCATGGACGGGGGAAATCCTTCAGGCGCTGTAAAAGATACAGGCAGCGATCGTGGCTGGTGGCGTTAGGGTCCGGGAGGAAGCGGTGCGAGTGGATTCCCGGAGCGCCGTTGAGTGCTTCAACTTCCAGCCCGGAATCATCCGCAAGAACCTGGAATTCCCCATCCTGCCAGTAGGCTTCAGCTTTAAGGCGGGCATTCTCGAAGTAAGTATTTCCACTCTCCTCTACGTCATTGAACAGACCGAACTCGCCAGGCGTTTGGAGAATGACGCCGTAAGGAAGAAAGATTGATCGAAACTCTTCGACTTTGTGGGGATTATTGGTGGCGAGCAGCAAAGTTTGGGTCATGGTTCCTGAGTAAGGTTTTAAGAGCAAATCAATTCTGGAATGTTATAATCAAAGCAAGATTTGTGAATTGTAACTTACTATGGAAAAAATACATCATCCCCTACGCACTAACATTGGATACTTTTTCAACAAACCCATCGGATTTTTCCACGATTTTGAAATGGAAAATCCGGAGGTCTTCATCGAACCTGACCTGCAGCTTTACAACCTGAGCGGTCGGTATACTTTTTCGCGCACGCGCGAGGGATTGCTCTTGCAGGCTACTTTCGAAGCTGAGGTCGACAGTCAGTGTAACCGCTGCCTCGATCCATTCCGGGCGAAGCTTTCGACGAAATTCGAGGAGCTTTACATTTTCGAAAGCCGTACGCAAGATGAGTTTGATGATGAAGAAGTCGTGCCCGAGGATGGCTATATTGACCTAGGAAGACCCATCCGGGACTATCTTCTGCTGGATCTGCCCATCAACCTTGTCTGTAAGCCGGATTGCAAGGGGATATGCGTGGAGTGCGGCGTAAACCTGAACCGCGAGACCTGCGAGCATACTGACAGCCGGATCATTTTCGATTAATCTAAACAGACGTTTGATACCTTGCGATGGATGATAAAATTATCCATCGATTTTTTTTGTGAGGAGTTTTGCCATGACTGAGAATATTTTGGTCGCAATTGCCTGGCCTTATGCCAATTCGGATATCCACGTTGGGAATATCACCGGCTCGCATCTGCCGGGAGATATCATAGCCCGGTATCACCGCCTGCGCGGGCGCAATGTGTTGATGGTCAGCGGTTCTGATTCGCATGGTACAGCCATCACGATCAAGGCAGACCAACTTGGGAAGTCTCCGGAAGAGATCTACAAGCACTATCATCCGCGTTTCATCGAGCTTTTCAAGAAACTTGGCATCAGTTACGACATTTTCACCTCCACTCACACCGAAAATCACTTCGATGTGGCGCAAAAGGTCTTCCTGACCCTGCTTGAAAATGGCTACCTGAAAACCAGTGTGTCCAAACAATGGTACAGCACAACTCTTGGGAGGTTTCTGCCAGACCGCTACGTGGAAGGCACCTGCTACATCTGCGGTAATACGGATGCCCGCAGCGATCAGTGCGAAAAGTGCGGCAATGAGCTCGAAGCAGAGAAGTTGATCGAGCCGCGTTCGAAGGTGGATGGTTCCACCCCGGAGCTACGGGAAACCGAGCACTTTTTCCTGGACCTCTCCTCTTTGGAACCCCAAATTGAGGATTTTCTGAAGGCGCGCGAAAGCTACTGGCGACCCAACGTACTCAGGCAATCCCTGGGGACGATCCAGTCGGTTGGGCTTAAGCCGACATCCATCACGAGGGATCTCGACTGGGGCATCCCGGTGCCGCTTGCGGACTGGAAGGGCAAGAGCCTCTATGTGTGGTTCGAAGCCGTGATGGGCTATCTCTCTTCTGCGATCGAGTGGTCCAAACTGACAGGGAATCAGGATGCCTGGCGCGACTGGTGGATCGATCAAA
>ERZ1645192.2805-NODE-2805-length-14366-cov-5.462581_pt1 | contig 14366 bp, 12 predicted proteins | sample MGYA00575354_ERZ1645192 | MGnify/ENA primary metagenome ERZ1645192 (study PRJEB40844, sample SAMN11349763) | freshwater sediment metagenome | isolation source: river sediment | host: Sediment | place: India: Faizupur Khadar , New Delhi | collected 2017-02-21 ... | reverse complement strand
ATTTGATAAAGCGGAATCGAAGGGCCAATTACGGTTACATCCTCACCTAAGGTCCTTTGAATTGTCTCTTTCAAAGTCACAATGGTGTCATCGAGTTTTTCTTCATCACTTGAACTAAGGGAGATTTGTAGCAAATACGTAAATGGTGGATTTTTGCCTAACTTACGATATTGCATTTCGGTTTGATAAAATTTGGGATAATCTTGCCGACTTGCATCGGTAATCGCATAGTGTAACGGAAGCGTGGTTTGTATAATCGCCCGTCCACTTAATTCGGCCCGTCCTGAACGACCCACCGCTTGCATGATGAGTTGAAACGTAGACTCACTTGATCGATAGCTTGGAATCGCTAAACCGGCGTCAGCATTGATGACACCGACAAGGGTGACTTTGGGGAAGTCATGACCTTTGGCAATCATTTGCGTGCCGACTAAAATATCCGCTTCATGATTAGCGAATTGGCCTAAGGTTTTTGTCATTCTTGTTCGTTCCTTTGCCACATCACTATCAAGGCGAAGAATTCGCGCTTGTGGATAGATTTTTTGCAGTTGTTCAACCGCTCTTTCGGTACCAAAGCCATTCATTTTTAGATGAGATTCATGACACTCCGGACATTCATGAATCATCGGTTCTTGATGCCCGCAGTGATGGCAGCGTAAAAGTTGATTTTCGCGATGGAAAGTCAGGGTTAATCCACACTCAGGACAGTGGGCAACATAGCCACAATTGCGACAATTGATATACCCGGCATAACCGCGACGATTGACCAGTAAAATCGCTTGTTCATTTTTGACTAATATATCGTCAATCGCTTGTAAAAGTACATTGGAAAAATAGACCGATTGTTTCGAGACATTTTTATAATTTAGCATGTCAACGATTTGCGTGTGAGGCAGCGGTTGACGATTAATTCTTTGGTTTAAAATAACATGACCATATACGCCTTTTAATGCTCTTGATCGCGTTTCCAAACTAGGAGTTGCGCTTCCTAAAACGATTTTCGAGTTGTACGTTTTTGCGCGCATTTCTGCAATCGTTAAGGCATGGTAAAACGGCACATCTTCTTGCTTATAGGTTGAACTATGTTCTTCATCAATCACGATTAAACCAATGTTAGCTAAGGGGACAAAAACCGCACTACGAGCGCCAATTACAACGCGGACTTCACCACTGGCAATGCGGCGATATTCATCATATTTTTCCGCCGCGGTTAATTCACTATGAAAGAGGGCTACTTTCGTATCAAAACGGGTTAAGAAATACTTAACCATCATCGGAGTTAAGGCGATTTCTGGCACAAGAATTAAGACATTTTTACCCGTTTCAAGCGTCTTCTCAGCTAGGCTTAAATACACTTCCGTTTTACCACTTCCAGTCACACCTTCAAGTAAATAGGTTTGTTTGGTTCCATAGTAAATCGCATGGACGGCATTCATTTGATCATCGGTTAAAGTCGGGGCTTTTTCATTTGAAAACTCTGGCAATTTTAACCGCATTTTTTGTTGCTTTATTTCTTTGACCATTCCGAGAGAAATTAACTTATTGACAATGCTAGGAGAAAGCTCAGTCTTCTTGACTCGTCCTTTGGATTTGATGACCTCAAACACTTCTAGTTGGCGTTTTGTCAGTCCATCAGGTTGAGCCTTCTCTTGCGGTTCAATGAATGATTCATAGGCAATTTTTGCTTCTTTTAGTGATGATCGAGCCGGTCTTAGTGAAGGCGGAAGCATCGCGTGGAGCACGCTAATCATCGGTGCAAAATAATAAGAAGCAACATTGTCTGCTAGCTCGACTAGTTCATCATTTAGAATTGGGGCGTGATCAATAACCTCATCAATAAACCGTAACTCATAACCGAGTTCTTGTTCGAGTGCCGATTTTGATTTAGTCGTTGATTCAACTTTTGTCACATAGCCAACGAGTTGTTGACGATTAAAGTTGATAAACACGCGCACGCCAACTTGAATATCTCCTTCATGCAAATATGAAAAAGGGCGATTTAAACTCGAGATTGAATGTTGGACTAACACTTCAATAATGTACATTTAATCACCCTTTTCTAATTATTTCATGCGTTCAAGAATAATGTGTTTAATCTCGTTAGCGCAACGATCCAAGTCGTCATTGACGACTCGGTAATCGTATTCATTTTGGCGCGAGATTTCTAATTCAGCGCGAGCAAGACGGAGTCGAATCTTTTCGTCACTATCCGTTTTTCTTCCACGAATGCGTTGTTCGAGTTCTTCAAATGAGGGGGGGAGAATGAAAATCGAAAAAGCGTCTTTCCCGCGGTATTTATCCATGATTTGTTTGGCCCCATTGACTTCGATTTCAATAAAGACATTTTTTCCTTCTTCAAGGAGTTTTTCAACATAGGCCCGCGGTGTCCCATAATAGTTATCTACGAACTTAGCCCATTCGAGCAATTCACCCTTGGCGATTTTTTCTTCAAACGTTTTTGGGTCAACAAAGAAATATTCCACACCATTTTGTTCTTGTCCCCGCGGTGCACGGGTTGTCATCGAAATTGAAAATACTAAATTCAACTCCGGATCATTAATAATACGTTCACGGATTGAACCCTTGCCAACACCCGAGGGACCACTCATGATAATTAGTAAACCTTTTTTCATATTTTCTATCCAATTCTAATATACAAAGTAATGCTATTATTATACATATTATTTAGCGATAGATTAAGGTAAAATATAAATACAATGCAAAAGGTTAATTATCCCGTTATTGTTCATCTAGTTGAGAAAATGAACCAGGCAATCAGTGGCTTATATTTTCAACGTTTAACGATGCTGAGTCCTTGTGATTTTGTCCTTACTTTATCGCAAAAAAACACCCACTTAGTCATTAGTCTTAATCAATCCAATCCATTCCTAGATGTCGTAAACGACAAAATCGACTATCCAAGAAATGATCATGAATCCCATCTTGTCACCATCATTCGTCACCACCTTGAAAAGGGGAAGATCACCGATATTCACTACATTGAAGGACAAAAAGTCGTCGTTATCAGCATTGAAAAGCATTATGAAAATCTAACCATCAAGCCTTATAAAATCTATCTTGAATTGATTGTCAATCATGCTAATTTAATTGTTTGCGATCAGGATAATATCATTCAAGCTCTTTATAAAGCAAGCAAAGATTTTAGTGGTGAACGCATTTTAAGAATCAATCAAACCTATCAACTTCCGCGAATAAAAACGCCATTTTCAGGCATAAATGAGACGGTCGAATTAGGTCAACTCTATCATGATTATCTAGGCGAATATTCGCAACAAATTAAGAAAAACAATTTCACGAGTCTCTACACCAAAATCACAGTTACGCTTGATCGGCTCAAGAGTAAAAAAGTAAAAATACTTGAAGAATTATCGAATCTTATTGATGAAGAATCGGCCCGTTTGTATGGGAATCTATTACTTACGAATCAACCTGAAATTAATGGAAATTTACTTGAATTTGATGGCGTTACCATTCCCGTCAATCCTGACTTCGATGCTATCAAAAATGCCAATCTCTGGTTTAGTCGTGCCAAGAAGGTTAAGGCGACGAAACTTGCCAAACATGTTCAATTAGACTTAATCGAAAGTGAACTCAACTATTATCACGATTTATCACTGCTTCTTCCGAAGATGAATCACGATGAGTTACTAGAAGTTGAAGTTGAGTTAGGCATTAAAAACATCAAAAACTTCAAACACCAAGATACCAAAAGCTTTAAACCTTACTATCTTATCTATGATAATGTTAAAATTGCCTTTGGTAAAAATAACCTCCAAAACGATTACTTAACCTTTAAACTTGCGAATAAAACCGATACATTTGTTCACATTAAAAATCTTCCAGGGAGTCATATTATCATCTTTCATCCGCATCCAAGTGATGACCTATTCGATTATGCCACTCAACTTGGCCTATATTTAGCCGGTGTCCCTTCAGCAGAATTCACTTACGCCAAGCGCAAGGACATAAAAAAAGGACCTTTCCCTGGAAGTGTCCTTCTACCAAATGCTAAGAGTATCTTTCAACGAAGAAATCCTCACTTAAGCTTTGATCAGTCGATGATTAAACGTTTTTAATCGTCCAATTCTAAAGGATCCACTTTGAGAATTTCATGATCACTGAGATTGAAGAATTTTTGTTGTCTTAAGACTTCATAACTCACAATCGCCACACTATTTGAAAGATTGAGGCTACGGGCGTTGGCCACCATTGGAATCCTCAGTAATTTATCTTTATGTTGTTTGAGAATGTCATGAGGAATCCCTTTATCTTCAGACCCAAACATTAAATAAAAGTCATGACTGATGTCGCTAAAGTCATAATTTGAATAGGCTTTATTCGCATATCGAGTCACATAATATATATCTTTATTGCCATGAATTTGGTTAAATTTATCATAGTTGTCGTAATACTCATACGGCAGCCGACTGATATAATCCATCCCTGCCCGTTTCAAACTTTTTTCATCCAAACTAAACGGAAGCGGACCAATAATATGAAGATGCGCGCCTAACGCCATCGCTGTTCGCATAATGTTGCCAGTGTTCGCCGGAATAAGTGGTTGATATAAAACAATATGTAGCATAGATGAATCCTTTTATTTTCTAGTCTATATTAACACTTTTTCCCGCATTCCACTATAATTAGACTATGGAAAAAATCAGACAAGAAGTCTTAACCTTTCACATTGAAAAAGCCTTAAACAAGAAGGTTTCTTCGCTTTTATTTATGGCAAATGGCATCTCGAATTATAACTACTTGGTTAACGATCAAACGGTTGTTAAATTCAAGGAAACAAGCCTTGCTAAATTTAATTCGCTTATCCTAGAAGAGCAGATTGCCACCGCGCTTTTTAGCCTTAATCTGACACCACGACATCAATTTTACCCTGACCTCATTGCGGTCGATTATCTTCCAAATGTCGCTCATTTAACAAAAGACAATTATGCCCGGTACTTACCACAATTAATTACAGCCATCAAAACAATTCATGGCCTAAAAGTAGAAACAGATCATCACTTCGATATGTTTGCTCGACTTGATTACTACAAGCAAACATCGGGAATGACCACTTCTTTATCCGATGAGAAAAACGTGATTGAGACCGCGAAAGCCTTTTATGAGTCTAGCCAAAAAACGATGGCACATAATGACTTAGTGAATGGCAATATCCTAATCGATAACGGCCAGATTAAACTCATCGATTTTGAATATTGTGGTCTCAACGATCCTGATTTTGATGTCGTGTCTTTTTTAAGTGAAAACGCCTTTGTCGACGACGAGGTCAAGACTCACTTTCTTCGTGAATATTATCAAAATTGTCCGCTCCCAGAACAAAAACTTAACGCCTATTTTCGCTTTGCTGACCTCTTATGGTATTACTGGGCACTATTTGCCTACAAACAAACAAAAAGAGCAATCTTTTTAGAGATTGCCCATGCTAAGAAGTCGAGTTATTGTCGTTAGTCTTTTTTGAACTTAATTTTATAGTTTTCGATCGCTTCACTAATCATTTCAAGTGCGCGGTCACGATCTTGGACTTGGTGAACAACGGTTTGTTTACCTTCAAGCGTCTTATACACTTGGAAGAAATGACGAATTTCTTGGAATAAGTGATCAGGGAGTTCATTGATGGAACGATATTTTGCATAGGTGGGATCGGTTTCACAAATGGCAATGATCTTTTCATCAATTTCACCCGAGTCAATCATCTTAATCGCTCCGATAGGGATACATTTCACGATTGTCATCGGAAGCATCGGTTGCGATGAAAGGACCAACACATCTAAGGGGTCGTTATCATCCGCATAGGTTAAAGGAATAAAGCCATAGTTTTGCGGATAATGGGTCGAAGTATAGAGGACGCGGTCTAACTTTAATAAACCGGTTTCTTTATCGAGTTCATATTTACTGGAACCCCCTTTAGGGATTTCAATAATCGCCGCAAAATGTTCAGGCGTTACGCGTTCAGGGTTAATGTCATGCCAAATATTCATAGTTATTACCTCACTAGATTATTCATACGTTCAATCGAGCAGTGCTAATATATCGCATCTTTAAGGATATAGCAAGAGCCCGGACTAGAATCACGTAGACTATCTTAGCCGAAACGAAGCGATAAATCTAGAGTGTTATCACCAAACGAGGGAAAAGCGCTTACCGCTAGTTGACCAACTTTAGGTTAAACGATGCCATTCTCTTTTTATTATATATAATAACTAAATTACTTTTAATCTCGCTCGGTTTTATTTATAATAATCTCACGTATAAAAAACGTCCCCATAATTTAAAAGCTTATCTAAGGAGGTTTTATGAGTTTTAAGATTACATTTAACGGTGAACAAAAAACATTTACTAAACCAGTAAAGGTGTTCACACTTCTTCACGACAATCACAACTTCTATTGTGCATTGGTCAACAATCGTGTCCGCGAATTGACCTATGAAATCACAGCAGATTCTGTCGTCGAACCCCTCACACTCACTCATTCCGAGTCAGTGCGAATTTACCAAACATCGCTCCGTTACCTGGTCGCGATGGCGATGAGTCGGATTAGACCCGAGATTAAGATTCGTTTTTCCTATAACGTTTCGCGTTCAATCTTTATTCAAATTCTGAATGAAGGCATCCGGGCGGACCGTGAACTTGTCCACGAACTTGAACAAGAAATGCACCGACTAATTGAAGCGGATATCCCATTTATTCGCGAAAAAATCACCGTTGAGGAAGCGGCGAAAATTTATGAAGAACGTGGGTTTGATGACAAACTCGAAGTCTTAAAATATCGTCCTGAAAAAACGGTCCATATGTACGAATGTGATGGCTATTTAAATTACATGTACGGCTTTATGGTCCCTTCGACTGGTTATCTCAAACAATGGATTCTCAAGCCCTATAGTCCGGGTATGTTACTCCAATATCCACGGAGTGAAACCAAGGGTTTAATCCCTGAATTTAAGGATGCTCCTACCTTTGGCAAAACGCTCAAGCAATCGCACGCTTGGTCGAAAAAAGCGGGACTAGAAAGTGTGACAGGGATCAACCGTTACATTGAAACCGGTCATGAAATTGATTTAATCAATATTTGTGAAGCCCGTCACTATCAACAACTCAGTGAACTTGGCGAAAAAATCGTTGAAGATTCCGACACCATCCGTTTAATTTGCATCGCCGGTCCAAGTAGCAGTGGCAAAACCACTTTCGCGAACCGTCTTCGTATCGAATTAATGAGCCGTGGTCTTCGTCCCATCCGTCTCTCCATCGATGACTATTACCTCCCACGCGGGATGGCCCCATTAGATGAAGATGGAAAACCTGATTTAGAATCTATCTACGCGCTTGATATCGAACTCTTTAACCAAAACATGCTCGATCTCATCAACGGGGAAAAGGTTCAACTGCCAAAGTTTGATTTCCACACCGGTAAACGTATCCCAGGCCGTGTCTTACAAGTCGCGGAAGATCAACCAATCATTATCGAAGGAATTCACGCGCTGAATGAACAATTAACCACGTTAATTCCCAAGCACCAAAAGTTCAAAATCTATATTGCGCCACAAGCTCAAATTAACCTAGATGATCAAAACCCCATTTCCTTAACTGACTTACGACTTCTTCGTCGGCTCGTCAGAGATAAGAAATTTAGAAATGCCAGTGCCGTTGAAACGATGTCGATGTGGCCAAGTGTCCGTAAGGGTGAATTTACTTGGATCTATGACAACCAAGAAGGTGCTGACTACGTCTATAACTCAGTCTTAAGTTATGAACTTCCTGTCATGCGTAAACACGCACTTCCACTGCTTCAAGAAATTGATCGTGAAAGTGAATATTGGCCCTTAGCCGAACGCTTAATCCGGATGTTAAAATACTTCGTTGACCTCGATGAAGAATGGATTCCATCCAACTCGCTCATGCGTGAATTCGTCGGTGGCAGCTGCTTCCAAGACGTCTAGAAATAACAACTGACATAAAAAAGAAAACTACGTTCCTACGTAGTTTTTTTTCTTGACCGCTGGTAGCGACCCAACTCTTTTTGTTGAATCTTTTTCATTTCAAGATAGTAGAGTGATCGCACTTGATCGTAATGATGTTTTTCTTGTTCACTTAGAAGCGAGAAGTAAGCAACTCGGAACACATTTTCAAGTCGGAAGAATGAATCATAGAGATTTAATAAAGTAATAACGGCAAAGTAGTCGCGCCGTGAATAAATGAGCAGCGGGGAACTATGATTGACTTCACTCGCCATTTGATAGGTTTTATTATATTCTTCGAGACCGGCATGGAGTTGGAGACCATCGCGGAAATTGAGTTTAAGTGTCTCTTTCGTAATTGAGGGAAGGAAGCGGAGCCAGCCATATTCGATAAATTTCTTCGTGTCCTTACTTTTCAAATCATAATCACGCATGATTGATTTGATTTCGAGAAAGATTTCATCACAGACTTCCAGGGGTAAGACTTTATTATAGGCATCGCCATAACGCATGTGTTGAAGATAGCCATTAATGAGCGGCGCACCATTTTTAGTTAATATAATCAGGGTGGCTTCTAATTCATGCATCGTCCGCCAGGTTGTAAACGCTTCGGTTTCAAAGCCATTGGTTAAAAGCGTCGTAATCGCTTTAACTAAACTAAAAGCCTTATTGAGCATGTCAATAATCAGCGTTTTCGATGGTTCTTGCTTCTTAAATAATTCGAGTTTTTTTAAGATAAAGTTTGTAAAAACATTGATCGTGGAAATTGGTGGGTAAAACTGTGTCACTAAGCGACGATGATCATATTTAAAATGGACATCGGCCGCATATTTGTCAACGACACTGTTGACTAAAAGAGCGATAAACGTTTCATCGTTCAAGGTTTTTTCAACATCATCAATTCCGTCTAAACGATAAATATAATCATTGACCAGATATAAGACCAAGCGAACATTATCGATGCTTTGTAACGTATAATTGGGGTTTTGTTGAGCAATCATATCATAGATATCAAGAACTTCAAGATAACGTTCAAAAAGATAGGTCGTATCGACCCGTTCGGTATAGCCTAATCCTTTGACTAAATTAGAAAACTCTTCTGTCGTTAATGCTTGATATTTACGTTCCATAAAATAATGTTACCATACTTAGACTTTATTGCATCTTTTTCCCCAAAAAAACGCGGATAAAAAAACGATTAGTTGCCCACTAATCGCTTTGACTTAAAGAAATTATTCTTGGCTAAAAGATTGGGTGGCTTTAACCGCTTTTTTCCAACCTCGGTAGAGTTGATCACGGACATCACTTGTCATCTTTGGTTTATAAACGGTTCCCTCATACTTAAGTTTTTTGATTTCATTGATTGATGAGAAAAATCCTGTTTCAAGACCCGCGAGGAATAAAACGCCTAGACTTGTGGTTTCCATGATTTTAGCGACACGAATTTGACAATCGAGTAAATCAGCTTGAAATTGCATCAAATACCCATTAGAAGTCGCACCGCCATCGACTTGGAGACGTTTCAAATCAATCTTAGAGGCTTCTTCCATCACAGAGAACACATCTTTTGTTTGGTAGGCAATCGATTCAAGTGTCGCACGAATAAATTCACTTTTTGAGGTCGCTCGCGTTAAGCCAAAAACAGCCCCTCTTGCTTTATCATCCCAATAAGGTGTCCCTAAACCCACAAAAGCGGGCACGACATAGACGCCATCATTTTTACAGGCTTTGCTCGCTTCTTTTTCACTATATTTCGCTGTACGAATGAGTTGCATTTCGTCACGAAGCCATTGGACGGCTGCACCTCCAACAAAGACACTACCCTCAAACGCATAGGTGACTTTGTTGCCAATTTGCCAGGCGACGGTTGTTAATAAACCACCCTTTGCTAGACAAGGTTTGGAGCCAATATTCATCAGCATAAAACAACCGGTTCCATAGGTATTTTTACTATCCCCTTTATCCAAACACAAATGGCCAAATAACGAGGATTGCTGATCGCCAGCGACCCCGGCAATTGGGACTGGCACTTTTAAAAACTCGCAATGACCAAAGGTGTGACTTGAGGGAAATACTTTCGGTAACATCCCTGAAGGAATATTGAATAACGCTAATAAGTCACGATCCCATTGACGATCAAAAATGTTAAAAAGTAAGGTGCGTGAGGCATTCGATATATCGGTCGCATGAACGCGGCCATTGGTTAATTTATAGATAATCCAACTATCGACGGTACCAAAGAGAAGCTCACCCCGTTCTGCCCGGGCTTGGCCATCTTTGATATGGTCCAAAATATAGCGAATTTTTGAGGCACTAAAATAAGGATTAATTAGTAACCCAGTTTTGTTAAAGATAAAATCTTTCTTTGTTTCAAGGGCATCACAATAGGAAGCGCTTTGGCGACTTTGCCATACAATCGCATTATAGACCGGCATCCCCGTTACTTTATCCCAAACAATGGTCGTTTCACGTTGATTGGTAATGCCGATACTATCGACATCCTCTAATGAAACGTTCGCAGTAATCAAGACTTCGTTGACAACGGCGAGCACACTAAGCCAGAGTTCAAGCGCATCAGTTTCGACATAGGAGGGAGCAGGGTAGAGACATTTCACATCTTTAAATGCGCTATGAACAATTTGTCCGCTTTGATTAAAAAGAATCGCACGGGTTGAGGTTGTTCCTTGGTCAATTGTTAAGATGTATTTTTTCATACTACTTCCTCTTCATGAATTTTTCGATATCGTCAATTTCTTTAATAATTTCGCTCGATAGGTTTTGAGCCCCACTTGTGGTGACGAGCACATCATCTTCAATGCGAATGCCAATGCCAAGATTAGCAAAATAGAGCCCTGGTTCAACCGTAATCACATGCCCGGCTTCGAGTTTAAGTTCGCGTAAGCATTGATCATGTGTATCAAGACCAAGGTGATGACTCACATTGTGGTAGTAGACTTTGGAAATATCTTCTTTCTTTTGAAGTAGTCCTGCTTCGACAAGTCGTGAAGACATAAATTCAATCGTAAATGCTTGGAGTTCGGCGATGGTTAAGCCCGGACGAATGAAACTAATCACCGCTTTATTGGCGGCCAAAACGATTTCATAAAGTTGACGTTGAAGTGGATTAAACAAGCCATAGACGGGGTAAGTTCGAGAAATATCGGCATTATAACCCGTTAAATTTGCCCCTAAATCAAGAAGGAGTAAATGGCCATCTTGCATTTTACTATCTAAGTCTGGATAGTGTAAAATTGTCGCATTTTTACCACTCGCTGCAATCGTTGGGAACGATAACTTAGCTCGTTGATCTTTAATAATATATTCAAACTGATTCGCAATTTGATATTCATACATGCCATCTTTAATCGATTTCATTAATATTTGCAAAGCTTTATTTGTCAGTTTGATACTCTCTTTAAGGGCTTTGACTTCATCTTCGGACTTGATCATCCGTAATTTCACGATGTCTTGAAAGATGTTTTCAACCGGATGTTTAAACTTCTTTTCGAGGTCAAGTTTATATTCTTCGGTTGTGACTTTCTTGGCGATATAAAGTTCAGGTTCAAGATCAAGGAAAACATGGTCAATCATGCCATAAGTAGAGTTATTTGTTAACAAATCAAACACTTTACTTTCAAGATGATTACCAAAAAGAATGCCATTCACACCACTGAGTTCGCTAGCTTGTTCGGGTTTGAGTTTTCGCCCCACCCACTTTTCTTTCGTTTCATCAATGGGGTCGATAAATAAATAGGTATAGCGTTCTTGATTGATCTTCGCCACAATTAAAGCGCTATTTTCTTGTTTAATCCCGGTAAGATAGAAAAAGTTCGTATTCACTTGGAAGGGATACTCACTATCGGCACTTGCCTTATGAGCAATACCAGAAAATAGGATGACAACACTATTATCAGGAATAATGTCCATCAGTTTTTCACGACGTTTAATAAAGTTTTCTTTTTTCATTATTTGGATCCTCTTTTTACCACAATTTGGGCGATTTTAGCGAAGTCATCGAGATTGACCTCTTGATATTTGCCTTGGTCGAGTAGTTTGACATTATTGGGGATTAATTTGACTTCACCAAGGAGCGGAACCCCCAGTTTTGTTTCGATTAGTTCTCGACTACTTTCGCCATAGATATAGATTTTTTCATCACATTTTGGGCATTCTAGGTAGGCCATGTTATTGACTGCCCCGAGCACAGGGACATTAAGTTTCTTCGCCATGTTGATCGCCTTCTTGACAATGGTTCCAACCATATCTTGTGGGGTCGTAACGATGATGAGACTATCTAGCGGAAGGGATTGCATGGCCGTAATCGCCACGTCACTCGTGCCGGGAGGGAAATCGACGAGTAGATAGTCTAATTCGCCCCAGTTAACAATGTTAAAAAACTGTTTGATTAAATCACTGACGAGTAAGCCTCGCCAAATGAGCGGGTCTTCATTATCATCTAATAGCATCGCTGAAGAGATGATTTTAATCCCATTATCTTCGACGACATAGGGATAAATTGCATTCTTGTCGCCAAAGGCTTTGGCTTTCACGTTAAACATATGAGGAATAGAAGGGCCCGTAATGTCGGCATCTAAAATACCAACATTAAACCCTAATTGGGCAAGACTTAAAGCCAGTAAACCAGTTGTATAAGATTTACCGACTCCGCCTTTACCAGATATGACACCGATGAGCTTTTGCACATGGCTATTTTCGTTTGTTTTTTCTTTTGTTACTTGTCGTTGCATGACGATACCTCTTTTCTTAGTAACTTGGCTTGACTAACGGCGACAGGCTGGGGATGAATCAGATCGTTGATCACGAGATTAATAGGGGCATTGAAGCGAAGATAAACTTCCTCGTCCAAATACTTTTTTTCAACCCATTCGATCCCCAACTTATTGAATAAGTACTCAATTTGACTCAAATTAGCACTTTTGATTGTTGTCTCATAAATCGTACTCGGAATGACTTCAAATCTCTCGGTGTTTAGTAGCGCTTGTTTTGCCGCATCAACATAGGTTCGTAAGAGTCGACCAGCCCCTAGCTTAGTCCCGCCAAAATAACGAACGACGATTAGCCCGATTTGATCAAAGGCTAAGGTGTTAATTAGTTCAAGTAAAGGACGACCAGCGGTGCCACTTGGTTCCCCATCATCGCTACTTTTACTCATATGGCCAAAGCGATAGGCATAGGGGTAATGACGTGCACCTGGGTAGGCTTTGATCACGCTTTTTTTAAACTCGAGAAACGCTATTTCATTATCAATGGGGGCAACACAAGCAATAAACCGTGATTTTTCGACGATGATTTCTTGTTTGGTTGTTTGAGCAATAACAAAAGTAGCCATGGTTTAATTTTAGCACTATAAATTATATTTCAAAATATAATAATACTAACGTAAATGATAAAGTTTGCTATAATCTTACTATGATTGAAAATCACGAAAATAACTACGAAATCTATGACAATATTCCCTCAAATCAAACTCCGCCAGTAAATGCGGAAGTTTTTGATGACAATTATGATCGTAACCCTAAAATTAAAAGCCATATCATCCAAGACATTGGCTTAATCCTTCTTGGTACAATCGGGCTTTATTTTGTCAATTTTCTCATTACCGTCATTGCCCTTCAAATCTATCGTGCCCAAGGGTTTAGTGATGGGGCGATTCGCACATATCTAGAAGGATTTGAGTTTTTAAGTTTCACGAACTTCATCCAATATACGACGCTCTTTGTCCTGGGCACACTTGTTATTTATCTTGGTAAAACGCTCATTCCTCTTTTAAGAGATTTTAAAAAGTTTCGCACGTATTTATATGGGATCGGTTTTGGTTTACTCGCCATCTTTACAAGTATTGCCTATAATGGCATCATCGGCTTTATCTTCCCGGACCTTGGTAGTAATGACAATCAAAATGCTGTCGAAGCTGTCATTAAAATTCATCCTTTATTATCGCTTATTTGGATCCCGTTTCTTGGGCCCATTGTTGAAGAATTCACCTATCGCTTTGGCTTGTTCAATGCTTTAAATAAAATCAATCGTATCTTTGCTTATGTCGTTGTTTCACTCATTTTTGGTCTTATTCACTTCAACTTCTTCGCCCCTAATATCGCGGTTGAACTACTCAACTTACCCCCTTATATCATCAGTGGGCTTATCTTTAGTTACATTTATGACCGTGAAAATCTTGCAACATCCATTGTCGCTCATGTCACCAATAACTTAGTGTCCTATCTGGCCATGATTTTTTACATGATTACCCAATGAAAAACAAATTAATTCTTAATTCCTTTTATTTAAAGCTGATCGCGATGGTCGTGATTCTATTGGATCACGTTGGTTTTATCTTTTACCAATATTTACCGGCTG
>ERZ1645192.2802-NODE-2802-length-14370-cov-6.884108_pt1 | contig 14370 bp, 14 predicted proteins | sample MGYA00575354_ERZ1645192 | MGnify/ENA primary metagenome ERZ1645192 (study PRJEB40844, sample SAMN11349763) | freshwater sediment metagenome | isolation source: river sediment | host: Sediment | place: India: Faizupur Khadar , New Delhi | collected 2017-02-21 ... | reverse complement strand
CCTGTCGGACGCAGGAGGGCAGATAGGGGCCCTTTACGGTATATACGAAGAAGATGCCGGCGTCGACATTCGCGGGCGCTTCATCATTGACCCGGACTTCGTCATCCGGGCCATGGAGGTCTTAACGCCCGAAGTCGGGCGGAATCCCGACGAGATGCTCCGCCAGATCAAGGCCTTTCAGCATGTCCGGGCCACGGGTGAAGTGACGCCTTCCGGCTGGCAGCCGGGGCAGAAGACCCTGACGCCCGGCCCCGATCTCGTCGGCAAAGTCTGGCAGGTCTGGAAACCGTAACCTGTTTTTGCGAAAGGAAGCACGGGCCCCCGTAGCCCTCCCGGCGCTATGGGGGTTTTTATCACTCTTTGTGAAAATATTTTCCCATCTTCTTGCTGTGATGGAGAACGATCCCGTTCTCGATCAGTACCCTTTCCAGAGCGGACGTTACGTCCATGAGCGAATGGAACGCCACCGGGCTTTCCGGGACGATCCCGTGGGCCTCGTTGGGCTCCGCACGCATAAGACCGCTCGACCTCGCATGCTTCGGCACGATATTCCCCTCCACGGCCGCGATACCGTCCGTCCAGAAACTCAACCGGACCTCGATCATCCGCTCCTCGTGACTGACCTTCTTTCCCGCGTCCTCTGTCTTCGACGACATACTGCCCTCCCTGTCTTCAACGCCGGTATTCCCGGTATCCCGGCCATTCAACCCGGCCTGACGGTGCGATATGCTCATAAGGCATAAGTGTCACGACCGGGGGAGCTTGTCAAGGGCAAAGAGGGCGTTGCGGGCATCCGTATGCCGTCTTATATTGATCTCATTATGGAGGCACGTTCCCGGGGGGCTGTATAACCTTTCCCCCGGGCTGCCGCGAAAGATGCTATTCTTGAAGTAAAACGGGAGGAATGCAATGGGACTGAAAGACGAGTTCAAGAAAATGGTCGCGCACCTGCAGGAAACATATCCCGTTCCCCCCATAACAGACATTTTTCTTCCCCCTTTCTCCCGGGGCGGGCAGCCGAAGGATTCGCAGTTCATGGCGATCACCCTGCAAGGGGGGGCGACCGGGATCAGCTACCTCCTGCTCCCTGACAGCAAGGAGAAAGAATACAGGGCCCTCGAACCGCGTGAACTGGCAGGGCGGTATCCGCAGGAGTTCGCCCTTGAATTCGGCGGTGAAGACCCCGTGAGGGAAATGATCGCAATGGCCTCGATCAACGCCATTTGCCAGCATGTCATGAAGGAGACGAAATTCGAGCTCGATTACGTCACCAACCCGTTGGGACTCATCACGATCGAAAAAGGGGACAGGGTCGGCATGGTCGGCCTTTTTTCCGGGCTCGTCGACAGGGTGAGAAAGGCCGGCGCCGAGCTGGTCATCATCGAAAAAAGAGAGAACCTGGTCGATAAATACCGCGATCTCCCCATCACAACGGACGTGGCAAGCCTGGCCTCATGCAGCAAGGTCCTGTGCACGAGCACGACGGTATTGAACAATTCGCTGGATGACATCCTCGGCCACTGTTCGCCGGGTGCCTTCGTGTCCGTCGTCGGCCCCACCGCCGGGTATTTCCCCGACCCGCTCTTTGCCTGCGGGGTCGATGTGCTGGGCGGGAGGGTTGTGAAGGACAGCGCGGAATTCCTCGGGCGGCTTGCCGAGAGAAAACGCTGGGAAGACAGCACGCTGAAAACCTGTTTCCAGAAAAAGACGTACAGGACCATGATCCGCAAAGGGTGACGGGTGCGGACCAGGGGAACGCCAGAGATCCTCTTCTTCACGGCGACGCCCCTCATCTTTCCTGTGGCGGATCGCGGGAAAAAGTGTTAGGAAAATACAGGCAGGATCATCAACCCGGGATACAAAGACACACAGGAATGCTGCACCCTGCTATAACCCAACGGAAAAGGAGATACGCTATGAAACTCGTTAAGGTCCTTGTTTTACTTATCGCCGTGCTTCTCATCGCCCCGGCGGCGTTCGCGCAGAATAAAGCAGCGGACAAACCGGCCGACAACATGGAGCTTCTCAAGGCCAAGATCAAGGCGGACAAGAAGTTTATCGTAGGGCAGAACATGGAGCTCACGGAATCCGAGGCGAAGAATTTCTGGCCCGTGTATGAAGCGTACCAGAAAGACCTGGATGCTCTCGATAAGAGGGTGGGCGCCATGATCAAATCCTATGCCGATGCCTGGAACGCAAAAAGCATGGACAACGAAAAGGCAAAGAAGATGGTTGACGAGATGCTGGCCATTAAGGCAGCCGACGTGAAGCTGATGAAATCATACGTGCCGAAATTGAGCAAGGCATTGCCCGCCATGAAGGTCGCACGCTACCTGCAGATCGAGAACAAGATCCGGGCGATCAGCAATTATGAACTGGCCGGAACAGTGCCTCTTATCCCCTGACCACCCGACAGCACAGATACAACGGGCCCTCATATCAAATGAGGGCCCGTTGACCCGCAAAATAACACGAATAACGGGGTTCCGCTATTCCCCGGATGACGATGAAGGCCCCGATATTTGCTTTTCGATCACGGCTTTCAGCCTGAGAGCATCTGTGTGGTCCTTTTCCATCTGGAGCACTTTGTTGCATAATTCAAGGGCCCTGTCATAGTCCCTGAGTTTGTAGTACGCGAAGGCTTTCCAGAATACAGGGTAAGCCCATTTCGGATCGCCCTTGATCGCGAGGTCATACAGAGGCAATGCCTCCTTAGGCTTTCCGGTTTGTATGAGTATGAATCCTTTCTCCGCGTAGATATCGCTTATGGGCAGCTTCGACGTATCTTTTCCCGACGTGACCAGTTCCATTGCCCTGTCAAGGTACGGCGGGGATTCCCCGAATTTTCTCTGTACGTCATAAGCGAATGCAATGCGATATGCGGTCCGGGCGTACAGGGGGTCCATGGCAAAAGACTTCTTGTAGCATTCGATCGCATCGTCATACCTCTTCACGGCGACATGCTTATCGCCTTCCGTCCTCCAATACGCAGCATCCTGCACGTTCTTGTCCTGGGCATAGACCGCCGGTACAAGCAATGCCAGGAACACCAAAACGATAAGAAAGGAATATTTTTTTCTCATATGCATGCTCCTCCAAAACGCTTAAGGTAGGGGTGGAAATACAAAGCTACCTAAAAAATACCTGATATACTTAAATTAGTAAAGATGCGGCATCGCTGATCAGGTGGACTATCAAAAAGACCGCGGGAGACCGCGGGGGCACAGGGAGGATACCATGATAGATACATTGACCAACTTCGACCGTTTTTCAAGTGTTTACCTCATCCCTGTCGGGTGGAAGGTGCTCGGCGCCATTATTCTGTGGATAGTGGGAAGCTGGGCGATCAGTATCATCGGAAACCTTTCGGGAAGGGGAATGCGGGCGCAAAAACTGGACCCCACTCTCATCAAGTACTTTGACGCCACCATCCGGGTCATCCTCAAGATCGTCCTTGTCATAGCGATCCTTTCCATCTTCGGCATCCAGACCACGTCCTTTGTGGCACTCATAGCTGCCGCCGGCATAGCTATCGGGGCCGCCTGGGGAGGCCTCCTCGCGAATTTCGCGGCTGGCGCCTTTCTCATCATTCTGAGGCCCTTCCATGTCGGCGACATGATCTCGGCAGCCGGGGTGATGGGCGATGTCAGAGAGATCGGCCTTTTCGCGACAACCATCGACACGGTGGACAATCTGCGCATCGTTGTCGGCAACAACAAGATCCTGTCGGACAACATAGTCAACTACACGACCAATCCATTCCGCCGCGTCGACCTGAAGGCACAGCTTGCCCAGGGCGTGGACCCCAATGAAGCGGCCCAGCGGCTTGCGGAGCGGGTGAAGAAGATACCCAATGTCATCGATTCCCCCGCGCCGTCGGTGGAGATACTGGAATTCAACCTCGCCGGCCCGGTCCTCGCCGTGCGGCCTTTCTGCCACAACAGTAATTACTGGCAGGTCTTCTTCGATACGAACAGGGCAATACAGGAGGTCTGTGCAACGGCGGGCTATCCGGCACCGTGGACAAACCAGGTGGTCTATCACAAACCGCTGTAGCGCCCCGGGCCTGTGCCATAAGGATTTTGCCGCCGGGTTACCGTCAAATAACACCCGGTGGGCCATTGTTGGCGATCATTTGCCCGCCAGGCGGGCCGGTTTTTCTTTATCACGGCCAGACGGGATGCGGGCCATTGGCTTAACGGGCTTTTGTAATTTGTGAAGAGCTCTCCTTCCCCACTGGACACTTCGGCGCATCTGCTATAATAAATACTATAGTGATCTTGTGTATCTCAGGCCGGCTGATACCATAAGGGGCGAGATGAAAGATCTATTCAGCAAATCAAATCGGGAACTGATCGAAGAGATCCTCACATTACAACGGACAATCAAGGACCTGGAGCACGCAGAATCGGAGCGCAGGCAAGCAGAGATGGCCCTGCGGGAAAGCGAGGAAAAATACCGCCGCCTTGTTGAAAACGCCGCCGAGGCTATATTCGTCGCGCAGGACGAAAAACTGGTCTTCGTGAACAGGGCGGCAACTCAATACACGGGTTACACCGCCTCCGAACTGACAGAAAGGCCCTTCCTCGACTTCGTTCACCACGATGATCGTGACATGGTGGTTGAACGTTACTTTCGTAGCTTGAAAGGTGAAGAAGTTCCCGTCACCTACACTTTTCGCGTCATTCGGAAGGACGGCCAGGTGCTTTGGGGAGAATTGACCTGTATCGCTATCGATTGGGGGGGCAGGCGGGCCACCCTCAACTTTATGATACCCATCACCGAACGCAAGCGCGTCGAAGAGGCATTACGGGAAAGTGAGCACATGCAGCGTACGCTGCTGGCTAATCTTCCCGCCGGTGTTATCATTGTCGATCCCGCTACCAGAACGATCGAGGAGGCAAACAATGCCGCGGCTGAAATGTTTGGATCTGAACCAGGCTCTATTATAGGGCGCCACTGTCACGCATTTCTTTGCCCGGCAAGCGAAGATGCTTGCCCTGTCTGCGATCTGGGGCAGGAGGTTGATAATTCGGAACGAGAGATACTCTGCAGCAACGGGGATAGGCGCCCGGTTCTAAAATCTGTCAAACGAATAACAATAAAGGGGCGGGAAAAGCTTCTTGAGTGCTTTATAGACATCACGGACCGTTTAGAGGCGGGCAGGGAGCTGAAAAATGCCCACTCACACCTTGAGCGGATACTGAAATTCAACGAGGCCCTTCTTTCCGCAATTCCCACCCCTGTATTCTATAAAGATAAGGAAGGGAGATATCTCGGCTGCAACAGGGCATTCACAGAGATTATGGGGGCCGCTTCGGAACAGATAAAGGGAAAGACCGTGATGGAGCTGTGGCCGGGTGAACATGCAGAGATGTACCACAAGAAAGACCTGGAATTGATGCAGAACCCCGCCCGTCAGCTCTATGAGTTCAAGGTGCACGATAAAGACGGAAAGGACCGCGTGGTTATTTTTGCCAAAGATGTCTTCCTCGATGAATCGGGAGAGGCGGCCGGGATTGTCGGTGCCTTTCTCGATATAACCAGCCAAAAACTTGCCGAACAGGCCGCGCGACTGAACGAATCCCGCCTGGAGGCCCTGCTCAACCTGAATCAGATGACAGACGCAAGCATTGCTGAAATCACCTCTTTTGCCCTCGAAGAGGCTGTTCGGCTTACCAGGAGCACCATCGGGTATCTCGCATTTCTCAATGAGGATGAAAGCGTATTGACAATGCATTCCTGGTCCAAAACGGCCATGAGTGAATGTGCAATGATAGAAAAACCAATCCATTACCCCGTCGTGGAAACAGGGTTATGGGGAGAAGCGGTACGTCAGCGCAAACCGATCATCACGAATGATTACAACTCGTCTAACCCATGGAAAAAGGGGTATCCTGACGGCCACGTCCGGATTACCCGTCACATGAACGTTCCCCTGTTCATGGAGTCGAGGATTGTACTGGTTGCGGGGGTAGGCAACAAGGAAGAGGAATATAATACGGCCGACGTGCGGCAGTTGACACTATTGATGGAAGGGATGTGGCGGCTTATTGAACGCAAACGCTCCGGCGAAGAGATCCTTGCAGAACGTGAAAAATTGAAGATGCTCTCCGATAATGCGCCGTTCGGAATGATGCTTGTCGATAGAGAGGGCCGATTCACGTATGTGAACGAAAAATTTACCGCCCTTTTCGGCTACACACTGTCCGACGCCCCCGACGGCAGGACATGGTTTAGAAAAGCTTACCCGGATACCGGGCACCGGCATACCGTGGTGGCCACCTGGCTTGCTGACCTGGGGGACAGGGGCCCGGGCCAGCGGAAACCAAGGGTCTTTACCGTCACATGCAAGGACGGAACAGAAAAGATCGTCAGTTTCATTTTTTCAGTGACCACTTCCGGCGATTATCTCATGACCTGTGAAGATATTACCGAATTGCGGCGTCTCGAGAGTCAGCTCCGCCAGGCGCAGAAGATGGAGGCCATCGGCACCCTCGCCGGGGGTATCGCCCACGATTTCAACAACATTCTCACCGCAATGACAGGATATACCGAGCTCATACAGAAGGAACTGGACGCCTCACACCCCTTACGGCTCTATGTGGACCAGGTCCTCTCTGCCTCCAGGAAGGCAACCGACCTCACCGGGAGCCTTTTGGCGTTCAGCAGGAAACAGCCCATAAGCCTTTCTCCTCTTGACATTAACCGCACGATCCAGGAAACGGAGAAGCTCTTGAGAAGGCTTCTTACCGATGATATTGAACTACACACGTCCTTTACACCCGATGATATCGTCGTCATGGCGGACAGGTCGCAGATAGATCAGGTCCTCTTCAATCTCGTTACGAATGCGCGGGATGCCATGCCAAAGGGGGGAGCTCTCACCATAGAAACCTCGCTGGCCGTTGTAGATGATAGATTTACAGCGATGAACGGATTGAGAGAGCACGGGAGGTATCTGGAGATAAAGGTCTCCGATACGGGAGTGGGCATGGATGCGACAACACGGGAGAATATCTTTGACCCGTTCTTTACCACGAAAGAGGTTGGGAAAGGCACAGGTCTCGGCCTGGCCACGGTCTATGGCATCGTGAAACAGCATAACGGATTTATCATGGTGGACAGTACACTCAACCAGGGTACCATTGTTCATGTCTACCTCCCCGTAGTACAGATGAAGGTTGATGAAACGCAGGACATGATACCTTCTCTTCGGGGAGGGACAGAAACGATCCTTATCGCCGAAGATAATGACGATGTGAGGAGCTTTATGCGGGAGGCGCTTCAACAATACGGCTACGAAACCCTTGAGGCGGCAGACGGCGAAGAAGCCATAGAGACATTCCGGCAACACCGGGATGTGGACCTTATCATCGTTGACTCCGTGATGCCGAAAAAGAACGGACGCGAGGTTTACGAGACAATACGCAGTATGGACCCTCATATCAAAACGCTTTTTACAAGCGGGTATACAAGAGACATCATCCTCGACAAGGGAATTGAAGAAAAAGAGTTCGACTTTATTGCCAAGCCGCTGTTACTGGATGTTTTTCTCCGCAAGGTCCGGGACGTGCTGGACAGAAAATAGCCGGGGGAAACATTTTTCAAAAATCAAAAAGGAGGGAGCAGGAAGAGCGCCCCTGTAACCTCAATGTCCGAAAACCTCTATTTCCGGGGCCTCGGTTATTGCCGGTTTCACCGGTTCTGCCGGCTTCACCGGCTTCTTCTTTGCCGTCCTTTTTCCCGCCGGCATTTTTGACTCCATCCTCACGATCTTCACGCTCAGGCCCTCAAGCTGGGCCGTAAGGCGGCCAATCACGTTGACCTGTATGTCGTTGGCGACCATGGTCTTGAGAACCTCCAGGTCCGCGTTCGCTTCATCGAGAAGTTTCCGTGATTCCCTTACCGATTTGCGTTCGACACACTCCGTTATCCGGACGGCAAGCTTCTCAATGGTTTCCCTGCTCCTGATGAATTCTTCGATCGTCGTCATTGCTTATTCCTTTGGGGCGCAGCTGCGCTTTCATCACAAACGGGCCGCGCATGTCTTCCGGAAATGGGATCCATTCGCCGGATATGCGATACCCGTGGGCAAGAGAAGATGGGGGGGCGAAAGAAAGCAGGCCCGCGCTATGCAGGCCTGCCCGGGACGTCTTAGCTCTTCACCACGTTGGACGCGGCAGGCCCTTTGGGACCGTTCACCACGTCAAAACTTACATTCTCGCCCTCTGCGAGGGATTTAAAGCCGCTATCGCTGATTGCAGAATAATGCACGAAAATATCCGCGCCGTCATCCTTGGTGATAAAACCGAAACCCTTTGCATCGTTGAACCATTTCACAGTTCCTTTTGCCATATCGACATACCTCTGTTATTAAGATTTGAAGCGGGAAAATGAGTTATGAAGAAACGACAAAAACGGAAATTTCTGCGGTAGCTACTAACGGATAGTCCCGGAACTTCAGTGACATAGTATCGCACAGTCACTCGATAATTACAATGAAAATAAAAAAGGTGCCGGGCCCCCTGCGGCTGAACAGTTGACAGGGGCGGCAAATAAGCTTATAGTGTTCAGGCATTCATGATCAAAGGCCCCGCCAGGCTTCGTCAGCTGTAAACCGTTCGTCCAAACGTTCACCCTGACCGACAAGAAAGATCATAACTTGCCCAAATAAATCTACACTACGGAAGGTGCCATTGAGTTTCAGTTCGTTCAAGCTTCACCCTCAGATAGAGGCCCGCATCAAAGCATTGGGTTATGATGCCCCGACCCACATTCAGCGCCAGGCCATTCCGCCGGTCCTGGCCGGTAAAGACGTAATGGGCCTTGCTCAGACCGGGACCGGCAAGACAGCGGCGTTCGTACTGCCGATCATTCAGCATCTGCTTCCCGGCCCCCGCGGCAACGTCCGCTCCCTGATCATCGCGCCGACACGCGAACTGGCGGAACAGATCCACGTGTCGATCGGCGAACTCGGGCGCAACACGCACCTGAAAAGCTGCGCGATCTATGGAGGCATCGCGGTGAACCCGCAGATCAAGAAGCTTCGCGCCGGCGTCGATATTATCGTAGCCTGCCCGGGACGCCTTCTCGATCACCTGGGCCAGCAGACGATAGACCTTGCAAACCTCGAGATACTGGTCATCGACGAAGCCGACCGGATGTTCGATATGGGCTTTCTCCCGGACATCAGAAGGATCATCAAGCAGGTCCCGGTAAAACGTCAGACGCTTATGTTCTCCGCCACCATGCCCGACAGCATCAGGAAGCTGACCAACGAAGTGCTCAATGATCCCGTCACGGTGAAGGTCGGCCATACCGCCCCGGCAAATACGGTCTCGCACGCGCTCTATCCCGTTGCCCCTCATCTGAAAACGAAGCTCCTCATCGAACTGCTCACGCAGACGGACACGGAATCGATCCTCGTCTTCACGAAGACCAAGCACCGTGCGAAACGGATCGGCCAGGAATTGCAGAAAGCCGGGTACGCCGCCGCATCGCTCCAGGGGAACCTGTCGCAGAACAGGCGCCAGGAGGCCCTCGACGGCTTCCGCAACGGTTCGTACCAGGTCCTCGTGGCAACCGACATAGCGGCCCGGGGCATCGATGTGTTGAGCATCTCCCATGTTATCAACTACGATATGCCCGACACGACAGACGCATACACCCACCGGATCGGCCGGACCGGCCGTGCGGCGAAGACGGGAGACGCCTTCACCTTTATCAGCAAAGAGGACGAGCAGCAGGTCGCGAACATTGAGCGCGTGCTGGGCGGCAAGATAGAAAGGCGCACCCTCGAGGGTTTCGATTACAAACAGCCTCCCCCGGAGCGCAGCACCGAGTTCTCAAGGCCGCCGAGGCCACCCCAGAGACGCAAGGCCGGACCGGAACCGCAGCTGGCAAACCCGCCCCGCGAGGCACAACCAAAACCGCGCAGTCTCTCGCCTTCAGCCCCAAAACCGTGCGCATCCCCGCCAGCCCGCACTGCTTCCCCCTCTGCCGCAAAAAGACGGTACAACAAAACAAAACGAGGCAAATACCCCACGCGCAAGAACACCTAGGGCGAGGGGCCGAAAATTGCTTCCCCGGGCCCATTATTCAACGATCACTTCGTAAAGCGCCGGAGCGGGGTCAGTTCAGGGACATTCTTAAGAAATTAAAAAATCCAACCGATAACTCAATTTCAGGACGTCCCGGCACCCCCAATTGAGGGCATTTCCCTGGTGCAGGACCCGGAAACGGGGTAAGAGCGATGCATAATTTACTGGAATAAACTCCAGAGCATTTTCACCGCTATGGCATACAGTACAATTCCGATTACTTTTTTCACCTGGCCGGCCTCAAGCTTCAAGCCCATCAGCCAGGAGCCTACGACAGCCCCTGCCACGGATCCAACAGCGGAGCCAATAAGGAGCCTCCAGTTGAGGTCCCCTATGGCAGCATGGCCGAAAAATCCGCTCAGGGACGAGAATATGACGATAAAGGCCGCGGTGGCCGCCGCCTTTTTGGAATCGAACCCCAGCCAGACGTGGGCGGGAACGATGAAATTCCCCCCGCCGACGCCCAGCAGCCCGCCGAGATACCCGGCCCCTATGCCGAGCCCGATACCCGTCCCCAGCTCCCTCCGTGATGACGGTGGCGCGTGCCCCTTCGCTTTGGGACTGTAGAAGAGCATCATGGAGCCCGCAAAGAGGAGAAACACGCCAAAGGCCAGGATCAGGGATCCTTTAGAAAAGTATTTTGTTGAATACGCTCCCAGGGGCGAAAAAAAGACCGCCAGCACAATGATAGGGACAGCCGCCTTGAATACCACGAGCCTGTAGCGTATGTAATTGACCGAGGCAAAGGTCATGCTTATCGCATTGAGGAGCAGGGCCACCGCCATGGCCTGGGTCAAAGGGATACCGAGCCAGTAAAAGGTCGGGATTATGACAAAGGCCGCCCCGACGCCCGCGATCGTCAGGACGGTCGTGAACAGAAATACGAGGACAGAGGCGATGGCGATGGTCACAGGTTAGTAGCCCGAGCACGGGATGCAGACATGCTTGCCGTCTTTTGTCCGCAGATAGCGCTCAAAGACATATTCCCCGCAGCTTTCGCACTTTGCCTTGTTGAAAGAACCTTTGATCTTCTTGTGCTCGAATTCCGAGAGCATCTTGGCGTTGAACATCTCCTCATCGGATGCGGTCAGGACCACATTGATTATCTCATTTCTCACAGGCTCCGGGATCTGCGACGGCTCTATGCCCTTCTTCCGGTAATCAAAGAACTCATATTTGCCGAGCTTGTCCGAGAACTACGGCTTTATTGCAACCCGGACCGCCCCGTTTTGCGGTGTCCACAGCGTGGCTGCGAGTTTGCCGAAATTCACGCGCTCCATCATGAGCTTCCCGTATGTGCAGCCGGTCGCGGCCTGGAGGCCGTCCATCAGGCAGGTTTGCGGGTGGCCGACGCCCAGTTCGCTCGCGATGAAATACTCGTGGTCTTGTGCCCGCGGGACCCCGAGTGTTTTGAGCATCAAGGTGCCCATACCGTACCCGATCGGCATGAACGGGCAGCGGTGCCCGTGAAATTCCCAGGTCCATTCCGGTAAACTAATCATAATTTTAATCCTCCTTTAACCCACAAGGGGTTGGTTGTATGCATTCTTATTGCTCGCAGGTGTAATAACACACCCCTATCGGCGTTTCCTTTGCATAGGGAAAGTATCTGCGTTTAAACCAGAGCGACAGGTGAACCAGATTAATGAGGACCGGTACCTCGACAAGCGGACCGATAACGGCGGCGAAGGCCTGGCCGGAATTTATGCCGAAAACCGCTACGGCCACAGCTATTGCAAGCTCGAAATTATTTGAGGCTGCAGTAAAGGAAAGGGTTGCAGCCTGGCCATAGTGGGCACCGACCTTGCCGCTCATATAGAAAGATACAAGAAACATGATGACGAAGTAGATAAGAAGCGGAATCGCGATGCGGATGACATCGAGCGGGATCTTCACGATGTATTCCCCTTTAAGGGAGAACATGACAAGGATGGTAAAGAGCAAGGCAATGAGCGTGACAGGGCTGATCTTCGGGATAAACTTCTCGTGGTACCATGTCTTGTCCTTGACGTTTATCAGGACAGCCCGGGTAATGACCCCGGCAATGAAAGGGATGCCGAGGTAGATGAATACACTTTTGGCGATCTGGCCGATCGTAATGTCGACCACCACCCCCTTGAGGCCGAGGACAGGGGGGAGCACCGTGATAAAAACATACGCGTAGACGGAGAAGAAGAGTACCTGGAATATCGAGTTGAAAGCGACGAGGCCGGCACAGTACTCCGTGTCGCCGCTCGCGAGCTCGTTCCACACGATCACCATGGCGATGCAGCGGGCAAGCCCGATCATGATGAGGCCGACCATATAGTCGGGATAACCCTTCAGAAACAGGACGGCCAGGGCAAACATAAGGACGGGACCGATCACCCAATTCTGGACGAGGGAAAGGGCAAGCACTTTTACATTCTTGAACACCTCTCCGAGCTCCTCATAGCGCACCTTTGCAAGCGGGGGGTACATCATGAGGATGAGGCCCACGGCGATGGGTATGTTGGTCGTGCCGCTGTGAAACTGATTCCAGAAATTGACCACACCGGGGAAAAGGTACCCCCAGCCCACGCCGACGAACATAGCGAGAAATATCCATAAGGTAAGGAAACGGTCCAGAAAGGATAGCCGCTTGCCTATCTGTTCAGATACCATATGTCTCATTCCCCTGTTATATCTACTTACATTAATAATATATCTTACACAATCTTGACTAATTCGCCACTTCCTATTATTATATATCAAGATTTGTTGATATACAAGTGAGGGATTATGGAAGAGCTTAAGATCAAAACAGTTGTCAGGGACGCGTATACCGGGGTCGTGAAGAACGGGACAGGCTGCTGCGGGGGAACCGTCAGCAGCAGGGCGCATGCAAGGTCCTGCGGCTACAGCGACGCGGAACTGGCGGTTATTCCCGAGGAAGCAAACCTGGGTGTGAGCTGCGGCAACCCGACGGCCCTTGCGAGCCTAAAGGAAGGGGAGGTCGTGCTCGATCTGGGTTCCGGGGCCGGTTTTGACTGTTTCCTGGCCTCTTCGAGGGTCGGCGGCACCGGTAAGGTCATCGGTGTGGATATGACCCCCGCCATGCTGGAAAAGGCACGGGAAAATGCCAGGAAAGGCAACTTTGGCAATGTCGAGTTCAGGCTCGGTGAGATCGAGCACCTGCCGGTAGCGGACAACAGCGTCGACGTGATCATCAGCAACTGCGTCATTAACCTTTCATCTGACAAGCAAAAGGTCTTCAATGAGATATATCGCGTATTGAAGCCGGGCGGACGGGTGTCGATCTCGGACATAGCCCTCATCGCGGACCTTCCGCCCGCCCTGAAACAAAGCGAGGAAGCCTACGCCGGTTGTATCGCAGGGGCGGTAATGATCGAAGAGTACAAACGATTTGTCGAGGAATCGGGCCTCGGCGACATCAGGGTTACGATCAGGGGGCCGTCGAGGTGTGACGGCGGTAATGCAGGCGATCCCATTGCGCAGGGGGTCAGAAAAGCCCTGAAACCTGGTGAGTCACTGAACGATTATGCGGTAAGTCTCAGCGTTGAAGCGCGAAAGGCAGGCGACATATGAATGAAATGCTCAAGACCTTTAAGGCCCTTTCCGACGAGAACCGCCTGAGGATACTCAAACTCCTGGAACATGGCGAACTTTGTGTGTGTGAGATCGTGGCCGCGTTCGGCACGGGCCAGCCGAAGATCTCTTTCCATCTCGCCGCGCTTAAAAACGCCGGTCTGGTAAAAGACCGGAAAGAAGGGAAGTGGATGCATTACCGTATCGATGGTTCGGATCTCTTCAAGAGGTTTCTGATCCTCTCCATCATAGAAAATATTCCGGACGAAACGCTAAAGGAAGACAGGCGGCGGCTTGAAGAATTCCAAACAAGTGCCATTGAGGGCATAGCAGTTCAGCGTTGCTCCAGGAAAGCGGCAGGACGTCATCCAACCTGCGGGGTGTAGCAAGGAGCGCAATGACTTTGAATAAAGCGAGGATCCTCTTCCTGTGTACGGGTAACTCAGCTCGAAGCCAGATGGCGGAAGGCTGGGCGAAGCATTTATCAGGAGATAGGGTTGACGCTTACTCCGCAGGAACAGAGCCAAGGGGAGTGGACCCCAGAGCGGTAAAGGCCATGGCCGAGGCCGGTGTCGATATATCGAAATATCGGTCCAAGTCAGTGACAGATTTGCCTAACATAGAATTCGATTACGAAGTAACGCTCTGCGATGATGCTCAACAGGCATCTCCCTTCTTCACTGCGAAAACGGCGATTGTT
>ERZ1645192.2801-NODE-2801-length-14373-cov-7.060204_pt1 | contig 14373 bp, 14 predicted proteins | sample MGYA00575354_ERZ1645192 | MGnify/ENA primary metagenome ERZ1645192 (study PRJEB40844, sample SAMN11349763) | freshwater sediment metagenome | isolation source: river sediment | host: Sediment | place: India: Faizupur Khadar , New Delhi | collected 2017-02-21 ... | reverse complement strand
CAATCAGCGTGAATCCGCCACCTTTGCGCTTGCCCCGCCGCTTCACCACTTCTTCAGATGCTTGATCAAAACTCATAGTGTGATTCCCATCTTTGATAGGTATAAGACTCCCTGCCCGGCAGATTGAAAAGGTCTTCCCAGCCGCCCGCACACGACTCCACAACAAGCCATTTCAGGTTCATCGCTCTTTCCCGACACAACCACGATGCTAACATCATTTTTCTCCTGATGGCAACCGACCTCAGTCCTTCATTTCATCAGATTCGGTCGCTCACTCCATAGGCGGAGTTCACTCGGCAGTTATTCTAATCGCTCAAAGGTTTTCGGAGAATACCCTCAAATTGGGGTATTAAAACACCTGCGGCAGCCCGTAGCGCCAACATCCTGCCGGCTTGCACCAATGCAAGGTCATAAGTCGGCAACATGCCGGCGCTCCGGTATGGAAGGTATGGAATATGCAGGCGGATCGCAATCCGCCGGTCAGGCCGGCGCGGTTTCCACCGCCAACCTGCGTAGCGCCTGCTCCAGCAAGGCCTTTCGGCGCTTGAGCATCTGCTTGAACTCATTGTGGTCGGTGCGCAGGATCTCCATGTCCACCTCGCTGGCAGCGTGCTGCAGCACCTCCCTCATCACTTCCAGCTCTTCCAGACTGAACTCGATGTTTGGCATAAGCGTCTCCGTGATTGTTAAGGGGTCGCTCAAATATAGCACACACGCCCGGCATGCGCGAAAAACCGGCCCCGGGTTCCAGCCGGACAAAAGTGGGACCCCATGACCTCATATTGGGCTGGAGTCCACGAAAAGGCGGACCGCGCCGGAATGCAGTTTGCGCATGACCGCGCACCCCGGCTGTGGCATGGTTGGCGCGTGACCACGTTGGAAGCAACGAAGTTATTGGACCGGTTCCGGGCGGGCAACATCGGGCGCGACGAAGTTCTGCGCGCGTTTCAGGCCCCGCCCGTTGCCGACATTGGTTTTGCGCAGGTGGATACGCACCGGGCGCTTCGCAAGGGGTTTCCCGAGGTGATCTTTGGCGCGGGCAAGACGCCGGCACAGGTCGTCAAGATCGCCGAAAAACTCCTCGAACGCGAAGCCTGTGTGCTGGTGACCCGCGTGACGGATCAGCACGCGAAAACGGTCCGGCGCAGGTTCAAAGCCGCTGTCCATCATGAAATGGCCGGGTGCATCACCATCGGCTCTCCAAAATTGAAGAATCCGCGCGGCTACATCGCCGTGGTTTGCGCGGGAACGAGCGATCTGCCCGTGGCCGAGGAGGCTGCCGTCACGGCTGCGATCATGGGCAACCGGGTCGAGCGCGTGGCGGATGTCGGTGTGGCGGGAGTGCATCGCCTGTTCGGCAAGCTGGATCAAATTCAGGCAGCCAACGTCATTATTGTGGTGGCGGGCATGGAGGGCGCCCTGCCAAGCGTGGTGGCCGGGCTGGTCTCTAAACCCGTGATCGCTGTCCCCACCAGCGTGGGTTACGGGGCGAGCTTTGGCGGCCTGGCCCCGCTGCTGGGCATGCTCAATAGCTGCGGCAGCGGTGTCACAGTGGTGAATATCGACAACGGCTTCGGCGCCGGCTACGCCGCCAGCCAGATCAACACACTCGCGCAGGAATGAATGTAGTTTACCTGGACATCTTCAGCGGCATCAGCGGCGATATGTTCATCGGCGCCATGATTAACCTCGGCGTGGATCCCGCCGCGCTCGAACTCGAGATCGGAAAGCTCAAACTGCCCGGTTATCACCTCCATACCGGGCCCGAGGTGAAACAGGGCATTTCAGGAATAAAGTTCGATGTGCACATAACTGAAGAACCCCACGAGCACCCGCACACGCACGACCATCACCATAGCCACGGCCATCATCACCACGCCTCTCCCGCGCCCCATTCGCATCCGGGCGCGCATCGCGGCATCCGCGAGATCCGCGAGATCGTCCGGCAAAGCGCCTTGTCCGAATGGGTGAAAACCAAAGCGCTCGCCGTTTTTCAACGGATCGCTGTCGCAGAAGGAAAAATCCACGGCATTTCCCCGGACGAAGTCCATTTCCACGAGGTTGGAGCCATTGATTCCATCGTGGATATTGTCGGCGCCTGTGTGGCCCTGGAAATCCTGGGCAAACCCGCCGTCCTGGCCGGCGCGGTCGTCGAAGGCACGGGCCCCGTGCGCTGCGCCCACGGCACGCTGCCTCTCCCGGCGCCCGCCACGCTCGAAATCCTCGCGCAAAGGCAAATCAGCATCAGCCAGTGCGACGAACCCAACGAGCTCATCACGCCCACAGGAGCGGCCCTGCTCGCGGAGTTTGCCGAAAGTTTCGGGCCCATGCGCGGCCTGGCGCCGAAGAAAATCGGCTTCGGCCTTGGCACACGCGAGAACCGGACCCGACCCAATGTGCTCCGGGCGATTCTTTGCGAAGAAACCGCTGCGGAAAGGACACTCGACTGGCAGCGGGACACCATCGCCGTTCTGGAAACAAACCTGGACAACATCAACCCCGAGTTGCTCGGTCACGCGCTGGCGCGGGCGATGGACATCGGCGCGCTCGACGCTTTTCACACCCCCGTGCAGATGAAGAAGAACCGGCCGGGCGTGCTGTTCACGATCCTTTGTGAAGAGAGCCGCGCGGACGAATTCACGGAATTCCTGCTGCGCGAAACCAGCGCGCTTGGCGTCCGCCGCTCCCTGTGCGAACGGCGCAAGATCGAGAGGCGCTTCGCCACCGTCCAAACCCCTTATGGCGATGTCACGGTCAAGATCGGCGCCCTCAATGGCGAGGTGATCCAGCGCGCGCCCGAGTTCGAGTCCTGCCGCAAGCTCGCGGAATCCACAGGCAGGACGTTGAAGGAAATCTATGCCGCGGCTCTCGCAGCATGCGGACGCTGATCTTCATTTTTTATCGCGCCGCAAACGCCCGCCCGTGAGCTCCGAATTGGCGTTGCTAAATCGCCGGCAGCCTGAACAATCATGCCCGGCGCATCGTCCAACCAATGGTGGTGTGAGCGGGCAGGGAAAATCCTTGCGGCACGCTCTTGGTTCGAAAGCTGAATTGCGCTATTCTCGCTGAATAATGATGAACCGGGTTGTATGGTTCTGGGTCGCCGTCGTTGCGGGCATTTTTTTGCTCGCGCTTGGCTACTGCGTGCCGATACACATCCGCGCCATCGACGCCAGCGTCCTGAGCGAGGCCGGCCTCGGCACAAAATCGCTCGGCGCCAGCGCGGCAGATCTGTTATCCGGACGGAATATCGGCGCAGCCGGCATCCTCCATTCGGTTCTGCAAGCCGAAAAGCTGCCGGGGCGGGATGCCATCTCAGAGGGACTCGCAAGATTCGAGAAGCAATCCAGGCTCCAGGCATGGGGGGCGCCCCCGCCGCGCTGGGCGGATCTTGCGGGCGGCAGCCACGCAGCCGAAACCAATTCCTTCACAGACTTCGTCGTGCGCAAGGAGCACCGGGACCAGATTCTCGATTTGCTGTCCAAATCAAAGAGCCCCGGCGTGCTCGAACTCCTCCGCTGCCGCGAGCTCACCAACACCGTCATCTTCCCGCCAAGCTGGACCTCCTCCGGCCAGGCCTTCGATGCGGCCATTTCGGTTTGCGGACTGCTCATGCTCGAATCGCAGCTCAGCCCGGCGTTCAGCAACTCCGTCGTCTCCCTGGCAAACGCCGCCTATCTCGGCGCAAACGCCCACCCGCTCGAGCAGGCACTCCTGGACCTGATGTCTTTCGGGCAGCGGCTCAACTGGGGGCAGCTCACAGCGTTCGTTCGGGACGTCCAGCAACCCGAAACCCTCCGGCTCCTTGCCGCCATGACGCGAAAGACAGAAGGGGATCTCCCGGCGCTCTACGCGGCCGCCTACCTTTCCAAGAACCCGGAGGGCCTGACGCGCTACCTGATGACCTTCAGCAAGAGCGGTTTTCAGGATGTTCGGGAAGCCATGCGATTGAATGCAGGCGGTCTTCGATTATTGCTTGATCGCAACCAAAGGCTGCATCGCTCCCCCCTGGACACCTGGGTTTCCAGCCACAAACCGTTTCACCACCTGTCGCGGCTCGCCTGGCAAAAACCCGCCGCGGCGCTTGCGCTCAAGTGGTTCCTTTACCTGGCCGCAGGCTACTTCTTCGCCCTGGCGGCGCACTGCTTCCTGCGGGGACGCGCCTCGAGGCGGTTCGAGTTGTTCCCGCCCCGTGACGACCGATACGGGATTAGCGAAGAAGCGCGCCGTCCCCTCGACCTGCCGCCGGTGCGGGGGTTTCATGTCGCGCGCGAGCTGCTTTTTGCCCTGGGCTTTCTGTTATTTGTGCTGCTCCTGAGCGAGCCCTTTCTTGCGCAGGACAGCCAAAAAGTGGACTTTCCATTTCGTCTGCGCCTGCCAATGGTGGCGGGCGCGGCCGCGGCCGCACCCGGAATCAAAGCAACAACATCATCCTTTATGAACCAACTCAGTCTGTTAACGCTGCTCCTGTTCTTCGTGTTGCAGGCGCTCATCTACACGGCCTGCATGTTCAAGCTCGCCGAAATCCGAAGGCAAAAGGTCGGGCCCCGCATGAAAATCAAACTGCTGGATAACGAGGACCACCTCTTTGATGCCGGCCTTTACCTCGGGTTTGTGGGCACGATCATCTCGCTGATCCTCGTCTCGCTGGGGGTGATCAAGCCCAGCCTGATGGCCGCCTACTCCTCCACCTCCTTCGGCATCATCTTTGTGTCGTTCTTCAAAATCTTCAATCTGCGGCCCCTGAAACGAAGGCTCATCCTCGAGGCGGAGGCGGTCTCGCCCGAGGCGGCAATGCCTGAACCTGCGCGCTCGCAGCCGATATCATGAACCGCACCATCCTGATCGTCATTTGCGACTTTCTCCTGGTCAGCCTCCTGGCGTTCTCGACTGTCGATATCAACAAGATCGCCGATGAAGGCGTCGAGCGCCAGGTCCAGACCGAGATTCTCACCAACCAGGTCAGTCCCGAGGCGGGCAGGGACCTCACCGCGGTGATGCGCACCGCTCTGGAGGACGAGCGCAAGAGCCGCGACCTGCTCATGGGCGAGCTGGAACGGGCGCGCCAGTCTGTGACCGACCGCGAGCGGCAGGTGCGCGGCTTTCAGCAGGAGCTGCAGGCGCGCGAGGGCCAGGTGCGCCAACTGGCCGACGCGCAGACCAACCTGCAGAATCAATACCTTTCAGCGCAGACCAACATTCAGCAGCTCAGCAACCGCCTGAACGTCAGCACCACGGAGGCGCTCGTCTCCCGGGAAAAACTCGCGGCGCTCGAGGCTGAAATCAAGCGGCGCGCCGAGGAGGCCGCCGCCATGCAGCAGCGCCTGGCCGCCCTGGCCAAAAGCAATGAGGCCGTTGCCGCTGAACGGCAGCAATTGGCCGGAAAACTCCAGGTGGCCGAAGTCGAAAAACGGCACGCCACCGAGCAGGTCGCCAAAATGGTCGAGCAGGTCCGCGTCGAACGCGAGGAAAAAGCCAAACTGGCTGATAACGTCAAGGCGCTTGCCAGCCAATCCAGCGAGCTGGTCAAGGAAGTGCGCGAAAACCGGCCCATAGCGCCCAACACAATTTTCAACGAGTTCGTCGCCAACCGCGTCCAGGCGCGCGTTGTCGCATCGAGATCCGCCTTGATTGACGCAAGCCGCCGGCGCGAAACCGAGTCCGTTCTCGTGGCGTCCGGCACAAACACCTACGCCATGTGCCACGTCGCAGACACACCTTTCGCGCTCACTACCCCGGGAACGGACTGGGAATCCATCTCAGGCGCGCTGGCCCGGGGCCCGGTCCAGGTCCCGTTGAAAGCCATCTCCTTCCATCTGCGCGAGCCGCGGCTGGTGTTCTTCCCGCTCAGCCCAGAGGAAGTCAAGCAGCTCGGCAGCAAGGTTTATCCGTTGTCCGCCGATCCCTTCAAATTTCAGGATGCGGTGCTGGTGGGAACCCGCGAGCCCTACTACGGCGAGTGCCGGTTCCAGATTGATGTCACCACGCCGGAATACCTGTTGCTGGATAACAGCTTCATTCGCGGGTTGTTCGGCAAGTTCAATCCATCCAGGGGCGACCTTGTCTTTAGCCGCACCGGCGAATTGCTGGGAGTCATGGTCAATAGCTCCTACTGCTTCATGATTAAGAACTTTGATTCCGGAGCCACACTTCAATTCGGCGCGGACGTTCGGCGCCAGCAGACCGGGAACCTCCTGTCGCTGCTGGGTTCCCGGGTTTACGGCCAGCCTGCAAAACTTCAGTAAGCGGCGCTCCCCGGCAAAACGGCCAACCTGCATATTCCCTGTCTTCCAAACCGGAACGCAAGCATGTTGCCGGCTTTGGACCTTGCAATGGTGTAAGCCGACATGAGGTCGGCGGTCCGGGTCTCGTGCTGTAGAATACGTTAGACAAGCTGCGGGCGCATCCGTAGCCTTCAGAGCCCATGAAGATCCTTTTCCTCAACGGGCCGAACCTGAATCTGCTGGGAACGCGGGAGCCGGGCATTTACGGGGCGACGACCCTGGAAGGCATCCGTGACATGGTGGCGAGTCGCGCCGGGGAGCTTGGGGTGGAATTCGAGTTTCGGCAATCAAACCAGGAGAGCGACCTGGTTACCTGGATCCAGGAAGCCCGGGGGCAGTATGCCGCTATAGTGATCAACGCTGCGGCTTACACGCACACAAGCGTGGCGATCCGGGATGCGATCAGCGCTGTGGGGATTCCGGCGATCGAGGTGCACCTGTCGAACATCCATGCCAGGGAGGAATTTCGTCACAAATCGTTACTGGCGGGTGTGTGTGTAGGTCAGATCAGTGGATTTGGTGGATTTTCGTATATTCTGGGCCTTGAGGCGGCCGTTAACGTTATAAATCATCAAAAAAAGCCCTGATTCGACCACGTTTTTCGGAATTCTTTCACAGTGCAATTTTGATTCTTGACCTCTTTCCAAGGCGTGGTATTGTCCGCCCCGCTGAAATACATGCGCACGATCCATAGAAACGGGCGCAAGAATCAGTCGGTTTAACTAAACTCTAACGATACACAGCCGTGGACCTTAAAGATATCAAAGCAATCATCGATTTGATGAAGAAGAACTCGGTATCCGAGTTCGAGCTTGAGAAGCAGGATTTCAAAATCAAGCTGAAGCGAAGTCCGAATGGCGGGCCGATTTCGCAGGTAGCGTATGATGAGGCTCCGGCAGTGGCCTACGTGCCGGCGCCGGCGGTGCTCCCGGCGGGCGCGGCTGTGGTGGCTGCTCCTGCCCCGGTGGTATCGAACGAGGCGGACATCAAGTCGCCCATGATTGGCACATTTTATCGGGCGCCCTCGCCCGAATCCGCCCCGTATGTGGAGGTTGGGACCGAGGTGAATCCGGACTCCGTGGTGTGCATTATCGAGGCCATGAAAGTGATGAACGAGATCAAGGCCGAGGTAAAAGGGGTGATCACGCAGGTCTGCGTCGAAAACGCCAAGCCGGTCGAGTTCGGGCAACCGCTTTTCAAGGTCCGGCCATCCTGATCGGTTCAAGAGGCATTCCAACCAATCCATGTTCGAAAAAATCCTGGTAGCCAATCGCGGCGAAATTGCGGTTCGTATTATTCGCGCGTGCAAGGAGTTGAATATCCGCACCGTAGCGGTGTATTCGGAAGCGGATGCGAACAGCATGCATGTGCAGCTTGCTGACGAGGCGATATGCATTGGGAAAGCGCAGGCATCGGACAGTTATCTGCGGATAGACCGGATCATCAGCGCGGCTGAGATAACGGATGTGGATGCCATTCATCCCGGGTATGGTTTTCTTTCGGAGAATGCGCACTTTGCCGATGTGTGCGAGAGCTGCAACATAAGGTTTATTGGACCGAATTCCCGGGCGATGAACGCCATGGAGGACAAGGCGGTGAGTCGCGTGCTGGCCAGAAAGGCGGGTGTGCCAACGCCTCCGGGCTCGGACGGTGTGGTTGATACCGAGCAGGAGGCTCTCGGGGTTGCCAAGCGGATTGGCTATCCCGTGATGATCAAAGCGATTGCCGGCGGGGGCGGGCGCGGGATGCGTGTGGCGCACAACGATATTTCCCTGGTAAAAGGTTTTTACACGGCGCGGACGGAGGCGGAGAAGGCTTTTGGCAATTCCGGTGTTTATATCGAGAAGTTCATCGAGAGCCCGCACCACATTGAGTTTCAGATTCTGGCGGACAACCGGGGCCACATCATCCACCTGGGCGAGCGTGACTGCTCGATACAGCGCCGGAATCAAAAGGTGGTGGAGGAGAGTCCCTCGCCGCTGATCGAGAACAAGTACAAGAAGCTGCGTGACAAGATGGGTAAGGCTGCCGTCAGAATTGCGGAGCAGGCCCATTACACCAATGCCGGCACGGTCGAGTTCATTGTTGATAACTCCGGGAACTTCTTCTTTCTCGAGATGAACAAGCGCATCCAGGTTGAGCATCCGATCACCGAGGAGGTAACGGGTTTGGATCTGGTGCGCTACCAGATCATGATCGCCATGGGGGAGCCGCTGAAGCATTCCCAAAGCGATATTCAGTTCAAGGGCCACGCCATCGAGTGCCGCATTAACGCGGAGGATCCATTTGACGATTTTCGTCCGAGTCCAGGCAGGATCGAGATGTATTATCAGCCCGGCGGGAGGGGTGTGCGGGTGGATACGCATGCCTATGCGGGCTACTCGATTCCGTCCGCCTACGATTCCATGATCGGGAAGCTGATTACCTACGGAAAGGACCGCAAGGAGGCCATGGACAAGATGAGCCGGTCCTTGAGCGAGTATATGCTGACCGGGGTGAAGACGACGATTTCGTTTCAGCAGGCGATCCTGCAGGATCCGAATTTTCGGCGGGGTGTTTACTCGACGAGTTTCATCGAGCAACTGTTAAGCGGCGCGCGCCGCGAACTTATTGATTAGTGGAGGGGGCGGTGGCCGGTTTGGGCGCCTCTGTAGGAGCCGGCGGGGCTTGCCCGGGATCGGCTATTTCAATGGCCGGGGCTGCTTCGCCGGGCGGATTCTCTTCCGGTTGGATTTCTCCCCCGGAAAACAGGAGGAAGGCAATTGCGCCCGCGACCACCAGGACGATCAGCAGCCAGAGCGCCCATTTCTTTCCGCCAACACCGTGGGAAGAGCTTCTGTGCGCCCGTTGGTATTGGCGGGAGTCCTCGGCAGGTTCGGCCTGCGGGATTTCTGCGGGAACCTTGCCTACTTCGTAATTGATTTCCACTTCCGGGTCCACGTGGGCGCCTGAGCGCAGGGCTGCGAGGAGTTGCTCCGCCTTTTGCCGCTCGATTTTGCGGCGCACGAGGGTGCCAATGATCTCTTCGTCAGTGTGACGCGCCTCGATCAGCCTGTGGGCAAGATCAATGTCCGATTGCAGTATGCGGTTGATCATTTTGGACTCGAATTTCTTTGCAGCATAGGCTTTTTGCGTTTCATTTCAACCCTGAAGAAAGGCGGGGGGACCTTGACCGCGTGACGGGATCAGGATCACACTCGGCATTTCCGGCCGGCGCCGAGGGTGCTGACCGCTTGTATGAGGAAGATCGAGAGACATCTGTTGGTTTTTGCGACTTTGGCGGCGGGCGCGGCTATCGGCTTGAACGTGCTGGCATACCGACACGCATCCGCCATGATGCATTTTACAAGGAGTGGCATCCGAACACGCGGGCCGGAGACATTAACGACACCTGAGAAAATCAAGGTGCTCTTCTCGGGGGTCGAAATACCGCGCCCGGAGTCGAGCCTTTCTCCAACCGTTCTCGGGTCCGAATGCAGGAGCGTCACGCTAGACGTTACGAACGGGGTAACCCTTGGTGCATGGTACCGCCCAAATCAGGGCGATGGCCCGTTAGTGATTCTCTTTCACGGCTATACTAGTGAAAAGACAGGGACGTTGCCGGAGGCAAGGGCGTTTCTCGAGATGGGAGCCTCGGTGCTTCTCGTTGATTTTCGTGGCTCCGGGGACTCCTCCGAGTCGTACACAACCATTGGATACAAGGAGGCGGAGGATGTGGCGGCAGCCGTGCGATATGCGCGCAATCATCTAAAGTATTCCCGCGTCGTGTTGTATGGGCAGTCCATGGGTGGGGTTGCTGTGTTGCGAGCTGTTCACAGCGGCGACATTCGGCCCGAGGCAATAATTGTGGAAGCCGTTTTTGACACAATGTTGAACACGGTGCGGCACCGATTTCAGGCCATGGGAGTGCCCTCTTTTCCGGCGGCGCAACTGTTGGTTTTATGGGGGGGCCGCCAGGCCGGCTTCAACGGTTTTAATCACAATCCCGTGGAGTATGCACGCAGCGTGAAATGCCCGATTCTCTTTCTGCACGGCTCGGCAGATCCGCGGGCACGATTGGACGAGGCGCGCCGGGTTTACGGCGCGGTCCCGGGCGCAAAGCACTTCGAGGAGTTTTCCGGGATTGGGCACGAGTCCGCCGCGCTGCGGATTCCGGAGCAGTGGAATGCCGTTGTGAGTGAGTTTCTGACAAAGCGAGAGTGAGGCGTGCGAAATACCCGGGCTACGAGCGGGCCGGGGGTTCCTCGATGACCGTAGCCCGTTTCATTTGATCCGGGTCTGCGGGGGGCGGGTTTTCCGCCCGGTGGTTTTCGGATCTTTTTCGGAGTGCCAGGACGGCCAGGGTGCAACCGGTCCACGTGGGGATAAGGTCCACGACGGGCAGGACCTCGATCAGCAACGTGGGAAGCAGGAGCGGATGAAAACCGATGGCCACGGTGATGATTCCGGCGGCGGCAACATCGAGGAAGTCATCGAGGAACGTCACAAAACCCAGCGGGCCCAGGACGAGCTGCACCGCATCAACGATCAACGCGGTGCCCAGCGCCACCGTGGTTCGGAGGCTGGTGATCCTGGGCGGAGTAAAGATCGAAATCATGATCTGCCTGAGCTTACCGCGAAATGCCCCGCCTTTCAAAGGGGTTTAAGAATCATCCATGCCTACAAGCCGCAATCCGTGAAGATCAGCGCCTGGTCGCGTCGAGACAAGACCCTGGCCAATGGCGTGGCTCCGCCGGGGCCGAGTGACTGCTTTAAAGCGCCGGACTTGCCGCTGCCGGAGACCAGCACCCAAAGATTCTTTGCGGCCCAGAGCGCGGCGTAACCAAGCGTCACCCGGTCCGGCGGCGGTTTCGGGCCGACGACGGCGCGATAGACAGCCTTGCTGGTAATCTGCTCGGGCGCTTCGCCTGGAAACAACGAGGCGACATGGCCATCCTCGCCCATGCCGAGGAAGACGTAATCGAGGGCGGGGACATCATTCAAGAGCGGGACGAGCGAGCGGATTTGCTTTTCAGCGAGTTCGGCGGCGGTGTCGGGTTTCGTTTCCCCCTGGATTCTAAAAACCCGCTCGTGGGGTATTTGAAGCGGATCGAAAAGGCTCTGCTTTGCCAGGCGGAAGTTGCTTTCGGGATGTTCGGGTGGAACGCAACGTTCGTCGCCCCAGAAAAAGCGAGCGTTATCAAGAATGCCCGGGTGGCGGCGCGCCTCATCCGCCAGGCAGGAGAAGAACAGGCTATAGATTCGCCCGCCGGGCAGGCCGATGTTCAGGGGGCGCTGCCCTGCGGCCAGAAGCTTTTGCGCAAACTGTTCCGCGGCGGATCGGGCGAGCGCATCCGGGCTTTCAAACGATGCGATGGCTGGTCTAGGTGTCATATTTTGCGGCCGGGCACACGCCAGCCTCGGTTTGTTGACTCCATGAGGTCGGCCGCTGCTGCCGGCCCCCAGGCGCCGGCCGGGTAGAACTCGCGGTCAGTGAGCGGCCTGGCGGTCCATGCGCGGCGGATGTTGTCTATAAACTGCCAGGCGGTCTCGACCTCATCCCGCCGGATAAAGAGCGTTGCGTCGCCGGCCAGGGCTTCGAGCAGCAGCCGTTCGTACGCTTCGGGTGTATAAGCGCCGAAATGGGCGTCGTAGCTGAAATCCATCAGCACAGGTCGGACCTCGACGGAAGTTCCGGGTGTTTTGCCGTTGAAACGGAGGCCGATGCCCTGGTCCGGTTGCAAACGGATGGTGAGCGAGTTGGCATCGAGCCGCTGGCCGCATTGTTGAGCGAAGAGGACGTACGGGGTTGGGCGGAACTGGACGCGCACTTCACTGGCGCTGAAAGGGAGCGCCTTGCCCGTGCGCAGGTAGAAAGGGACTCCGGACCAGCGCCAGTTATCCACCAGCAGCTTGAGAGCGACGAAAGTCTCGACGTTCGAGTCCCGCGCGACTCGTTCCTCGTTGCGGTAAGCCGGGATCTGCCTGCCGGCGACTTCACCGGCGGTGTATTGACCGCGCACCACCTGGCGGGCCACATCCAGCGAGTCCATGGGCCGGATCGAGCGGAGCAACTTCACCTTTTCGTCACGGATCGCCTCGGCCTCGAGCGAGACCGGCGGCTCCATGGCCACGAGCGCGAAAACCTGCAAGAGATGATTCTGAACCATGTCCCGCAAAGCGCCGGATTGCTCGTAGTAAGCGCCGCGTCCGCCCACGCCCATCGGCTCGCTCACGGTGATCTGCACGTGGTCAATCGTGTCGCGGTTCCACAACCGTTCGAAAATCGCGTTCGAGAAGCGGAACATCATGATATTCTGGACGGTTTCCTTGCCGAGGTAATGATCGATGCGAAAGACCTGCTGCTCGCCGGCATAGCGTGACAGCTCGATATTCAGCGAGCGGGCGGAGGCAAGGTCATGACCGAAAGGTTTTTCAACGACAATGCGCTCGCATCCCGGGGGGGCGTCGTTGCCGTTGCCGCGATGATGCAGCAGGCCGGCTTTGTGCAACTGCTCGACAATCAGGCCAAACTCGCCAGGGGCGGTGGCGAGGTAGAACAGACGATTATTGCGAAGCGATTCATCATCGAGGCCTTCGAGCAAGCGGCGCAACTGCGCGTAATCTTCGGCGCGGGAGAAATCCCCCTGCGAGTAAAGGATGCGGGCTGCGAAGCGGTTCCAGGCTTCGGTGTCCACGGGTTTGGTTCGCGAGAATTTTTCGAGCGCCTCGCGAAGCTCGTTGCGCCATGACTCGGAGGATTTGGGCCGGCGCGCGAAGCCGATGATCCGGAAGTCGGGCGGGGTCTGGCCGTCAATAAACAGGTGGTACAGGGCCGGGACCAGCTTGCGATACGTCAAGTCTCCGCTCGCGCCGAAGATGACAATGGAACACGGTTTCGTGGCTTTACGCGCGTCGCTGAGCCTGCAAAAGGCCGGTTCTTCGGGATCGGGTGATGACATCATCAAAATGCAAGATGCCGCAGAATTTGGGTTTTTCAACCCGGCAGCTTCATAAGTTGTTCGAACAACGGGACTGAAGCCCGGATGTGGCGGGGAGGTTTGGAGGTTATCCCTGCCAGCTACCGTCTCGCGATAATGCCTGTTACCGGGTTGGGGTGTGCTTCACGAAAGCGGTTTCGCGAAGGTATATCGGTGTGATGGACTCGCCGGAAACGTAATCGCTCCTCGTCAGCGCCAGGCGCGCCAGGGTTGCGGCGCGGGGCAGCACGATTCTGAAACGCCTGCTGCCTGCCGGGGCCTCGGGGCCGATCAGCGTGCAGCCCTCCTCTTCGAGCGCCAGGACACTTGCGAGGGGAAGGATGGATAAGTTTATCTCCGGCAGTCCTGGCGTGGAGGCGTTCAGGTCTTGTGTTGAGACGTAGAATTCGCCGCGTTGTGCGTCGATGACGATCGCCGTCCTGCCCGTGATTCCGAGATGGATCGCATCGCTGAGAATAGGGTCTGCGCTGCCGATGCCCAACAGCCGCAGGCCGGTGGCGAGTTGCCAGCCTTGCGCGGTCGCGATTGCCGCGCGGATGCCTGTGTATGAGCCCGGTCCGATTCCGACGGCGATGCACTCGATTTGTTCACGTTCGAGGCCGGCCTGATCCAGGGCGGCGGAAATCATCGCAAACGTGTTTGCCGCGCGTCCTCCCGTCTCGACGACTTCGACAACGCTGGATGCGTCCTGCGCAGTTCCGCGGGCGATGGCGATGCTGCGCTGGTGTGAAGAATACTCAATGGCCAGGACGTTCATAGGTGATCTTGCGTTCCATTTCGCTGAGAGTTTCGAATCGCACCCAGACCGTTCCCGGCGGAGCGCCGTCCGGGTCGAACCAATGTTCGGCCCATTCGATGATCGTGACTCCGCGGGGGCTGAGGTAATCGTCCAGGCCCGCGGCTGCGATCTGGTGTCGCTGATCGAGCCGGTAAAGGTCCAGGTGAAAGAGCGGCAGGCGGCCCCCGGCATATTCGTTGACGAGAGAAAACGTTGGCGAATGCACGCGGGCAGGGCTGCCGAGGCCTTTGGCGAAGCCCTTGACCCATTGCGTTTTGCCGGCGCCGAGATCCCCCGAGAGGGCAATCACTGTGCCTTCCGGGGCTGTGGC
>ERZ1645192.2800-NODE-2800-length-14374-cov-7.517634_pt1 | contig 14374 bp, 15 predicted proteins | sample MGYA00575354_ERZ1645192 | MGnify/ENA primary metagenome ERZ1645192 (study PRJEB40844, sample SAMN11349763) | freshwater sediment metagenome | isolation source: river sediment | host: Sediment | place: India: Faizupur Khadar , New Delhi | collected 2017-02-21 ... | reverse complement strand
TTGCGCGAATAGACCTTCAGCTGGCCCTTCAGCAGCACGTACAGGCAGTCGGACGGATCGCCCTCGCGGAACAGGATGTCGCCGTCGCCGTAGTGGCGGAGTTCGGCGTCGCGTGCGATGTGGTCGAGGACCTCACGGGGGAGTCGGTGCTCGGGTTCTTCCATGTCGTCGTGCCGGGATCCATGCGCTGCGGCGCGCTCCCGCGATCATCGCACCGCAAAATCCCCTGAACGATGTGCAAAATTCACATCGCGGCCGGGTCGATCGCCGAATCGCGTACCCCGTCGTGTTTCAGCGGGCCGGGCCCGAGAGCAACGGCCGCCATCCGTGGCCGTCGAACCCCTCCAACGGGCGGAAGCGGCGCTTGTAATCCATCTTGGCGTGGCCCGCGATCCAGTAGCCGAGGTAGAGGTGGGCGCGCCCGTCGCGGCGGGCCCATTCCAGTTGGCGGAGGATCGCCAGCGTGCCCAGCCCGCGCGCGCCGGCATCGGGGTCGTAGCAGGTATAGACCGCCGAGAGCGCGTCCGGCACCACGTCGGTGACCGCCAGCGCGAGCAGGCGATGGCTGCCGTCCTCGCGCAGTTCGAGGAAGCGTCCGTCGTTCCAGCGCCCCACCAGGAACTGCTCGAACTCGAGCGCGCCGTGGTCGTCCATGCCGCCGTCGGGGTGCCGGCGGGTCAGGTACTTGCGGTACAGCGCGAGGTGTTCGTCGGTGCGCACCGGGGCGATGATGCGGGCGTGCACGTCGGCGTTGCGCGCCAGGCAGCGCCGCTGGCTGCGATCCGGCGCGAAGGCAGCGACCGGGATGCGCACGGCAGTGCAGGCCTGGCAGCCGGGGCAGCTCGGCCGGTAGAGGATGTCGCCCGAGCGACGGAAGCCCCAGGACAGCGCGAGCGGGTACAGCGCCGGCAGTCGCGGGTCGCGCGGATCGAGGACCAGGTCGCGCGCCTCGCGGTCTTGCCAGTATCCGCAGGGGTGCACGCCGCTGCGGAACATGCGCACGTTGTCGGCATCGCCCTGCATGCGGCCAGCATAGCGCCGCGCGTTCAGCCGGGAGCGGGCCGCGCCTGTCAACCGACGCGCCGCCACCGCGTTTCCATCTGCAAGTCCGGCACGGGCCGGAAGGAGAGAAGCGCAATGAACAAGCTCCATCTGCTGGCGGCCGCGGTGACCGTGGCGCTGGCCTCCACCCTCGCCGTCGCCCAGACCACGCCGTCCGCGGGGCACGCGCGCCCCGACGCGAATGGCGATGGCGTCATCGACCGCAGCGAGGCTGCTGCGTTCCCCAAGCTCGCCGGCCGCTTCGACCAGCTCGACAAGGACAAGGACGGCAAGTTGACCGCGGCCGAGCGCCCGCAGCAGGGCCGCGAGATGCGTGGGGGCCGCCAGGTCGGCGAGCGCGGCGCCAGGTTGAAGGCGCTGGACACCGACAAGGATGGCCGCATCAGCCGCGTCGAGGCCCAGGCTGCGAAGGGGCAGATGGCGGGCCGCTTCGACGAGATGGATGCCAACCGCGACGGCTACCTGGACCGCAGCGACATGCAGGCGCGGATGACTGCGCGTCGCGCAGAGTTCTTCACTGGCGCGGATGCCAACCGCGATGGCCGCCTGACCCGCGACGAATTCGTGGTGGAGCATGGCGCGCGCAGCGCAGAGCGTCGCGCGCACATGGCGGAGCGGGCGAAGGCCGCGGGCCGGCAGGGCCAGCAGGGCCAGGTGCGCCAGCCGCCGACCGAGGCCGAGCGCCTCGAGCGCGCCGGCAAGGCGTTCGAGCGCATGGACGCGAACAAGGACGGCACGGTGAGCAAGGCCGAATTCGATGCCTTCAAGCCGATGCACAAGGGGCGCGGGATGCGCCAGCCGCGCGGCTGATCCAGCCTGCCACGTGGACCGAAGGCGCCCGGCCATGCCGGGCGTTTTCGTGTGCGTGATCGCTCAGCGCGTGCGCAGGATCCGCCAGCGGGTGCCGTCGCGCTCGACGTCGAGGACGCGTGGCGCGGCGCCATCGACCTGCACGCGCACGCTGCCGCTGCCGCTGCCGTCGGTCATGTACTCGGATACCGCGACCCGCCGTGCGGGCTGCGCCTGGCAGGCGGACATCGCCGCCAGCGTGGTGCCGACCGTGGCGAAGTCCTGCAACAGCGCGGCGGACGGGTCCTGGCCGTCGACTTCGACGCAGGCGCGGGCGGGCGGCGGCGTGCCGAGCGCCTGCTCGATGACCAAGCGCGCCAGCGCGGTCGGCACGTCGGCGCGATAGGTTTCCAGCACCTCGATCGGTTGCGGCACCAGCGGCGGCGCGGGTGATGCGGCAGGCGTCGCCGCCTGCGGCGCGGGCGCCGGCGAACGGGTGGCGAACACCATCGCGCCAATGACGATCGCGATCAGCGCCAGCAGCCCGAGCTTGATCCGCATCGTGCGCGGGGCCTTGCCCGCGGTCGCGCCCGCCTTGGCGTCGTGCACCGAGGACAGCGGCAGGTAGCTGCCTTCGCCGCGCGAGCTTTCGAGCAAGCCGGCATCGCGCAACAGCGCCCGGCCGCGCGGCTGGTCCTCGGCGCGCACGATCCACACCGCCGGCTGCGGGCCGGTGTCCTCGCGCTCGCGGTAGCTGAAGCTGCTGCGGCGGTTGCCGCGGTAGGAGCGGCCCTCGGTGATCCGCACCTCGATGCCTTCGGCGCGCAGCAAGTCCGCCACCGCCTCCACGTTCTCCAGCCGCGGGCTGGTGAAGACCTGCCTCATGCCGGCACCTGCGATGGCGCGACCCGGATCAGGCCTTCCTGCGCGGTGCTGGCCACCAGCCGGCCGGCACGGTCGAAGACCAGGCCGCGGGCCATCCCGCGCGCGCCCTGCGCGCTCGGGCTGTCGAGGCTGTACAGCAGCCATTCGTCGGCGCGGAAGGGGCGATGGAACCACAGGGCATGGTCGAGCGAAGCCATCGCCACGTTCGGTTGGTAGTAGCTGATGCCGTGCGGGAAGGTCGCGGTGCCGAGCAGGTGGAAGTCGCTGGCGTAGGCCAGCAGGGCGCGATGCAGCTCGGGTGCGTCGCCCACCGGCGAACTGAGGCGGAACCAGACCTGCTGGTAGGGCGGGCGCTTCGGCGGGTGCAGCTCGTCGCGTGGATACACGTGGCGGAACTCGAACGGCCCCTGCCGGTCCAGCCAGCGTTGCACCTTGGTCGGCAGCAGGGCCAGCTTCTCCGGCGGTATCGCGGGCGCCGGCTCGAGGTCCTCGGGGCGCGGTACCTCCGGCATCGACAGCTGGTGCTCGGCGCCGGCCTCGGCTTCCTGGAAGGAGGCCGCGCAGAAGAAGATCACCTTGCCGTGCTGGATCGCGCTGACCCGGCGCACCGAGAAGCTGCCGCCGTCGCGGGTGCGGTCGACGTCGTAGACGATCGGGTGCTCGATGTCGCCGGCACGCAGGAAATAGGCGTGCAGCGAATGCGCGGCGCGCGGTTCGGTCATCGTGGCCTGCGCGGCCGACAGGGCCTGCCCGAGTACCTGGCCGCCGAACACGTACTTGGTGCCGATGTCGCGGCTCTGGCCGCGGAACAGGTTGTCTTCCAGCCGCTCCAGCGAGAGCAGTTCGATCAGTTCGGAGGCGGGGGAGGTCATCCCGCGATTTTACGGGGATGCGGCCGGATCCGCCGCGACCCGTCGCAGCGGCACGGCCGCCAGCAGCGCCGGCCACGGGAACAGCGGGCCCGGGTCGCGCTTGCGCCGCACCCGCAGCGCGGGGTCGTCGCTGGCCTCGACCTCGTCCAGGTCCAGGTCCTCGTGTCCTGCAACCTGCGCCAACCCCGGCAGGCGCGCGCGCAGGTCGTGCAGCAGCGCGACCAGGGCCAGGAGCTGGGCCTCGGTGTAGGGCTCGTCCATCGCCTGGTGGCGGGAGTCCAGCCAGTCGGGGAAGCGCCCGGTGTTGACCAGCTCGATGCCGACGCTGCGCGGGTTCCAGCCGCGGGTGTGGTGGGCGATGCGCGCGACCGGCACGTATTCGACGATCGTGCCGTCGCGGTCGATGTAGTAATGCCCGCTGTTGCCGGTGCCGCTGGCGTAGTGCACGCGCTCGCCATAAGCCCGCGCGGTGGCGAGGTCGGGCAGCTCGGTGCAGTGCAGGACCACGGTGTCGATGGCGGCCGGGTCGCGCGCCGCCAGCGCGTCCACGTAGGGCAGGGGCTGCAGGTGGATGGCGGGCCGCGGCATGCGGCGATGCTAGCATTCGCGGATGAAGCAACCGCCCGCCGATTCCGAGCTTGGACGCCTGTTCGCGCAGTTCCCGCGCGCGGGCCGGGTCGACTGGATCGGCCTGCGGCCGGCGCGCGACGTGCCGATGCGCGAGGTCGAATCCGCCGATGCACAGGTCGGCGGCGGCCTGCAGGGCGACCGCTACGCGGGCGGCAGCGGCAAGCGCGGGCTGACCCTGATCCAGGCCGAACACCTGCCGGCGATCGCCATGTTGTCGGGGCACGCCGCGATCTCCCCGGCCACCCTGCGCCGCAACCTCGTGGTCTCCGGGATCCCCCTGGCGGCCCTGCGCGGGCGACGCTTCCGCATCGGCGACGTGCTCCTGGAAGGCACCGACGCCTGCGACCCGTGCTCGCGCATGGAGGCCGCGCTCGGACCCGGCGGCTACAACGCGATGCGCGGGATGGGCGGCTTGTGCGCGCGCATCCTCGAGGGCGGCACGCTGCGGCGCGGCGACGCGGTGCTCGGCGAATGAAGGGCCACTGCATCCTGTCGCACGGCTTCGAGAGCGGGCCCGACGCCACCAAGGTCAGCGCGCTGGCCGAAGTCGCCGAACGCCTGGGCTGGACCCACGAACGCCCGGACTACACCGACCTCGACGGCAAGCGCGAGGTCAGTCCGTTCGGTGACGTGCTGGCGCGCCTGCAGCGCCTGCAACAGCGCGCGCAGGACGCTGCCACGCAGGGCCCGGTGGTGCTGGCGGGTTCCAGCCTGGGCGCATGGATTTCGGCGCGGGTGTCGCTGGCCGTGCCGCTGCGCGGCCTGTTCCTGATGGCGCCGCCGATCCACATGGGGCCGGCACCCACGCTGGATGCCGCCGCGGTGCCGATCTCGATCATCCACGGCTGGCACGATGCACTGATCCCGGCTGCGACGGTGGTCGAATGGGCCGGCGCGCGCAACGCGACCCTGCTGCTGGTCGACGACGGCCACCGGCTCGAGCGCCATGTCGAGGCCAGTGCGCGCGCCTTCGCGGCGCTGCTGGGCGCGCTCTGAGCGATGAAGTTCTTCGCTTCCTGCGGCAAGGGCCTGGAATACCTGCTCGCCGACGAGCTGGTCGCGCTCGGCTGCGCGCGCGCCACCGCCGCGATCGCCGGCGTCAACGTCGAGGGCACGCTGCAGGACGCGCAGCGCGCCGTGCTGTGGTCGCGCCTGGCCAGCCGCATCCTGTGGCCGATCGCCGAATTCGACTGCGCGGACGAACATGCGCTGTACGCCGGCGCGGCCGCGATCGACTGGCAGGCGCATCTCTCGCCCGCGCACACCCTCGCCATCGACGCGCATGTGTCGGGCAGCGGCATCACCCACGCGCGCTACGCCGCGCAGCGGGTCAAGGACGCCATCGTCGACACCCTGCGCGCCAGCACCGGCCAGCGGCCCGACGTCGACGTCGAGGCGCCGGACGTACGCATCAACCTGGTCGTGCGCAAGGCGCGCGCGATCCTGTCGATCGACCTCGCCGGCGGACCGATGCACCGGCGCGGCTGGCGCCGCGCGCAGGGCGAGGCGCCGCTGAAGGAAAACGTGGCGGCCGCGGTCTTGCTGCGCGGCGGCTGGCCGCAGGCGCATGCCGACGGTGGCGACCTGCTGGACCCGATGTGCGGCAGCGGCACCTTGCTGATCGAGGGAGCGCTGATGGTCGCGGACGTCGCCCCGGGCCTGCGCCGGCATGGGGACGCGCCACCGACGCGCTGGCACGGGTTCGATGCGGGGGCGTGGCGCGGGTTGCGGGTGGAGGCGATCGAACGCGAGGCCCGCGGGCTGGCGGCATTGCGTCCCTGCCTGCACGGGCGCGACCTCGACCCGCACGCGATCCGCGCCGCGCGCGAGAACGCGCGCGTGGCCGGCGTCGAAACCGCGATCACGTTCGAGGTCGGCGACATCGCCGCGCTGCCGCCGATGGCCAACGCGCACGGCGTGGTCGCTTGCAACCCGCCGTACGACGCCCGCCTGGCCGCCGATCCCGCGCTGTACCGCGCGCTGGGCGACGCGCTGAAGGCGTCGGCCCCCGGCTGGCGCGCCAGCCTGCTGTGCGGCGACTTCGAGCTGGCCCGCGCCACCGGGCTGCGGGCGCAGAAGCGCTACCAGGTGTTCAACGGCCCGATCGAGTGCAGCCTGATCGTCTGCGATCCGATCGCGCCCCCGCAGCGCGACGCCGCGGTCCCCCGCGAACTGCCGGAAGGCGCGCGGATGGTCGCCAACCGGCTGCGCAAGAACCTCGACAAGCTCGCGCGCTGGCGGCAGCAGGAACAGGTGGCGTGCTTCCGCGCCTACGACGCGGACATCCCCGAGTACGCCTGCGCAGTCGACGTCTACACCACGCTCGCGGGCGACACCTGGCTGCACGTGCAGGAGTACGCTGCGCCCGCCGACATCCCGGGAGCGACCACCCGCAAGCGGCTGAACGACCTGCTGCTGGCGGTGCGCGAGGTGTTCGCGGTGCCGCGGGAACGGGTGGCGGTGAAGACCCGCAGCACCGGCAAGGGCGGCTCGAAGTACGGGCACTTCGACCATCGCGGCGAATTCCTGCTGGTCGAGGAAGGCGCAGCGAAGCTGCAGGTCAACCTGTTCGACTACCTCGACACCGGGTTGTTCCTCGACCATCGCCCGTTGCGCGCGCGGATGGCGCTGGAATCGCGCGGCCGGCATTTCCTCAACCTCTTCTGCTACACCGGCGTGGCCACGGTGCAGGCCGCGGTGCAGGGCGCCGCGCAGACCACCAGCGTCGACCTGTCGGCGACCTACCTGGAGTGGCTGGCCGACAACCTGCGCGAGAACGGCATCGGCGGCACCCGCCACCGCATCGCCCAGGCCGATGCCCTGAAGTGGCTGGAAGCCGACCACGGCGCCTACGACGTGGTGTTCTGCGACCCGCCGACCTTCTCCAATTCCAAGCGCGCCGACGATTTCGACGTGCAACGCGACCACGTGCGCCTGTTGCGCGCGGCGGTGGCGCGGCTGGCGCCTGGCGGCGCCCTCTACTTCAGCAACAACTTCCGCCGATTCCGCCTGGACGAGGCGGCGATCGCGGCGTTCGCGCAGGTCGAGGACATCAGCGCGTCGACCATCCCGCCGGACTTCGCGCGCAACCCGCGCATCCACCGCGCCTGGCGGATCGTCGCGCGCTGAGCGGCACCGGCCTCAGGCCGACAGGCGCCGCTCGCGGCGGTGCATCAGGATCCCGGCGACCACCACGCCCAGCCCGACCACGGTGACGATCAGCGTGGCCAACGCGTTGATCTCCGGCGTCACCCCCAGCTTGACCTTGGAATAGATCAGCATCGGCAGGGTGCTCGCGCCCGGCCCGGAGGTGAAGCTGGCGATCACCAGGTCGTCCAGCGACAGGGTGAAGGCCAGCAGCCAGCCCGCCAGCAGCGCCGGCGCGACCAGCGGCAGGGTGATCAGGAAGAACACGCGCCAGGGCCGCGCGCCGAGGTCCATCGCGGCCTCTTCCAGGCTGTCGTCGAGCGAGGCCATGCGCGAGCGCACCACCACGGTGACGTAGCAGGCGGTCAGGGTGACGTGCGCGATCATGATCGTGGACATGCCGCGCTCCGGCCAGCCCAGCGCCTGTTGCAGCGACACGAACAGCAGCAGCGACGAGAGTCCCAGCATCACGTCGGGCATGACCATCGGCGCGGAGTTCATCAGGCTCAGCAGGCCGCGTCCCGGGAATCGCCCGAAGCGCGACAGCGCAAGCCCGCTGGCGGTGCCGAGGATGGTGGCGAAGCTCGCGGCCAGCGCGGCGATGGTCAGGCTGCGCCCCAGTGCTTCCATGATCTGTTCGTTGGCGAACAGCGACGCGTACCAGCGGGTGGAGAAGCCGCCCCAGACCGTGGCCATCCGCGAGGCGCTGAACGAATACACCGCCACCGAGAGGATCGGCACGTACAGGAAGGCGTACCCCAGCGCCATCACCGCCCACAGGCCCCAGTTGCGCCGGTTCATGCGCGGCCCTCGCGGCGTTCGCGGCGGTTCTCGACGTACTCGAACACCAGGGTGGGGATCACCAGCAGGAGCAGCATCGCCACCGCCACCGCGGCCGCGAGCGGCCAGTCGCGGTTGGTGAAGAACTCGGTCCACAGCACGCGGCCGATGGTCAGCGCGTCGGGGCCGCCGAGGATGTCGGGGATCACGAACTCGCCGACCGCGGGGATGAACACCAGCAGGGCGCCGGCGATGATGCCCGGCATCGACAGCGGCAGGGTCACCCGCAGGAACGCCTGCCACGGGCGCGCGCCGAGGTCGGCGGCGGCCTCCAGCAACTTGAAGTCCAGCCGCATCAGGGTCGCGGTCAGCGGCAGGATCATGAAGGGCAGGTAGTTGTAGACAATGCCGATGTACACCGCGAGGTCGGTGTGCAGGATCGCGCTGCCGGGTTCGACCAGCCCGACCGCGGCGAGCGCCTGCGAGATCAGGCCGTTCGCCTTGAGCATGCCGATCATCGCGTAGGTGCGCAGCAGCGAACTGGTCCAGAACGGCAGGATCACCAGCACCAGCAGCAGCATCCGCCAGACCGGCCGCGCGCGGGCGATGCCGTAGGCGATCGGGTAGCCCAGCAACAGGCAGAAGAGGGTGGACACGCTGGCGAACAGCAGCGACTTCAGGTACGCGCCGACGTACAGCGGATCCTGCAGCAGCAGGGCATAGCTGCTGGCGTGCAGCTTCAGGCTGGCGGCGCCGTCGGCGGTGCGCTCGACCAGCGGCGTGTACGGCGGCGACTGCCCGAACACGGCTTCGGCGAAGCTGATCTTCAGCACGATCAGGAACGGCACCGCGAAGAACAGCAGCAGCCACAGCATCGGCAGCGCGGTGACCAGGAACCGCCCGCGCCGCGTGCGGAACTCGCGGCCGACCGCGCGGAACCAGCCGAACAGGTTGCGGACGACGTCGTTCCAGAACGACCAGGCGCCGCCGGGCGCGGCCGCGCTCATGTGCTCAGCACCACCGCGCCGCTGGCGGGCCAGCTCAGCCACAGCGTCTCGCCCCAGTCGTAGTGCGGCTCCGAGCTGCGCTCGACATGGGTTTCCTGCACCCGCACCACCGCGCCGGATTCGGTTTCCACGTGGTAGATCGAGACGTCGCCCAGGTAGGCGATGTCGCGAACCTTGCCGACCGCCACGTTGTCCGCCCGTGGAGGCGCCTCGTGCACGTCGATCTTCTCCGGGCGCACCGCCACGCTCACCGCGGTGCCTTCCGGCAGCGGGTCGGCGTGGCGCGCGTGGAGCACGCCACCCTCGACCGCGGCGCAGGCGATCCGCGCGATCCGCTGGTCGGCGTCGTGGCCGAGCACGCGCCCCTCGAACAGGTTGATGCCGCCGATGAACTCGGCGACGAAACGGGTCGACGGGTATTCGTACAGCGCCGCCGGGGTGGACACCTGGACGATGCGGCCGGCATCCATCACCGCGATCCGGCTGGACATCGTCATCGCCTCCTCCTGGTCGTGGGTGACCATCACGAAGGTGGTGCCGACCCGCTCCTGGATGTTGACCAGCTCGAACTGGGTGCGTTCGCGCAGGCGCTTGTCGAGCGCGCCCAGCGGCTCGTCCAGCAGCAGCAGCTTGGGCTGCTTGGCCAGCGCGCGGGCCAGCGCGACGCGCTGGCGCTGGCCGCCGGACAGCTGGTCGGGCTTGCGGTTGCCGAGCTGCGGCATCTGCACCAGCTCCAGCATCTGCTGCACGCGGTCGCGCAGCTCGCCGGCGCCCATGCCGTCCTGCTTGAGCCCGAACGCGATGTTCTGCGCCACCGTCATGTGCGGGAACAGCGCATAGCTCTGGAACATCATGTTCACCGGCCGCGCATAGGGCGGCATGGCGGTGACGTCGACGCCGTCGATCAGCACGCGTCCGCGGTCCGGGGTCTCGAAGCCGGCCAGGATCCGCAGCAGCGTGCTCTTGCCCGAGCCCGAGCCGCCGAGCAGGGCGAAGAACTCGCCGCGGTACACGTCGAGGCTGATGTCGTCGCAGGCGTAGACCTTGCCGAAGGTCTTGGTGACGTTCTCGACGCGCAGGAAGGGCTTGGCCGCGGGATCCTTCCATGGTTCCAGCGGCGCCCCGTGGCGGATGGGCTCGGCCATGCTCAGCGGCCGCTCTTGATCGCGGTCCAGGCGCGCACGCGCTGGCGCTGCACGGCCTCCGGCAACGACTTCGGGTCGACCAGCTTGGCCAGCACTTCGGCCGGCGGGTAGATGCCCGGGTCCTCGGCGATGTCCCTGGACACCAGCGCGGTGGCGTCCTTGTTCGGGTTGGCGTAGCCCACCGCATCGGTGATCGCGGCGGTGACCTTGGGATCGAGGATGTAGTCGATGAAGGCCATCGCGTTCTGCGGATGCCTGGCGTCCTTCGGGATCGCCATCACGTCGACCCAGCGGATCGCGCCTTCCTTCGGGATCACGTAGCGGATGTCGGGCACCGGCTTGCCGGCGGCCTGGGCCGCCTCGGCGGCGGCATCCGCGGCGCCCAGCACGTCGCCGGAGTAGCCCATCACCACGCAGGCATCGCCATTGGCGAGGGCATCCTTGTATTCGGCATTGTTGAAGGTGCGGATGTAGGGACGGATCGCCGCGTACACCTGCTTCACGGTCTCGATCTCGTCGGCGGCGCCGGCGTTCGGGTCCCGGCCCTTCCAGATCAGCGCGGCGCCGAAGGCCTCCTGGTCGTCGTCGAGCACGGTGATGCCGCACTTCGCCAGCTTGGCGGCGTTGGCGGGGTCGAACAGCAGGCTCCACGAGTCGATCGGCGCGGCATCGCCCAGCGCGGCCTTGACCTTGTCGACGTTGATGCCCAGGCCGGTGGTGCCCCACATGTAGGGCACGACGTGCGCATTGCCGGGGTCGATCTCCTGCAGGCCCTGCAGGATCGCGGGGTCGAGGTGGGACAGGTTGGGCAGCTTCGCCTTGTCCAGCGCGAGGTAGAGGCCGCCCTTGACCTGGCGCTGCGCGAACGGGCGCGCCGAGGGGAAGACCACGTCATAGCCGCTGCTGCCGGCGGTGAGCTTGGTCTCCAGCGTCTCGTTCTCGGAATAGACGTCGTAATTGACCTTGATCCCGGTCGCCTTCTCGAAGTTGGCGATGGTGTCCTCCGCCACGTAGTCGGACCAGTTGTAGACGTTGAGCACCTTCTCTTCCGGGCCTGCCGGGGCCTTGGCCGCGGTCGGGTCGGAGGCGGGCTTGCCGCCGCAGGCGGACAGCAGGAGCAGGGCGCAGGCGAACGGGGCGAGGCGCAGGGTCACGGCGGTCTCCAGGGAATCGATGGCGGGATGGTACGCCGCCCCGCACGGGGACTGGGGCGGCCGGGGCGGCATCCCTGTATCGTACGCGCCGAATCCCCGCCTGATGGAGCTTCCATGCGCGCCCCGTTGTCCTTGATCGCCCTGGCCCTGGCCAGCCTGCTCTCGACCCCGGCCCTGGCCCAGGACGCGCCCGCGGGCGATGCCGTCGAAGACACCCCGACCTGGGAGGTGGGAGGCAGCCTTGCGGCGACCAGCGACTATGTCTGGCGCGGCGTCTCGCAGACCCAGGGCAATCCGGCGCTGCAGGCCGAGGTTACGGCGACCCACGCCAGCGGGTTCTACGTGGGCGCGTGGGCGTCGAACGTCGACTTCACCGCCCCCGGCGACGAGGACGACGGCATCGACCTCGAATTCGACCCCTACATCGGCTGGTCGGGCGCGGTCGGCGGCAATGCCGAGCTGGACGTGTTCCTCACCCGCGTGTCCTACCCGGGCCACCGCGACGGCTTCGACTACGCCTACACCGAACTCGAGGGCAAGCTGACCTTCGCCGAGAAGTTCTACGTCGGCGCGGCCTACTCGCCGGACATCTTCAACCTCGGCGGCCACGGCATCTACATGAACGCAGGCGTCTCCCTGCCATTGGGAGACACCGGCTTCGACGTCACCGCGCAGCTCGGCCACTACAACCTCAACGATGCCGCCGGCGACAGCTACAACGACTACCTGCTGGGCATCGGCCGCAACTTCGGCCCGCTGCGCGCCGACCTGCAGTACACCGATACCTCGAGCTACGGCGAGGCGCTCAGCGATGCGCTGGACGATGCGAGCCAGGCCGACGGCCGGGTCGCGCTGATGCTGACCTGGGAGTTCTGAGCCGCGCTTCGGCGTGCTGCGGCAGGCTGCACCAACGAAAAGGCCGCGCAGATGCGCGGCCTTTTCGCATTCCTCCTGCTGGGTTAGTTGCCAACAGCCACCTTGCCGCGATAGTCCGGTGCTTGATCCAAGGCACTGTCTCCGGAATTGGAGTCTTTCCCGAAAACCGCATCGAAGGTTGCGCGGTCGATGCGCCGGATGCTGCTGATCAGGCACGGATTGCTGCTGCCGCCGATCCCGCGGTTGAGCTTGACCGCATCACCCATGTCGCCGCAGATCAAGAGATTTGGTGTGCGGCTGCCGGAGGTGGGCATGAAGCCCTTGCGGAACGACAGGAAGTGCTCGCGTTCCAGCTTCGGGCAACTCTGGGCGAGCTGGATGTCGTAGTAACGCTCACCGACGCTCTTGACGACCAGTCGCTGGTCGTGAATCACGCCCCAGGCGGAGACATGGTTGGCGACAAGGCAATCACTCTCGGGACGGATCGGCTTGCCGGGTTCGGATTCCCCCGCCGTGGCATGCAGAGGATGTAACGTTGTCGCCAGCAGTCCTAATGCGCATATCTTGGACATCAATCCGAATTGCATGGGCATCTCTCCTTGGATTCCGGCTTCGCGAGCGGGGCGCTTCCTACTGGTCAGCGTCCAGCACAACATGCGACAGGCGGCTCGTCAGGTCAACGAAACCTGCTTAACCCAACGTAACCGTCCTGCCGCTTTGCCCTACCGATTCAGCCGTTGCCGACCACGTCCGGACGGTCCGGCCCCAGCCACTTGTAGGCCACGCCGCCGAGCAGGCCGCCGAGGATCGGGGCCAGCCAGAACAGCCACAGCTGGGCGACCGGTGCACCGCCCACCATGAGTGCGACGCCGGTCGAGCGGGCCGGGTTCACCGAGGTGTTGGTGACCGGGATGCTGATCAGGTGAATCAGGGTCAGGCCAAGGCCGATCGCGATCGGCGCAAAGCCGGCCGGTGCGTTGCGGTGGGTCGCGCCCATGATGATCACCAGGAACATAGCGGTCATCACGACTTCGCACAGGAACGCGGCCGCCATGCTGTAGCCGCCCGGCGAATGCGCGCCGAAGCCGTTGGTGGCGAAGGCGCCCGCGCTGGCGGGATCGATCACGAAACCGGGCGCGCCGCCCGCGACCTGCAGCAGGATCCAGCCGGCGAACACGGCGCCGAGCACCTGCGTGACGATGTAGGGCAGCAGGTCCTTTGCGGGGAAGCGACCGCCGGCCCACAGCCCGAAGCTCACCGCCGGGTTGAAGTGCCCGCCCGAGACATGGCCAAGCGCGTACGCGCCGGTCAGCACGGTCAGGCCGAACGCCAGCGACACGCCCAGCAGGCCGATCCCCAGCGGATTGCCGTCGCCCCCGAAATTGGCGGCCAGCACGGCGCTGCCGCAGCCCCCCAACACCAGCCAGAACGTGCCGATGAACTCGGCAGCGAGCTTCTTCGTCATCGCGATCTCCCCAAGGCGATTCGTGGCGTGCACGACGCACGCGCAGCCACGGTAGCCGATGCCGAGGGGTGTCGCGTGGGTTTTGCGTTAAGCGCGGGGGTCAGCGTCCGCGGATGCGGTCCAGCAGGCCCCCGCCGCGCGGTGCCGGGGCGGACGTGTCGGCGGCCGGGTCCGTCGCGGGTTCGGCATAGCCGGTGGCGAGGTTGGCATTGACGAAGTCGGCCACTTCCTCGCGCGCCACCCCGCTGGCATCCGCGATCTCGGCGACGGTGGCCGGCGCCTTCATCATCGCGGTGGCGATGCGGAAATGCTTGGGGTATTCGCGTTCGGTCTGCGGCCACTTCAGCAGGCGGAAGCGGCCCGCCGGATCGTGCCCATCGCCGATCGCGCCCTTGCCCGCCTGGAGCCCGCCGAACCAGCGCAGGCGCGCCAGTGGCTGCGCGGCGCCGAGCGAGGCCGCCTCGGACTCCCACTCGGCATCGGACGGCGCGTCGAAGTCGTCGATCGACAGGCTGCCATCGAAGTAGCCGGCCAGCGGCTTGAGCGCGGCCTGGCCATGCCA
>ERZ1645192.2798-NODE-2798-length-14376-cov-6.868654_pt1 | contig 14376 bp, 2 predicted proteins | sample MGYA00575354_ERZ1645192 | MGnify/ENA primary metagenome ERZ1645192 (study PRJEB40844, sample SAMN11349763) | freshwater sediment metagenome | isolation source: river sediment | host: Sediment | place: India: Faizupur Khadar , New Delhi | collected 2017-02-21 ... | reverse complement strand
AGCCTAATAATATCAAATAGTTACTTCGTATAATCGCCATTATGTCAACTTGAGGATGGAAACGAGAAAGAAAGACCTCACTCAGACTTCGCGCAACGAATCCCTAATGTGAAATCAAGCTGATCTTCCGGTAAATAACAAAGAGATCTGTTGGAGGTTCTAATATTTATTGTCGGGGTTTTCCAAGAACCTCCTCTAACTATTCGAGAATCTCGATAACCTTCTGTCGGCGAAGGATTACAGATATCGGGACCTTGCGGGTCTTCTGCCGGAGATGTCTCGTAATATTTATAATCATATCTATCCTGAACCCATTCAGCGATATTCCCCAGCATATCATGAACACCATAGGGGCTTACACCTTTTGATTTATTGCCCACGGGTATGCTGTCGTCCAACCCGCAGCCTTCCGCTATGACCGTCTTTTCTTCAGAAATATACCCTGAATCAAACTCGTTGACATAATCACAACACACATAGGGCTCGTTGCCCCACGGGTATTTTCGCCCATCTGTCCCGCGCGCAGCCTTTTCCCACTCGGCCTCGGTGGGAAGGCGTTTCCCCGCCCATTCACAGTATGCTTTGGCCCCCAGCCAAGAAACACAGTTCATTGGATAATTTTCCCGACCGAGTTTGTCGAGATTGCATTCCGGAGCATGCTTGTTCGATAGATAGTAGATTATTTGATCGTCTCCTTCTCCTTCATACACTATACACACCCCCGCCTCAACGCATTTCGCAAACTGAGCTGTGGTGACCTCATATTTATCTATTTTAAAGGCGGAAATGTATATGGGCCGATAAGGAAGTTCTGCGTCCAGCGCACACTCGTCATCGACAGCTTCGTTGCAGCCCCGCATAAATTCGCCGGCCGGGATTTCGACCATTGCGCCGATGTCGTCGGGAACGATGTAAGTATCGATGTCGGGGTTCAGGATGTCGTCTTGTGATATGATATCGGTGTCTGTTGCTGCTGTGTCGTCCTGCAATGGGTTCGTGTTCTCTTGGCAAGAGAACAGAAGAAGAAAGGATGTGATGAAAAAAAAGGTTTTCTGCATGTGGACCCCCACTCTCTCAAGATTCAACGATAAAGAATAGCATTATCATTTTGAAATGCAAGCAAGCGAAACATTAGAAACTTGCCATCAGGATCGGCATGAAGAAGACTTTGTTGTTCTTCACAATGTTAACGAGTCCTATCTGGAAGCCGTAGAGGTCGCCGGTGTAGTTCACAAGACCGATCTGCGCGCCGTAGACCGTGCGCGCTACATTGACCACACCAGTTTGAAGTCCTTTCATCGTCTGCACCATGTTGAGAACGCCGAACTGGCCGATGCCCGCGAACTTCGTTGCGGTATTCCAAACGCCCACCTGAAAACCACCGCGAAAACCTTCACGTGCTTGACCCAGTTCGGTCACTTCTCCAGTCTTTTCATCCGTGATGGTTTCGTTCGGCAGTTCTTCCTCCTGCGTCATGATAAGCGAGTCTCCGAGGCTACCGTAACCAGCGCTATTGATAAGCCCTGTTTGCATGAGACCAAGAAAGGAACCTGTGTACGAAAATATTGTTCCGACCTGAGTAAATCCCTTGAAGGTATATGAAAAGTTCATGGCGCCAACCTGTGCAAAACCACGGAAGCCGTAGTTGTCTTTCTTGTTTGCCAACCATTCTTCCGTGAGAGGATGCCAAGCTTTTCCCAATGAGTGAAATCCAGCGGTGTTTAAAAGAGAAAACTGAAAGGCCGATATCACGGTATGTTCAGAAGTCGAATTTATGGCGGCAATTCTTATCAGTGAGTAGGCGTCACCTCCCCCAGAATAAGCCGAAAGATGCAATAGGGTAAATTCCCTGTCGGAAAAATCCACTAAAGATAGTCGCGCCAAAGCAAAAGTACTGACACTGGCACCCAGCATATTTATCTGGACTAAAAAACCACCATGTTCATCTATGTTTATTACCGATAATTGCAACGGTGCTATTTGAACAACAGCAGTTGCGTTAAGCAACGACCCCATACTAATAAGCCCATAAAAATAACCTTCATCACAGTATCCGATCATTGTGAATTTTTTACCGCTATCGTCTCTACATGTGAGATAGGGATCTGATGTTCTTCCTATTTTCTCTCGAAAAGTCTCCGATGGATCATTCTCTGCATATAAATTAACTTTCCACAAAACTACAATTAAAAGAAAGATTAACCTAGGAAGATTTGAAGGTGATTTTGCTTTGATCTCATTTTGGCTCAAGATTTCTTCATCCTTGACTATTCTATTTCACCTCCTTGTAAAAACAAATTGATATATCTTCTGCTTGCGTCTTCGGCATCTTTTGCATCCTGAGGCCGCGCATTGATTTTATCGCATCGGGAAAAAGTATGTAAGTGATAGCTTATATTATCATAATGGCTTTGATTGACTTCTTTATGTGCAAAATAATCTTGCACCGTATGAAGCCCTGCTCCCAATGCTTTCATGGCCTCTTCTGGAGCGGTGGGCCAAAGTTTAATTGCTAAGGCCAACTGTTGCTTTATATATTCCTCGGGGGTCATTAGATTGTCTTTATCATAAACCCAATGCATATATGAATGAGATGTGTCTTGATTTTCCCATTTGTCTACAGCAAGATTGGCTTTTACTGCTGCGTCTACCAAATAATCACAGAATCCTGCGTCTCTCAAAGGGTCTTCAGTAAGTTTCGTATGACCAGGAGCATCCCACAATCCCGTCTCGTCAAAATAATTGACCGGGTCACCGTGCGCATAACTGTAGAAATTGAAGCTCCCCTTGAATCCCAATGGTTCTTTCTCCAACCAACGACCGGTCTCGGGATCATACCACCGGGCCCCGAACTTTGTCAAGCCGGTATCGGTGTCCCTGATACCGCCGGCGAAACCGAAGAGGAGGCCGAAGTTCCCTTCTTCGTAGGCGACATTGCCGAATTCGTCATAGTCCAATCGAGCAAATATCGTTTGGTCCGTGCTTTTCGCATTGACCAGCATTCTCGGGCTACCGAGATAATCTTTGATCACACGATACCGTTGAGACCCTCTGGCAATATAATCCGGGACATTCGAATTAAGACCATATACATAAATTTCAGCCTGACCAGCTGAATCCACTTTCATTACCGGTGCCAATTGTCCCGAATAAATAAGGCGATACTCCAATATCCCGTTCTTATATTTGGCTATCAAGCGGTTTCTGCCGTCGTACCTATACACGATGTTCGTAGTGGCGCTGTTCTCTTCTATTGTTACATTCGTCAGATTTCCCAAGCCATCGTGGGTATAGGTCGTCACCTTATCATCGCTCTGATCGGCAAGCGTCCCCTTTGTGTCTCTCCTAACATAGAGATCTCCGTTTTCCGTATAGGAATAGGTAATATCGTTATAACTCAGGAGACGATCTTCATCATCATACCCCGCTATAACAACCCCATTGAACGAAGTCCGGTTGCCATTCTGGTCATACCCGTAGGTCGTCGTTGCGGACTGCGTTTTCGGCGTATCTTGCCATACTTTTTCCAGTCTCCCCGCAACATCGTAATCATAGTAATAATAGTGCTCGTCGCCATCTATTATTTCCTTCTTATAAGTGATCCTGCCCATCTTGTCTCTCTGGGAGAGTACTGTTCCTCCTTCATTGTATTCCTCGAATTCTTGCAGGAATATTCCTATTGAAGACTTCTGGGCGGAAAGATCCTTCAGTTCTCCGAAGGAGGTGTAATGTTGTGCTGTGGTGACATCGCCTCCGTCGAATGTAGTACCCGTAACCATACCACTGTTGCCGTCTCTAACAATGTTCATTTCTCCTGCTTTGGTCATCAGATCGTCGTCGTCATAGAGATAATTTGTGGTTAGATTGGCATAGGAGGAAGCTATCGTTACGGATGAAACGAGGAATTCACTGTTGTATCCATACGAGACCGAGCCGCTGATCGTGGTACCTCCCCACTCTTCTTCGGTAAGGAAAATGCCGTCATACTCATAGGAGAGTATATCTCCTGTTGGATATGTCGTTATGGTATCCACGCCTTTTGCACCATCATTTTTGTATGTGTAGGCGATCTTCTTTCCACCGGGCAAGTCGATATGCATCAGCTTCCCCGTGAACGGAGCGACATAGGAAACGCCATCCTTGTCTTCTTCCCCGTCGATATGATATGCGAAATGCACGGTCCCTTCGGGTCTGACGACATCGGTTAAGAGCCGTCCCGCACTATACAGATACTGAGTGGTGGTGTTCGCCAAGGGCGGGTTATATGCGGCCGGGAGGTCCACTTCATTCGGGACAAAGAAATGTTCCGGTTTTCCGGCCGGAGCAATACCGGTAATGTTGCCGTTCAGATCGTAGTTATAGGTGATGGTGCGCTCATTCAGAGCATCTCCTTTCATGAATATGAACTGTTTGATGCGCCCCATAATATCGTATCGGTAATCGACCGTTCTGCCAAGCGGGTCTGTTATCTTTTTCAAATAACCATTGAACCCGTAGGACTGGCTTGCAATTTCATAGCCGCTATCTTCGTCGGTATAGTAGTCGAAATCCACTATTCGCGCATTGCCTCCTGTGCCCCGAATTATCGACCATAATTTACCGTCGTGCCGATCATAACTCGTGATCTCGGTATTCATGGAGCCTATCATTGGCCCGATGAATTCTGTCGGCTGGCCGAATTCATTGACAAGGGTCTGGCTCTGGCGATTTTCAGGCGATGTTTGGGTATATTTCTTGGTCGTATCATCCTTGTAGTAAGTCACTTTCCATGGATCCAGTTTGTTATTAATCGTTATTTTATCTTCGATCGTATTGAACTCAAAAACATTAGCACTGGTCGGAGAGACTGTTCTCTCTGACTTAACGGTCATGCTTTTCGTTCCGGAACTAACCGTTTTAGAGGAAACATACGGCATAAGCATTTTGAATCTTGGGTCGCTCTTTTCCGTTGTGTTGGTTGAAAAGAAAGGAACGCCACCAGACGAGATTCCTTCCGTTGTGTATCCGGTATCCAGATGTTTCGTCGTGTTTTCAGCTTTGCCGTCGGGACCAGAGACGATCTTGGATATCTCCTTTACCCCGGGCTCGTACGAATGATTCCATTCCAGACCATCCGCATCGGTTCGTTTTGTCTTTTTAGTGCTCTTTAAAATTGATGTGTCTTCCAGCAACTTGAACGGCGACAAATACGATGTTCTCTGGTCTATTACACGCTCAAGCAAGCCTTCTGTGTTGTATCTATACTCCGTTTCTCTTCCATTGGGATAGATTATTTTGTTCAACAATGTGTTTCTCTCTGGAGCGACTTCATATTCGAAAGAGAACTCTCCTCCGTTCTTTTGGTTGGAAATATCTTTAGGATAGATGACCTTGTCTGCAAAACCATTGGTCGGCGAGACATGAATTGTGGTGGTCATCCCATTCGGAGCATGGATCGTTATGTCATTCCCGTCACGAGAGATGGTCGTCGTTTCGTCCCTTACTGCATCGTAGATCCCCGTAAGCACTCTGGCGCTGACCGTCTGCTTCCCTTCTCTCTGGGGATCGGGGATATTATCAATCCTGTCGTAATAGAACTTATATTTGAGCGCACTTGTCATGGACTCCCATGTCTCCGATTGAGAACCACTTGAGTCGAACAACAACAGATCGCCGGTATCCTTGTCGGGAATCATGTAGGAACCATCAGAGAATAGTTTAATTCCTGAACCGATGGTCCGAATCTTCGAAGAACCGGCCATAACAATCTCGCCGCTGGGAAGAATCGTAAAATCGAACATCCCATTTATACCAGCCTGAGATGCAAATACATTTTCCTCTAGGTTGCCAGTGTTTTTGTTCCATGTGTATATGTAATTTTCGTAGGGAGGAATACCTAATACAGAATTGTAAGTCCTTCGAATAAAGAAATACATGTTATAATTGTGCCAATCGTCTTTTATTGTTGCGTATTCAACTATGTCGTTATCAGCGTATGTTATGAAAATATCTCCCTCTCCCGAAAAAGGATCCGGCGTCCATGGGTCGCCGCAATCTGACCAGTCTGTTTCCTTTATGACTTTGTTGTTTTCTATCACGCCAATATAGTATATGTTTGCCGAAGAACAAGTTGAAGAAACATTGTTATTTGCTCCTGATATTACCAAGAATCTCCCGTTTTCCGAAACATCCATGTGTCCCACAGCATCAACAACAGAGACAAAGTCATTCATCCGTTTCAAGGAGCGAACCTGATTATCACTTGTTATCTTACAAACCGCGTCTCCTGTTGGGAAATATACGCTACCATTATTGTCGACCGCAACTTCTGTAATTGAAGAGATCTGGAGTTCCAAGGGACTTGTTGATCTGTTGGCTATATTACAAGAGACTCCCGTCAGGCTAGAATCATCAATGTTCTTTCCCGCAACGACATACAGCAATCCATCCTTCTCAATCTTAAGAACCTGTTTACGGACATTATCCGCAAAATAAATCACGCCTCTCTGATCCACATCCATAGCCACAGCGTTGATAATCGCATCAAGAGGATTCATACCGCTATAGTATTCTGTTCTTGAACCACCACCAACGACAACCTGTATTTCTCCCGTGTGAGAAATTTTCTTTATCGATGTCCCATTCTCGATAAATACTATTTCTCCGTTGGGAAGAGCGGATACATCGGTAGGATTAGTAAGGCCATCCTTAACCAAAGAAACCGTCTGCTCCATATAGTCGGCTTTCACTACCGTTCCGTCGCCTTTGAAGAGGCGCTTGTTTCTGAAATCGTACTTGGAATTCACATCCAGCGTTAATCCGCCCAATCCCTGCGCTCTGGTCGACTGGCTATAAAGAACCACATCGAATTCCTGCGTCAGCGACTGTTCTCCGGCATTACCGCATACTTTCGCTTGCGTTTTCCCTATCCAACCTACTTGCCCGCCACCATCTACACCGGAAGCGCCCGAATCAGCAGAACTGACGGAACCGAAGCTTCTACCTCCTATTGTGTATCCGGGACAAGAATACTTTGCATTATACCCGTAGTTTACCCAAACATGAACTTTCTGTTGGCCGTTGACCTCAACCCCGTCAGCATCTCGTCCATCCCATACCCAAGTCCATGTGCCATCCGGTTGCGGATTGACCTGTAACACCTCTATTTGTCGTATCGAGAACTGCAACTGAACCCAGATCGTCGTTTTGTCTTCTTCTGGAATTGAGCCATATTCATCAAGATTGTTGAATCTCAGTGTTATCTTCTTATTGTCCCGGCGGGCGGACTGATCTGAACGATAGTGCAAAGAATAGGGAGTATGCGGTATAGGGATCTGCTCTCCCAAGGTCTGCGATTCGCATTCTATGCTTGAACCGCAATCGACCGTGGGAATCGGCATCGTTTCCGCGGTCTCCGGCGTTTCGGCCTCCACCTTGGGTCCTTTCGCCAATTTGGTGATCAGGGCGACTAGGTTGAAATCCTTCGTGGAGAAATGCCGCAACGGCATACGCCAGAAAGTATCTCCAACAGTATTATACCTGACAGCGATCTGAGTTCGTTCGTTGTCGTCGAGACCAAGCCAATTTGCCACATAAGCATTATCTGCAGCACCGTCGCCATTCATGTCGATATCGGCCTTGCCATTCGTTATGCCGACAACTTTCAGTACTATGCCGTCATCGCTTGCAACCCATCGTGAGTTATCTTTATCGTACCAACCGGAAGGCACGGCGGTTCCCACAGGCAGACCTTCCCCATTGCTCCCCTCCAGGAAGTTGTTCAGGTAGTAGTACACCGGTTTCGTGAACACAATATCCTTGGCATTCGGGGCTTCGGCGATGGACAATTCCACGCAGTAGGTATAGGCGATCCCTGCCGGTAATTCGGCCGGCATTGCTTTTATGCCATCGGTTGTGTTGGTGTATTCCCTGTGCTCTATGGTAACGGAATCCAGTTTTTTCGTTTCCCCGTCCGTTACCGCGTAAATGTCGGTATTCGGTTTAACCAACAACATTCCTTTTCTGTCTGAACGACCATCCCTGTTTTCTTCATTTATTGACAGAACTCCTCCGTTGACACCTATAATGTCACCCAATTCGGAACCCTTCTCTGTCATGCTGACCGGGGGTATGGTGGAGATCATGTTCCCGCTTGTTTTGATCGCTCTTTCGACCGGCATGTAATCGGGCGCCAAGAAACGCACCGTATAAGTGAAGCCGCCGTTGACCACAAGGTCCCATTTCCCGTCATCGCGAGTATAGGTGAACCCGTATTCGGGATGGTCTTTCACATACACCAGCACCGGCGAGGTCAATGTGCCTTCCTCTACCGCGCTAACGGTGCCGCTGAGAAGCGCGGCCTGCGCTTTATGGATCGGATAATAAGGATCAGGCTCTGTGTTATCAGGATCTTCGTCCACGAAGTGTTGAATAGGATAAATAGTGTCGGTCGGGTCATCGTCGTAGTAATGGAATAGCACTCTGTCCGCCAGACTCAGGAAATTGGAATTGTCCACGGCTTCGCTATTCCGTACGCGATTTTCTCTGGAAGCCGTTTCCACGGATACTGACGGTCCATCCGTGGTGCAACCGTAATCATCACAGGCTTCTATCTTGAAATCGTATTCCGTTTCCGGATAGAGTCCGATATATTTCAATCTGAAGCCCGGTATGGTTGCGAGGTATTTTTCAGCCGGAACATCCATCAGGGCGCTATACGAGGCGCTCCCTTCCTCTTTTATGAACAACCGATATTTCTTCGCGTACCCGGTTAAACTGTCTGTGTCAGATACCCGCGGCCATGTCAGTTCAATTCCCGCCGAAACGGTATCCGCCGTCAGACTCGGACTGCTCCAAGTCGGCAGGTCATTATCGGCACTGCAACTGTCAAAGGTGAAGGTATCGCTTTCATTCGTAATCGAGAAACGATCCCGCGCCAACACTCGCCAGAAGTACCGTTGCCCCGGCAATATGTTCACCGTACAGCTTTTTGCGGAAGTGCCTTCGGGACACACCACCCGTTCCGGGTCGGGAGTTGTACCGAAATAGACCTCATAGGTGACGCCGGGATTGACATCCGTATCGCATGCCGAATTCTGACAGGTCCAAGTAAGTGTGTGGTCGTCACAGTCCGCAGGATTGTAGGTCGATGCTGGTTTCTGCGGCGGATTGTTGGAAGTACACTTCCACCCAGTTCCATTCGGTTCTTGAATAGTGCCTAACGGGCAATGACAATCCGTAACCATTTCGCCATTCAAATCTTTATAGAGGCGACAGTTTCCTCCATTTTCACAGGCTGTCTGACAATGACAATTGGCAGAATTGTTCCAATTCTCCGAGTCCCATGCCTGATATTGATAATGCCCTTCTATGCAAGGATTCCAGAAATATCCGGTCCCATCGTCACCACAATGATCTGTCTTGCCTGCATCTTGACCATCCGTACACTCATCAGGGTCGATACAATTCGTCACATCATGCCAATCTGAGGGAGCACCTTCGCATAATTGCATTTTTGTACCACGGCCATTCAATCCGCAACTGATAGTTCTATAATGATAGATACTCTGGGTGTCTGGATCTATCAATTCGCATTTATCGAGAGCGTTGCAGTCATAATACTCCCAGTTGAAGCCATCGACACACACATAAATGAGAGAATCTCTTTCATTTAAACCGCATGAGTTGGGATACCGCAATTCGGTGGTGCCTATTACACAGGTGCCGGAAGCACCCGAACAAGAACCCCATGCACCCCACAACCCTTCTATGGAACAAGTTCTTGTTACATGTCCGGTATTGTTGATGCCGCAAGGAGCCGTTTGTTGCGATCCCGGAGAACACAAGGTATCTTCCGTGCAGAGGGAACCTTCCATATGGGGTGTAATGTCGTTTCTGTTCGTGTCTGAACATTCGCCATAGGCGAGCTTTCTTATCTGTTCTTTGCTTAAGACAGCCCGATACAATTGTATCTCGTCTATCTTTCTGCTCGCAAGAGAATGATGATTAAATCTCCAATTGGTTCCGAAAGATATCTGTGGAACAGAGATGTTAATATACATCACGCCGTCCAGATATATTTTCAGATTCGGTTGAGAAAGATTTCCGTCATATGTCATGACGAAGAAATGTCTGACATACTTACTGATGCCCGCTGGCAATACCTTGCTGTATTGCGGTGTTGTTTGCCCGTTGGCAAATACTTGGATATAATTTCCGCTTATATCAATGGATATTCTCAAACTTTCGGAATAAGCAGAACCATACCCCTTGAAATTGACAACTAGATCCTGCGGCCAAAGAGTGATGAACTCCGCAAAAGTCCAAGTATTGATGAACGCAGGGTTCTGTTTGATGCTGGGTGCATACTCTATCGTCGTGTAATGATACCCATCACCGCTATCGAAATAACCCTTTAACGCTATGCTCTTTCCCGACGGTCCGCCATCTTCATATTCGTAATAATGATATGTGGCGACATCTTCTATTGTGAGATCTTTGATTATGCCATTGTGCAGATTGAAATGATCATGAATAGTCGTTGTGTCGTCATTTAAGAAGGGATAATAGAGGAATCGATAGGTAGGCAGAATATCCGTTTGTTGATCGGGAGAAACATAGGTCGGAGCCAGTACACATTCATAACTGTTCGAGGACGACAATTCTTCTCTGTACCCGTGCTCACACAAACATCTTCCCGAAGAAGAATCGCATGTGCCGTGATATCCGCAATCGCTGCATTTTGTGTTTCTACAGGTATTGATCGCTCCATCCGTATAGGGGTCTTTCATCGTCTCTCGGTAGAAAGAATTGCAAATGCAATACGGCATTTCGAGCGGCGGGAACTCCTGACCGAAGATATATTCTTCATGGAACACACACACGCCGTTGCCACCGCCGCAATCCTCATTGGCACATTCATTGACGACGCAGGAGAATTTGTCTCTTTGGAGCGGTTGCCCGTAAATTTTGATATAGGGGTTCTTATAGCCCGGTTCGCAGACACATTCACCGGAAACAAAATAGCCGTGATCGTTGCACTTGTTTTTCTTGATGATGCCGATATCCCAGAGATGATCCAAGAAATCTTCCCACGACATCCACGCAGGACGGTCTATGGTGATATCGGTGCCGTTTTCGTCGGTCACCTTTACATGTTCCAACCCCACCATGTTCTGGAGGAAATCATAGTCCGTCATTCCCGTTTGCGAAACATCAAGCGAAACCAAGCCGGTCATCGAATAAAGTGCCGTCGTATCGGTGATCTCATTGCCGGAGGCATTCAGTTCCGTCAGATTCGGGAGGTACTGCAGCCCATTAAGAGAAGATATCTCCTGATAAGAAAGATCCAAACTCGTCACGCTCAACAACTGATCCGTCGTGATCTCCGTGGATGCCTCTTTCCAGTAAATGACATCCAAATCGTATGCGACCTGCGCATCGACGAATACACCCATATAGAAGACTCCTCCGTTCATCAACGCACAGGTGTCGGTCGCCGTTCCGGTATTGTTCGATCGGCAATCGTAATTGTTCGCATCGGGCGGAAGATTTCTTCTCACATAAAGGTCGGCATTGCCACCGATCGGCGTGAGCGTGGCGGAGAAGGTCCCCGATATAGAGGTAAAGGGCAAATAACTTGCCCATCCTCCCGCGGTCGCATTGCCATGATAGTTGGCAGTCGCCTGTTCTATTCTCCCGGTAGCATAACTGATCTGGATCGTGAAGCTGGAGCCGGCATCAACGCCCTTGACCGACACATATATTTGTCCGGTGGCGCTGATGGTGCACTCTTCCGTATCGGGTCCGTTGAAATTCGACATGCAATCGTAATCGGTCGCCGTCGGAGTGGCGCCTCTCCGGACATAAAGCGTTACATCGCCCGAACCGACTATCGCCTTGGCCATGAACTGTCCGTTGGTGGCATCGAAGGGACCGTAATGAACCCACTCTTCACTGCCGGCGCTTTGCGCTGTCTGCGTGAAATAGTGAGCCTCGGGCAGGGTAACTCCCAAAGCATCCCTGATCGCATATTCCAGATTCAGATCGGGGAAGAAGGTGAAGTGTTCCTGTATCCAAATATCGGCATAGGTCTCGATCCAATCGGCCTTGTCCGTGAAAAGGCAGTCATTGTCGCAATCGTCGATATTCTCGTCATTGCCGTCATCGCATTGTTCTCCCGTACCGGGGGTTACAATACCGTTACCGCAAGAAGTCAATGTGCAGTTACTGTCACAACCGTCTCCGTCGATCAGGTTGCTGTCGTCGCACTGTTCAAGGCCTGCCTGATATCCATCGCCACAAATAGATCCCCGCATTTCGCACAGGTAAGCCAACTTGATAGAGGTGTTATTGCAGGCGAGGTCGTTCCACTTGGCGTTGGTCGTAGTGGCAATCTTCATTTCACCGCAGCCTTCGGTGACACCGGTCGGTTCGTTGCTGTCCCAGTTGGTGTAGTTTGTATTGGTGTCGTCTATCCACGAGTATGCTCTCTTCTCCCGGTCGGCCGGCGGCATGAGCTCAAGGGTATATGCGCCTTCATCGGTCGTGAGATATTTGTCGACCACGACGGTATAGGTCTGTCCCGCCGTGAGGTCGTAATAGAGAGTATCGGTCGCATTGCCGCCGTAGTAGTCTTCGCAGTCGAGGTAGGAACCGCAGTTGCCGCCGCTGTAGATATGGACTACCGCATCGAATTGGCTGTAGACGCGGAAGGTCCATTCCCCGGTCGCTCCGGCGGTGAAGGTGAAGAAGTTCTCCTTGCCGGGCATGTCGCACCAGCCGTAGGGATCGACGGTGCCGGCGCCGGTGCCGATGTAGCCGCTGTACTTGCGGCCCATGGTGGGCGCTACCCACGCGACCGAACAAACCTCGTTGCCGAAGGCGGGATAGGCGTACTCTCCTTCGAGACCGATCCAGATGTTGGCGTTGTAGGCCTTGGTGTTCTTGACATAGTTGAAGACGAAGTCGTTTTCCGATTGAGAACCGATCGTCACCAATGTAGAATCGCTATAGAGGGAAGCGCAGCTGTCCTTGGCATCGGTCCATATTAAGGGATTCGTCGTCCCGTAAAGCCCATAACAACGGTTAAGCGCCGTATTGTATGTCCAGCCTTCGGGGCACGGGAAGGTACAGTTATTCCGGCAACCATCATTGTTGTTGGTATTACCGTCGTCGCACTGTTCGGTGCCGGTCACGCGGCCGTTGCCGCAGCCGGTCGGACGGCAGTTGGCGTCACAGCCGTCGCCGTCGGTGAGGTTTCCGTCATCGCATTCTTCGATCCCTTCCACGACATTGTCGCCGCAGATGGAGGAGATATACTCGCAGACATAGGCATGGAGCGCCGCACCGCTGTTGCAGGGGAGGTCGTTCCACTTGCCGTAGGTGGTGGTGCCTATCTTGAGTTCGCCGCAGGCTTCCGCGCCGGCGCTGTTGCTCGGCTCGTTGGTATCCCAGTTGGTGTAGCCGTTATCGGTATCGTCTATCCATGAGTAGGCCCGTTTGCCGTTGTCGGTCGGCGCCATGATCTCGAGGGTGTAGGTCCCCGTATCGGTGGTGCGATACTTATCGACGACGACGGTATAGGTTTGGCCCGCCGTCAGTGTACGGGTCATGGTATCGGTCGCGTTGCCGCCGTAATAATCTTCGCAGTCGATATAGGAGGTGCAGGCGCCGCTGTAGAGGTCGATGACGGCGTCGAATACCGAAGTGACCTTGAAGGTCCAGGTGCCGCTGATCGCCGGGGTGATGCGGAAGAAGTTCTCCTTGCCGGGCATGTCGCAGTCGCCGTAGGGATCGACGGTGCCGGTACCGGTACCGATGGTGCCGCTGAATTTGCGCCCGAGCACCGGTACGATGACGGCGTTGGAACAGGTCGTATTGCCACTCACGGCGTAGGCGTCGTTCGCTTCGAGGCCGATCCAGATGTTGCCGTTGTAGGCTTTCTCGGTCTTGACATAGTTATAAACATAGTCGTTCTCGGTCTGATCGCCGAGCGTCACGAGCGTTGTTCGCGCGTTATAGGCGGCACAGGCGGCCTTTGCCTGCACCCACGTGACCGGCGACGCGGTCGCCTCAAGGTTGTAGCAGTGGTTGTTGGCGCTGTTGAACTTCCAACCGGTCGGACACGGTTCGGCGGCAGAAAGGCTCGCTGTGAAACAACACGCGAGGACGAACAATGCGACGGCAAGACGACTCATGACCTTCTCCCCAAAGATATTGCTTATACCATAAAAGACAGGATGAACTGCGGAACCGAAAGCCGGAACGGCGTATTCAGAATAATTGAGGTTCCCTCTCCTCACCGAAACAACCATCCCCCGATGGCTATAGTTTGAATTTATCATAAAGGAACCAAAACGAAAGGCAACTAATTTTTTTTGTGAAGAACTCCGTGCG
>ERZ1645192.2797-NODE-2797-length-14377-cov-11.304427_pt1 | contig 14377 bp, 14 predicted proteins | sample MGYA00575354_ERZ1645192 | MGnify/ENA primary metagenome ERZ1645192 (study PRJEB40844, sample SAMN11349763) | freshwater sediment metagenome | isolation source: river sediment | host: Sediment | place: India: Faizupur Khadar , New Delhi | collected 2017-02-21 ... | reverse complement strand
GTCGACGAAGTCTCCGGGCCTTTAGCTCAGTTGGTCAGAGCGCTCGACTCATAATCGATTGGTCGCAGGTTCAAGTCCTGCAAGGCCCACCAAATCACCACCGTAAAACTGTTGGCCGAAGTAAGGATTGGGGGTACGGTTTCTGCCAAAGTGGAGCGGAAACCGAGGAAACTGGGGTCTGTCCCCGATTCTCGCCGATTCTCGTCGTCCCCGATTCTCAGTCCCCGATTCTCAACGTGCTAGCTCAGGGGCGCGCCGCTTGCGGCGCATCCCGCTGGAGCGACGGGCTGGGCGGCGTTGTACAAGCGCAACTCCCACTCGGCAAGGGGGCTGTTGCCTGCCGCCGTTTTGGCAAGACAGACAATTCGCTCGTATTCGGGTAAAGAGTCAAGTTGTGTCCATCTCACGTTCCGACAGGTTGGGATGCGCGACAAGACCATAAAATCAAACGGGCAGTGCGGCGGTGCCGGAATCAGTCCTAGGCACCACATGTACTTGAGGTGGAGATTGAGCGCTTTTTGCGCGGAGCCGATTCTGAACCGTCCTGCATTCAGAGCATTGGGGTGCGAACCAGATAGGGAGTTTGCAAGGCTCTCGATGTTCGCAAGGTGCTGCGCTTCCGAAACGCCGACACTATATTGCTCGGTGAGACGCTCCAGTTCTGAGCGCAGAGCACGGCGGAATGCATCCTTCTCGGCTTCGCCCGAGCCTACTCGGTATAGTTTTCCACGCTGCACTGTAGCCATCAGCGTCATGCTGAAAAATTCATCTTCAAGGAAGGTTTGCTGTTCCGGGTTCATTTCCGACACGCCCGACTAGAATTAGACAGCCCAATTTTTCCGGATGGATAATCCCGTTCCCGCCTTGGAGACAGACCGCGGTTTCCTCAGGCATTGCGGCTGGCGTCCATCCGTGCGCCCATTCATGCAACAATGAGCGCCGGCCACGCTATGGCTGGGGGATGACGCCACAGGCCATGCGCTCGCCGCCGCCACCGAGTGGCGCGGGCTGGTCGGCGTGGTTGTCGCCGCCGGCGTGCAGCATCAGCGCGCGGCCGTTGACATCCGCCAGCTTGAGTCGGGGGGCCAGCACCGGGTGGGTGGCGCTGCCATCTGCGGCGACATGGAGCGGCGGCAGGTCACCCAGATGGCCATCGCCCCAGGGCTCGCCATGCTTCTTGCTGCCTTTGGGGTCGAGGTGGCCACCCGCCGCCAGCGCCGCCACTGCGACACCATTTTTCTGCGCCGGCATGCAGGTGCCATGCTCATGCACATGAAAGCCGTGCAGGCCCGGTGGCAGTCCCTGCAGGGCCGGCTGGAACACCAGTCCATAGGGGGTTTCGGTGATGCGCACGCTGCCCACGGCGGCGCCGATGCCCTGGGCCGTCACCAGGTTGAGGGGGGTGCTGGTCTCGGCAGCCAGCGCCGCGGTGCTGGCGAGCAGGCAGGTGGCGAAGAGGGCGGGAATGCGCATGGGGGGCTCCTTGTGTGCGAGGGAAATTCCAGGTCGTGTTCCATTCATCCAGCCGCAGGTGGACATCAGGCCACTGATCGACGAGACGGTCCGCCGCCAGCGTGCGCTCAGGCCATGCTGGGCTGCGGTTGCCGTTGTTGCAGCCGTTCGATCAACTGGTCTTCGAGCTCGAACCGTTCGGCCAGCACCAAGCCGAGACGCGACAGATCCTCCGGCAGGGCATCGAGCAGTTCGGCGCAGTGCGCTTCGGTGTCGTAGATGTCGTTGAAGGCGATGGCGGCGGCGGTGCTGCGGTCGATCTGGCGCAGCAGCCGGGCGGCCAGGGCCCGGCTGTCGGCGTCGTGGTGTTCGAACTCCTCGATCAGCCGCTCGAACACCTTGAAGTGGCCGGCGCAGAGGTAGTCGAGCAGTGCCTGACAGAGCGCCTGCACCTTGATGGTGATCGGCACCTTCTTGGGGGTGAACTGCCGCAGACCATCGACGGCGACATAGAGCACGGTCAGTTCCTGGCGTCGTTGCAGCCAGTCGTGCAGCAGGGTTTCGATCGGAGTGGTCGTGTCGGCCGGTTGCCGTCGCTGTTCTTTCTGCATGGGTTGCACCTGGGTCGAATCCTGAAAGGCGTGCCGATCGCTGGCGAGCGCCGGGGTTGGCCAGTCTACAAGAAACCGTGAATGTGACCTACTTCACAGCCTCATGCAAACCAATAGACCAGAACGGTGGGGATTGCCAGCGCGACCAGCGTGCCGGTAAGGCCAAGGGCGAGGCTGGCGAAGGCGCCGGCCTGAGCACCCTCGTCGAGGGCGCGGGCGGTGCCGACGCCATGGGCAGCCAGACCGAGGCTGAAGCCGCGAATGCGTGGGTCGCTGATGCCGAGCCAATCGAACAGCACCGGCCCGGCGGTGGCGCCGATGATGCCGGTGATGATGACCAGACCGGCGGCCAGACCCGGTTCGCCGCCGAGAATGCGTGCCACCTCCATGGCGATCGGCGAGGTGGCGGTCTTGGGCGCGATGGTGGCGATCAGCCGGCGGTCGAGTCCGAGCCAGTCGGCCAGCAGCATGGCGCTGGCGGTGGCGGTGGCCACTCCGATCAGCAGCGCGATGCTGAGCGGCCCCCAGAGCCGGCGAATCTCATCCCAGTGGCGGCGCAGCGGCAGACCGAGCGCGACCGTGGCCGGTCCCAGCAGCAGCACCAGCGGCTGGCTGGCCTGGCGGTAGTCGCCGGCGTCGAGCAGGCCGAGTCCGATCAGCAGCGAGATCGGCAGGGCGGCGATCAGCACCGGATGGAGCCAGACCGGCCGTCCCAGCCGGCGATGCATCCACAGCGCCAGCAGGTAGCCGCCGAGCGTCAGCGCGAGGGCCGTCACCGGCATCGGCAGCAGCGCACTCATCGACCGGGCCAGCGCGCCAGCGCCCATTTGAGGGTGAGGGCGGTCGCGACCAGCGCGCCCAAGGTGCTGAGGGTGATGGCGAGCAGCAGCCGCATCCATTCACTGGCGGAGAGCCCGACCAGAAAGAGCGCGGCGATCAGTGGCGGGATGAAGAACAGCGACAGATGGCTGACCAGCGGGCCACCGGCGCTCTCGGCATCATCGATCAGGCCGGGTGCCGCGCGCAGCAACAGCATCAGCAGCAACATGCCGAGCACTGCACCGGGAATCGGCAGCTGCAGCAGGCGGGTGGTGACTTCGCCCAGCCACTGGGCGGCGAACAGCAGGGTGAGGCCACGGATCATCGCCGCAGCAACTGCACGAGGGCAAGGCCGCAAAAGAGCACGAAGGCGAGCAGCGACCAGTCGGCGATCGACAACCCGAGCAGGCGCCAGGTCACCTCGGCGCAGTTGCCATCGCCCTTGAGTGCCAGCAACAGCACGTCGTTGAGCGGCATCACCTTCACCAGGTAGTCGATGGTCGGCAGACAGGCCGGCACCTGCTCCGGTGGCAGGTGTTGCAGCCAGATCTGCCGTCCTGCCAGCGCGATGCCGAGGTCGGCGAAGATCAGCATCGACAGGCCATACATCTTGCGGCCGACCCGTGCCGGATTGTGCAGCAGCGCCAGCAGTGCGGTCATGCCGATGGCGGCGAAGGCGATCCGTTGCAGGATGCAGAGATTGCAGGGCAGCAGGCCGAGGCCATGTTCCAGCCCGAGGGCAATGGCCAGCAGCAGCGCACAGCCGAGCAGGATCAGGCCATTGAGAGGACGGGTTTGCAGCCAGTAGCGCCAGGAGAGCATCGGTCGATCTGATCGGAATGGGTTGCAGGGAGCGGTGGAACCACCGCCTGTCGCAGGCGTTCGCGCTCAATGGCCGCGAAGTCGCACAGCAACGGGAAAAATTCGCGGAAATTCTCGCCGATCTGGTCGTAATGCGCCAGCCAGAACCGTTCGAGTTGCTGCACCGGCTGGTGTGGACCCAGTCGCCGCTGAATGATGCGCGCCGCTGTCGCGCCGACTGCGGCGGGGTCGAGATAGCGGCAGAGCAGGTCGTGCTGTGCCAGCAGACGGGCGAAACGGGCTGCCTCGGCCGGCAACCGCGCCTGCTCGCGCTCCAGCAGTGCATAGATGTCGGCGGCATGGTCGGCCAGCGGCTGCGGGCTGAAACAGGTGAAGTGGCGGCTGAGGAAGTGGTCCCGGCCAAGGTCGAGCAGAATCGGACCCAGGCGGCGCAGTGCCGGCGGAAAGTGTTCGATCAGTTGCCGTGTCAGCGGATGGCGGTCGCAGAAGGCATCGATGCGCCGGTGCAGCATGATGCTGGCACTGAGCAGGTCGGGGTAGGGGGTGGCGATCGGTCCCTTGCGAAAGTCGCCCAGCAGTGCCCCCAGTCGCCACTCATCCTCGGTGCCGGCCAGCAGGAAGTGGGCCAGATGGTTCATGCCCGGGTTTCATCGCGAATCGGCTGTTGCTGATAGGCCTGCAGGAAGCTGTCGAAATCGAGCTGGTCGCTGGCTTCGATCTGCTGCTGCGCATGCCAGGAGGCCTCGGCCAGTTCGGCGAAATGGGCGTGCCGGTCCGGCGGCAGCGGCCGGCTGCGAAAGTGCCGTTCGTGCGCCAGGGAGTGCTGCATGGCGAACTGCGAGAAGCTGAGGCGCTGATCGCGCATCTCGGCCAGGATGCGTGCGGCCGGGGTCAGGTCTGCATCGTGCAGCCGGGCGGTGAGCCGGGTGAGGGTCTGGCGGTAGCTGTCGCCACCCCAGCTTTGGTCGAGCTGTTCCGCGGCGGGCGCCATCTGCTCCATCAGCGCATGGCCCCAGTCGGTCAGTCGCACCGGGCTGCCGGCGCGAAGCAGGGTCACTCCGGGACGGCGTCCCTCGTTGACGACGGTTTTCTGGTTGTGCTGGATGGCGTGGCACTCGTCACGGCTGATTGGCGGACTGTCGTCAAGGGCGGCGTTCAGCAGAAAGATGTCGAGCAGGCGAATCTGCTCGGCATCGATGCCAAGCGGCAGGTAGGGGTTGAGATCGAGGCAGCGCACCTCGACATACTCCACGCCGCGCTGGTGCAGCGCATGGAGCGGTTTTTCACCCGAGTTCGCCACCCGTTTGGGGCGGATCGGGCTGTAGTACTCGTTTTCGATCTGCAGCAGGTTGGCGTTGATCTGCCGGTACTCGCCATCGACCTTGACGCCGATCTTCTGATAGGCGGGATAGGGGGTGGTCATGGCACCGTAGAGCGTGTCGATGTAGTTGTCGAGGTCGTTGTGGGTGATGGTCAGGCTCGACTGGGCATCGCTCTGGTAGCCGACGCTGCCCATGCGCAGCGAGGTGGCGTAAGGCAGGTAGAGCGAGCCGTCATCGAAGGATTCGAGCTGATGTGGCCGATTGGCGACCAGGCTGCGACACAGCGCCGGGGCCGCACCGAACAGATAGATCAGCAGCCAGAAGTGTCGGCGGAAGTTGCGGATCAGTGCAAAGTAGCGGTCGGTCTTGTAGTCGTTCAGCGAACGCCGGTCGCCCTGCCGCGCCTGCAGGGCCTGCCACAGGCTGTCGGGCAGCGAGAAGTTGTAGTGGATGCCGGCAATGGTCTGCATCGCCCGGCCGTAGCGGTGGCCCAGGCCGATGCGGTAGAGGTGCTTCAGGCGGCCGATGTTCGAGTTGCCATACTCCGCCACCGGAATCTGCGTGTCGTCGGCGAGCACGCAGGGCATGCTGGCACACCAGAGCAGCTCCTGATCGAGGGCGCCATAGACACAGCGGTGGATCTCGTCGAGCAGTGTCAGCGTCGCCTCGATGCCGGTCGAGGTGGGGGTGATCAGCTCGATCAGCGCTTCGGAGTAGTCGGTGGTGATCAGCGGATGGGTCAGCGCCGAGCCCAGCGCGGCCGGATGGCGGGTCGGCGCCAGCAATCCGCTGCGGTCGATGCGCAGGCTCTCCTTCTCGATGCCGCGAAGAATGCCGCGCAACATCGGCGCCAGCTCATCGCTGTCGAACGTGGAGAGGTCGGTGTTGTCATTGGGCACGGTCAAACTCCAGCGCGAGTGTTGAGCCGGAGACTCTACCACGGCCACGGGTGATTCGACCTGCTGGAGAACTCCGCAGGGGAGTCCTCCAGGGCATGGCGGTTACAGAGCGGGGCCCGCCTGCAGGATGGCGTCGGAGACGGTGAACTTCTTGAAGTTGTCGGCGAACTGCTGGATCAGGTTGCGTGCCTGCGCGTCATAGGCGGCAGGGTCTTCCCAGGTGTTGCGCGGGTTCAGCAGCTTTGGATCGACGCCCGGCACACTGGTGGGAACGCGCAGATTGAGTCCCGGCAGCAGTTCGGTCTCGACATGGAGCAGCGCGCCGGACTGGACCGCCTTGATGATGGCGCGGGTGGTGGGGATGCTGAAGCGCTGGCCGCCGCGGCCATGGGCGCCCCCGGTCCAGCCGGTGTTGACCAGATAGACCTGGCTGCCGAACTCCTCGATCCGCTTCATCAGCAGCTCGGCGTAGACGCTCGGTGGACGCGGAAAGAACGGCGCGCCGAAGCAGGTGGAGAAGGTCGACTTGATGCCGCCGCCTGAGCCCATTTCTGTGGAGCCGACCAGCGCGGTGTAGCCACTCAGGAAGTGGTAGGCGGCGGCCTCTTTCGACAGCAGCGACACCGGCGGAATCACGCCGGTGAGGTCGCAGGTCAGAAAGATGATCACCTTCGGTTCGCCGGCGCGGTTCTCCTCGACCCGTCGCTCGACATGCTCGCGCGGATAGACCGCCCGGCTGTTCTGGGTCAGGGAGTCATCGGCATAGTCGGGTTCGCGGGTGAGCGGGTTGACCACCACATTTTCGATCACCGAGCCGAACTTGATCGCATCCCAGATCACCGGCTCGTTCTCGCGGCTCAGGTTGATGCATTTGGCATAGCAGCCGCCCTCGATGTTGAAGACGGTACCACGACCCCAGCCATGCTCGTCATCACCGATCAGGTAGCGTTCCGGATCGGCCGACAGGGTGGTCTTGCCGGTGCCGGAGAGGCCAAAGAAGAGCGTCACCGACTGATCATCGCCCATGTTGGCGGCGCAGTGCATCGGCAGCACGTCTTTTTCGGGCAGCAGAAAATTCTGCACCGCGAACATCGCCTTTTTCATCTCGCCGGCGTACTTCATGCCGGCCAGCAGGACCTTGCGCTGGGCGAAGTGGATGATGACGGTGCCATCGCTGTTGGTGCCGTCACGCTTGGGATCGCAGACGAAGTTGGCGGCATTGATAATCTGCCACTCACCCTTGCCCTTGGGGTTGTATTTTCCGGGCTGGATGAACAGGTTGCGGCCAAAGAGGTTGTGCCAGGCGGTTTCGGTGGTCACCCGCGTCGGGATGTAATGCTCCGGATCGGCACCGACATGCAGGTGAGAGACGAACTGGTCCTTGTCGGCCAGGTAGCTCTCGACCCGCTCCCACAATGCATCGAAATCATCGGCATTGAATGGCCGGTTGATCGCCCCCCAGTGGATGGCATCGGCGGTGCTGGGCTCTTCGACGATGAAGCGGTCGACTGGCGAGCGACCGGTGCGTCGGCCGGTGGAGACGACCAGTGCGCCATTGCTTGCAAGGATGCCCTCACCCCGTCGGACGGCCTCTTCGGCCAGTTGGGCGGGGCTGAGGTCGCGGTAAATCGCGGGTTCGATCTTGGCGGAGAGCGCAGTGGTCATGGGCTTACTCGATCCTGTATGCGGTGGGCGGTGAATGAACTGGCGCAGGTAAAGCGGCTGAGGGGCACGATGCGGGATGGTGTGATCGGTCGGGAAGGCGCCATGGCCGGCAATTATGGCAAAAGCGGCCCTGCTGTGCCATGTTTGCGGCCGCTGCCATCATGGCTCAAAGTCTGAAGCATCTTGCAGATTGTGCAACTGCCGCCGCTGCCGTTTGGTGGGGCGACCCGGCGGTGGGGCGGCCAGCAACCGATCGAGCTGGCGCATTTGGCCACGCGCTTCACGGGCAGCGAGGCTGGCGGAGGTCTCTTCATAGAGCTGTTGGGCAATGGGTGCGGCGCCGCGTCGTGCCGACAGCGCGCGCACCACCACCTCCTTCTCATCCCAACCCAGACGGATGCGCAGCAGGGCGCCGATCTGCACCTCCCGACCCGGTTTGACCCGCTGGCCGTTGTAGTGGACCTTGCCGCCACTGATTGCCTCCTGGGCCAGCGTCCGGCTTTTGAAGAAGCGTGCTGCCCACAGCCATTTGTCGAGCCGGACCGGTTCGGCGTCGGCAGGTTCGCTGACCTTTTTTACCATAGGGCCGAGAACTGCTCGATCGCCGGAAAGGCAAGCCCGTCGCGAGGGGGCTGCTGACTGTCCGGCTGGGCGATGGTGATCAGGTGGCGAATGCCGAACTGCTGCGCGCTGCGCAGCACCGACTCGTTGTCGTCGATCAGCAGGGTGCGGGCCGGATCGAACGGTGTCACCTGTTGCAGCGATTGCCAGAGGGTCGGCTGTTCCTTGGGCTGGCCGAAATCGTGGGCGCTGTAGAGCGCATCGAGGTGCTGATCGAGCCGGGTGTGGAGCAGCTTGAGGTCGAGGCTGTCGCGGTGGGCATTGGTGATCAGGATGCGCTGCTTGCGCTCGGTGGCCAGTCGCTGCAGAAAGGCCACGGTATCACCACGCAGTGCGATCAGGTGGGCCACCTCGCGCTTGAGTCCGACGATGTCGAGCTCCAGCGTGCGCGACCAGAAGTCGAGACAGTACCAGTTGAGCGTTCCCTGCTGGTTGGCCACCGCCTGCCGCAGCCGTGGCGCCGCCTCGGTCAGCGCCATGCCATGCCGTTCGGCATAGCGGCGCGGCAGATGTTCGACCCAGAAGTGGTTGTCGAAGTGCAGGTCGAGCAGGGTGCCATCCATGTCGAGCAGTACGGTGTCGATCTCTTTCCAGTCGAGCATTCGGTCAATCCGGCGGTTGGCAAGGGCGGTTTTGCTGTTAGGCTTGTGCGGGCAAGCCTTTTGAACCTCCGCATTCTACAGGAACCACCATGGATCAACGCGCCCTGCTCGAAGCTGTCATTGACATCGCCTGCCATGCCGGCGACGCGATACTCGAAATCTATCAACGCGATGACCACGGCGTGACCGACAAGGCCGACACCTCGCCGCTGACGGCTGCTGACCTGGCGGCGCACCACCTGATCGTGGCCGAGCTGGCGCGGTTGACGCCGGAGATTCCACTGCTTTCCGAGGAGTCGGGGGGTATCACGACAGCAGAGCGCCGAAGCTGGCAGCGTTACTGGCTGATCGACCCGCTCGATGGCACCAAGGAGTTCATCAATCGCAATGGCGAATTCACTGTCAATATCGCGTTGATCGAGGCGGGTTGTCCGGTGCTCGGTGTGGTCCATGTGCCGGTGCAGCAACGTACCTATGCCGGCGCGCAGGGGCTGGGTGCGCAGAGCCGGCAGTCGGGCCAGCCGGCGCGGACGATTCAGGTCCGGCCGCTGGCGCCACGGCTGGCGGCACAGCAGCCGGTGGTGGTGGTCGGCAGTCGCCGGCATGGCACCGAGCAACTGGAGGCCTGCATCGAGCGCATTCGCGCAAAACTGGGGCCAGTGGAGCTGACCAACATGGGCAGCTCGCTGAAGATCTGTCTGGTGGCGGCCGGTGAGGCCGACCTCTACCCCCGTCTCGGTCCCACCTGTGAGTGGGACACCGCTGCGGCCCAGGCGGTGCTCGAAGCCGCCGGCGGCATGCTGACCGACCCGCAGTTGCAGCCATTGCGCTACAACCAGAAAGAGGAGCTGCTCAATCCCTTCTTCTACGCCATGGGCGACCGCGGCATCGACTGGCGGTCGGTGCTGCTCTGAGCCTGGTCGCCCTCCTGCCGGGGCCATCAGGGGGGATGGCCTCGGCAGGGTGGAAGGCTCACTGGATGCGCGGCTTCAGCTCGCCCCGCTGATAGCGCTGGTAGAACAGCTCGAGCGAGACCGGTTTGATCTTCGAGGCCTGCCCGGCGGTGCCGAAGGCTTCATAGCGCGCCTTGACGATCGACTTCATCGCCTTGACGGTCTCGCTGAGGTATTTGCGCGGATCGAACTCGGACGGGTGCTGCGCCAAGTAGCGGCGAATGGCGCCGGTCGAGGCGAGCCGCAGGTCGGTATCGATGTTGATCTTGCGCACGCCATGCTTGATGCCGGCCTGGATCTCTTCGACCGGCACGCCGTAGGTCTCCGGAATCTCGCCGCCATACTCGTTGATGATCGCCAGCCACTCCTGCGGCACCGAGGAGGAGCCATGCATCACCAGATGGGTGTCGGGAATGCGGGCGTTGATCGCCTTGATGCGATCGATGGCGAGAATGTCACCGGTCGGTGGGCGGCTGAACTTGTAGGCGCCATGGCTGGTGCCGATGGCAATGGCCAGCGCGTCGACCTCGGTCTCCTTGACGAAGCGGGCAGCCTCATCGGGGTCGGTCAGCAGTTGGTCATGGCTCAATACGCCATCGGCGCCGATGCCGTCCTCCTTTCCGGCGGTGCCGGTCTCCAGTGAACCGAGACAGCCCAGTTCGCCCTCGACCGAGACGCCGCAGGCGTGGGCCATCTCCACCACCCGGCGGGTGACGGCCACATTGTAGTCATAGTCGGTGGGGGTCTTGCCATCCTCGCCCAGCGAGCCATCCATCATCACCGATGAGAAGCCGAGCTGGATCGAGCGCTGGCAGACGGCCGGACTGGTGCCGTGGTCCTGATGCATCACCACCGGGATGTGCGGAAACTCCTCGACCGCCGCCAGAATCAGGTGGCGCAGAAAGTTGGCGCCGGCATATTTGCGGGCGCCGGCCGATGCCTGCACGATGACCGGGCTGTCGGTCTCGCTGGCGCCTTCGAGAATCGCCCGCATCTGCTCCAGGTTGTTGACGTTGAAGGCGGGTACGCCGTAACCATGCTCGGCGGCGTGGTCCAGCAGTTGACGCATGCTGACTAGGGCCATGATCGTTCACCTTTGGTTGAGGGGTGGGTGGATTGGGTGATCATCATCGGGTTGCGCGCAGCTCGAGTGCCGCCACGGCGGGCAGTGTCTTGCCTTCGACATATTCAAGAAAGGCGCCGCCACCGGTGGAGATGTAGGAGAGCCGCTCCCCGATGCCATATTTGTCGATTGCCGCCAGCGTATCGCCCCCGCCGGCCAGTGAAAAGGCCGTGCTGGCAGCAATGGCTTCGGCCACTGTCCGGGTGCCATGGCCGAACTGCTCATGTTCAAAGACGCCGACCGGGCCATTCCAGAGCACCGTGCCCATCTGCTGAATGATCTCGGCATAGCTGGCGGCAGTGACCGGGCCGATGTCGAGGATCATCTCATTTTCTGCGACGGCATCGACCGGCTTGATGGTGGCGCGGGCTTCGGCGCTCAACTCGGTGGCCACCACCACGTCGCTCGGCAGTGGAATCTGCCCATTGGCCATCAGCCGCCGCGCTTCGTCGAGCAGATCGGCCTCGAACAGCGAGCGGCCCACCGGGTAGCCGGCGGCGGCCAGAAAAGTGTTGGCGATGCCGCCGCCGACGATCAGCCGGTCGACCTTTTGCGACAGCGAATCGAGCACCGTCAGCTTGGTCGACACCTTGGAGCCGCCGACGATCGCCAGCAGCGGCCGCTGCGGATTCTTGAGCGCCAGCGCCAGTGCATCCAGCTCGGCGGCCAGCAATGGACCGGCACAGGCGACCGGGGCATGCTGCACCACGCCATGGGTCGAGGCTTCGGCGCGGTGGGCGGTGCCGAAGGCATCCATCACGAAGATGTCGCACAGTGCCGCCATCTTCTGTGCCAGGACCGGATCATCCTTCTTCTCACCCTTGTTGAAACGGACGTTCTCGCACAGCACCAGGCTGCCCGCAGCCACCTCGACACCGTCGAGCCAGTCACGCACCAGCGGCACCTCGCGCCCGAGCAGCTCGCCGAGCCGGGCGGCGACCGGTGCCAGCGACAGTTCCGGGTCGAACTTGCCCTCTTCGGGGCGGCCCAGATGCGACAGCACCATCACCCGGGCGCCGGCGTCGAGCGCTGCACGCAGTGTCGGCAGGCTTGCCAGCAGGCGGGCGTCACTGCCGATGCGCCCCTGCTTGATCGGCACATTGAGGTCTTCGCGAATCAGTACCCGCTTGCCGCTGAGGTCAAGGTCGAGCATCCGTTTGAATGTCATGCCAAAGCTCCTTGGAATGGATCAGGTCTGGTCTGGATTAGCTGCTCGACTGACCGGTCAACTCCAGCACGGTCGCCACGACGCGTTCGACAGTGATGCCGAAGTGCTGGAACAGCTGTTCGGCGGGCGCCGACTTGCCGAAATCGTTGATGCCGATCACCCGACCCTCGAGCCCGACAAAACGATACCAGCAGTCAGGATGGGCTGCCTCCACCGCGATGCGCGGCACGCCGGCCGGCAGCACCTGGTCACGGTAGTCGCTGCTCTGGGCCAGAAAACGGTCGGTCGAAGGCATCGACACCACCCGCACCGGCAGGGCGCGCTCGTCGAGCTGTTGCGCCGCACGCATCGCCAGCGCCACCTCAGAACCGGTGGCGATCACCACGGCCCGCGGCGGTTGTGCCGGCTCATGGAGGATGTAGCCGCCGCGACCAATCGCGGCAAGCTGTGCGGCATCGCGCGGCTGGTGCGGCAGATTCTGCCGGCTCAGTGCCAGCGCCGTCGGGCCGTCGCGGCGCAGCAGTGCCTCGCGCCAGGCCACTGCGCTCTCGACCGCGTCACAGGGGCGCCAGGTCGAGAGGTTGGGCGTGCTGCGCAGACCGGACAACTGCTCGATCGGTTGGTGGGTCGGGCCATCCTCACCCAGGCCGATCGAATCATGGGTAAAGACCCACACCAGCCGCTGCCGCATCAGTGCCGCCATGCGCACCGCGTTGCGGGCATAGTCGAGAAACACCAGGAAGGTGCCGCCGTAAGGGATGAATCCGCCATGCAGCGCGATGCCGTTCATCATCGCGCCCATCGCAAATTCGCGGACACCATAGTGCAGGTAGTTGCCGCCGTTGTCGGCGCCGATCGATTGACTGCCGGACCAGTTGGTGAGGTTGGAGCCAGTCAGGTCGGCCGAACCGCCCAGCAGTTCGGGAAGCTGCGGCGAGTAGGCCTCGAGCGCCATCTGCGACGCCTTGCGGCTGGCGACGGTCACCCCTTGCTGTTGTAGCGATTCGATGTGGTGGTTGGCCTGGGCAAGAAAGTCGCTGGGCAGTGCGCCACTCTGTCGCCGCTCGAATCCGGCGGCCAGTTCCGGGTGGGCGTCGCGGTAGGCCGCGAACAGCGCCTGCCACTGCCGCGCGAGCGCCGCGCCGCTGGCGCGGGCATCCCAGGCCACGCGAATCTCCTCCGGAATCACGAATGGCGGATGGGGCCAGTTCAGTTGCTGGCGCGCTGCCGCCACCTCCGTCGCGCCCAGCGGTGCGCCATGCACCGACTCGGTTCCGGCCTTGGTGGGTGCGCCGAAGCCGATGGTGGTTTTGCAGATGATCAGTGCCGGGCGGGTGGCTTCGGCCTTGGCAGTCTGGATCGCCGCTTCGATGGCGTTGGCGTCGTGGCCATCGATCGGGCCCAGCACCTGCCAGCCATAGGCGCGAAAACGGGCCGCGGTGTCGTCGGTGAACCAGCCCTCGACCTCGCCATCGATGGAGATGCCATTGTCATCATAAAAAAGGGTCAGCTTGCCCAGCCCGAGGGTGCCGGCCAGTGAGCAGGCCTCGTGCGAGATGCCCTCCATCAGACAGCCGTCACCGACGAACACCCAGGTGCGGTGGTCGACGATGTCGAAGCCGGGACGGTTGAACTGCTCTGCCAGCAACCGCTCGGCGAGCGCCATGCCGACTGCATTCGCCAGACCCTGTCCCAGCGGACCGGTGGTGGTCTCAACGCCGGGACAGTGGAGATATTCCGGGTGGCCGGCAGTCTTGGAGTCGAGCTGACGAAACCGGCGCAGATCATCCAGCGTCACGTCATAGCCACTCAGATGCAGCAGAGAGTAGAGCAGCATCGATGCGTGGCCATTCGAAAGCACGAAGCGGTCACGATCCGCCCACTGCGGTTGGCGCGGATCGTGACGCAGATGGTTGCGCCACAGCACGGTGGCCATGTCAGCCATGCCCATGGGCGCGCCGGGGTGGCCCGATTTGGCCTGCTCCACCGCATCCATGCTGAGGAAGCGGATGGCATTGGCGAGGGCATCTGACCGAGACATAAGACAACTCCGCTAGTGGCAACCATCGCCGCTGCGGGAGCAGCGGCTGTCGAAAATGGATACGCCGTGAAAACAGGGTCGCCATTTTCACCCATGCCATGCGGGGCAGCAATGAAGCTGGTAGCTGCAGGCAGATAGAAGGAGGGGAGGTGACCGCCTGTTCGAGCAGAGCGCAAGACAGGCCGGATGCCCTATGTGACGGTTGCGTGAAAAATTAATCCGCGAAACCTCTTGCCACGACTGGATTGGTCCGTATAATGCGCTGCTCTGACGGTTGCT
>ERZ1645192.2795-NODE-2795-length-14380-cov-6.848237_pt1 | contig 14380 bp, 13 predicted proteins | sample MGYA00575354_ERZ1645192 | MGnify/ENA primary metagenome ERZ1645192 (study PRJEB40844, sample SAMN11349763) | freshwater sediment metagenome | isolation source: river sediment | host: Sediment | place: India: Faizupur Khadar , New Delhi | collected 2017-02-21 ... | reverse complement strand
CAGATACAGCCGAATAAACGGCGCGTCGGTCTGCTTTTCCACCAGACTTTCGTCGATATAGTCCCAGCCGCCCGGTTCGGGCAGGCCGCCGTCCGACAGCTCAAACGCATCAAAGCCGACGGCTGTGAGCGCATCGGCTAATGAATTGATATCGGCGTATTTCGGTATCAGTTTAATCTCATGATATTTCATCGTTTAATCGAATCCCTGACCTGTTCAAAGAATGTTTTACCGCCGTCCTTGTTCTGCTCTTTGTAGGAGCGCAAGAGCTCTTTTTGCTTTTCGGTTAAACGCTTAGGCGTTTCGATGTTCACCTTCACATACAGGTCGCCTACCAGCGTGGAATGGATATGCTGGAGGCCTTTTTTCTTCAGCCGGAAGGTGGTACCGGTTTGGGTGCCTTCGGGGATCTTGTATTTCACCTTGCCGTCCAGCGTGGGGACCGAAAGCTCGGCGCCCAGTGTGGCGTCCACAAAGTCGATGGGCATGTTGAGATACAGGTCATAGCCGTCCCGCTTGAAGTACTTATGCGGTTTGACATAGATAACGATTTTCAGATCGCCCTTATCGCCGCCCTTGGTTCCGGCTTCGCCTTCGCCTTTCAGGCTGATAATCTGCCCGTTGTCGATACCTGCCGGAATGGTGACCGTGATGTTGCGGGTTTTTGAAACCTTGCCTTCGCCGTGGCATTCGTGGCAGGGAGAATCGATAATCTCGCCCGTGCCGCCGCAGGCCGTACAGGGGACAACGTTGACAAAGTTGCCCAGCATGGTCTGCCGCTGCTGGCGCACCTGTCCGGTGCCGCCGCATGTGGAACAGGTATGCTTGCTGGTGCCTTTTTCGGCACCTGTACCGGTGCAGGCCGGGCAAATCTCCTTGCGGCGAATCTGGACTTCTTTTTTAAGACCGAAAGCCGCCTCTTCAAAGGAAATCTCCATGTTGTAGCGCAGGTCGTTTCCGCGCGTGGGGCCGTTATAGTTACGCTGTCTGCCGCCGCCGCCAAAGAAGCTGTCAAAGATGTCGCCAAAGCCGCCCATGCCGCCCATGAAGTCGTCAAAGCCGCCGCCGTATCCGGCACCGCCTCCGCCGCCCGATGCGCCGTCGAACGCCGCGTGACCGAACTGGTCATACTGGGCTTTTTTCTTTTCGTCGCCCAGCACCTGGTAGGCCTCGTTCACCTCTTTAAACTTATGCGCGGCTTCTTCGTTGCCCGAGTTTAAGTCGGGGTGGTATTGTTTCGCCATCTTGCGGTAGGCCGCTTTAATCTCGGCTTCGCTGGCGTTTTTATTGATTCCGAGTGTTTCGTAGTAGTCTCTCTTGGAAGCCATGTTTACCGCCTTACAGTGTTTTCTTTTAAATGCACGCAAATCCGCCACTGAAAAAATCGGTGACGGACCAGCGTGCTAAATTATATGAAGGGGTTACCCCTGTTTACTTCTTTTCGTCGTCGTCCACGACTTCGTAGTCCGCGTCCACAACATCTTCCTGTGTGGGGCCCTGACCCTGACTTGCGCCGCCCATATCCGGGCCTGCGCCGGCTTCGGGACCCGCCTGCTGATACGCTTTGCCGAAGACCTCATAGCTGTCGTTGGTCAGCTTTTCGGTCGCGGTCTTAATCATATCGTTGTCGTTGGTCTCCAGCGCCTGTTTAACCGCCGCAATGCCGCTTTCCAGTTTGGCTTTGTCGTCCGCGCTCACCTTGTCGCCTAAGTCCTTGATGGTCTTTTCGGTCTGGTAAACCAGCGAATCGGCGTTGTTTTTCACTTCGATGCTGTCCTTTTGCTTCTTGTCAGCGTCGGCGTACTGCTCGGCTTCCTTAACCGCTTTGTCAATCTCGCTGTCGCTTAGGTTGGTGGAAGCGGTGATGGTAATCTTTTGCAGGTTGCCGGTGCCCATATCCTTGGCGGATACATGCACGATGCCGTTGGCGTCGATATCGAAGGTGACTTCAATCTGCGGTACGCCGCGCGGTGCAGCGGGGATGCCGGTCAGGTTGAACCGTCCCAGCGTCTTGTTGCCGGCCGCCATTTCGCGTTCGCCCTGCAGAACATGGATTTCCACCTGAGTCTGTCCGTCGGCCGCGGTGGAGAACACCTGCGACTTCTTGGTCGGAATGGTGGTATTGCGCTCGATTAAGCGCGTGCATACGCCGCCGAGGGTTTCAATGCCCAAGGACAGCGGGGTCACATCCAGCAGCAGAACGTCTTTGACGTCGCCGCCCAAAACGCCGCCCTGAATGGCCGCGCCCAGCGCAACGCATTCGTCCGGGTTGATGCCCTTGAAGGGTTCTTTGCCTGTGATGGTCTTGACCAAAGCCTGAACCGCCGGAACACGTGTGGAACCGCCGACCAGAATGATCTTGTCAATATCGTTGACCGAAAGACCCGAGTCTTTAATTGCACTGCGGGTGGGGCCTTCGGTTTTGGCCACCAGTTCGGCAGTGAGCTCGTCGAATTTAGCGCGGGTCAGCGTTAAATCCAGATGCTTGGGGCCGGTCGCGTCCGCCGTGATAAACGGCAGATTGATATTGGCCGTCAGTACGCCCGAAAGGTCGATTTTGGCTTTTTCGGCCGCTTCCTTCAGGCGCTGCATAGCCACCTTGTCCTTGGACAGGTCCACGCCGGTGTCTTTTCTAAATTCGTATACCATCCATTCGATGACCTTCTGGTCAAAGTCGTCGCCGCCCAGACGGTTGTTGCCGTTGGTGGCCAAAACTTCAAACACGCCGTCGCCGATTTCGAGGATGGATACGTCAAACGTTCCGCCGCCCAGGTCGTAGACCAGAATCTTCTGGTTGTCCTTATCGAGGCCGTAGGCCAAAGAGGCCGCCGTCGGTTCGTTGATGATACGCAGAACTTCGAGGCCAGCAATCTTGCCCGCGTCCTTGGTTGCCTGACGCTGGCTGTCCGAGAAGTAGGCCGGAACGGTGATGACCGCCTGCGTGACCGGCTGTCCTAAGTATGCTTCGGCGTCGCCTTTCAGCTTCTGCAGAATCATCGCGCTGATTTCCTGCGGTGAATAGGTTTTGTTGTCAATCTTCACTTTGTGGTCGGTGCCCATCTCTCTTTTGATAGAAGAGACGGTTTTGTCCGAGTTGGTGACCGCCTGACGCTTGGCCACCTGACCCACCAGACGTTCGCCGGTGTTCGAAAAGGCTACAACGGACGGTGTGGTTCTGCCGCCTTCAGCGTTGGGGATAACGGTCGGCTCGCCGCCTTCCATCACCGCGACGCAAGAGTTGGTGGTACCAAGGTCTATTCCAATAATTTTTCCCATAATCTGATTTCCTCCTGATTCGGTATAAACTAATTTATTGCGTTACTATTACTTCAGCATATCGTAAGACCTTATCGCCTCGGATATAGCCTTTTTTCACTACCTGCTTGACGGTGCCCGGTGCATCGCCTTCTTCGCCCGCCACCTGCAAAAGCGCGTGGTGCAAATCGGGGTTGAAGGGTTCGTTTTGGCACGCAATCTCATCGACGCCGAGCCCGGCCAGCGTATCGTGGAACAGCTTTTGCAGATTCACGATGCCCTTGATGAAATCGGTCTGCTCCTCGGGCGCGTGGTTCAGCGCCAAATCCAGACTGTCCAGCACGGGAAGCATCTTTAGGACCGCATCGTCCACGCCGTTCGCGAAGCTCTGCTGGCTCTGCGCCTGACTTCTTTTGCGGAAGTTGTCGAATTCGGCGCGCTCTTTTTGCAGGAATCCGATGTACTCGTCCTTCTCAATCGCGAGTTTTCCGGCGGTCTCTTCGGCTTCCTTCAATTCGTGTTCCAGCTTCTTTAACTTCTTTTGCAGTTTGGCGGTCTCCTCGCCATTCTCTGTCTCGGAAGGTGCCGGCGTTTCTTCCAGCGTGATATCCGCCAGCTCTCTCTCTTTCTTTGTCATAATGCCACCTTTATATCCGTATTTTTATATTTAATCCTTATCCGATTTCTCGTCGATAAACCCAGAGAGGATGGTGTTTAAGCTTTTTCCCACCTGATCCAGAACCGATACGACCCGCGCGTAGTTCATGCGCGTGGGCCCGATGACCCCGAATGAGCCGATGTTCTTGCCGTCGATGCTGTAGGTGGCCGTGACCACTGAGCACTGCTTCATCTCGTCATACGGGTTTTCGTGTCCGATGGAGATGGAGAACTCCAGCTTGGACGCCTGGTCCAGCATCTGGAACAGCAGTTCCTTGGTCTCCAGAACCTCCAGAAAGCCCTTGGCTTTGTCCACATCCCGATATTCGGGATAGTTGAAGATGTTCTTGGCACCGCCCAGAACGATGTCCTTGCCCGACTGGGGTTCCACCGTGTCGTGCAGAGAGTAGATGAGGGATTTGAAAAACCGTTCGTGCGTCAGCATCTCGGCTTTAAAATCCTGTTCAATCGCCTGCTCGGCTTCGTCCAATGTCTTTTCCGCCAGCTTTTCGGTCAGCATATTGGACAGCATATCGAGATAGCTGGCATCCAGTCCGGACGCCACGGTGATCAACTTTTCCTTGACCAAACCGGTGGAGGTGATAATCAGCACCAGCACCTTGGTGTCGTTCAGCTTGACCAGCTGAATGCGTTTTAACGTGGACTGCTTCATCTGAGGCGCCAGCACCACCGAAATGTGGTTGGTCGCCTTGGAGATGATATCCGCGGTCTTCTCGATGACGTCGTTAATCTCCAGAATCTTGGTATCGAAGATGTCGTTGATGGCCACCACTTCCTTGGGCGAAAGCGTGGACAGACGCATCAGCTTATCCACATACAGCCGATAGGCCAGATCGGACGGAATACGTCCGGCCGAGGTGTGCGGCTGTTCCAGATAGCCCATCTCCTCCAAATCCGCCATCACGTTTCGGATGGTGGCCGAAGAGATATCAAAGCCTTCCTTTTTGGAAAGTGTGCGGGAACCCACAGGGATACCCGTCAGTATATAATCGTCGATGATCGCTTTTAAGATTTTTTGTTTTCTCTCGTCCAGTTCCAATCGAGCCACATCTCTTTTTCATGGATTTGTTAGCACTCATCAAAGTAGAGTGCTAACAACTGGTATCAAAATACCACTTTGCATGTTGGAAGTCAATAGCATTTACGCGGATTAACACTTTGTTAATAAAGCAAAAAAGCCGGCGTCTTAGGCCGACTTTTTTAAACGTTTTTGAGGGACCGACCGAGCTATTCGTTCAGCCAGCTGTCGTTCTGCTTTTTGTTCTCGGCTGCGCCGTCACGCGGGTGCTTGGATTTTCCGCCCTTGCCCTTGGTGAAGAAGAACCCCCAGATGGGGATGGTGAGAAAGACCAGCCACGCGGGGAAGTCGTTGTTCGGGATGACATCGAAAAGCAGAAGAAAAAACACGATGGTGACGATGATGGGATAGGGGAAGCTGGCCCAAAGAAAGCGGTTCTGCTTTTCGCCAGACGCCGCGGTTCGGGCCATTTCGGGCTCGGGCGATACCGTGTCCCGGTTCAGCATATCGTCAATTCTGACGCCGTATATGCCCGCGAGTGCGATGAGGTTGTCAGTGTCGGGTGAGCTTTCGGCCCGCTCCCATTTGCTGACCGCCTGACGCGACACGCCGATTTTGTCGGCCAGCTCTTCCTGAGAAAGTCCGGCGCGTTTACGCAAAGTCACCAGCCGGTTTGCTGTTTCTACATTCATAGGTTTTTTTATCCTTTCCGAAATATCCCTTTATTTATGCTTTGTCGAACCCATCAGCCAGCCCCAGAAAGGGATGGTGAGAAAGACCAGCCATGCCCACGCCCAGGCGCCTTCCACCAAGAAACCTAACAGCAGGAAGACGATGACCGCCAGCAGGGGGAAGGAAGCGGCCATGATGGCGCGCCAGCCGTTGCCCTTGTTCTTGATGGCTTTTAGGATGATATAGTAGATGGGAATGGTCAGAAACAATACCCATATGATTTCCCAGTAGCCGATGGTGAACCCGAGCAGCAGGAAAACCGCGACCACGAGAATGGGGTAAGGGAATATCTCCATCCAGTGGCGGTCGGCGCCGTTTCTCGCGGCATCAATCCAGGCAACGACCGTGTAGTAAATCGGGATGGTCAAAAAAATCAACCAGGTCGGGTGCCATAGATGCGTGGTAAACGCGATGAAGAAATAAATCAGCGTTACCAGCACAGGGAAGGGGAAAGAAGCCGCGCGTGATTTCACGGTTTTCTCCGGCGCTTTTTCGGTCTCCATATCGAAGAAGGCTTCCCGCCGTTGTTTGAAGTCCTCCTGCGCGTCGGGCGCGGTTAAGAGGTCATCCACCGTGACGCCGTAGAGCTTGGCAAGGGCGAGAAGGTTGTCGGTATCGGGCGAGGAAACGCCCTGCTCCCAGCTGGAAACCGCCTGCCGTGAAACGCCAATCTGCTCGCCCAGCGCTTCCTGCGTGAGGCCTTTCTGTTTGCGGTATTGTTCCAAACGTTTTGCGATGTTTTCGTTCATTGGTTCCTCCGTTAAACTTGTGGTATTCATTCTTTATTAGCCAATTATAGAAAATTGCGCAGTTGCAATCCACCAAGATGAGTTTGAATTTTGTCAACTATCGGTTGCGCCGATGGATTATCATCTTTATTTTACCACAAAACAGCGGGAAAACATCAAAAAAGCTCCCTTTTACGCAACCAAAGGAGCTTCTTGTGTCTATTATTCGTTTTCTTTAGTAGGCTTTCGCAAAAATCATGACGCGCTTGGCGGGCTTGCCGCAGTGTACGCATATGCCGCTTTCGGGCGCGCTTTCGCCGAAGGGCATACAGCGGGTAGTTGCGCCGGTTTCTTCTTTAATGCCGTCTTCGCATTCCCGTTCTCCACACCACAGGCCTTTGACGAAGTTGCCGCCGTTGATGGCGGTTTTGAAGCTTTCAAAGTCTTCGGCCGATGTGGTTTTCTCGTCGCGGAATTTCATGGCCGAAGCCAGCATGCCTTCGTGGACCTTATCCAGCAACTCTTTGATGGTGTCCGCAAGGCCGTCCATGCTGTAAAAATTCTTCTCGAAGTTGTCGCGGCGGACCAGAACCACCTGATTCTGTTCGATGTCTCGGGGGCCCACTTCCAGACGAATCGGCACACCCTTCATCTCCCATTCGTTAAACTTCCAGCCCGGGCTCTGCTCGCGCGTGTCGATATCGGCGCGGATGCCGGCGGCTCTCAGTTCAGCCAAAAGCGCGTTGGCCTTGTCCAGAACGCCTTCCTTGTGCGCCGCCACTGGAATGATGATGACCTGAATGGGCGCGACTTTGGGCGGGAGCTTGAGTCCGCGTTCGTCGCCGTGCACCATGATGAGCCCGCCAATCATGCGGGTGGAGGTGCCCCAGGAGGTTTGGTGAACGTATTCCAGCTGACCTTCGCGGCTTAGGTACTGGATATCATAGACTTTAGAAAAATGCGTACCCAGATTGTGCGAAGTGCCCATCTGGAGTGCTTTGCCGTCCAGCATCATCGCTTCCATGGTGTAGGTGTGCATAGCGCCTGCGAATTTTTCTTTCTCGCTCTTCTGGCCGGTGATGACCGGAATGGCCAGCACATTGTACGCGAATTCGCGGTAGACCTCCAGCATCTTCTCGGTCTCGGCCTGCGCTTCCTCGGCGGTCTCGTGGGCCGTGTGGCCTTCCTGCCACAAAAACTCAGAAGTACGTAAGAACGGGCGCGTGGATTTTTCCCAGCGCACCACGTTGCACCATTGGTTATATAGAATCGGCAAATCGCGATAGGACTGCACCCACTTCGAATACATGGAACAGATGATGGTCTCGGAAGTGGGGCGCACAGCCAGACGTTCGGCCAGCGGTTCGTTGCCGCCGTGGGTGACCCAGGCCACTTCGGGCGCAAAGCCTTCCACGTGGTCGGCTTCCTTCTGTAAGAGGCTTTCGGGGATAAACAGCGGGAAGTAGGCGTTCTTGTGGCCGGTGGCCTTGAAGCGCGCATCCATCTCGTGCTGAATCAGTTCCCAAATCCCGTAACCATAGGGCTTAATGACCATACAGCCTTTCACGTCGCTGTAATCCACCAGATCGGTCATCTTGATCACGTCGGTATACCAGCGGCTGAAATCCTCGGACTGGGGCGTGATATTCTGAACGAATCCTGTTTCCTTATTTGCCATTGTTTCGTTTTTCTCCTCGTTTATAATCAACCTATTATACACAAAACATTTCTTAAAATAAACTTTTTTATCAATCTTTTTTGCCGCGCTTGGCGCGAAGCTCTTTCAGCTTCTGCTCATACCCCTGATTGGACGGATGGTAATACTGCCTGCCGTTAAGGTCATCGGGCAGATACTGCTGTTCCACAAAACTGTCGGGGTAATCGTGGGCGTATTTGTAGCCGATGCCGTTGCCCATCTCCTTGCCGCCGCGCACATGGCTGTACCTGAGGTGCGGCATCACCTCGGCCTGAAAGCTGTTTTGCGCGTCGCTGAACGCGGATTCCATGGCCATCAGCACCGAATTGCTTTTGGGGGATTCAGAGATGAAGATGATGGCCTGCGAGATATTCAGCCGTGCTTCGGGGAATCCGTTGAACTCCAAGGCCTGCATGGCGGCCACGGCCTGAATCAGTGCCGACGGGTTGGCCATGCCCACATCCTCACTGGCGTGGGCAATCATGCGACGTACGATGATGCGCGGGTCCACGCCCGCTTCGATGAGCCGCGCAAACCAGAACAGCGCACCTTCCGAAGAAGAGCCGCGTAAGGACTTGCAAAAAGCCGAGAGCATGTCGTAATAATCGCGGTCGTCGCATCGTAGAGCACGTTTCTGGATGGATTCCTCGGCCGTGACAAGGTCGATATGGATGACACCGTCTTTGTCCGCCTCGGTGGTCAGTACAGCCAGCTCCAGCGCGTTCAGCGCGGTGCGGGCGTCTCCGTTGGAAAGATTCACCCAGTGGTCCAGAGCGTCCTCGTCCACTGAAACGTTTTGTGTACCAAATCCGCGCTCGGTGTCGGATATCGTGGCGGTCAGCACGTTTTTGATGTCTTCGGGCTTCAGCGGGAAAAACTGGAACAGACGGCATCGGGACACGATGGCGTTCGTCATGGCGATCATCGGGTTTTCGGTGGTGGAACCGATAAAGCGGATAATGCCCTTCTCGATAGCGGGCAGGATGCTGTCGCTCTGGGCTTTGTTCCAGCGGTGGCACTCGTCCAGCAGCAGGTAGGTGGGCAGCTGATGCAGCCGCAAGCGATTCTCGGCGGACTCCAGCACTTCGCGCACGTCCTTGACACCGCTGGTCACGGCATTCAGCTTGACAAAAGCCGCGCCCGTGGTGTTTGCGATGATATAGGCCAGTGTGGTCTTACCGGTGCCCGGCGGGCCGTAGAAGATGGAGGAAGTCAGCTTGTCCGCTTCAATCGCGCGGCGGAGCAGACGCCCTTTGCCCACGATGTGGTCCTGACCGTAGAATTCGTCCAGCGTCCGGGGACGCATCCGGTCGGCCAGCGGGGCGTTATTTTTGATGTTATTTTCAAATAAATCCATATTTTTTCCTTAATTGATCGATTGCCGTGAAAATCGATGGAGTGCGAATATATGTTCCTATATATTGGCTATTATATTTCATTTTTTCAGTTTACACAACGGGAACAAACAAATATAATAGGTAGAATAGTAAAAAATATTGCATCTTTTGGTTTTGTCTGTTACGATACTAAAAACATTGTGAAATTAATATCAAATAGGATATTATATATAATTTTATTTCGATCAAGGAGGCTCGTAGCATGGAAAAAAGGGCGTACAATTTCTCGGCGGGACCAGCTTGTCTGCCGCTGGAAGTGCTGGAAGAAGCACAGAAGGAATTCATCAGCTATGCCGGCAGCGGCATGAACGTGATGGAGATGAGCCATAGGGGAAAGATTTTTGAAGGCATTATCGCCAAGGCGGAAAGCGACCTTCGCAGTCTGATGGGTATTCCGGACGATTATTCCGTACTCTTCTTGCAGGGCGGCGCTTCACTGCAGTTCTATATGATTCCGTTGAATCTGATGACCACCTACCGTAAGGTGCATTTTGTCGATACCGGCATCTGGTCTTCCCGCGCGATTAAGGAAGTGGAGAAATTCGCCACCGCCAATGTGGTGGCTTCGTCCAAGGCCGCGGCTTACAACTACATTCCAAAGCTTTCCAAAGACATGTTCACGCCCGATGCGGACTACGTACATATCGCCAGCAACAACACGATTTTCGGCACACGCTACACAAGCCGGCCAGACACCAACGGCCTGCCGCTGGTCAGCGATATGAGCTCATGCATCCTCTCGGAAGTGATTGACGTTTCGGACTACGACCTCATCTTTGCGGGCGCGCAGAAGAACATCGGCCCGGCGGGCGTCACCATCGTCATCATCAAAAACGAGTTGATTGAAAAAGCGCCCAAGAATCTGCCCACCATGCTGGACTTCAAAACGCACGCTGAAAACGGTTCGATGTTTAACACTCCGCCGACCTACGCGGTTTACCTGTCGGGCAAGGTGTTTGAATGGCTGATCAAGAACGGCGGCGTTCCGGCCATGCAGGCCAAGAACGAGAAAAAGGCCAAACTGCTCTATGATTATCTGGACGCGTCCAGTCTGTTCCGCGGCCTCGCGGTCAAGGAAGACCGCTCAATGATGAACGTGACGTTCTCCACCGGCGACGCAGACAAGGACAAAGCGTTCCTCGGCGGTGCTGAAGTGCGCGATCTGCTGTATCTGCCGGGGCATCGCCTGTCCGGCGGTATGCGCGCCAGCATCTACAACGCCATGCCCATTGAAGGCGTTGAGGCGCTGATTGATTACATGAAGGAATTTGAGAAGAACGCCTGAAGAAAGCGGGATAGGTGAAAACACATGTATAGAGTTAAAACATTTAATGCGATATCGAATGTGATATATGAATACTTAAATCAGGATAAATACATGGTGAGCGACAGCCAGGAACCGTTTGACGCGGCGCTGGTGCGTTCGGCCGCCATGCATGATCTGGAATTCGGACACGAAGTGCTGGCCATCGCGAGAGCCGGCGCGGGTGTCAACAATATTCCGGTGGACAGCTGCACTGACAAGGGCATTGTGGTGTTCAATACGCCGGGCGCCAACGCCAACGGCGTGAAGGAGCTGGTGCTCTGCGGCATGTTCATGGCTTCCCGAAACATCATTTCGGCGGTGGACTGGGTGAGAACCCTGAAGGGTCAGGATGATATTCTAAAGCTGGTCGAAAAGGGCAAAAAGCAGTTTGTGGGGCCCGAGCTGAAAGGCAAGACGCTGGGCGTCATCGGTCTTGGCGCCATCGGCGTTATGGTGGCCAATGCGGCTTCGGCCATCGGCATGAACGTCATCGGCTACGACCCGTATATTTCGGTGGAAAGCGCATGGGGCCTTAACCGCGAAGTGGTCCGCGAGTACAAGCTGGAGGATCTGCTTTCGAAGGTGGATTTCATCTCGCTGCATGTGCCGCTGCTGGACAAAACGCGCGATTTTTTAGGCAAAGCAGAATTTGCCCGCATGAGAAAAGGTGTGGTGATTTTAAACTTTGCGCGAAACGGACTACTCAATTACGACAGCCTGTACAAGGCGCTGAAAGACGGCACGGTCAGCAAGTATGTGACCGATTTCCCGAACGATGAGCTTTTGGGATACGACAACGTCATCCCCATCCCGCACCTCGGCGCATCCACGCCCGAGAGCGAGGAGAACTGCGCGCATATGGCGGCCAAACAATTGCGGGACTTCTTGGAGCACGGCTCCATCGTCAATTCGGTCAATCTGCCGAACTGCCCGGTCAGTCCGTCGGCCGACTGCCGCCTGACCATCATCCACAAAAACATGCCGAACATGGTGGGCCAGTTCACCAACATTCTGGGCGCCAAGGGCATCAACATCAATGAGATGGTCAATAAATCCCGCGGGAATGTGGCCTACACGGTCTTTGATCTGGATACCGAGATTGATTCAGAGATGATCAAACAGGTAAGCGCAGTGGATGGCGTGATTAAAGTGAGACTGATTTCAAGATAAGGCTGGAATAGCGAAAATAAAAAAAGGGCTTAAAGCCCTTTTTTGTTTGCTTGGAATGACTTATATTGTTCGTAAATTTCTTTTTGATATCGCCCATAACGCACAGCGATGACAGTATAGAGCAAGACACCTAAAACACAGATGATGAAGAATATAAGAAACATGACCAGGCCGCTGAACAATCCAGCCAGTGCCGCGATGCCCAGAATGAACACGGGGACACCGATGCTCAGCATATAGGTTTTCATGGCGGAAAGATATTCAGCAAAGATCTCGTCGATTGGTTTATCCAACTGGATAACGGGATTGTCCTTTGCCAATTTCAGTGCTTTGGCAATCGGAGTCTGTTCCATGTTGCGTTTCTGGCTGGGGCTGAACGAAACGAAAAAAGACATCAAGCCCATCATGGTATAAATGACGCCGATGTATCTTAAGCGACTGACGGGAAATGAATTAAGAAAACTGGCAGCATCTTGAAATAATTTCAGCACATCGGAAAAATTCATAGGAACACCTCAAGAGATAATTTGAATTCAAGCAACAAAAGCCTATAGAGACTTGTTAATCTCGTTCGGCTGACTCTCTTTCAGGATTTTCCCGAATTTTTTGCGGAAGATGATGTAGTAGACAGCGAGCACGGCGATGCTGACGCCGAAGAAAATGCCATAGATGAAGCCGTATTGTGCGCTGATGCCTGAAACGTCCAAATACCCCTGAACCAAAATGATGGGGCCGAGAATCCAAAAAAATTTGCGCAGAAGCTTATCGGACTCCTCTTTAATCTGCGCCGGAAAATGGTTATTGAAAGCCATTCCTTTTCCGCGGATGGCGTAGTAGATGCACATGGCGCCTACGCCGAGAAACATATAGCCAAACATCATGTCATATCCTTGCATGGTGGTTAACGCTCCTTTTTCGTTTTTTTAAAGCAGCTTTTTGGTCTGGCGGTAAACATCGCCCGAACCCAAGGTGATGACCAGATCGCCTTCGGAGACATGGCCGTCCAAATAGACATTAATTTCTTCGAAAGTGGCGATGTATTCGCACTGTTTGGCGTTGGGCGTAATCGCCGCGACCAAATCGGTGGCATGAATCTCGCCGGTGTCGATGTCCCGGCCCGGGTAGATATCCGGCACCAGAACGCAGTCCACCGCACCGAAACTTAAGCCGTATTTATCCTTCAAGGTCTTGGCGCGCGTGTAGGAATTGCATTGGAACACCGCCCAGAGCTTTTTGTGCGGATACTGTGCGGCCGCGTCCAGACAGGCCATGATTTCAGACGGGTGATGCGCATAATCGTGGAAGATTTTCACGCCGTTCTTCTCACCCATGAATTCAAAACGCCGACCGACCAGACGATAGGCCTTCAGCGCTTTGGCCGCCGTGGCGATATCCACGCCGAACACGCTGTGGCAGACGGTAAACGCCGCCAGCGCATTGGCCATGTTGTGGCGCCCCGGAACCTCCAGTGCGATGCGGCCCATGTTCTCGCCCTTTCGGATGATGTCGAAGCTCGGGAAGCCCATTTCGGAGAAAGCCACGTTGGCTACCGTGTAGCCCGCGTTTTCGGAAAGGCCGTATTCGGTGATATCAAAAGGCATATCATGCAGCTGGTAGCCTTTCGCGTCGTCCTTGTTGAGGAAGAGATGACCGCTTTCGGGCATCAGATTCACGAATTTCCTGAAAGTCGCAATAATCTGATCAATGTCTTTATAGTAATCCAGATGGTCGTCGTCGATGTTGTTGATGAGGATATGCGTGGGGGAAAGCTTTAAAAAGCTCTCGACATATTCGCAGGCCTCGGTGATGAAGTACTGCTTGGTTTTTCCCAGACGCACGCCGCTGCCTAAGAAATCCACCATGCCGCCCACATGGACAGTGGCGTCCACGCCTGCGTATTCGGTGATGAGCGCAATCATGGAGGTGATGGTGGTCTTGCCATGGCATCCGGCAATCGCGATGACGTTTTTGTATTCCTCAGAGAGCAGGCCCAAAAGCGAAGCGCGCTCCAGCATGGGGATACCAAGGTCAGTCGCCCGTTTGCGTTCGGGGTTTTCGGGCTTAATCGCCGCCGAATAAACACACAGCGCCGCGCCTTCCACGTTCTCAGCCTTCTGGCCAAAGGTCACTTTCACATTTTCGGCCAGCAGCTTATCGGTGAACACCGATTCGGTGGTGTCGCTTCCGGTCACTTGATAGCCGATATTCTTCAAAATCAAAGCAAGTCCGCTCATCGAACATCCGCCGACACCGATGAAATGAATCCGGCCGCCGATGAAGTCCCGTAGGTTTTTTACTTCCATGTATGTCCCCTGTATTTCAAAAGAATTAATTAATCGCTAAATATGATAATACCACACGTGTCAAGCCCCGTAGTAGATATCAGACTGATTATACGCC
>ERZ1645192.2793-NODE-2793-length-14384-cov-9.877661_pt1 | contig 14384 bp, 11 predicted proteins | sample MGYA00575354_ERZ1645192 | MGnify/ENA primary metagenome ERZ1645192 (study PRJEB40844, sample SAMN11349763) | freshwater sediment metagenome | isolation source: river sediment | host: Sediment | place: India: Faizupur Khadar , New Delhi | collected 2017-02-21 ... | reverse complement strand
CCCGGCTCCTTGCCTGGCGGATGCCGTTTAACATGACGGGATAGAAGAGGAACGGTTCACCGCCCTCAAAGTAGATCCTTTTCACGGTTCCCAGGTCATCCGTCTGATCGAGGAGTGCGCTGATCTGGCTTGGCGTGAACGTCCCTTTCGCATACGGGCTGCTGCAGACGAAACAGTGTTCGCACGTCATCGTGCACATGTAGGTGGTAAGGATATGGATCTGGGTTATCATGGCGTTGTGATCTCCGGAAATGAACAGAATTTGAGCTGCAGTTCTTAAAACAACCGGTTTTGGGGGTAGGGATCATGTCACGCGTGATGCAAGGGGGGATGGCATCAGTGAGGTAGGTTGGGCTAGGCGGTTGGCTGCAGATCAACGATACTCAGGTTGGCTGTGGGTAATAGCGGCCATAGCAGTCGGGACACACCTGGACCCCTTCTGAACCCAGCAGTTAAGCCGACTTACATAGTATGCGACATTGACTTACGCGAGTCCTTGGGGACCGTACCTCGCTGCTATCATCCCTCTTGCATTGAAAACTGAATCGCTTACCTATTATCAGCAAAAGATTTTTACGGTGCTCCCCACTCGGGGGCTTATGTTCAGTCTGCTTATGAAAACCACAGAAAATATTGAATGGGGGTATCTACGTTTCTACAGTTTTAGAAATATTAGGGAAGATAATAATTAAAAAGCGATAGGGTCTATCTCCATAATTTTTGCTTTTACATCTACCCCACGTAACATACCAAAAATATTCAGTCCTATGGGGACAACGGAATGAGTTATTCGGTAAGACACGGTTGGAGATTTAAAAAATTTTGTGGATGCAAACATGTGAATTGAATAGTCATCCAATTTACCATTTAAATCAAGGATTTCCTCTGAAATTGTTCCCTTAAAAGGTATTGTTGCAATAATAAAATTACCCAGATATCTTTCAAATTGTTTCTCTATATTTAAATTAAAAATTTTTATATCATTCTGTTTAAAATAAGACTCGAGAGATTGAAGTTTTTTATTAATAGGGATATTAGCAACGTATTCCTCAGTTCTATCTTTTCCAGCTTCACCGGATCCACGTCCACCTAGTTCAGCTATCCAACTGAGAAAGGATGATGTTTTCGCGTTTACCTCTACCGTTCCCTTAATATTTTCCCTTATTGTTACTTTTTTCTCCCCGATGATCTCCTTAGATGTAGCGTCATAGAGCAATTGAATTTTATCGTCATTCAGATACATGTATGCTAATGGTATCACCATTATAATCCTCCTATAATCTAATGTATAATTATAGATATGGAATTATATTTTTCGCTCAAACTGGTGTCCCGATTAGTTGGTTTCCAAGGCATCTCAATATATTGCAGAAAGTGATTTTTTTGAACACACTCTACATCCGTTTGAGTACCTGATTAGAGATTTTAAATTCATGGCAAATTATGACGAACGAAGAATTATGTAGATACCGTTCAAATCCGGACCTAGGCATTGGCTTATTTTGGCAACAGCAATCGGGAAAAACGTTTTCGCCTACTTTTGTAGTGTGCGGTATTGAGGTATGCGATTCCTTGGGAACCCTACGATGCTGCTCGGATGCTCTGTACCATTCATCGTTAAGGATCCAACGGGTTCTGATGAACTGATACTGATACAAAGGTTCTATTGACCAAGCATTAATTTTAAAATATCCCTTTTTGTGAATTATGGGAATCCGTCAAGGTGTTTCTGAAAATTATGAATAAGATTCAAAACAGTTCAGAACATAGACTGATGTTATTACATGCCCGAACCAACCGAAGCACAGACCCGTCGAGAAAAAATTGACCCCCTTCTCAAAGAACAGGGATGGGATATCAAAAATTCTTCTCAGGTCAAGCTTGAGGTTGATACGAAACAATCCAATTTTGTCTCCCTTGATTACAAGACGGTCAAGGAAACACTAAAAAACGATGAAGATAGTAAGTATGTCGATTATCTTCTTCTCGATTCCACCGGTGCCCCTCTTGCTCTTGTTGAAGCAAAGCGGACCTCGAAGGATTCATTCCTGGGGCAGAGACAGGCCGAAGAATATGCAGATGATATCAAGCGACAGACCGGGAAGGATGTCTTCATTTTTCTTACGAATGGTGAACAGATCAGATTCTGGGACAGGTCCCGATATCCTCCCCGACTGGTGAAGGGTTTCTATTCCCGCGGTGATCTTGAACGATTACGGTTTCAGGTCTCCTTTGGGCAGGTCGGGCAGCGTATTGAAATCAATCCAGATATTGTTGACCGGGCAAAGGGGATCGAGTGCTCCAAGCGTGTCATTGAGCATATTCACCGAGGGAACCGGAAAGCGCTTATTGTCATGGCCACCGGGACCGGGAAGACCCGGGTGGCGATGGGGATCATCGACCTTCTCATGCGGGAGAACCTGGTCCAGAAAGTCCTCTTTCTCACCGACCGGAAAGCCCTCCGGGACCAGGCTTTTGATAAAGGGTATAAAGTCTATTTCCCGGAAGAATCGAAGGAGCAGATCCTCTCTGGTATTTACAACCAGAGTAAACGGTTGTATGTCTCAACTATTCAGACCTTCCAGGAAATATTTTTGGAGAAGAGTAACGGCGTGTATAATCTGTCCCCGGGAGAATTCGATCTGATCATTTCCGATGAAGCTCATCGGTCCATTTACCACAAGTGGCGGGATATTTTCACGTATTTCGATGCAATCCAGATCGGGCTGACGGCGACTCCTGCCGATCTTATCGAGCGGGATACGTTCCGCTTCTTCGGATGCCAGGAACATGCACCAACAGCCCTCTATTCCTACGAGGAAGCGGTTGAGGACGGAGTTCTTGTTGATTTTCGGAAGGGTATTGTCAGCGCCCAGACCCATTTCAAGATCCATGGGATTACTCCCCGTGACCTGACCGAAGGTGAACGCCAGCGACTCATTGAGCAGGGGATTGATCCGGATGAGATCAATTTCGAGGGGAGCGAGCTTGAGAAGAAGGTCGCAGTGAAGGGGACGTCTGAGGCGATTGTGCGGGAGTTCATGGACTCCTGCCTCCGGGATGAATCCGGGATGCTCCCGGCAAAATCGATCTTCTTTGCGATCTCAAAGAAGCATGCTGCCAGGCTCCAGGAAGCATTTGACACGCTCTATCCCGAGTATCGGGGAGATCTTGCCCGGACCATTGTTTCCGAGGATTCCCGGGCTTCAACCCTCATCAAGATGTTTGAGAACGAGTCGTTCCCGAGAGTCGCGATCTCGGTGGACATGCTCGATACGGGGATTGATGTTCCGGAAGTGTGCAACCTGGTCTTTGCCAAACCAGTCTTTTCGAAGATCAAGTTCTGGCAGATGCTCGGGCGGGGGACCCGGTCGAATGCAGCCTGCAAGCATTTTGACTGGTTGCCGAATGGCAAGAAGGAGCTGTTCCTTGTCTTTGATTTCTGGAATAACTTCGAGTACTGGGATATGCATCCCGAAGGGAGAGTCCCTGCCCAGGTCGAGGCCTTGATGGGACGGGTCTTCCTCACCAGGTTGAAGCAGTTAGAGTATGCGATGAACCGGGGGGATGGGTCCCTTGCAGCATCAGTCCGTGAGAAGATCATGGGTGATATCAAAGCCCTGCCAATGGACTCGGTTACGGTCCGGGAACATAAAAGGGATGTCGAGAAGGCTCTCTCTCCTGATCTCTGGGATAACGTTGGCCTTGATCCTCTCTCTTTCCTCAAGGAACGGATCATGCCAATGATGCGGTTCCGGCCGGGGGGGAATGCTGATACCGCTTCCTTCACGCTGAAGTGTGAGCAGCTCGGGCTTGCCGCTCTCCAACAGAACGACAGGGAGATCGAGCGGTTGAAGGGATCGATCGGCACGATGGTGGACTGTCTTCCGGAGTCGATCAATGCCGTCCGGGAGATGGCCGATGTGAAACGGATGGTGCTCTCCCATTCGTTCTGGAATTCGCTCAGCTATGATGATAGTCAGAAGATGATGACGGATCTTGGTCCCCTCATGCTCTACATGCAGAAGGAACCCTCCCGGACGATTATCATCGATATGACCGACCCGATTGAGCAGCGGAAGATCATATCTCTCCGTGAGGAGCAGGAACAGGCGCACATTACCCAGTATCGGGAGCAGGTGGAAGGCAGGATCAAGGCGCTCGCCGAGAATAATCCCGCGATTGTAAAGATCCGGCAGAACCAGACCCTGACCCACGATGACCTCGTAGCCCTCGAAGAGATGCTTCTTGGACCGGAATTCGGGAAGGGTGTTGAAGCAGAAGAGTATGGGGCTGGAGGTGTTGGAGCCAGGGATTCCGTTCTCGTCCGGTTCATCCGGCAGGTGCTCGGGCTCTATGAGCAGCCGGATCCGGAGACGCTCATCCGGGATGCATTCCAGACCTTCATGATCGACCAGAACCGGCAGTATTCGGCCGATCAGCTCACCTTCATCCGGATGATTCAGTCAGTCTTTGCGAAGAATCATCATATTGAGTTCAGGGATTTCTACGAGCCCCCATTCATCAACCTTGGGGCAAGTGTGCCGATGCCGATGTTCTCCGAGGATGACCTGAAGGCATTTGTCGGGATTTGCGGACGGGTGGAACGGCAACTGGTTGGGGCGGAGGTGTGAGGGATGGAGAAAGGGAAGTTGCCGGAAGGATGGGAATGGAAAACAATCAATGATATTGCAGAAAAAGAAAAAAATGCGATTGTCGATGGGCCATTTGGTTCAAATTTATTATTATCTGATTACATCGATAATGGAGAAGTACCAGTAATATCTACTTTAAATTTTGAAGAAGGGTTTGAGAAGGAGAAGTTACGATTTATTTCAAAAGGAAAATTTGAAGAGATTAGTCGAAGCGCAATTAAACCAGGAGATTTAATTGTAGCAAAAATTGGATCATGCGGAAAATGTGAATTTTACCCGGCCCATATGCCAATTGGAATAATCCCCGCAAATTTACTTAAAATCACGATCTCGAAAAACGTTAATAAAAAATTTATCTATTATTATCTTAAATCCACACTTTTTAAAAAGTATTTAAATTCGATAATAAAAACAACTTCACAACCGGCTTTTAGCATAACAGATTTCAAGCAGCTTCCTATCCCTCTTCCCCCTCTCCCCGTCCAGCGCCGCATCGTAGAGATCCTAGACCAGGCGGATGCCCTGCGACGACTCCGGGCGCAGGCAGATGCCGAGACGCAGAAACTGCTGCAGAGCGTGTTTTACGAGATGTTCGGGGACCCGGTGCGGAACGAGAAGGGGTGGACTTTAGCAAAATTAAAAGATATTAGTGAAGAAGTCACAGTCGGAATTGTTGTTAGGCCTGCTTCATATTATGTTGAATCAGGAATTCCAGCTTTTCGTTCGTTAAATGTAAAAGAGGATGCATTAAATCTGGAAAATTTGGTATTTATTAATCCCGATGTAAATGATACAATATTATCAAAATCTAAACTTAGAACTGGAGATATTTTAGTTGTAAGAACCGGGAATCCTGGTACATCGTGTGTCGTGCCAGCTGAATTTAATGGCGCTAATTGCATTGATTTAATAATTATTCGGCCAAACCGAGTCGTTGTAAATAGCAAATTTTTGAGCAAATTTCTTAATTCCGATTATGGAAAGGCACAATCACTTGCATCGAACACTGGCCTTGCTCAAAAACACCTTAATATCACAAATATTCGAGAATTGATCGTCACTCTGCCTCCGTTGCAACTACAGGAAAAATTCTCCCATATTATGGAAAATCTGGAAAGATACGGGAAAATGCAAACAATATCAACTCATGAGATTGAACGATTATTCGATGTTTTGATGAAAAAAGCATTCAATGGAGAGTTAAATTAAAATGCGCCTCGCCCCCGAACTAAAATCCAAGATCGACCAACTCTGGGACCGCTTCTGGAGTGGCGGGATGTCAAACCCGCTCCAGTCAATCGAGCAGATGTCCTACCTCATCTTCATGAAGAGGCTTGAAGATACGGACTTGCAGGAAGCAAACCGGGCAAGGGCGAATAATATTCCCTACATATCAGTCTTCACTAGCCACGATAATTGTAGATGGTCGGTCTGGAAACATTATTCCGCAGAAAAGATGCTCCCTCATGTCCGGGATACTGTCTTTCCCTTCATTCAAAATCTCCATAACGGTGAGAATTCCCTGTTCGCCCAGCATATGAGGGATGCTCTCTTTGTTATCCCAAAGCCTTCGTTGCTTCAGGAAGCAGTCGGGATTCTTGATGAGATGAACATCACTGCTCAGAATCGAGACACCCAGGGTGACATCTACGAATATCTCCTCTCCCAGCTCAAGACAGCCGGGAAGAACGGACAATTCCGGACTCCCCGTCATATCATCAGAATGATGGTTGCCCTGGTTGATCCCGATATCAACGACCGGATCTGTGATCCTGCCTGCGGAACAGCAGGGTTCCTGGTCAACGCATATGAGCATATCATCAAAAAATATACCAGTCCTGATCTCCTGCAAGAGGACGAAGAAGGCGAGACTTACAACCTGATGGGTGACCGGATCACCAATAAGGAGCACTGGAATAAGCTCTGGACGGATACCCTCTACGGATATGATTTCGATACGACCATGATCCGGATCTCACTCATGAATATGGTGCTTCACGGGATTCGTGCGCCGAACGTTGCCTTCATGGATACCCTGTCCAAACGATTTGAGGAACGGGACCGGTATACGGTTGTCCTTGCCAATCCACCATTCAAAGGGAGTATCGACAAGACTGATATCAACGATAAGCTCACGCTCTCAACCACAAAGACCGAGCTCCTCTTCGTCGAAAGGATGATGCAACTCCTCCAGGTCGGCGGAAGATGCGGAGTTATTGTACCCGATGGAGTTTTGTTCGGGAGTTCCAATGCACATAAGAAATTAAGGCAATTGCTCCTCGAAAAATGCCAGGTTGAGGGCGTCATATCGATGCCTTCCGGTGTATTCAGGCCGTATGCCGGAGTCTCCACCGCTGTTTTAGTTTTCACGAGGGGTGGAACGACCGAAAGGGTCTGGTTCTATGACATGGATGCTGATGGGTATTCCCTCGATGATAAACGGACATTCATCGATGGGAAAGGCGATATCCCGGATGTTATCGAGCATTTCCAGAAGCGGAGGGAAGAGAGTCCCGCTGACAGAAAAAAGAAATTCTTCTTCGTTCCCGTGAGTGAGATCAAAGAGAACGGATATGATCTCACGGTCTCCCGATACAAGGAGATTGAATATGAGGAAATTGAGTATGAGAAGCCTGAGGTAATTCTTCAGAGGATTGGGGAGATGGAGGATGAGATCAGGAGAAAGGTGGAGGAACTGAAGGATTTATTGAAAAATTGGCTCTGTTGAAACCCTAATCCACGATAAAAATCCTCTGAATTTTTAAGAATCGGTCAACTGAGTGGACGATGCATTTTATTTTGACTTCCTTCACCTGGTTTCTGAAAAGTCTCGCTGTGATTTCATCACCGAATCGTCGTTTCAAGACTGAAAAAACGGTCTCTACTTTATTGCGCTGACCATATCGTTTTTTATCAAAGTCTGTCAACATCTCATTTCTAAATACTCCCTTAACGTAGTCTGCATTCCAATTGCGAAGAGGGATGAGAGATTTAGCTTTCAGTTCAGATCTGATCTGACAATGAATAGGTTCTGAATCGTATCCGCGATCGAGGACATAGCATAGAGCTCGCTTCATGGTTTTTCGCAAGAGTGGTTTTGCGTGTTTGGTATCATGTTGCCTGCTTTTTGTAATTTTATAACCTAGGATTGCTTGTTTTGCGGTGTCAACCGCGATAGAGACTTTGATATAATCCTTCCTGGTTTTCTCAGTTCGAAAGGAATAGTAATAACTGAAGTGTTCAATCGGAAAGCCGGTTGAATCTATTGCCATAGTCGATATTCTCATCGTGTGACGATAGAAAATTCTCGTGACTTCCTTGTAAATCTTTAAAAGGAGTATTGAACTTATCCTCGCTGAAAATTTGCAAAGTGTTGAGTAATGAGGAATCCGAGAGATCCCCAACTGTTTCTTGATCACATCCATTAGTTCAACAAGTTCTATGAAGTCCCGGTACCTCAAACCAAGATATTGCTTGAAAATGACCAACGATAGTAATTGATGCTGATTAAAATCTTTTCGAGAGAATTTAGAGGAGTATAACGGAATTTTTGAGGCCTGTATTGCATTCAATGTAATTGTCAGAAAACTGATATGCCTCTGATTTCCATAGAAATATGGCTCCTTGAGTTTGGATTGTTGCATATTCTATTCAAGGAGCCATCGTTCCTTAGATCTTTCGGTGATTCACTCTTGAATTGAGGATGTCAACAGAGCCGAAAAATTAATAATTTTTGTTTTCGCAAAATCTCTCATTGATCTTATTTTCGCACCATCTATGCCTCTTCTTTTTTCAGGCCGTATTTTTTTACATATTGGTGAAAGTTTAATATAATACAGTATAGATACTGTATACATCTGGTATTGAAATGGCAAGAACCTTCCAAGGTAAAACTAATAGCAAGTATCAATACATTGGTATTCCGAAGGAGATGTCAAAAGAGATCCAACGCATTATCGAGTCTGATAAAAGACTTGGGTTTGTATCAATGCAGGAATTCGTAAAAGAAGCAGTAAGAAGAAGTATAATAGAGTATAGCGGCACATTTCAAAAACAACAGGAGGTGGAATAAATGGACATAACCAAAGGGATAGAGCGATATATAATTGTGCTTTTAGGTGTTTTAGACCGGCCTATTCCATCGGAGTTGCACCTTCAAAAAGAATTGTTTGTTTTATCAAAGGCCGTCGAGAAAATCAATAATTATATTCCATATATGAAGCATCACGAAGGACCATATTCTATTGATCTACATGATGTTTCAGCTGAACCAATTTATCATCCAAATGCATATAGACGAGATTATAAAAGGGGATTCATTCTCAATCCAGAGGGAAAGCAAATATTTAAAAAAATCATCAACAGCAATTCAGAAAATCCAGAATTCATAGAACTTTTGGCAATGTCAAAAATGGTGAGAGAATTATATGATAAATTATCAAGGGATGAAATTTTACTTCTTATCTACATAACCTATCCTGAATACACGGAATTTTCAACGGTATCGGATAGGATTCTAGAACCATATAAGAAAAAGCAATTAGCAAAAGGACTAGTAAAAAAGGGGGTAATAACGGAAGAGCGTTTTCGTGAAATTGTGGGGACTCAATGATTTCTCAACGAATCATTATTCCAGACGCTTCATTTTATATTTGTTTTATTGATGATATTTGCATGCCAGAATCTTTGATAAGGATATTACAGGCTTCTTCCTTTCAGTTTGTTACAGCTCGTATAATTTTATCGGAGTTTGAAAAATACCAACAAGACGAAATTATCAAAGAAAAAATTGTTCGGAACCTTGAAATATTTAGATACTATGATTATGGGGAGGTTTTGAGACCGTTTCTCTCTAAATTGGAAATAAAAAAAGGAGAACATGAGGTAATTGTCATTTCTTACATAATGTGTTTTCAAGAGCGCGATTTTGTTGCAATCTTGGATGATGACTCGCCAAAAAAATTATTAAAACAAATACTTCCCAAAAATCAAGATAACGTAATTGGGACTATTGGCTTTATTGAGTTGTGTACAAGGGATTATTCAATTTTTGAATCTTTTGAAGCAATTTCACTTTTAACTCTTATAAAAAATTCAAAATTCCATATAACAGATAGAATTATTGATGAAGCAATTAAAAGAACGAGTGAGACAACAAAATGACCAAATCTATAGAGATTTCAGAATCTATTGTTGATGAAAAATCAGATTTTAATATTAAACGATTTAAAATTGGTAAAATTAACTCTGATGGGCCAATAAAAGCAATTGATTCGAGAATAACAAAAGAGTTCTTTGACCAAGAGTCCAAGAATTTTAAAAATATTCTTTTTGAAACCTCTAAAAGAATCGATTATAATGGATTGATATCTGTTTTAAAGGAGCGAGATTTCTTCGTTAAACAATTCTTTGGAACTCCGGAATGGATAAACGATTTTGAAAACGTAATTAGTACGACTTTTACCTTTAATCCATACACATTAGAGGATCGAACCAAAAAATTAAATGAATTTTTCTCGTATTATTATAATTTCTCAAAAACATTCCTTTTTGTTCCAAATGTAAAAATAACTGAAATAGTCTATAAAACTGGAAAAACGGGTAGACAAATAAAAGATTATGATAAATCTATCATGAATATTGAACAGTATATCAACTTTGTAAATGAGAGTTATAATATTTTGAAAGAAAGAAACACAAAACCAATCTTTTTACCAATATCATTAAAATTCTCAATGGAAGAGACATCGAAATTAATACGCGAATATATCTCTAAAGACTATTTGAACATATGGATTGATTTTGAGGGAGAGAAAACCACAGATCGTCCGAAACTTGGGAAATTAAGGTTATTTTTCACATTATTACGTGAAGCTGAATTATTTGAAAAATCAGTTATTTATATAACAAATATTAGACGGGAAATTTCATCAAATCAACAGAGATATGAAAATCCCTCATCAGATGTTTTATCCACTTTTTGTGGGGGTAACTTAATTGGAATTAATTACGATCCCCGAAAAGCAACAAATCCTTGGAGTCCTCCAATAAATCCAGAAGCATTACAAGCCCTTTGGGAGTATAGAGCGCGTGTTTTTAATCCAGATACCTATTTCTATATAAATAGGAATCTTTCAGGTGTTGACGAAATAACGTCCAGTCTTTTACTGAATAAAAAATATAACGTTTTATACAATTCAAAACAATTGGAATTTGAATTGAATAACCAAACAAACCAATTCTTATTAGAATTTGATATTGAGGACTATATCAGTAGTAAAAGAATGATTTCTAATGATAAAAATTTAAAGAAAAGCATCTTTTATAAAAAATATGAATCGGGCCAAACGTCCCAAACTACTTTAGATGATGATTTTACAATGCCATAGAAAGATACGATGTCACTTTACACCGCAAATAGTATATTTGGCTGGATAGTCTTATTTAGCTGATTGGCAGGAATATGCTGTGCCGACAATCCCATCCGATGTTTAATTTATATACCATTTATACGATTATTCAATATGACAGAGTTAGAGGAATGGTTTTTTCGCTATAACGGCTGGTCTTTCAGTAGACATAATCTGATGAATTTTTGTAATCGTGCTTACTATTATAGGTATATTTACCCCGCACGTAAAGACATTAAATTATTAGAAAAAGAAAAAATAAGGCGACTAAAATCTCTTAATTCGTTATACGTAATCCAAGGATCTCTAATCCATGAAACCATTGAAAATCAAATTGGGCAACACTATCTAAAGAGGCCTTTAAATAAGGAGAGTGCGATAGGGCAATATGTTCAAGGATTAAAGAGATATAATGATACAGCGTCAGATACAATTCTTGAATGTTTTAATGGAAAAAAATTGGACGTATCTTTTTTTGAGGCTCTAAAAACTTCTGGATTGACTATGCTTGACAATTTTTTTGATATAGTTTGGCCGAATTTTAAAGATTTGGAATATTTAAGACATGAAAAATTTGATGCTTTTAAGATCCAGGATCTGACCATAAATCTTAAAATTGATTATTTAACTAAATCAAAAGGTGAAGTAATTGTAGTATCCGATTGGAAAACAGGAAAAGAAAATACTTATGGAGGTGTAACTGAGTTGCAGATGGCAACATACATATTGTGGGTGATGTCCCATTATCAAAAACCTCCAGAAGAAATCAGGGGGGAATTTATTTATTTATCCTCTGGAAAAATGCGGCCATTTCAAATGGGATTTGATCAATTGGAAAAAATTAAAAATTTTATCGTTGAAGATTCTACTAAACTGAATAAAAGTTATGAATTTTCAAATTTTACTACCGATCCTAGTAAAGAAAAATGTCACAGTTGTCAATTTGGCTCAATATGCTCCGATTCTAAGATTACAGAAGATAAAGACCAATCAATGCTTGATCAGGATGATAATCTAAAAGAATTGCTAGCTGATATTGAATAAATTATTTCCAATATGGGTCTGGGATTAATTCTTTCAACGTTTTGGAAATTTTTTCTTTCATTTTTTTTCTATCTACCCTTGCATTATCCGGTATTAATAGATATAAACGTATAGAATAAAGGGCCTTATCGGCCAATAAGCTCATTAATGAATTATTTAACTTGATTATCTCTGTCGAATCAGAACTAGACCCCAACCCTGGATCATTCAAAATTCTGATGCATTGACGATTTTTATCCCCGGTTCCAGGTTTCTGAGAAATACTAAAATCAATATCTGATGATCCAATTTTAGTCAATTCAATTGGATCTATACTCCAAACAAACCAATAATCTTTTTTTATGTGATATATTTGGGCTAATTTTGGAATAATATCACTAATTGAATCTTTCCTAATCCAGTATTGATTATGGTCGGTCAATTTCCTATTACCAAAATATTCAATTCTCCCAATTTCAATTGGTGGATTTCGATTGAGGATGGATTGAATTTTTTCAATTATTATACAATTTTGTTGCTTATTTTTATATAATTTTTTTAGTTCTTCTCGAAAAAGATTGAGAAGATATGCATCATCAAAATCATACCAAAATCCATTTTTAACATAATTTAAAATTTCTTTTTTGGAACATCCAATCTGTTTATTGTTTATCATCCAAATAATGACTTGTTTTAGAATTTCTTCAAATCCCGCTACTGTTTTATGATACGTTATTTGTGCATAATCAAAATATCTTGATAATAGAAAATGATCTGCAGTTCGCATAGCTTTTGGATAGATACAAATTCTTTGGTTTTTATCGATTGACGTCTGACTTAATAAGTAATTAATGTCCACACATCCATATGGTAAACCAGCAAAATAGGAGGTTCTTTTGAGATAATCAATCCGATCGACATCAAGATCTGAACTAATTATATTAGCAAAAATATAATACAAGTCACTTGGAGCATATGATCCAGTAAAATCCCTTGTAAAGAGGGAAGAAATGATTTCTGGTCTATATCCATGTGAATTAAGAATGTCTTTGATTTCAGTATCTATTTTTAATATTTCTTGTCCCAAGATATCATGCTTAATATATTCATTTACATCCTTTGCTTTTCTTTTAGGCTCTTCTGTTCCCACCTTTTTTAAAATATCTTCACTTTTTTTATCTTTTTCCTCCTCCATTTTCTGCTTTATGGCCTCTTCCATTGTGTGCGAAAATGGATAATGTCCAATATCATGTAAGAGTCCAGCTAATCGACATATTTTCGTATCATCATCACTAATATCGTAGCCAATATCTCTTTCTCGTAAATAATTTAGAAGTTGACCAGTTAAATGACAAACCCCGATTGAATGAGAAAAGCGTGAATAGTCCGCTCCTGGAAAAACATAACTTTCCAATCCCAATTGTTTTATATTCCTCAATCTTTGAAAAGCTCGCGTACCAATTATTTCGATTTCGACCTCATTTAGAGCAATATTTCCATGGACTGGGTCATTAATTATTTTTTTTATTTTATTTGCCATAATTATAGACTATATCATTTTATGCTCGCCAATGCGGTTTCAGCTTGATGAATATAAGGGAAAAGATTCGGCTTTTCTTTTTCAATGATTTGACTTGCCAGTTCTTCTGAGTACCTATTTATAAGATATTCATATGATGCTAATAATTCCAACCAGTCTTCTTGGTTTAATCTTATTGATTCTTTTGGGGTGGTTATTGTTTTTAATTCCTTCAATTTTTCGTTAATAGAATCAATTAACTGATTTTCTTTTTCTGGTTTCCTTAAAGCCAATGCTTCTGCCAAATCATAATAATCTTTGGTTAGATCTTTACTATAAGGACCCATTAAATACCAACCATATTTATATCCCAATTCTATTCCCAAAACTTGTTGGACCAAAAATATTGTTTTTTGAACTCTCTTCCTATCATTAATCGTATTAATATCTGAAGAAATGCCAAGCTTATCTAAAATTAGGTTTAAGACGATTAATCGCTGTTTCATGATAATCACCATTCAATGAGATAGAAAACTCATTTTGGATATAAAAAGACTTCCTTTTTGTGTAGTGAAAGTGATTTTTTCTTTTTTAATCATTTATGGGCATTATATAACGAAGCCATTTTTAGCTCTTTGGTTCGTGGGTTAAGCTATTAAAAATTCTATTCCCCTAACCTCCCGGTTCCGTCAAATTGATATCCAATCACGCAAATCTTACTCCTGCACCAATGAATCGGGAATTCCTGACGAGACTGGCCGCAATGGCGCGGAAGAT
>ERZ1645192.2792-NODE-2792-length-14385-cov-5.681647_pt1 | contig 14385 bp, 16 predicted proteins | sample MGYA00575354_ERZ1645192 | MGnify/ENA primary metagenome ERZ1645192 (study PRJEB40844, sample SAMN11349763) | freshwater sediment metagenome | isolation source: river sediment | host: Sediment | place: India: Faizupur Khadar , New Delhi | collected 2017-02-21 ... | reverse complement strand
TCTTCGGATATCTGAAGACCATGAAATACGGCGACCGCAGCGCGATCGATATCCCGGAAGAAAGCTTCATGTAGGGAACGGTCGTGACCGTCCCTCTGCTGTAAGGTCCCTCCCTTGATGGGAGGGATTTAGGGAGGGTGAAGATGTAGCGAACGGTTTTTAACCGTTCCGGGACTGTAGTAAAAAAATCGTCATTCCCGCGAAGGCGGGAATCTAGGAAAATGATAAAAAGGCTGAAGCGTAACGCGCTTCAGCCTTTTGTCTTATCGGAAAAGTATAATGGGAACCTCCCATTTATTATTTATCCGCAGGATTTCTTGTGACTGCGCCACTGTCAGGTCCCTCCCTGGATGGGAGGGATTCAGGGAGGGTGAACTATTTATTTCGTCTGTCTGATGCTCCACAACGCCTCGCGCCACGCTGTCTCGGCCATGATTCGCCAAGCCACACCCTGATGGAACGGCGGAGTGTCTGAATAGAAAGGTATTAAACGCCTTTATTCTCACCCATTCACGATTCCCAAATTAATTCTTGAATTCTTTTCTACACGTTGTATAGTGCAAAACGAATTTCCAAGACGCGTTATGGGGAAACTGGTATAACTGAACCCCAAACTACATAGTGGGTTCAAAGACAAAGCCGATAAATCCAGCCCCATAATTGTTCCACCTATTGCTCCTGAAAGAAAGTGAAGGCATTATCGATATCATATCATAAACGAGTATCTTCACAAAAATGCCAGGTGACTGATAAAAAACAGATGATTCAAGACCCTGATCATTTGCCCTTATTCGTCGTAACCTATTTTTATCCGTTCGTGAAAAGATGGAGACTATTATGAAAAAAACTATATTGACATTGACTTTCATCATGGCCCTTGCTTTATCAGGGTGCGGCCAATGGAAAGTGGTGCCTTTCACGCTGAACAATCCTTACTACGATATAAAAATGACGACCGTTGATTATTTGGAATATCAGTTGACGGTTATCAACAAGTCAAAAAGCAACCTCGAAATCGTTTGGCCAAGGACCTTTTATATTGATGCAACCAATACGACCAACGGCTTTCTGATGTACGATCAGGAAGTAACAGCCGAGGATAATTTAATGGGGAGATCCCCGACCATTATTTTCCCGAATGAAAAAATGCAGAAAGCCATCTACCCAAAGAATCTTGCCTTTCAAAGAAGAACCTACTGGACGCACAATTATCTTCCCAAGGGACGCTCGGGCGTTTTTTTAACGCTCAAACTTAATGAAAAGGAATTTAATCACAGACTTTACATTACGATTGATTATCCTTAGATACCGGGTGAACCGTTCGCGCTTGGGAAACAAAAAGGACGGTTTGAAGTTATGACTCCTTGCTCGAGACTCCCTCAAAATCAAACCGGCCCCCTTCTCTTCTGCTTTTTGGAGTGCCCAGGGGAAAAGGTTTTCTGGTTATTGCTCGCAGCACAGCGCTGGAATCCATGAATATCGCTGCAATCGGCGGATTGAGTGCGATAAGCAAGATGGGAAACAACAAAGAAAGCCACATCGAATAGTCGGCTAAATCTTGGACCACCAGGAGAAACGGCAGAAATAAGGTGGTCGTATAAGTTTGTCGTTTGGGACAAGCCGGAAGGCCGGGTTGTCGCTACCCTTGAAGAACGGATAGGGACGATCACGCTTTCGGCCAAACAGGTGAATCCGCCGGAGGAGGAAGTCGCATCCGTCCTTTGCGAAGCCATCCGGTCAAAGGCAGTCAAGATCACCTTCAGCCGGGAGGCCCAAACTTTTCAGGCCCGGGTGCGCCTGATGCAACAAACCTTTTCCGAAGAAAACTGGCCGGACCTCTCCGATGAATTGCTTCTTGCAACGCCCCGGGACTGGCTTTTGCCCTGGCTTTCCGGCATCCGCAGCGGGGAGCAGCTTGCCGCCCTGAACCTCGGGGCTGCGCTTGCAGAGAGGCTCACGTGGGAGCAGCGGCGTCTTCTTAATGATCGCGCCCCCGTAACCATCAGTGTCCCCAGCGGCTCCAATATCGCGATTGATTATGTCTCAGGAGAAATTCCGGTCCTGGCCGTCAAGCTCCAGGAAATGTTCGGTCTTGCCGACACCCCGGCCATAGCCGGTGGTCGTGTCAAATTGCTGCTCCACCTTTTGTCACCCGCCCGCAGGCCTGTTCAGATTACCCGGGACCTGAAAGCATTCTGGAACACCGGTTACCCGCAGGTGAAAAAAGAGCTGAAGGGCCGCTACCCCAAGCACCCCTGGCCCGACGACCCATGGAACGCAATGCCGACAAGAAAGACAAAAGGGCGAAATGGATGATCATATAATTTTAAATAGTAATTATTCTGTAAAAGGGCGGATGATTTCAACGGAAACCGGAAGCGACCGGAACATCATCACACTCCGAAAAACCATACCAGATAAGGACGGGTGCAGATTATGCCGGTAAACAAGATCAGTATGAATCATGAATGGGATACTCTCCGGGAAGTCATTGTGGGATGCCCCTGTGCGCGCACGGGAACCGACCTTCCGGGGTATCTGAGTCATTTCATGCCGCCTGCCGGCCTGGCTTATGCGCGCGAGGCCCTGAAACGCTATCCGGGACAGCGTCTGGAGGATATCGAAAAGGATCTTTATCTGGCCATGAAGGAACAGATGGAGAACGTTATCCGCATCCTTGAGGCAAGGAATATTATCGTCCATCAGGTAAAACCGTTCGAACAAGCGGAAGAGTCATTCCTTCAGGATTTGTCATTTAAGATTGCCATTCAATCCTTTCCCCGTGATCCAATCGTCGTCATCGGCAACACGTTTATCGAAACAGCCATGTACGCGCCTTACAGGCGTAAGGAGCGATTTGCCATCCGCAGGACGCTTGCGGAACGTCTGACACAAAGCGATGCCCGCATGCTGTCCATGCCGGAACCGTATCCGCTGCCTGAACGAAAAGACGGTTACGGTCCCGGTGTGTTTCTGGAAGGCGGGGATGTGTTTGTTCTGGGGCAGGATATTTATGTGGGCAATACCGGAAACGCGTCAAGCCCGGAGGGCATAAAGTGGCTGCAAAACGCCCTGGGAAATGATTACCGGGTTCACGAAATTAAACTGAGCCGGAAATTTCTCCATCTGGACTGTGTTTTGTCCACGTTGCGGCCGGGACTGGCCGTCGTCTGCAAGGCCGGTTTTACGGAAGGGCTTCCGTCCTTCCTGAAAAACTGGGACTTAATTGAAGTGTCTCCGGAAGACGCGGAAGAGAAACTGGCCGCCAACGTGCTTGTCGTGGATGAAAAGACCGTTATCGTCGCCCGGGAAATTCCGGACATGGCAGACGCCCTGACCAGGGCCGGTCAAAACGTGATCACCACGCCTTTCAGCGCGGTTTACCTGTGGGGCGGCGCTTTCCGGTGCTGGCATCATCCGCTTTTGAGAGAAACGTAAGGAACAATTATCCGCAAGTAAAAAAAATGAAGGGCTGCTATCTGAAGCATCCCTGGCCCGAAGACTCACGGTAGCACATTCAAACAAAATAATTCGCCGATAGAATGCACCAGTGCCCGATCAATTCCGGACGCTGGTCCCGCTATGTTATTCACCGAATTCCGGAATTTCGTTTGCCCTGATGATTTTCATGACCTTGCTTTTCGGGGTAGGTCCAATAGTCTCACCGACAAATTCTGCGGGCACCTTCGTGAAATCGATCGTTTTCAAATCGATGATGGTATAGCCTCCATTGACCACGTGAGTCGGAACAATTTTGCCGCCTCCCTGAAAATAGACTGCGTTGTTGGTGTAAACGATGGCATGGTCGAGGTCTTTTAACACTTTCCAGACCGTATTGCTTCTGTAGCCTGCCCCGGGCTTACCGAAATAGGGAACCGTCAGTGAGGATATGACGAAATCCGCCTGATACAGAGCTTCCTGCGTGGAAGACGGAACCGGCAGGAAGCGGGTCAGGATATGACCGCGCGCAAAACGCTCCGGGGAATCAAACCCGCCGGGCATCCCGGTGAGGCTGTTGTCTTTATCGATATTTAAAGCTTGATACTTTTTAACCATTTCCATCTGCTGAGGATACGTCGGGCTGTTGGTCAGAACGTTGCCGGCGTTGGTGTAAACAAGGGTCTTGCCCCCGACAAACTCAATGACGGCGGATTTGCCCGATTTGTCGCGCATAACCAGATGAAGCGGCGTGTTTCTTAAGAAAATGCCCGGTTTGATTTCCACGGCGGACTGCACGATCTGGCGGCTGTTAATCAGGGCCACGGCTTCATCGACATTTTTCGCCTGGGCTATCAGGAAGTTGGGCAAATCAAAGACGCCCAGAACAGGGCGCTTGTCTTCGGGGTTGTAAACCGGATATTGTGTATAACCATCCAGATAGAGCCCCGAGATGGAAAGCCCTTCGGTATTCATGGCATCGTCGACTTTAGGGGTGTGGAAGGCATACCGTCCCCAGTAACCGTATTTGTTTGTCCAGGTTGTCAGACTTTTAGCAGGGATTTTTTCGGCGTCAATGACAACATCCGTGGTGTTCTTTTGTCCGATGAATCCGAAGGTATCATTCATGGCGATGTTCATCCCGAAGTCCATGGAACGCCCTTCAATATGAGCATTCGGATGATTGATGAAGATATCGCTGCACGCGGTTGATTGCTGGATAAATCCTGCAAAGAACAGGAACGCTGACGCGAGGACAATGAATACTTTTCTCATAGTGGTCTCCTTGAAGAATGTTTATATAATGCACGCTGCTATTTCGGACAGGAGTTGATTTCCCGGCACAGCCAAAGCGCGCATTCGGTTTTTGACTTGCATTGTCCAGGCTGAGGCTTGCTTTTGCCGGATTGATATTGATCGCAATACTTGCTGCACGCATATCTGATAGCTGGCTGTGCCAGATTACAGGCTGGTTCACAACCATACGCATCAGACAATTCAAGTGATATGGTTGCATACTGCTGGCACCTCTCGCACGTGATATCGGCATGGGCTATACTGGAATAAGTGAGACAGATGAAGAGAAAGATGTATTTTAAGTATTTCATGAATGAGTCTCCTGTTCCTGATTAATGGATCCGCTGCCTGGTCTTTATTTATAATTCAGTTTTTACACTCAATGCCGCGGACCATGATGTGATGGACGGCATCAGCAACACCTATCCTTGCGCCTCCTGGCATGCTGCTTTCATAGCTGTTGTTCCCGATTCCGTCAAGAATGTTTAACAGCAAACAGCGGCCTATGTGCCCTACCCAAATCATTCCTGACCCGACGCACCATGAAACGCCGCTCCGACAAGAAAGACAAAAGGGCAGAATGGATGAAGGAGAACAGTGCCGGATTCGTCATTCCGGCAGGAGAGACTGTCACATTTCATTTTCATGTCATTTCGAAGCGAAGCAAGAAATCTTGTTTTTGATAAATTCTGGGTATTGTGCAATTGTGACACAGTCTCGGCGGTGGGAATCCAGGATTTTAGAGCGGTAGCAGTTGCACCGGGGCGTGCCTTTGCTCAATGCCCTCAACTATGGCGCTAAGCTCATTCCGCTACAGCCAAAAACTCGCCTGTGGCTCAAACAGTTTGGCTGTCTTATGCTCCGTTCGTGAAACTCCAATTCCAAAAGCGCATTTGGAATTGGTAAGTTGAACAATCCAGCTCATCTGAGTGCATGTATTCATGCCCGCGGCTCGCTAAGCGCCACAACGTTTCAGGCATGATTCGCTAAAGTCACACCCCGCTGCAACTGCGGACTTAGTAAAGATTTATTCGCTCTGCATGAGTAATAGTAACTTACAATTTTAGGGCGTTCCAAAGTGCTTCCTGCAATGAAACTCGTTTCTGACCTCATGGGCCGTGATAACTTTGCACATCTGAAGACAAGTGATTCTAATCAACGCCTGCAAACTGATGGATGGTTTGACTTGACACTTAATTTTCATAAGTCTGTACTTGACCAGATCATACTTCAGGGGCGTCCACTTGTACTCCCTGCTTGTCTTGCCTATAATCATTCTATTTTACCATTAATGAGGATGACAAACCCGGTTTTCGGTGCATTCTTTGCGTTTGATTCAACGAGGATTCGCTCGCTGAATGCCCCTTGTTTCCCAGCTTCGATGGTAAGCTCGACATTGGCCGTTTGACCAGCCGCTATCGTTGCAGGAAGTGTGTCCGCAACCACGGCAATACTTGCGCCGCTCTTCGTTTTTGCGGCGGTAATCGTGAGGGGCCGTTCACCAGGATTCGTCACGGCAATTTTCTGTTTCTTTTTTTCGCCTAGTTTGAGAATTCCAAGGTCGGATCTGCGGGGTAAGATGGAGATTTTCGGACCCGGCGCCTCCTTAACCGTTCCGGTCATAATTACCTCATACTGCTTTTTTTCTGGTGCATCGATATCGATGGTTACTATCTTTTCAAACGGACCCGGGGCGTTTATTGTGACAAAGGTTACCTTCAGTTCAGTCTTTTCTCCAGGCTTTAAGGTGTGCTTCCCGAGCACACTCTCGGTGCATGCTCAGTTCGTTTTAACACTGCCGACAATTACCTCTTGGGTGCTTGTGTTCTCCACAATAACCTGCATGGTTGCGGGAACACCTTCGTCTATGATTCCACAGTCATGTTTGATCGGCTGAATGCGCAGCAGATCTGAGGCTAATGCAGAACCAACCATAAGAATTGTTACCAAAGAGATGAGGATTCCGCACGTTGGTCCGGATATTCTCTTTATTAGTTTCATTGCTTATCACCTTTCTGGCTATTCCCATGAACGAGTTTTTTCTTGGTGCTGTAGTCGAACTTTGGATCCTGTCCTTTGGTGTGGCATTCACGGCAACTTGTTTCACCCGGATTGCGAATAAGATTTTTCTTGTTCCCCGGATTCGCTGCATGGACTAACGCCGGACCATGGCAGGCCTCGCATTGAATCCCGGCAAGTTCAGGCGTCAGCTCCTGGTCAACGAACCCGCCGTCCTTTTCAAAACCCGTGACATGGCATTTCACGCAGGAAGGAAGAGTCTCCTGAGATTTCTTCTTCAGGGTTTCAAATGCCTTTGCATGACGCGTCGTCTTCCAGCCTTTCATCAGATCGCCATGACAGAGGGCACACTTCTCTGCACCGGCATAGCCCTCTTTAGCTGTCTGTGAGTGACTATCCTGCACATTAGTGAACAATAAAAGAGCACCCGCTGTAACCAGAAGGATACAATGAATACTGTTCTTAATCATATCATATACCTCATTCCAATGGATAGCCGGCTTTTTTCCAGCCTCTGATGGCGGGATCTCCCAATACTTTTACGGTTACAAACCCAAGTTCGATAAGCTGGCTTGCCACATCTGAGCTGTCCGATTCTCCAGGACCACAATCACAATAAGTGACGATTAATTTATCCTTAGCTAATTTCTCGACATCGGCATCACTTATATCTGCTTTCCATGGAAACGATATGGCTCCTTTGATATGACCCTTGTCATATATATCTTTCTGCTGGGTATCCAGGATGATAATGTCTGATTTGGTATCGATAAGCTTCTTCAGCTCATCAATTGATATCCGTGATATTTCCGGATGACCGGCAAAGGAAGCAGACACAATAAGCAGACAGAGTAATACAGCTATTACAGAAAAAACCCTCTTAAATTTATTCACTAACACTTCCTCCGTAAATGATCAGTTTGATTCATGGACACATCTTCGTTCATTGCTTTTGAGCGTTTTCCAGCAATTCGTCCCAGTTTGAAGGGATGCGAATTTTTTTGCTGGCAGATTTCGAACCAAGCCAGCCGGGAAAAAGAGCAGTCTTTTCTCCGGTGCCACCAGCAACAATAATATGCAACTGGCCGATAAAGGGGGTTGGTATCATCATCTTCGGGTCTTTCGCCTCATACACCCATGAAGGGATACCGCCCAACACGCTGGCTGTGCCGTTATCCAGGAATTTTTCCTTAACGATGGACATGGGCAGGCGGGCGTTTTTGTCGATATTCTCCCTGATTTTCTCTTTCGTCCAACCGCTCTTCGCCATCATTTGCGCAGTATCTTTGGTGATCAGCAAAATGAGCGTTGACTGATAAGGCCGGTCGGTGCCTTTCAAATGGTCCGTGATAAGACGCATGAATCCATCAGCGCTGTGGCCAAGACCCATAATGGTGTGGTAAGGTTCGACGCCGACAACTGTAACGACATTGTCGTTCTTTTGAAAACCGAGTTCCACGTGCAGAGGTCCCCATGGACTTCCATCTTCGTTTTCAGCAAGCATATTGGAAAAATCGGCCGGCTGTCCAAGAGTGGACATGTCCGTAACATTGACCCAACTGCCACCGATATTCTGAATAATCAAATTCAGAGCCCTGCTTATTGATGAGTTAGCTCGCGAACCGCGGCCAAGAGCATTGCTTCCAGAATTAATGTCCAGCTGTTTGGCCATAGGCCCATTAAAAATTAGGAGCGGAACGTCGGGACTCGTTGTAGTGGACATGCCGCGCAGATTGACATTCGGATCCATAACCGCTTCCACAGCGGCTGTGAGAACGGGCATATACTCGGGTCGGCAGCCTGCCATGACGGCATTGACGGCAATTTTCTCTATGGTCGCCTGGCCACCCACAGGATCAATCTTGCTGACCACATAATCGGGATCCAGATCAGCGCCTTGCATCATCGCTTTGACTCGTTCCACGGTCGGTGGCACAATGGGCAGGCCGTCCGACCATCCGCGTTTATAGAAGAGTTTATTGATTTCGGCAAAGACATCGTTTCCGACGCATACCTCTTCCATTTTTGTTTTCGGAAACTCGCCCGCCAGCGGCGGCTTGATCTTTCCCGATTCCACCATCCTTTTCTTAAGCATCTCGTCAACATACGTTCCATCTTCCAACATGCCTGCGGGATTATAGACGACTATTCGCTGCGATTTTTTACAACCAGTTTTTGAACTCAAAACCGATGCAGCCTGCCCGGGAACGGCCTGGACAAAAAAGACTAACAGGAGCCCCATCATGCCTGCTGCGCGAAAGCTCAGATCACGTCGTTTCATTTATCGCACCTCACTGTAAACTTTTTCATACAACTTCTTTACTTCATAACAATTCTGGTGAAGCGGGCAGAAACATTATCGTTCCTGCCCGCTGTGGTTATTGCGCCTGTTTACTTCTTAACTATTTTGCTGACTGGGCTCGCCTTGAGGAACGGGGCAAAATAGTGAGAATGCTGCCCGGCCCCTCCGGAGATTACGATCTGCAAATACTCAGGTTTCAGAGTTATCGGAACGAGGGTATCAGGAGTCACCTCACCAAACTTTTGTCTGAAGACCACCTGCTCCGGGCATCCTTTCGCCCAGGAAGAGAAGGGAATGCGTGTTTTTTCCCAGATGGCCTTGGCGATCTGCTCCTTCGTCCACCCCTGCTTTACATACATATCCAAATGTTCGGGCCCTAGGCCGATAATATGCGGCTGTGTAAGTTGCACAGAAAAACAGGGCCCTCCGACACTGTTGAGCGGAGACACGGAGCGGCTGAACCAGGTGCTGTGTTCTTCAGGTGAAGCACTCCAAAGATCCACGACGTTTATTCCCGGCCAAATGCCCATGAGAGTCACAACACTATCCGTTCTCTTGAACCCTCGATCTTCGGCGTAGGTCTTCCATCCTTTGGGAAGCTTGGCCTCATTTTCACCGAAAATCCAGGCGACAAAGTCCATCGGTGATCCTAGAGTGGCTTTCTTCTGCTGCGGCGGCTTTGATCCGCCGGGAACCATCGCCAGCAAATTGATGGCATAACCGATCGCCGCATTGGCATGGTGCCCTCTTGTTGCGGCGCCTTGCGTTGAGGCAATGCCAATTTCCTTGATGATTGGCCCATTAACGATGACCAGAGCGCCGACCGATCCAGTGGCGGTGGCTACGCCTCCCCAGTTGGCTGCGGGATCCACCATGGCCTCAGCGGCAGCGAGGAGGACCGGCATGTATTCCGGCTTGCATCCGGCCATGACGGCAGCCGTAGCCACCAATTCAACGGTCAGGGAACTCATTCTTGGTTTTAATTGGCCAAGAATCTTACCAGGCGCTTGAGTTGTACCCTTCAACATAGCGGCCACCTTTTCAGAAGTGGGCGGCACTATGGGAAGGCCCAGGGACCATCCTCTTTCCATGAACAGTTCATTCACTGCACTTTCTGTCCCCTTGAAATCAAAAGTTGCCGCCGGATAAGCCGGTTTCGGCGGCGGCATGGTTGCTGTACTCTTCCAGTTGATGGCGGCATTGATGATTAGCGGATACGCATCTTTAGCTTTCTGGGTTATTTCGGACAGAGGAATGCCGCCCATGGGATGCGGCACGACGACAAACGGCATGTCGGCCACGCCTACACTAAAGGCCGTACTTCGGGCAAGACCGACGAGTTCAGTTGTGGCGATTGTAACAGTGGGAATACCTTTTTTTTCTAGATTAAGCTGGTCGACCACCAGCCATGCAGTGCAGGACCCTCAATCGGCCTGCGTAGCAATGACCAGATCCGGTTTCCAGGACGCTATCTTGTCCGCAATCTTCTGGCTTACCGCCTGGCCCTGACTGATCGTCTTCAGCTCGGGAGCGACTTCCCATGCTTTGATGATTTTGATCCCTTTAAATTGCTGCGTGAGCATCTCAGCGATAGGTTTCATAAAGTTATCGCCATTCGTTTTTCCATTCCATTGCAGAACGACTGTCTTTCCATCGAGCGTTGCCGGGTGAGGGGCAAGCTGCATGGGTGGAATGTTTACAACACCTTCAGGATTAACCAATCTCCACTGCTGAACGGCTTCCTTGGCCAATGCCATTGTCGGAAGCATCAGAATCAGCAAGACTGAAATCCAGAACATCTTTTGTTTATTAATCATTTTGGAACTCCTTTCTTATCGTTGTTCTTCGTTAAACTCCGAAATTACAATCAATCATTTCTCTCCCGCATCACCTCCCGTCGCTGATTAATGGTCCATACGCCGATGCCCTTGTTTACCAGATAAGCCCCGTTTCTCTTTCCATCTCTCAGATAGACGGGACTGATGACCAGCCAGTTGAGAGAAGTGAGCGTTACCAGGATGACGACTGAAAAAAAGAGAAACATTTGCATATCCATTATATATGATCATGGAACCCAGCATACCACTGCTGACAGCACCAAAACAGCTGCTTCCGAATGTTCGGTTCTCCTTTCAAGATGAATATTGTTTGTCCCATACTTGTAGCCAATACAAACATGATAATGCGCGCTATACCGTTAACGGCTTTTTTTGCTGACGATGCAGTGAAACCTTTTTCCGATTGCCGCATATGGACATGGAGCACCATCGTCGGTGGTTAGCAGGAGAAGTATCCATAAAGAGCATCATGCAGCCATTGTCGTTGCACATTTTTAGGCGTTGCCGTTCCGCATGACCGATGACAATGATTGCATCCCGGGCAATGGCGGCCAAACATGCTTTTACGGGATGAGATGCTTCCCAATTGACTGAATAGGAATTCATAAGAAGCTGGGGGATAGCAACCGATAATCTTGCGGTTTCGTTGAGCAGTTTGATATCATCGCTATTCGGAACGTTTGATAAAATCAGATCATGCACCGTTCTGAAGATGGCCTCCCTAAGATACAAGGCATCATCGAGATCTTCCACGGAAACATGAAACGGGGATTCACTAAGACCGATTATTTTCAGCCAAGTGGCCAAGGCATCGGGTGTTACCAGCAGGTCTCGTGGTTGCGAACCGCGATGCCTGACTGTAGCAACAAGATTGAGCGCAAGGCTACCGGCATCAAATCTGAATTGACTATATTTGGGGTGAGATCGTAATCGAACCATCGTCTTTAAAACCTTTTGTAACCATCTTAGTGGTTACTTTAATTGTTGTCAAGCAATTTTTACTAAAGTCTTGGAAGCAAATAACATGTAAGGTTTGTAGCACATAAACTGTCCGGTTCATAAGTTGCCAGGGAACAATAGGGGACGTACTTCAAAAGAAAAAGGTGACGGTTCTATTTTCGGAAAGATCAAACGGCTAATAATTGAACCGTCCGATTAATTTCCAACACTACCGCTGCTTCACGATTGTTTATCTTCTCAGAAGAAGCATTTGTTAATCTGGTGGATCTTCAACAAGCATCGCATAATCAATTAAACCGCGAAAACATCATCATCTGATTCATTTAATGACAGGGAAACTGCCGGCAGGAGGATCATCGAAATATTATCCTGTTAGCAGCAAATAGAAAAGTCCTATTTTGTAGCACATGATATGTCCGCTTTTAACTATGCTAAAGGAAAGGGGCGGAAGGCGTAGCCTGGAGCCCCTTTCCTTCGGTTTCGGCGAGCGGCGGACTTACGCTGCCTTGTCTTTTTTCTTTTTCTTCAGATGACCGTTTTGGTCATAATCAGCGAGTTGCCGCGGCCCATGAAAGATCGCCAGAGAGCCGTCCATGTAACGGTGGATGTTCACTCTCGCCCGAACATAATGACAACGATACTTATCCGCCGGGATTTGTAGCGTTAACCCAAAAAAACTTACACAGTTATCCGGGGTGACAGTCCGTTCATGGTGTTCACAGAGAATGTCTTCGAGATGGGTGCCCGCCCAGGGGATAAACGCAGACCCTTCCTCCGGTGGTTTTTGTTTAAACTCTTTATTGTGAGCCGGCAGATAGACCTTTTTAATGTAACGATTAGCGTCTTCCTTGCTGGTGATGTGATGGGCGGCAAGCTCCTTGGTCAGCCTGTCCTGATGGGTGCGAAACATCCTTTCGCTCCGTCCTCTGGCTTCCGGGGAATAGGCCGGAATCATGATAATCCCTAACTGCTGCATGGCTCGACCAAACTGGGTCAGCTGCGTTTTACTGACTCTGCCTCCTCCCTCCGGCGTAAACCAGTAGTGACTTCCCCGATCCGTATAGATCGAGCTGAACAACCCTTTCTTCAGGATAACGTCCTGCACGCCTTGAAAACTGCTGGCGGTTCCCTCTTCATCATGAAAAAACATACTGTAATGTTCATTTGTTGCGTCATCCATCGTCACGATCAAATCCCACTTCTTACCCGGAACCCATTCGTGTGTACTCCCGTCCTGATGCAACATCATCCCCGGCAATGGACTGCGTTCTCTTCTCCGGCGGTGAACCCCTTTCTTCTTCAATTTCGGAACCAATCCTTGCTTCTGTAAACTGTTCTTCACCCAAGTATAACTCCGCCTCCCACCATCTCTGATATACCAGGAATAAAAATGCTTCACATTCCAGCCGCGATAGCTCCTGCGATATCGATCTCCCAGCTTCATCACCTCATCCACCGGTGCTCTCCGGTGAGAGGCCTGAGTCAGGCGCTTATCGTTCAATCCTTCCAGTCCATCTTCTTCATACCGACAGATTTGACGACGAAATGTCCGGCTGCATACCCCCAAGACCCTCGCTGCCTCTTCCTGACTTAATTTCCCTTCATGCCACCCATAATACAACTCTTCAAAACGCATCCTCCGGATCTCCTGTAACATCTCCGTCCGTCTCATCCGTCACCTCCATCGAGGTAACTTCTTAACCGGACAGTTTATGTGCTACAAGACCGGACATATTATTTGCTTCTTACAATCGAAATATTATCCTTGACAACCTACCTACTAGTAGGTATAAGCAATCAAAAGTTAACGGATTGAAAATGACATGGATGCAAAAACGGATACAAAAAAACAGATTCTGGATATCGCCGAGAATCTTCTTCTTGACCGGGGCTATAATGGCTTCAGCTACAAAGATATTTCCGCCGCCTTGAATATCAAGAACGCATCCATTCACTATCACTTCCCCAAAAAAACCGATCTGGGCGTAGCCATTATTCAGCGGGCTATCCATCGCTTCCGGAAATGGGCAGACGATATAAACAGCAAGGATTTTTCCAATTCAAAAAAGCTGGATGCGTATTGTCAGCTATTCAAAATATTTGTGGATCGCAGGCAGGTGTGTCTGGGCGGTGCGCTGGAAACGGATTTCAAGACCCTTCCTGAAGAGATGCAGGCGGCAACACGTCAATTTACCGCCACCGTGTATCAGTGGTTGGAGAGTTTTCTGGCCGTGAGTAAGAAAAAGGGCGATTTTAATTTTCCAGGTACCGCAAAGGATCAGGCGCTTTTGATTGTCGCCGGCCTTCAGGGTATTATTCAAATTGTCCGGGTAACGTCACCGGCCATTTTTGATTCGACGGTGAAGCAGATCAAACGCTCTGTTTGCGCATAATTTATTGGATGATATTTTTAATGGATGGTCTTGTGAAAAGGAGTAAATCATCTTTTTGGTCATTCCGGCGAAGAGACTGTATTGCAATTCAGTTCTTGTCATTCCGGACAAGCGAAGCGCGATCCGGAATCCAGTATTA
>ERZ1645192.2791-NODE-2791-length-14388-cov-5.538617_pt1 | contig 14388 bp, 7 predicted proteins | sample MGYA00575354_ERZ1645192 | MGnify/ENA primary metagenome ERZ1645192 (study PRJEB40844, sample SAMN11349763) | freshwater sediment metagenome | isolation source: river sediment | host: Sediment | place: India: Faizupur Khadar , New Delhi | collected 2017-02-21 ... | reverse complement strand
CGCGGGCGTGGTGATTTCCGCTTCCCACAACCCGGCCGAGGATAATGGCCTCAAGTTTCTGACCTCTGGCGGGATCAAACTGTCGGATGAAACCGAGTCGGAAATTGAGCGATCGATGGCCGCCGCGGTTACCGATCGCTTCGCCGCCGCGGCGGGGCAGGACTCGGCCGCGGCCCCGGCGGCGGGGGATTTTGCCGCCGATGCCGCCCTGGGCCGCCGTTACCTGGATCAATTGCTGGCGCCCCGCGATTTCTCCGGGGCGCCCGCCGATTTCCGGGTGGTGGTCGACGGCGCCAACGGGGCGGCCAGCCCGCTGCTCCCGGAATTGGCCCGGCGCCTGCCGTTTCGGGTGGAACTGGTCTGTGTCAGCCCGGACGGACGGAACATCAACCGGGGCTGTGGCGCCACTTCGCCGGACAGGCTCTCCCGCGAAGTCCTGGCGGCCAAGGCGCGGCTCGGCCTCGCCCTGGACGGCGACGGAGACCGGATCGCCGCCTGCGACGCCCTCGGCCGGCCGCTCGACGGCGACGCGCTGCTGTACATTTTCGCCCGTTACCTGGACAGGTCCGGACGCCTGGAGGGACGGACGGTGACCGGCACGGTCATGACGAACATGGGGCTCGAGGCGGCCCTGTCCCGCGCGGGGATCCGCCTGCAACGGGTGCCGGTGGGCGACAGGCACATCCAGGAGTGCCTGATGCGGCACCGTTTCACCCTGGGCGGCGAACCCTCCGGGCACATCATCATCCGGCCGCCCGCCATCACCGGCGATGGGCTGCTGGCCGGCCTGTTCCTCCTGGAGATCCTCTGCCGGACCGGTCAGACACCGGCCGAACTGCTGGCCGGCTATCAGCCTTTTCCGGCCAAGATCATCAACCTGCCGGCGGCCCGGCGGGTGGCGCTCGACGACCTGCCGCCGCTTCGGGAGTTGCTCCGCCTGGTGGACGCGCCACCGCCTGGCAGCGCCCGGGCCGTGGTGCGATACTCGGGCACGGAGCCACTCCTGCGAATCATGCTGGAGGCCGAGCGCCTCGACGAGCTGCTTGACCAAGCGGCGCCGCTCTTCGAAGCCATCCGCCGCCACCTCAACCCCTGAAATCCGCGCTTGCTGGAAAGTCCGGCGTTCCCACCCGCCATCCGCGAGCGGAGTATCCCATTTCCAGTAGAGGAATCCCCTGGCTGGTCCCTCTGCTGACACGGCAAGGGCCGTGACGGGTGTTCGATTCGGAGGGGGTCAGGGCGTGTCCGGGAGCAGTTCGTCCAGTGCCTGGTCGACTTCCCGTTCGAGCCCGGGGGAGACTTTCTTGAAGACCTGGTAGGAATTCGGCTCCAGGACGAGCGGTTCCTTCGACTCGTTGGCCGGGCCGTCTCCCAGACGATAGACGATCTCGTAACGGCCGGGCGGGAGCTCGACCTGGAGCGGCGTCACCTTCGATTCCAGGGCGACTTCCTTCCCCGTGTCCAACCGGGTCAGCCGCAGGACCTCGCCCCAGGGCCGCAGGTCGACCGCCAGCACCGCCGGCTGGGGCGGCGGGGGCACGGTCACCGGCCCGGGCTTGAGCACCAGCCAGACCACCAAGGCCACTCCGAGCACCAGGATGGCGGCGATGGCCATGACCGGGATCACCCACCGCTTGCCGGCCACGGCCGGGATGACCGTCGGCTGGATGTGCATCTGAACGTCGATGAGCCCCTGGAATTCCTGGATGATCGGCTCCAGCCGCTGGACGGCCTGGGGGAAACGGTGGCGGGCATCTTCCAGGGTGCGCAGGGCGTCGAACAGGTTGCCCCGGGTCTGGTGCTTGCGCGCTTCGGCGATCGCCCGCTCCACCTCGGCCTCCATGAGCCGGGCGCCCTCGGCGGCTTCCTTGCGCTGCCGGAAGAACGACTCGCGCAACTGGCCCACTTCCGCGATCAGATCCTGGATCTCAACCGAGTTCGGCACGATGTCGGCGGCGGTGCGCAGCATGCCCAGGGCCCGGTCGAAGTCGTTGTCCCGGGCCAGAGCCCGGGCGTTCTGACTGCTCTCCTGGATGAACGCGTTGCGCTGCTGCAGGATCTCGGCGTGGAACTGGCCGATCTGCGTCTTCTCCGGGTAGCGGGCCAGCAGTCCCTCCAGGGTGGCCAGGGCGAGGTCGTACTTTTTTTCCGCCAGGTGGTTGCGGACCTCGGCCATCACTTTCTGGACGGTTTCGTTGACCCGCAGCTCCTGGAGGGCGTTTTGCAGGTCCAGCGAGTCGGGGCATTCGGTGGAGGCGCTCTCCAGGATGCCTCTCGCCTCGTCGAAGGCCTTGTTGACGGAAAAGGCCTGGGCGGAGTTCAGCGAACTCTGCACGTAGGCGAACCGCTTCTCGTGGAAGCCCTTCAGGACTTCGAGCACCTCGGTTTCCTGGGCGAATTGGTTCTTGAGTTCCTGGACCAGCTTGCCCGCCTTGGCGTACTGCTGCTTCTCGACCAGCTCGGAGATCTCCCGGGCGCGCGACCGGATTTCCTCGCGCCGGAGCAGCGTCTCCTTCAACTCCTGGAGGATCTGGATCGCCGAGACGAACCGGTGCTCCTCCGGGAACCGCTGGCAGGCCTTGCGGGCCAGTTCGAGCGCCTGGTCGACGTGCCCGGTGTCCTGCAAGCCCTGAATCCGTTCTTGCAGGCTCCGGATCTCCTCCCGTTGCGCGGCGAGCCGGACCTTCTCGTCCAGGGCGGCGCGCAGCGCGGCCACTTCGGGGTGCCGGGCCTGGACCGTTTCCAGGGAACTCAGCAGGGCGCTCGCTTTCTCCGTGTTTTCTTCCTGCAGCAGGAACCGGATCTGTTCCAGTTGCCCCTGCAACAGCCGCTCGGCTTCCTGGCGCCGGATCGCCTCCTGGATTTCGTCCCGGAGATTGAGCAGGGTCTTTTCGCCCGGGAAGATTCTCAGCAGGTCCTGGAACAGCTTCTGGGCTTCCTCGGGGTGGTTCTGGGCGAGCAGCAGTTGGATCTGCCGGAGTCCCTCCTCCAGTTTCTGCTCCAGGACGAGTTGGCGCCGGCGGCTGTCCTGCAAGGATCGCTGCAGGTTGCCCACCTCGGTGGACAGGGCCTGGAGAGTGGATTGCCGGGGAAAGACCGGCATGATCGCCTCGAGCACCATCTGGGCCGAGTCCAGGTAGTTTTGCTGGATCCAGTCCGCGATCAGCCGGCGGATGAACTGGAGGAACTCGTTCTTCTCCTCCAGGTGCGCCGGGGCGGAGAAATAACCTACCACGGCCCGGTGGGCGAAAATCTCGCGCAGCCAGTTGCGCAGGTTGAGCAGTTCCTCCGGGGTATGGGTGATGGTGGCCCGGTTCTGGAAAGCGGCCGAGAAGCTTCGCCAGGCGAAATCCTGGCTCAGGCGGCTCTCTTCGCTCTCCGGGGCGATTTTCTGAAGTTCTTCCAGGTGGGTGAACGCGGCCGTAAAATCGAGTTTCCGGGCCGCTCCCTGAATGTCCGCGATCAGTTGGCGGGACTTGGACGCCCGGGACAGTTCCTGCTCGCATTCTTCGATATGCCGCCGGACCTCCACGTATTCCGGGTCGGTGGCCAGGACGCGCCGGTACAGGTCCACCGCCTCGGCGAAGTTGCCGGCCGCCCGCTTGCGGGCCGCTTCCTCCAGAAGCGGCTGGACATTCGTCTTGAAGAGCTTTTCCTTGCGGAGGCGGATGGCTTTCTGGGCCCAGGTGATGGCCTCCACGTTGTCCGGCTCCAGCTCCAGGATCTCGTTGAAATGGGTCAGCGCCATCTCGAACTCTTCGTTCTCGACCAGGTCGATCCCGAGTTTGAGCAGGTCGCTGACCCGTTTCTTGGTGTGCTGGAGGGTCAGCTCGGAGTGCAGCGATTTGATCAGGGTCTCGTCGACGTTTTCGTCTTTCAGCTTCTCCAGCAGCTTGGAAGCCGCCTCGAACTGGAATTCCTTGATGTACTTGCGGATGAGCCTGACCTTGTACGGTTCCTGCAGGGCCGTGGTGTCCATCGATTCCAGGCTCTGGAAGGAGATCTCCAGGCGGCTGGCGTCCGGTCCGAAACCCTGCAGGATCTGCTGGCAGATCTTGGAAAAAGCCTTGAGGTCCGGGTAGCGGTTGTCCCTTTCCTTCTCCAGGCAGCGCAGGATGGCTTCGCTGAGGGCCTGGGGGCACTTGGGCTCTTCCTCGTGGACCGGCGGGGGCGTGTAGTTGATGATCTTGTAGAGGACGCCTGTGTAATTTTCGGCGTGGAAGGGATTCTGCCCCGAAATCATCTCGTAGGCGATGACCCCGACCGAGTACAAGTCGGTCCGATGATCGACCCGCATCCCCTTCGCCTGTTCCGGGCTCATGTAGGCCGGCGTGCCCATGGCCACGCCGGTGCGGGTCTGCTGGGTGCTCTCGGACAGCCGGGCGATGCCGAAGTCGACGATTTTCAGCACCCCGTTCTTGAGCAGGATCATGTTGGCCGGCTTTACGTCGCGGTGGACGATGCCGCGCTTGTGGGCGAAATCCAGCCCTTCCGACATCTGGATCAGGATGTTCAGGACCTGGGGGATGTTGAAGCGGATCTTGGCGGAGCGGAAGTACTTCAGATCGAGACCGTCCAGGAACTCCATGACGATGAAGGGAGTCCCCTCTTCCTCGTCCAGGTCATAAATGGCTACGATGTTGGGGTGAAACAGTTTGGCCGGAGCGATGGCTTCCTTGTAAAACCGGGCCCGGCTCTCGTCGTTGTTGACGTACTGGGGCGACATGGTCTTGATGGCCACGTATCGGCCCATCTTGGGATCGAAGCCCTTGTAGACGACCCCCATCGCCCCGGTGCCGATCTTGTCGATGATCTTGTACTTGCCGATTTTGTCGAGTATCGCCATGTCAGTGCCCGAACTGGTAAACGCGCGCTCACTATACCATAAATGCCGGTACCGCAAAAGTGATTGTATAAATTCGGATTCTGCTTACAATAGGGACGGCCGCCCTGTCCGGCGCGGCCGTCCTGCCCGGGAGAAAACCGATCTCATGGCCCGATGCGACTTGCATGTCCATTCCTGCTTCAGTGGCAAGACCAACCATGTCACCGCTCTGGAGCCCATGGACTCCTACAGCACGCCGGGGCGGCTCTACGACATGGCTAAGCGCCGCGGCATGGATCTGGTCACCATCACCGACCACGATTCCATCGAGGGCTGCCTGGCCTTGCGGCGGGAGCGGCCCGGCCTGCCGGACTTCTTCATCTCGGAGGAGGTCTCGGTCCCGATCCGGGAGTTCGGTTACAAACTGCACGTGGGCGTGTACCACATGGCGCCGGACGACCACGAGGAAATCCGCCGGCGGCGGGACGACTGGCGCGGCTTGCTGGATTGGCTGGACGGGCGCGGCCTGTTCTACGCCTGGAACCATCCGTTCTACCACTTCCCTCCGGGCGACGGCGGCCGGCGGTTGCTGGACCAACTGCTGCCGCGCTTCCGGAATTGCGAGGGCATCAATTCCTGCCTGCCGCCCGGCTTGAACCTGGCGTTCATGGAGGGGGCCGCGGGCCGGGTGAACGGCGAGAGGCCGCCGAACTGGACCGCCGGCTCGGATTCCCACTCGCTCTGGCGGGTGGGCCACACCTGGACGGAAGCACCGGGCGGGGATCCCGCGGCATTCCTGCAGGCGTTGCGGCGGGGCGAGGGGACCATCCAGGGCAACAACGGCTCCTTTTTAGGCGTGTTCGTCGACGCCATGAGCGTCTACATCGGGTATAGCCGGGACGTGGTCTGGCGGAACGAGATCCACCGGGACTGGAGTGTCTGGAAGAAGCTGCGCAACATGGTGGGGTGGGCCTTCTGGCTTCCCGTATTCACCACCGGGTCCCTGGCCTACGCCTGGCTTCAGTACCGGCGCTTCGTGCGTGACTTGCCTTCCTACCGGGCGCTGTGGGCGTAGTCCGGACCAGCAAAGCGTCGCGCCCGGCGGACGCGAGCCACCCGCGGGCCACTCTCAGGGATTGTTTCCGGCCACCTCGTTCTGCAGCCAGGTCAGATCGGTCGCGTCCACCGCTCCGTCGGCCAGCAGGTCGCACTCGTCCGGCGTGGTTCCGAGTGGCAGGTCCGCTCCGGCGAGGTAGGCGGCCAGGACCAGCAGGTCGGCGCCATCTACCGCCAGATCGTGGTTGAGGTCGCCCTTGGGAAAGTTCGAGTTGCAGCATTCCCTCAGGTACTCCGTCCGAACGGCGATGTCGTCGAGGTGGCAGTCGTTGCCGTAGGCGGTGATCCCGTGAAAGGCCAGCCGGATGTCGGCGAGCCCGGCGTACGCCGACAGGTCCACCGTGTGGAGCAGCCAACTCGAGGAAGCCTGGTAACGCGACACCGGGTCGCCTACGTCGGTCCAGTTGCTCCCCGAGTCGGTGGAGACCTGGACCTGGACGCGGTCGTTGTAAGAGGAGTAACCGGTGTCGTGGTACATCCAGAACGTGAGCAGGATCGTCTCCCCGGCGTGGCCGCCGAGGTCGATGGGAGTGGTGCAGTAAAGCCGGGCGTTGTGGCCGGTGTTGGCGCTGAAAGAGTTGAACAGCACCACGTTGGGGCTCGATACGGCCGCGACACCGGAGGGATACCGGGTGCCTTCGTAGGTGAACCAGTCACCGCTGGTGCCGCCGGTGTCGGTCACTTGCCAGTTGATCGGCAGGGCGGTGGCGGTCACTCCGTCGAAGTTTTCGCTGAAAAACGTCACCGTGGCGTCGACCCCGGTGACGAGGTCGAACTGGGCGGATCCCAGATCGAGCGCCCCGTCCTGAAGGGTCAGGGTGGCGGTGACCCGCTCGCCGCAGACCACGTCCGGGTCGACGGTGAAGGTGAACACTTGGCTGGGACTGGCGCCGGGAGCGACCACGCCGTAGGCGTGAGGGCCGTCCGGGCTGCCGACGCCACCCGTGGCCAGGAGCGTAGCCACCAGGTTGGTGGTGGCGGCCGTGCCGACATTGCGCAAGGAGAAGGAGTAGCCGACTGTTTCGCCCGGGTCGGGCGCTCCGTTGGCGGGCGGGCACCCTTCCGCCGCCAGGTTGGCCTCATCCGCGGCCATGGCCGGCATCATCACTTCGGTGGCGTTGTAGATGACCAGGGCGTAGTCCTGGTCCAGGGCGTGGCCGTTGCCGGGGACGCCGTCCGAATTGATGTTCGCGGCGGTCACGGTGACGCTGTAGCTGCCGCGGAGACCGGCCGGCAGGAAGACGCTCTCGACGTTGTTCCTGAAATCGGCGGCGCCGCCGGTAGTTGAGGCGGGGCCGGAAAACACGTTGCCGAGGTAGGTCTGCCCGCCGACGGTGACGGCGAGGTCCAGGTTGTTGTTGTAAGCGTTGCCCGACGTGGCGCCCGGCGTATCGGTCCAGGCCAGGGTGACCCGGAACGGCTGGGCGGGGTCCGGAATGTCGCCGGTGATGGTCCGGGACTGGCCCGAGGCGGCGAACAGGTCGGTCTGGTCGCGCAACACCCGCACCTCCGCGTCGAAGGCCCGGCTGAGGTCGACCTCGCCCATGCCCTGGTTGTTGGAAGGCAAGGTGTCGTTGGCGCTCACGCCGGTCATGTAGCGGGTGCTGTTCATCAGGTAGGCCTTGGTCAAGGCCGGGCTGGGCGGGTTGAGCCCCAGGTTGATGAACCACTGCCTCAGCAGGGCGGCCGCCCCGGCCATCGCCGGGGTGGAGTGGCTGGTGCCGGAGGAGGCGGTGGTCCATTCTTGGCCGGCCGGCCAGAACAGCGAGCCGACGCCGCCGCAGACGCCGCTGGTGAAGCAACTGTCGGCGTCGCCGGCGGCGGGCGGGTTGGCCACCTGGAAGGTGCCGCCGCTGACGTGAGTGCCCGGGGCCTGGATGTCCGGCTTGATCCGGCCGTCGGTACAGGGGCCGCGGCTGGAAAAGTCGATGATGTCGTTGGCGCTGTCGGCCCCGTCGTCGCCGATGCCGCAGCCGTCGTCGCCGCCGAAGGCGTGCACGTTCTCCGCCGCCCCGACGGTGAAGACGTTCTTGCCGCCGCCGGGGGAACCGATGGTGGTGGCGCCTTCGCGGCCGTCGTTGCCGGCGGAAAAGAGAATGACCATTTCCTGGTTGCCGGGAGTGCCGGACTGGGCGTCGCGGACCAGAGAGTCGTAGGTCTGGCAGTCGGGGTTGTAGGCGCCGTAGGCGTGCGAGCCCCAACTGTTGGTGCTGATCCGGGCGCCGTTCCCGTAGGCGTCGGACTGGATGGTGGGGAAACTGGACGGGTAAGTGTAGGTGGGGTCGAAGATGACCGAGCTACCGACCCTGACCCAGGGGCACACCCCGAGTCCGTAATTGAATCCGGAAGCGTCCTCGTGGTAGCTGCCGGTGAGGTCGTTGTAGCCGGCCACGATGTGGGCGTTGACGGTGCCGTGGCCGTTGCAGCCCTTGCCGGCGCTCGAGCCGACGGTACCGTAGATCCGGTTGTAGAACACCCGGCTGGTTCCTGGACGAATGCCGTTGACGTAGAGGGCGAAGTGGTTCGGCGAGGTGGTGGCGTTGTCGAGGCCGCTGTCGGTGACGTCCACTCCGAACCCGGAGTTGGTGAACTGCGCCTGGGTAAAGCCCAATCCTTCCAGCCAATCGAGGTAGCCGGGTCCGGTGGGGGTGTTGCCGGTCAGGTGGTTGGCCATGATCTGGTTTTGGCGCTCGTCGTGCAGTTCCGGGGTTAGCCACGGCTGAATGGAAACCACGTCGGGCCGGAGGGCGAGCTCGGCCAGACGGCTCTCGGGGAGCGCCACGGTCACGTTCCGGTAATTCAGATTTTCGTAGTCCTGGAGAAACTCTCCCTGGCGGTAGCGGTGGATCAGGCGGAGGGTGCCGGCGTTGGCCGGCGGGTCCAGCACCAGTTGAACCGTGTATCCGTCCGGGGCGGGCGCGCCGGATTTTTGCCGGTCCGCGGCCAGGGCGTTCGGCTGAATCTTGTACCGGGCGAGGTAGTCTCCCTCGTACTGGACGAAACCGTCCCGGCCGGCCAGTTCCCGCAGCCGCCCCAGGGCGTTTGAATCGAGGTATACCAGGTAGGCGTTGAAGGGGATGTAGGTGACGACTTCCGCCCCGGCCGTTCGCAGGGCGGTGTACCAGTCCGGCCGGACCGGCCCGGCGAACTGGACCAGGTGCAGCCGCCGGCCGGCGAACACCGCGAGCGGCCTGGCCGTTGCCTGCGCCGGCCGGGTCTGGATCCAGCCCGTGTTGAGGGCGATCCGGTCGTACTCCAGGCGTCGCTGCAGTCCGGGCGCGTCACCCAGGGCCGAGACGGCGGCCGGGTCCGCCTCCAACAGCCGGAAGGAACCGTAATCGGCCACCAGGCGGGCCTCGCCGGCATCCAGGAGTCTCTCCGCGAGGTCCGGATCGGAAACCTGGAGCTTGACCCGGTGGGCCGGCCCCGCGGCTTGGCCGAAAAGCAGCAGGGCGGCCAGCAGGCCGGCGATCAGGATGCAACGGCGGTGTGAATTCATGACGTCCTCGAGGGGAAAATTTCAAAACGCTTTTATAGCACATTCCGAGAGGCAAATGGCAAGCAAAGACCGTCTGGCTACCGATAGTGGCCGAAGCGTCCTCGCTTCGGCGGCAGAATTCTGGCCAGTCCAGAGTGATTTGAGTCCATCGGCGAGAGGGTGCCGCCGAAGCGGGACGCTTCGGCCACGCCGGGGTCAGCGGGGGTAGCCTTCCGATTGGACCAGGCCTACCTCGGCGGCGGGGACCCAGCCGTTCCAGCCGTTGGGCAGCAGGACCTGGTCCCAGCCCTGGACCTGGCTGACGACGCCGGCCTTGAGACCTTCGTGCACCGTGAACAGGACCGGATTCTCTTCCGAGGGGCCGCTCCTCACGTTCAGGGACTTGACCAGGACGACCCCGTCGCGGCCGCTCTCCCGCCGCCAGACCAGGCCGGCGAACAGACCTCCCCAAGCCAGGTTGAGCGCCAGCAGAATCCCCAGGATTCCGGCGGCTCTTTGCCGGGCCGGCCCCAGGCGCAACCGGGACATGGCCAAGAGGCCCAGGCCGAGGCCGGCGAACAGGCAGAGCATGATCCAGCCGGCGGCTGAGACGTCGACCCGGGACACGGCCCATTCCCAGGCGGAGCCGGCCAGGTTGGGGGCCGGCGGTTCGATCTTGTCCGTCAGCAGGCGCCGCGTGTGCTCCAGGTTGAAGGCCGCGTCCCCGTGTCCGGGGTCCAGCCAGAGCGTCCGCTCGTAGCAGAGGACGGCCTCGCCCAGCCGCCCCAGGCGGTAGGCGGCGTTGCCCAGGTTGTAGAAGAGATCGGGACTGTACCCGCCGAGCTCGATGGCGCGGCGGTATCCGTCGTAGGCCGGCATGAAACGGCCTTCACCATAGTGGCGGTTGGCCTGCTCGACCGCCGCGGTGATGCGGGGAGGCGTTTCGGCCCCCAGGCAGTTGGCGATGACTCCGCAAAGCAGCAACGCCCGGACCAGTTTCATGACTGCCCCCTTTCCAGTTGTTCCAGCACCTGCCGGACCGTTGCCAGCACCGTTTCCGGGTCCTGTTGCGCCAGCGCGGCCGGGGCGTACCGGTGGCTCTCACAGAGCTGGTACAGTTGGATCAGACCCTCGACGGGCTCTTCCGGCAGGCCCGCCCCGGCCAGGGACTGGCGCAGCCCGGCGCCGGTGAGGGCGATCCGGTTCAACCCGTAGCGCGACTCCAGGTAATCCTGCAGGATCCGGTACAACTCCTGAAAAAACGCATCGGAAAACCCTTTCCGCCCGAGGCGGGCGCATCCCTTCAAAGCCCGTCTGGCCTGGACGGCCGCCCGGGAGCGGGCCCACTCGCGGGCGTCGTGGCGCAGGCGGCGCCGGCGCTCGTCCCAGGCGCCAACGGCCAGGGTCGCGAGCAAAATTCCGGCGAAAGCGGCGCCGAACCACGGCTGACGGTACACCGGCAGTTTGCGGGTTCGCCACAGGCTGGCCCCGGTGGCGATGTAGCGGATGTCCCGGCCCTTGAGTTCGAGCGGCAGGGCCACTCCGGCGGGGCTCAGGGGGACGGCGCCGTCCACCGCCTGCCCGGCGACCTCCACCGAGAGCGGCGGGCTGGCCAGCCGGCGATAGGCCCCGGCGGCCGGGTCGAAGTACGCCAGCGGCAGGGCGGGCACCCGAAGCGTTCCGGGTTCGAGCGGCACCAGGATGAACTCCCAGGCCCGGCTGCCGCGCAAAGTCCCGCCCGCCAAGCGGATGTCCTCGCGGGTCTTGGGCGTGTAAACCTTGCAGCGGTCGAGCTCGAGGGGCGGCAACTCGGACAGGCTGCGCAGGTTTCCTTCGCCGCTGAGGGTCACCTTGAGATTGACGCCTTCGCCCGCCGGGACCTTCTGCTTGTCCACCGCCGCGGTGAACTCGAACCGCCCGCACAGGCCGTTGAACTCGGCGGGGCGGCCCGCGGCCGGAAAATCCAGCACCTCGATGGAAACCGGGTTGGTCCGCCGGATCACCACCTGCCGGCGGTCAAAGGAAAAGAAGGACCGCGCCGCGGCCTGGACGAGCAGCTTGACCGACCACGGATCCAGTTGGCGGGTCCCGGCGGTCATCGGAAAGAGCACCCACTGCCGGACGGTCTGGGCGTAGTAAACCTGGCCGTCCAGTTGCCGCCGGCTCTGCTGGGGCGGATTCTTGGCGCCGGGGTCGGCGCTCTCCACCCAGAAATTCTCAAACTTGCCTTCCTTTTCGATTTCCAGCCCCATCACGTTGACCCGGTAGTAGATCACCAGGTCCACGGTGACCGGCTGGCCGATGAAGACGCGGGCCGGGGAGGACTCCAGGCGCACGACCACGTCCCGGCCGGGATCGGCCGGCTGCTGGGGCTCCTGCTCGTAATCGTCGAAGAGGTCAAACGGGCTGCGGGGCTGGCGGGCGGCGCGAGACCGGCCGAGCGTCCCCGGCACCACCTCCACGGCCACCGGCTGGGTGGCCTGGACATTTCCGCCCACCCGGACCTTGACCGCCGGCAGGGTGAGGGCGCCGGTCTTCTGGGGCGAGAACACGAAGGTGAAGATCTTCTTCGACGAGGCCCGCCCGTTCACGAACTGGAACTGGGAGGAAGTGCTCGGGCCGGCCACCAGGACGAAATCGGCGGAAGACGGCCGTTCCAGGATTTCGGCGTCCGTATCGCCCTCCACGGTCACCTGCAGGGTGACCGTGTCCTCTTGCCCGATTTTGTTGGCGTCCACGGTGGCCCGGACCACGGGGCCGTCCGCCAGCGCGGGGGGCATCATCGCCAAGGCCAGGGACAACGTCAGCCACAGGGCGGCGACGGGGAGCGCATGGCGGGCGCCCGGCGGGTTGGATCTTGCGGTGGACGGGCCGGGCGGGATGTTCCGGCCAGGCAGCACAGGCACCTTTACCAATCTCGACCCTCCTTCTTACGGGTCTTCTTCTGGGACTGCAGCAGTTGCATCAACTGGGCTTTTTCCTGATTTTGCAGCGCCTGCAGGAGCTGCATGGCCTGGGCCGGATCCATCTTTTTGGCGCCTTTGCCGTCTTTATCCTCTTTGCCTTCCCGGGCGGGGCGCTGTTGGCCCTGGGCGGATTTGTCTTTGTCCGGCTGCCCGGGTTGGGACTGTGGCTGTCCTTTTTTCTGATCCTGACCGCCCTTGGCCTGTGGCTCCTGCTTGTCCTGGTTCTGCGGTTGCCCTGGATTCTGCTGCCCCTGGTCCTGTTTTTGCGGGCTGTCCGGCTTGTTCTGGCCCTGCTGCTTGTCCTGCTGCTTGTCCTGCTGTTTCTGATCCTGGTTGTCCTTGGATTGCCGCTGGTCTTGCTCTTGCTGTCGCTGCCGGCGGAGGGCCAGTTCCAGGTTCCGCTTGGCGTCCTTCTGGTCTGATTGCAGCAGCAGGCTTTCCCGGAAACTCTCCACGGCCTTGGGCAACTCGTTCTTTTGCAGGTAGGCGTTGCCAAGGTTGTAGAACGTCCGGGCTTTCAGCTTCGGATCGTCCGTCCGGAGCGCCTTGCGCAGCTCCTCGATGGCCTGGTCCGGCTTGTCCATGGCCAGCAGGGACACGCCCACGTCGAACGCCAGGACCGGGTGGTCCGGGTCGGTCGCCCGGCCGCGCCCGAACGCCGCCATGGCCTGGTTTGGCTGCTTGGCGTCGTAGAGACTCCGGCCCTCGCGGGTGGACTGGTGCAGGGGGTCTTGGATCAGGTCGCTCCAACCCAGCCCGCCCAGGGACAGCCAGATGATCAAGAGAATGAATCGGCGCGCCATGTCAGCTCTCCCGTGCGTGTCCTGATTCGGTTTTCGCCGTTTTCCGGCCTGCGCCCAACCTCCGGCGGCGCCACCAGCCCCGGATCTTTCCGCCCAGGCCGGCCAGGTGCGCCCAGGCCAGGCGCAGGCTGCGTTTCCGGTCGGACAGCAGGCCCTCGGCGATGAGGCAGAGGATGGCCGCCAGCAGCGGCCACTGGAAACGGTCCAGGTAGCGGCGGACCATCTGGGACTGGAGTTCCTTTTTCTCCATGCCGTCGATTTCCTGAGCGACGGCTTCCACTTCCGTCTCGAAGGCGGTGGCCCGGAAGTAGCGGCCCCGCCCCACCCGGGCGATTTCGGCCAAGGAAGACTCGTCCAGCTTGCTGATGACCGGGTTGTCGCCTTCGTCCTTCATGTAGTCGACGACCTCGCCGCGTTCGTCGCGCACCGGGATCGGCTGGCCGGACGGGGTCCCGATGCCGATGGTGAAAATGACCACCCCTTCTTCGGCGGCCCGGGTCGCCTCGGCCAGCGGGTCGCCGGCCAGGTTTTCACCGTCGGTGATCAGGATCAGCACCTTGTATTTCTGCTGGTGTTTCAGGAAGGTTTCCCGCGCCAACTGGATGGCGGCGCCGATGTCGGTGCCCGGATCGGGAATGTGCCCCGTGTCCAGAATCTCCAAAAACATCCCGGCCGCGGCCCGGTCGATGGTCAGCGGACACTGCAGGAAGGCGCTCCCGGCGAACGAGACCACCCCGACCCGCGCCTCGCTGAGCCTCTGCAGCAGGGACAGGAGTTCCTCCTTGGCCTTGGCCAGGCGGTTGGGCGGCACGTCCGAGGTGTTCATGCTGAAGGAGGAATCCACCGCGATGAGCACGTCGACGCCCTTGCGGGTCACGTTCTCCATCCGGGTGCCCCACTGCGGGCGGGCCAGGGCCAGCAGGCCGAACGCCAGCGCCGCCAGCGCCAGCAGCAGGGCGAGGCCTTTTTTCAGGTAGCTCACCTCGCCGAGCAGCCGCTCCAGCACCCGGGCGGATTGGCTGAACCGGGCCAGCCGCCGCCGCTGGCGAAGCGCCAGGAGCAGCAGCAGCGCCGCCGCGGGCAGCAGCGCCCAGAGCCAGTTCAGCCAGTCGGGGTTCGCGAAGCGCATCTCTTCCTCAACTTTCGGTTCGGCCAGGCCTCGGGCGGCCGGTCATGGCAGTCTCCGCAGCAGCGTCTGCG